>JAABUP010002927.1_pt1 | contig 31398 bp, 35 predicted proteins | sample 5559201 | NCBI WGS metagenome assembly JAABUP01 (sample SAMN10711887, study PRJNA513373) | rock metagenome | isolation source: Antarctica rocks | place: Antarctica
TCAGCGCGGGTCAGCGCACTGACCAGGTCCAGCAGACCGGTCAGCAGACACAGCAGCGACACCAACCGCGGCACCCACGGCCGGCGCACCGGCTCGGCCGCCGAGCTGCGCGCGGGCTCGGGCGCGGGGGTGGTCGGCGCGGTCGCGGGGGCGGACGTCACAGCGGTCAGCCTAGGCACTCGCGGGCTGTCGGGCTGGCCTACGCGACACTGCTGTAGGCCACGACGCCGCGCCGTACCGCTGCCAGCGCCCTGCGCGCGGTGGGCCGCACCGGTGAGTCGGGGGCGGCTATGAGAGCGAGCTGTCCCAGCAGGTCGAGCAGCTGCTTGCACCACCGTACGAAGTCCCCGGCGGTCAAGTCGGGGTCGTCACCGAGCACCTGCTCCAGCGGCGCGCCGGCTGCCCAATGCCACGACGCCCAGCAGAAGCCGGCGTCGGGTTCGCGCAAAAAGGACAGGTGCTCGCGGGCCTCGGCCTCCGCCAGCCGGTCGCGCAATCGTTCCATCTGCTCGAGCGTGCTGCGGACCGCGCCGGCCGGCACCTGCGGCGAGGCGTCCTCCGGGCGGCGGCTCTCATAGACCAGCGAGGACACGACCGACGCCAGCTCGGCCGGTCCCAGGTCGTCCCACAGCCCGGCCCGCAGGCACTCCACGACCAGCAGGTCGGCCTCGTTGTACACGCGGGCGAGTTGCCGGCCGGCCTCGGTCACGTCGTCGTCCTGCAAGTACCCGAGTCCGGCGAGCACCGCGCAGACCCGGTCGAAGACGCGGGCGATCGAGTGGGTCTTGCCTTCCACGCGGCGCTCGAGCGCGTCGGTGTCAGCCCGCAGCCGGTCGTAGCGCTCCCCCCACCGCAGGTGGGTCTCGCGGTCCTGGCACCCGTGTACGGGGTGGCGGCGCAGCGCGGCCCGCAGTTCGGCCAGCGCCTGGTCATCAGCAGCAGCCGAGCGCGTGCGGCCGGAGCGCTCCGGCTGTAGGCCGAGCGCCCGCAGGGAGGAGGCGAGGTCCCGTCGCGACTGCGGAGAGCGGTGGTTGAAGGAGCGCGGAACGCGCACCTGACCGAGCGCCTGCACAGGTGCCGGGAAGTCCGCGTCGGAGAGCCGGCCGGCCCAGCGGTCCTCGGTGAGCACCAGCGGGTGGGCCTGACCGGCCACTCCGAGACCCGGGTCGAGCACGACCGCCAATCCCGCGCGCCGTCCGCCCGGCACCGTGATGACATCGCCGGTCGCAAGCTGCTCGAGCGAGGCCGCCGCCGCCGCCCGCCGCTGCGCCCCACCGCGCTTGGCCAGCTCGCTCTCGCGGCGCTTGACCGCCGCGCGCAGCCCGGCGTACTCGATGACGTCCCCGAGGTGGCAGGTCATCGCCTCGCGGTAGCCCTCCAGGGCCTCCAGGCTCCGGGTCACCTGCCGGGCCAGCCCGACGACGGAGCGGTCGGCCTGGAACTGGGCGAACGAGCTCTCCAGCAGCGCGCGGGCGGACTCGCGCCCGACGCTGCCGACCAGGTTGACCGCCATGTTGTACGACGGCCGGAAGCTCGATTTCAGCGGGTAGGTGCGGGTCGAGGCGAGCCCGGCGACCTGCCGCGGGTCCAGGCCGGGCTGCCACAGCACGACCGCGTGCCCCTCCACGTCGATGCCGCGCCGACCGGCCCGACCGGTGAGCTGGGTGTACTCCCCCGGCGTGATGTCGGCGTGGGTCTCGCCGTTCCACTTCACCAGCTTCTCGAGCACCACCGACCGGGCCGGCATGTTGATCCCCAGCGCGAGCGTCTCGGTGGCGAACACAGCCTTGACGAGCCCGGACAGGAACAGCTCCTCCACCACCTCCTTGAACGTCGGCAGCATCCCGGCGTGGTGGGCCGCAACGCCTCGTTCCAGGCCCTCGAGCCACTCCCAGTAGCCCAGCACCCGCAGGTCTTCGCGCGCGAGCTCGGCCGTACGCCGCTCAACGTGTGCGCGGACCCGGTCGCGCTCCTCGGGGCTGTTGAGCCGCAGGCCCGCCCGCAGGCACTGCTCGACCGCGCCCTGGCACCCGGCCCGGCTGAACACGAAGGTGATCGCCGGCAGCAGGCCCTCGCGGCCCAGCCGCTCGAGCACATCGACGCGGCTGGCGACGGGCCGACGGCCGGTGCGGCCGCCGCGCTCGCGGGGCAGGAAGCGGGACTCCTCCCGAGCAATCCGCACCAGCTGCGGGTTCAGCTCGGGTACCCCGTCCGCACCGGCCGGGCCGTCGGCGCCCGGGTGCGCGCCGAGGAACAGGTCGTACAGCCTGGTGCCGACCAGAACGTGCTGGAACAGCGGGACGGGCCGGTGCTCCTCGACGACGACCTCGGTGTCACCGCGAACCGTCACCAGCCAGTCGGCGAACTCCTCGGCGTTGCTGACGGTGGCCGACAGCGAGACCAGCTGGACGTCCTCGGGCAGGTGGATGATCACCTCCTCCCAGACGGCGCCGCGCGCCCGGTCGGCGAGGTAGTGCACCTCGTCCATGACCACGTGGGACAGCCCCCGCAGCGCGTCCGAGCGGCCGTACAGCATGTTTCGCAGCACCTCGGTGGTCATGACGACGACGTCGGCTCCACCGTTGATCGTGGTGTCCCCGGTCAGCAGCCCGACGCGGGCGCCGCCGTGGCGGGCCACCAGGTCGGTGTACTTCTGGTTCGACAGCGCCTTGATGGGAGTCGTGTAGAAGCACTTACGGCCGCGGCGCAGCGCGAGGTGTACCGCGAACTCCCCGACCACGGTCTTGCCGGCGCCCGTCGGTGCGGCCACCAGCACCCCATGGCCTTGCTCGAGAGCGGCGCAGGCTGTGCGCTGGAAGGCGTCCAACCCGAACGGATAACCAATCTCGAACTCGGTCAGCGCCGGGCCGCCCTGCGAGCGCCGGAACGTCGCGTAGCGCTCCGCCGGGGAGGGCGTGTCCACGACTTCACCGTACGTCGCAGCAGCGCGCTCGTCCTGGTCGGCGCGCTAGAGCTGCGAGGCCGTGGTGTCGACCGAGGAGGGCAGATCGTCGTCCAGGGTGTGCAGCGGGTCCAGGGCCGCCCGGCGTCGCGCGCCCCGTTCCCGCAGCCGGGCGATGAGGATGCAGGCCTCGTACAGCACCACGAGCGGGACGCCCAGGGCCAAAAAGGTGAATGGGTCGGTGCTGGGGGTCAGGACGGCCGCGGCAAAGAACAGCCCGACGATCATCCCACGGCGCCAGGCCCGCATCCGGGCGGCGGACAGCAGCCCGACGACGTTGAGGAACACGATGACGACGGGGAACTCAAAGGCCAGCCCGAACAGCAGCAGGATCAGCGAGACAAAGGACAGGTACTCCTTGAGCGAGGTCAAGATGGTGATGTGGTTGCCGGCGACGTGCAGCAGCAGGTGCAGTCCGTGGCTGAGGGTGAGGTAGGCGAAGCCGGCGCCGATCGCGAAGAAGATCAGGGCGGCGAGCAGGAAGCCGGCGGCGTACCGGCGTTCCTTGCGGTGCAGGGCGGGGGTGATGAACGCGCCCAGCTGGTAGAGCCAGACCGGCGCGGACAGCACCGCGCCGCCGATGAACGCCACCCGCATCCGGACCTGGAACTGGTCGAAGATCCCGAAGCTGACCAGGTTGCAGTGGCCGGGCTGGACGACCCCGCAGTACGGCTGGCGCAGGACGTCGAAGACCGGGCTCCAAAAGGCGTAGGTGACCGCGACCGCGACGGCGTACGCCAGCGCCGCCCAGGTCAGGCGCCGGCGCAGCTCGCGCAGGTGGTCCACCAGGGGCATGCGCCCGTCCGGCGGGCGCGCAGCGGCGCGGGCCACCGTTAGTGCTGGCGGGGTTCGGCAGTCGTGGGCAGCGGGTCAGTCGGTCCGGCGGCGACGGGCTGGGTCACGGGCTGGGCGGCGGGCTGCGCCGGGTGGACCGGCGGCAGGCTGGCCTGCGTGACGGGTACCTGGCCGGGGGCTCCGTCGTCGTCCTTGAGCCCCTTGGCCTCGGCCTTGAGGATCCGCATCGAGCGGCCGAGGGCGCGGGCCGAGTCGGGCAGCCGCTTGGCCCCGAAGACAATGATGATCAGTACCACGATGATCAGGACGCTGGGCTTCTCGAAGAACTCGAGCACGAGAGGCACCTTTCTGACAGGGGTGGACGAGCCAAGCGTACGCGCCGCTGGTTCGGTTAGCGCCGCAACGAACGAGGTCGACCGCCCAGGTCGGCGACCGGAGCTTTGTTCGGTACCGGACGCTGGCCCTGCAGCCCGGAGAGCATCGCTTGGGCCTGCGCGAGCTGCGCAGAGGCGCGGGAGGTCTCGGCGCCCAACGCCTTGGTCTGCCGCCACAGTCGAAGGCACAGCACGGCCAGGGCGATGAGCGCCAGCAGGCCGAGGGCGGCATCGAGCAGGGTCCAGAGCACCGGGGCAGGTTAGCGCCGGCCGGCTCCGAGAACGAGCTCAGCTGCTCCGAGAACGAGCTCAGCTGACGGGGGCGGCACCGGCGAGCGCCGCGAGCAGGTCGGTGGCGCCCAGGTGCAGCGCGAAGTCCAGCAGGTCGTCGTAGGTCAGGCGGGGGCCGTCCTTGGCCTCGAGCACCTCCTCGGGCAGTACCCACACCTGGGCCGGGACCCCGCCGGCCAGCAGCAGCGAGACGACGCGGCCGTCCGCCGGCTTGCGGACCTCGCAGCCGCAGGTGGCGCAGTCGAAGGCGTAGTACGACAGCGGGGCGTGGCTGCAGACCCGCAGGGCCACGTCACGGGTGGTCAGCTCGACCTCGCCGCACGTGGGGCAGGTTGCCTTGATGGTGGTCACGTCGGGGCCCTTCTCCGCCCGCCCCTGCATGGGGCGACACCTCCCCTTCGGCAAGTGTGGCCGAATGCTTGACCGCACTCCCTCGCCGGCCCGGTTCCGCCCGCCGCGGTCAGCTCATTCGTGGGGCCAGCTCGTGCGTCGGCCACCTCATGTGTCGTACGCCGAGAGCGCGGCCTGCGCGTCCTGCCGCACCTGCTGGGCCAGGGCCGCCGGGCCGAGCACCCGGCCGCTGCCTCCCAGTCGCAGGGCCAGGCGTCGTACCCAGGCGGTGTCCGGGGTGCGGAGCCCGACGAGCAGGCGGCCGTGTCCGTCGTCCTCCACGCTCTCGCAGGGGTGGTAGTCAGCGACCCAGTGCGCGCCCGGCTCGAGGGCGAGGGTGACGAGCTGGTCGTCCGCGCCGGGCTGGAACAACCCCGAGGACAGATCCCGCGAGGGCAGGTCGGGGGGCGGCTCGGACGGCAGGTCCAGGACGGCGACCTCCACGACCCGGTCCAGGCGGAACAGCCGGACCCCCTCCGAGCGGCGGCACCACGCTTCGAGGTAGCTGCGCCCCTCGGTCACGATCAGGCGCAGCGGGTCGACGTCCCGCTCGGTCACCTCATCCCGGGCGGGGACGAGGTAGCGCAGGTGCAGCCGGCGGCTGCGGGCGAGCGCGTCCTGCACTGCCGGCAGCACCGCTGACTCCCCTTCCAGCGCGATCTCGACCCGGCCGGCGGGCAGGGCCGCGGCGCCGGCGGCCTGCTCGACCTTGGCCAGGGCGCGCAGTACCGGTTCGGGCTCCAGCAGCCCCGGGTTCTCGGCGAGGGTGCGCAGGGCGACCACGAGCGCCAGCGCCTCGTCCGCGGTCAGCCGAAGGGGCCGCACCACGCCCTGCGGCTCGAACAGCGTGATCGTGTCGCCCTCGAACTCGATGTCGATCAGGTCGCCCGGGCTGTGCCCCGGCAGGCCGCAGACCCACAGCAGGTTCAGGTCCTTGCGCAGCTGAGCCTCGCTCACCCCGAAGTCGGCGGCGGCGGTCGAGAACGGCACCCCGGGCCGGGCGAGCAGGTACGGCACCAGCGCCAGCAGCCGGGGCAGCCGGGCGAGCGCCCCACTCACGGCGCGGCCAGGGCACGGAGCCGTCGTACGACCGCGTCGCGGGCCTGGTCCGGCGCGAGGACCACGGCGTCGGCGCCGAAGCCGGTCACCCGGTCGGCGAAGCGCTCGGGATCGGAGTAGCCGAGGTCAACCACGTCCCAGCCGGGTCCGTCCGGCGCGGTCGCGGTCGCCTCGCGGCGCAGCTCCCAGGCGGCGCCGGCGCGCAGCCGTACCTGTGCGGTGCTGCGGACGGTCTCCCCCGCCATCCGGGCCACCATCGAGCGCAGGTCCTGCCCCTCGGGTACGACGACCGCGCCGGCCGGCCCGGTCGTGCGGACGGTGCCGACGATGCGGGAGAGCCGGAAGACCCGGGGCGCCCCGCGCACCGTGTCGTGCCCGACGAGATACCAGCGGCCGCGCCAGGACAGGACCCCCCAGGGCTCCACCGCGCGGTCCTCCGGCGTAGGACGCCCGACTGTGCGGTAGCCGAACGCCACGCAACGGCCGTCCCGGACCGCAGCCCAGCAGGCCTCGAAAGCCGGCTCGCTGGCGCCCACGCGCGGCTCGAGGGCGCCGGTCTGGGCAGGCGGCTCCACGCCTGCCGCCCGCAGCTTGAGCAGGGCGCTGCCGGTGGCCTCGGCCAGTGGCGCCGACTGCCACAGCCGGGCCGCGAGCCCGAGCGCGGCAGCCTCATCACCCTCAAGGTGGATCTCGGGCAGTTCGTAGTCGCGGCGGGCGATCCGGTAGCCGGGTTCGTCCTCGGGACTGAGCGAACCGGTCTCGAGCGGGACGCCGAGCTCGCGCAGCTCCTCCTTGTCCCGCTCGAACATCCGGCGGAACGACTCCTCGTTGTCGGCGGCGTAGCCCGGGACGGCGTCCCGGACCTGCTGCACGGTCAGGTAGCGGCGGGTGGACAGCAGGCAGATGACCAGGTTGAGCAGCCGCTCGGTCTTGTTTGCCGCCACGCGGGCGACGTTAGCCTGCGCGCGTGCCCTTGACCGCCGTCCACCCGTCGTGATCTGCGCGCCGGTTTGGCCTTGCGTGCCCGGGTGATCCGTTGGCGTCGCGGCACCGTCGCTGCCGTCCGGGGGGGTTGGGCCGGATCGGTCGAGCTCGCCGTCGATGTGGACGGCGAGCGGTTGCCTGCTCTGGCCTACCCGGCGCTGGTCGGGGACCCGGTGGTGGGTGACGTCGTCCTGCTCAACGTCGGCGCGCTCGAGCTGGAGCTGGGGACCGGGGGGTGGGCGCTCGTGGTCGCCCTCCCGGAACGCCTGCCCCCGGACCGGCCCGGCCCGGGTCACCTCATCAAGGCTCGGTACACCCCGCTGCAGGTCGTCGTCGAGGGCGCCGACGAGCAGGAGGCTGCGACCCACGACCTGCTCTCCGGCGAGGCGCCCCTGCCCGGCACCCCGATCGTGCTGGCCGACCTGCACTCCTCGCTCCCGGCCGTCCTCGCCGGACTGCCGGGGCGCCGGGTGGCGTACGTCATGACCGATGGCGGCGCCCTGCCGCTGTGGTTCTCCCGCAGCGTGGCCGGGCTGGCCGACGCACTCGTGGGCACCGTCACCGTGGGCCAGGCCTTCGGTGGCGACCTGGAGTGCGTCACGCTGCACTCGGGCCTGCTTGCCGCCGTACGGGTGCTGGGCGCCGAGGTCGTCGTGGTCGCACAAGGCCCGGGCAACCTCGGCACCGGGACGCCGTGGGGCTTCTCGGGCGTAGCGGTCGGTGAGGGCGTCAACGCGGCTGCCGCAGTTGGCGGGCGCCCGGTCGCAGCTCTGCGGATGTCGTTGGTCGACCCGCGGCCGCGGCACCGCGGCGTGAGCCACCACTCGCTCACGGCCCTGGGCCGGGTCGCCCTCGCACCGTGTGACATCGCGGTGCCCTCGACCTACCTGGACCTGGTTCCGGCCGCAGCCTTCCCGCGACACCGGATCGTGCAGGTGGACGACCGCGGCCTGCTTGAGGCCCTGCGGTCTGGGCCGGTTGCGCTGTCCACCATGGGCCGCGGCCTCGATGACGACCCGGTCGCATTCCTGGCCGCCGCCGCCGCCGGCCGACACGCCGCCTCGCTACTGGACGCCCCGGCTCCCGGGTGACCGGCGGCAGGTCCCAGGTGGGTCAGCCGACGCCCAGGAGGTCGACGACGAACACCAGCGTCTCGTTCGGGCCGATCGCTGCGCCGGCGCCGCGTGCGCCGTACCCGAGGCGCGGTGGGATCGTGAGCCGGCGCCGACCGCCGACCCTCATGCCTGCTACCCCCTGGTCCCAGCCGCCGATCACCTTGCCGGCGCCGAGCTGGAAGCTGAACGGCTGGCCGCGGTCCCACGACGCGTCGAACTGCTGTTGCGTCGACCAGCTGTGGCCGACGTACTGCATGGTGCAGCTGGTACCGGCGACGGCCTCCGGACCCTCTCCCACGGTGAGGTCCTCGATCTGCAGCTCCGGGGGCGGTGCGCCCTCGGGGATCGTCACGTCGGGCTTGCTGGTGGGCTGGTCAGGCACGGTTGCTCCGTTCACATCGAGGCGATCAGTTTGTCCACCCGGTCATCCACCGAGCGGAAGGGGTCCTTGCACAGTACGGTTCGCTGCGCCTGGTCGTTGAGCTTGAGGTGTACCCAGTCCACCGTGAAGTCCCGGCGCTTGTCCTGCGCGCGGGCGATGAACTCCCCGCGCAGCTTCGCCCGGGTGGTCTGCGGCGGCACCGACTTGCCCTCGAAGACAGCGAGGTCGGTGGTCACCCGATCGACCAGCCCCTTGCGCTCGAGCAGGTAGTACAGGCCCCGACCGCGGTTCACGTCGTGGTAGGCCAGGTCCAGCTGGGCGACGCGCGGGCTGGACAGGGCGAGGTCGTGCTTGGCGCGGTACCGCTCGATGACCTGCAGCTTGGTCACCCAGTCGATCTCACGCTCGACCAGCGTGAGGTCGCCGGTCTCGACCGCCGTCAGCGTGCGCCCCCAGAGTTCCAGGACGCGCTGCACCACAGCGTCGCCGCCCCTGCGGGCGATGAAGTCGACGGCTTTGCCGTGGTACTCGCGCTGGATCTCGAGCGCGCTCGCCTCGCGGCCGTTGGCGAGCTTGACCTTGCGTCGTCCGGTGATGTCGTGACTGACCTCGCGGATGGCCCGGATCGGGTTCTCCAGGGTCTCGTCGCGCAGGACCACACCGGCCTCGATCATGCGCAACACCAGGTCGGTGGCGCCGACCTTGAGCAGGGTGGTCACCTCACTCATGTTGCTGTCTCCCACGATCACGTGGAGGCGGCGGAAACGCTCGGCGTCGGCGTGCGGCTCGTCGCGGGTGTTGATGATCGGCCGGCTGCGCGTGGTCGCCGAGCTGACGCCTTCCCAGATGTGCTCGGCCCGCTGGCTCACGCAGTACACCGCACCGCGAGGCGTCTGCAGGACCTTGCCCGCGCCGCAGATGATCTGACGGGTCACCAGGAACGGGATGAGTACGTCGGCGAGCCGGCTGAATTCGCCGTGCCTGCCGACGAGGTAGTTCTCGTGGCAACCGTAGGAGTTCCCGGCTGAGTCGGTGTTGTTCTTGAACAGGTAGATGTCACCGGCGATGCCCTCCTCGCGCAGGCGCCGCTCGGCGTCGACGAGCAGACCCTCCAGGATCCGCTCCCCGGACTTGTCGTGCGTGACGAGGTCGACGATCGAGTCGCACTCCGGCGTGGCGTACTCCGGGTGGCTGCCGACGTCGAGGTAGAGCCGTGCGCCATTCTTGAGGAACACGTTGGAACTGCGGCCCCAGGACACGACCCGTCTAAACAGATATCTCGCCACCTCGTCCGGACTGAGCCGGCGCTGCCCGCGGAAGGTGCACGTCACGCCGTACTCGTTCTCGATCCCGAAGATGCGGCGCTCCATCAGCGAACACCAGCGAACGTTGGCGAGCGGCGTAGTCGCAGGTCATAGGGCATCTGCTGTCAATCCTTGTTCGTAGACGTTCGTCGAAGGCCGCCGGAAACGTGGTTGAGCCTGCCACATTCCTGCCACGTTTTACCGCCGAAACAGTGATAACTTGTTATGAGCGTCCGGAGAGCTAGGACCGAACCACGCTCGGAAGCCGGTCGGGCGCAGCTGCTAGACCCGGTCACAGCGGCAGAGGGACAGCGGCGATGACCAAGACCCGCACCTCGCCGGTCCGGCGCCCCACCCGGGCGGGGGTCTCGGTGGAGAGCCGGCAGCTCGCGGACGGCAGCACCTGCTTCTACGCGAGGTTCACCGACGTACGTGGTCGACGAACCGTGGTAGCGCCGCCCGGTGGCGGCAAGAGCTGGCCGGACTGGGGCCGCGCTTTCACCGCCGCCTGTACCGCGCAGGCCGAGGCCGAGCGGCTGAGCTACCGCAGCACCGACGGCGAGAAGATGCCGTTCGCCGAGCTGGTTGCGCATCACTACCTGCCCACCCTGTCCGATGCGGCACCCAACACCCGCAAGAACACAGCCTCGCACCTGGGCGACAGCACGGGGGTGCCGATCCGCAACGGCGTCTACGCCGAGCGCGCCGCCCGAAGCCAACTGTTGCCCGCGTTCGGGCACCGGCCGATCGGGGCGATCGGACCCAACGAGGTCCAGCAGTGGATCTCCCAGCTGGCCGCGGACGGCTACACCCACGCCACCATCCGGGCCAAGAAGTCGCTGCTCAAGACGATCCTGCAGGTCGCCGTCGCCCAGGGCTGGCTGGCGGACAACGTGGTCGACCGGGCTCGGCTGCCCAAGGCCATCGAGCAGCCCGACGAGGACCGCGTCCTGACCCCCGAGGAATGGGCGCAGGTCCGGCTTGCGCTGGCGGGCGAAGGCACCCTGTTGCTGTGTGACCTCGCGCTGGACTGCGGGCTGCGTTTTGAGGAGGTCACCGCGCTGCGCCCCGTGGACGTGGTGGACGGCGACGAGCGCAACGCCCGCCACGTCTGGATCCGGGGTGCGGTCACCTGGCCCGGCCGGGCGTTCACTGGCAGCGACCAGCCGTGGCTGCTCGGACCCACCAAGGGCAAGCGCTTCCGCAAGGTCGCTGTGTCGGCACCGATCTTCGACCGGCTCCGGCTCTACATCGACGCCCACTGCCGAGGCCCGAAGGCACTGGTGTTCGACTACGCGCTGCTGCGCGCGGAGCATGCCGCCCACAAGTCGTCCGATCCCCGACCGGTGCGCTATCCGACCGGCCGCTACGTCAGCCCGAGTACGGGGAGGTCAGGCGCGCACGGCAAGGCCCACACCTACTCCTTGGGGTGCCGCTGCCCGTACTGCCGCAACGCCAACACCGAGGCCAGGTTCTGGGCGCGGCGCGCTAAGGGCGCCCAGCCGGCAGCCCCGTGGCTGGACCCCGACTACCTCACCGGACGCAGCCACTCGGTGGATCCGGTGAAGTACCACTGGTTCACCCGGTCCGTGTTCGGCCTGGCCGTGACGCGGGCCCAGCTCTACTGGAACCCGACGTTTCACGACCTGCGGCACGGCATGGTGTCGTGGTCCTACGACGCCGGCGCCTCCCCCGCCGTCGTGCAACGCGACGCCGGACACGCCAGCATCCGGACTACACAGGGCTACATGCACGTCGTGGACCGGGTCGTCGGCGCTGAGCGGCTCGCCGCGATGAAGGTGATGTACGACCGAGTCGCCGCCGCGCAACCACTCCCGCCGGGGCCCGCGACCCCGCTCAATCCGAGCGCGGCTGGCGCTAACCCACCCGGTCAGGCACGTTCAGCTGCGGATGACGTGCTCGGGCAGCTATCCGCAGTGGTGCTGGCGAACGTTGGACTGACCGCGACCGAGAAGGCCGCCCTGCTGCTTGAGCTGGCCCACCAGGCGCCTCAGCCTCCGGCGGGTCCGGCTGGCTCGCGGCTGCGCCTGATCGGGCCGGCCGAACCGTCGTAGCCAGATCATTTTCCAGCCCGGCCAGGTAGGCCTCCAGGTCGCGACGCCGGACGCGCGTGCTCCGGCCGAGCTTGATCGGCTGGAACACCCCCCGCGTGACCTGCGCGTAGAACCAGGTTCGCTTCATCTTCAGCAGGGCGCACACCTCGTCGGGAGTGAGGAGTTCCTGCGGGTCGACGGCGGTCACGTCGGGATCCGCCCCATCGTGGCCGCGGGGCGCAGAGCGCGCATGTTCGTAGTCATCGCAGCTCCCAAGCTTGGCTGCGGCCGCGTTGTGAACCCTTAGGGGGCGCGGCGCAGGCCCGTATCAGCTCCGTCAGCAGCCCCGGAAACTCGCCGCCTGAGATGGCGGGTAGGCGCCCAGAACTATGGCCTACGCCGGCGCCACGAACCTGCTCGGGCGTAACCCGGCGTCCTGAGGATCCCGGTGCTGGCGCAGCGCCGGCAGGGTCGTGGCCGGCTCGAGGGTTAGCGCACGCCCCTTTGCGCCAGGGACCGGTCGGGGTCAAGACCAGCGCCGCGACCTTAGAAGCCGTCAGGCACCCCAGTCGGGCCACGGTCAGCTGGCGGCTGCCTGAGGCCGAGCCGCCCCCCGCGTCGCGCTGCGGCTCGTGCAGCATCAGGCGCACTTCGGCGCGGGTGCGGCCGAAAACCACCTTGCGCCGCCGGGCGGCATCCGCGTCCACGTGCACGGGCGGGCGCCACCGCCCGTCGTGTACGGCTTGCTGGGCGAGCCAACGGCTGATGCCGAGCAGGCTCGCTGTCTCGGCCACACCAAGGGTGGGTCGCTCGATCTCGGTCATGACGTCTCCCGGTCTCGTTAGGATGGCTGGCAGCGGGTCGATGAGTCTGGCGACGTCGCAGCGCTCGACTCTGGGTCGCCTATCCGGGCGCCTTCGAGGCGTCGCGCCTCTAGGGCGAGGAGGTGGTGCACCAGCCGTCGTCGGTTAGCGAGGGTGAAGGCGCGTTCTGCCGGTGGCGGTTCGGTGGCGTCCACGAGGTCAGAGTCGGCCGCTGCCCTTGTCGAGAGTCTTGCCGGAGCAGTCCGACACCGGCGGCGTGACCCTTGCCGGTCTTCGCCAGCGAGCAGTAAGCGGGCTCATGTCAGCGCCACGCCGTGGGCGGCGTAGAAGACGACGGGGTCGACGGGGCTGTCGCCGGGGCGGGTCTCGAAGTGCAGGTGCGGTCCGGTGCTGCGGCCCTCATTGCCGCTGTAGGCGATCAGCTGGCCGGCCCGGACGGCTTGGCCGACGGTGACCGTCCAGCTTCTGATGTGGCCGTAGACCGTGATGACGTTGCCGGCGTGCCGAATCTTGACCCACTGCCCGAAGCCGTCGACGGCGCCGGCGGCGAGGACGGTTCCGCTGCTCGCGGCGTAGATCGGCGTACCTATGGGCGCACTGAAATCGACGCCGGCGTGCAGCCGGCCCCAGCGGATGCCGAACCCGGAGCTGACGGGGGCGCCTTGGATGGGCCGGACCCAGCTGCCTGGCGGTCCGGCGCCGGCGGCGCTGGCGGCCGGGTCGGCCTAGGTGGCCATCAAGGTGCGGATCCGGACGATGTAATCCTGGGTCTCGGCGTACGGCGGGACGCCGTGGTAGCGCTGGACTGCTCCCAGTCCGGCGTTGTAGCTGGCCAGGGCGAGGTCGATGGGGTCGCCGGTCAGGCTCGTGTCGGCGGTGACCGCGGCGAGCAGTTTGCACATGAACGAGGCTTGGCTGGCGATCGCGTCGGCCGGGTTGAACGGGTCACGGATGCCGTCGCCGTCACCGTCGATGCCTTCGCCGAGCCAGGTGCCGGGCATGAACTGTGACAGGCCTTGCGCGCCGGTGGGGCTGACGGCGCCCGGGTTCCACCCGGACTCCTGCTCGAGCTGGGCGGCGAGCAGCGGGGCGGTGATGCCGGGGCAGGTCTGGGAGGCCTTCTTCACGAGCGCCTGGTACTCGGCGGGGACGACGCCGGGGCGCAGCACGCCGGGGGCGGCCGGGGCCGCCGCGGCGTCGGCGGCGATGCCGCCGCCGAGCAGCATCAGGAGCATGACGATGAACAGGACCGGGGCCGAGAGGATCGCGGCGACCAGGTAGCGCACGGCCGGGGACCTGGCGGCCTGGCTCGCGGCCAGGGCCGCTGCGGGGGCCGCCATCAGCGGCCCGCCGGGGCCGGCGGCAGGGTCTGCACGGCGACGTCGTCGACGAGCCAGCCCGCGGCCGGGTCGTGGACGGTCAGGCAGTCGAGCCGGTAGGGCGCCATGGCGGCCGCCCAGCCGTCAGCGCCGCGGGCGGTGCCGGTGACCGTGACGGCGACCGGCATGCCGGGCCGGCCCTGCTGGACTCCGGGCTCGTCGAGCTCGTCCTGGACAGCGTCGGCGATCGGCGCCGCGGTGGCGGTGACCCGGGCCTGGTGCTGCTGCCAGGTCTGCTGCTCGCGGTTGCGGCCTTCGCCGGCGCCGGCGTAGAGGGCCTGCAGTCGGGGGGTGCCGTAGGCGCGGGCCGAGGCCTGGCGCGTCTGGCCCAGAGTGTCGGTCGTGGTGTCGACTGTGGCGGCCACCCGGGCGAACTGGACGCATGCAGTCGTGGCGTCCAGCGCTCGGCGGGGTGGCTGGGAGGCCCGAGTCAGGGCCGGGGGCGGCGTGAGCGAACTCGTCGGCAGGGCCTCGGCCGGGCTGGCACTGGCTGTCGGTACAGCGTCGGCGGCGCTGTCGTGACGGCTGCCGCTGCACCCTGCCGCACCCAGCAGCAGCGCTGCGGTGACGGCGGCTAGGAGGCCGACGGGACCTTGGGGTCGGCGGTCTTCGCCGGTGGCTCGGACGGGGCCGCCGGGCAGGGGGCGGCGGCCAGGAGCAGCTCCTGCGCGCGGGTGCTGACGGCCTGTGCCAGGGCCGGGTCCTCTGTCCACAGGCTGATCAGCGCGCGGAGCCGGTCGGCCATCGGGACGCGGTCGGCGTAGCGGGCGCCCTGCAGGGCGTGGTGGTCGTCCACGGCCAGGTCCAGGGCGATCCGCTTGGGGTAGCCCAGCGGGTAGCGCAGCGGGCTCTGGGCCTTGCCGTTGCTGCTCTTGCCGCGGTTGTCGTCGGCCACCGCGGTTCCTCCTGTCCGGACTCGTGCCGGGCGCCGGCGCGGCGGCCGGGCGAGCACCGCGACCGCAACGGTCACGCCGCTCGGCGGGCGCAGGCGGCCGGTTCCCGGACGTCGCCTGGGGGTCGTTGCCGCGTGTTGTCCTCATGTCCTTGGTAAGTGCGGGATCAGCAGGGCCTGTGACATCACGGGGCTGGCTTTCCGCGAGGTCCGCTGCTTATGGCCGGGGCAGTCGGTGAACTGCCGCCTACTGGCATCCCGGCAAGGCCGACAAGGGTCCGCGGCAAGGGCCAGGCTGCCGTTCAACGGCAAATCGACGTCCCAGTGCCGCCCCGGCGGCGCACGGCTGTTCTCGGACCGGCAAGGGTCCGTCGAGCACCGGCAAGGGTCCGGGGGGCTTGACAGCGGGTTCCGGCAAGAGTCTCGACAAGGGTCCCTGCGCAGCGTGACGAGCACCTGCTGCTGAGGAGCTCGCTATGCCTTCGACCCTGCTCATCCACCCGACCGGCGCCGGCGTCGGACCCAGCCCAGGGCCACGCACCTGGGCGCGGCCGTAGACCCGCAGTCGATGCCCCCGTTGTTCCGCCGGGGATCGCGATGGTCCTCGCTGTCGCTAAGCAGCAGCTCGGTAAGCCCTATGTGTGGGGGGCCGTTGGCCCGGACAGCTTCGACTGCTCAGGCTTCACCGGGTACGCCTACGCCGCAGCCGGCATCGCCCTGCCGCGCACCGCCGCCCAGCAGTACCTCACCGGGTCCCACCCGAGCCTGGCCCAACTCGCCCCCGGCGACCTGCTGTTCTGGGCGACGGACCCGTCGAACTACGCCAGCATCGAGCACATGGCGGTGTACCTCGGGAACGGGCTGATGATCGCCGCCCCGCACACCGGAGACGTCGTCAAGATCGAGCGGGTCTACTCCACCGGGTACTTCGGCGCGACCCGCGTGGACCCGGCCGTCAGCGGCCGCGTCGATGGTCCGCAGTGGTCGGATGTTCGCAGGTGAACGTGCCCCAGAATCGTGGAGGAGGCTTGGACTGTGAGGAGTAGTCAGGCCGGAGGTTCTCGAGAGGGTTGACCGCCGAGTTCGGTGCGGGAGCGGTCCGGATCGTCCGGGAGACCAAGAAGCCGATCGCGGTGATCGCGCGAAGCTCGGGCGACCCGGTCTGCCGGCAAGGACCGGGCGGCTGGGGGTGAGGCCGATGGGCCGCTCGGGGTTGCTGAGCAGGCGGAGCTGAAGCGGCTCCGCTGCGAGGAGGCGGAGCTCCGGATGGAACGGGATGCCCTCAAGCGATCGGTCGTCCTGCCGGTGAAGGAGTTCCACAACCCCCGGCGTCGGCACTGCCCCCTCGCCATGCGCAGCCCATCAGCCATGCGCAGGCGTTGGCTGCCGCAGCGCTCCAAGCCCAAGGACGCGGCGTGATGACCGAACCTGAGGCCCCGTCTGGTGACGCAAGCGTGCCGGCACACTGCGCCGCCTGTCAGGGTCCCCTACCGGCCGGGCGGGCCCGGCCGGTACTGCTTACCCCTTGCAACCAGGACGCCTACCGGCGTCGACACCAACCAGCCAGAGCAGGCACCCAGCCGCCGGCCCGACGTGCACGCCGCGACGGCACCGGCTACGCCGGCGAGGGCTGCCAGAGCCGCTGCCTCGGCGAGGGTTCCGCGTCAGGGTCTGGGGATCGGACAGTAGCCCCCCCGAGCCGCCCAGGCCGGTGCCACGGCGATGACCCAGGGTGCTGCCAGCAGGGCAACGAGACGAGCAGCACGATGGCGTGGCGCCAGGCGCCGACGCCGTACGGGTCGCGCACCAGCCGCAGCACACGCTCGGTGGTCATCTGCCCGGTGGCAGCCAGGGAGCCGCCGGGGACGGCGCTGGATCCCAGGCCGACGAGCGCCGAGGCCAACGGCACCGGACCGGCTTGCCGGGCGGCTTGGTCGTCGGCCAGCATCTCCACCAGCCCCGCGGTCTGCTCCTTCGCCACACCGAAGAACCGGACCCAGGGGAAGGCGGCGCGCGCCACCTCGCTGGCGAACAACACAACATCGTGGCGACCGCGCAGGTGTGCGCGCTCGTGGGCGATGACCGCGGCGAGCTGGTCGGGGGTGAGCGTGCTGACCGCCGCCGAGGTCAGCACGATGCGGCCGCCTCGCCCCGGGATGCAGTACGCCAGGGCGGCCTGGTGGTCCAGCACCCGCGTCCCGTCGTCGGCGAGTTCGAGCGCGAGGACATCGATCAGTGCTCGCTGCCTCTTTCGCGCCTGTACCAGGGCCACGGACCGGAGCAGCAGTGCCCGGCCCAGCAGGACCGCAGCGGTGGCGGCGGCGAGCACCGCAGACCATGGCGCGGCGCTCAGGCTGTACCGGCTGCGCAGCACCGCCCCGCAGGCGTGCAGCAGATGCCCCAGGTCGAACGACACCTGGTCGACCGGCAGCGCCGCCGCCACCGCGAGCAGGATCACCGAGCCGAGGACCGCAGCCGTCGATGCCTGCCACGCCAGGATGCCCAAGCGGGGTGAGCCCTGGGTCCACGCGGCGCCGGTGAGCCACCGGGGCGCGAGGACCGCGACCGCGTAGACCACCAGCGCGAGCAGGACGCTCATCAACGCCCTCCGGGGCTCCGGTCCTGTCGGGCAGCGAGCGCCGCGAGCAGCGTCCGGGCTTCTCCTGCGCTGACCCGGTCCGCGAAGTGCACCAGGGCCGCCGTCCGGTCCGCCGTCTCGGTCAGCGCCTCCTCCATGACCTGCGCGGTGTAGTCCGCCCGCGACAGGGTCGGCGAGTAGAGGAAGGCCTTGCAGTCCTCGGTCCGCCGCAGCATGCCCTTGCGGTACAACCGCTGCATGACCGTCATGACTGTGGTGTAGGCCAGCGGGCGGTCCTGTTGCAAAGCGAGCAGGACCTCACGGACCGAGCGGGGCTCCGGCTCGCCCCACAGCCGGGCCATCACCGTCGCTTCGAGTTCCCCGAAGTTGCTCACAGTCCTCCTCCGACCCGGATCGTAGGGCGTCGCTCACCGTCCCGGCGCACAATGGCCGTGGCCCTCGTTCGCCTTCTGCTCGCCGGCGCCGCTCACCGGCCCGGGCAGCCGGAGCGGCGCAGAGCGACATCGAGGGACAGGGGAACCTTCCGGAGTCGACGTCGGACGCGCTTCGGCGCACCGACACGGGCGCCGCGCTGGGTCTGGCCTCAGCCCGAGCTGGTGACCGTGAGGGCCTGCCGGCCCATCTGCTGCCAGGAGGCGACGAACGGGCCGGCCGCGACGCTCTCGCGCCGGCCGGAGAGCGGATTGTTGACCACCAGCCGGCCGGAGGCATAGCCGACGAGCAGCACTGCGTGCTCGACTTGTGTCCCTCGGAACGGGCCGTTCGGTGTTGCCCACGTCACCCAGCGGGTCGGCGGACGAAATGTCGTGGTCGTCCAGAGCACCGTAGGGGCCCCCGCACGGAGCCTCGCCAGGACCTCGCTGAACGGCCGGCCGGTGACGTCGACCGAACGACCAGGTAGCTGCCTGTCCAGGAGCCTGGCGAGCGGACCGTGGTAGATCCCGTAGCCGTAGCCCTGGACTCGGCCCACGAAGGACTCGTTCGGGTCCCCCCACCGGCTGATGCCGTAGAAGTCGCCCGGTCTGCCGGAGAAGACCGGCTGCCCGAGGTCGGTGTCCTGTGCCCGGGACAGGACCAGCTTGTCGGCGGGGTGCCCGGCGAAGGTCAGCAGCATCGACAGGCTCGTGACCTCGCACCCGTTCGGCAGTAGGGGGAGCTGACCCTGCGTCGGCACGTCGACGAGTACCGACCCGGTCGTCGGGACAGCGTCTGATGCCGGCACCGGGGTGCTGCCGCGAGAGACCGCTGAGGGTGCTGGCGAGGCTAAGCCCCGGGCCTGGCCGAGGGCGACTTGCGGTGCGGGTGGTGTGCCGGCCGCGGTCCGGCGGCTCGCCCCGGTGCCGGACAGGGCGTGCACGCACCCTGCGGCCACGAGGAGCACGGTGATGCCCGCGGCCGCGGTCCGGCGCCGTCGCGCCCGCGGGTTCAGCCGGGACGACGGGCTCATGCCGCGCCGCCGCGGCGGGGCGGCCTCACCGCTGCCCCTGGCAGCCGGCGCCGACCGGCGTGGCACGGGCCTTCTGTTCACGTCGCCATAGTAGGTAAGTCATGACGGCCCAGACCTGCTGTTCCTGCATGGCCCCGGCTCCGTCGAGGAGGCGCAGCAACGCGCCGCGCTCCAGCATCGGGTCGTCGGTGCCTGCGAACAGGTCCCGGACCTCCCCGGCAACCGGGCCGTTGAGCCAGGACCGGAACGGCACCGGGAAGCCGAGCTTCGGCCGCAGCGCCACCGAGTCGGGCAGGACCCGTCCGGCTGCCAGCCGCAGGGCGACCTTGGTGAGCTCACCGTCGAGCCGTAGGTGCAGGGGGAGCCGGGCGGCGATATCGAACACCTCCCGGTCGAGGTAGGGCACGCGGACCTCCAACGAGTGCGCCATCGACATCTTGTCGGCCTTCATCAGGATGCTCGATGGCAGCCAACTCTGGCAGCTGACAGCCTGCATCCGGGAGACGTCGTCGAGCCCCCACGTCCTGGCGTAGGTGTCGCCGACCAGGTCCGAGGAGGGTCGCAGCCCAGCCGTGTCAGCGCCGCCGGCGAGCAGGGCGTGCTTCGCGTCCTCGCTGAAGATCTGCGCGTTGCCCAGGAAGCGCCGCTCCAGCGGCGTTGTGCCGCGCAGCAGGAACCCGCGCCCGCGCCGGTCGACGGGCAGGTACAGCGCCAGCCGGCCAAGTACCCCCCGCACCGGCGCGGGCAGGCGGGTCAGACCCCGCAGCGCCGCCGGCTGGCGGTAGATCGGGTACCCGGCGAACAACTCGTCCGCGCCCTCACCGGACAGCACGGCCTTGACGTGACCGGCGGCCTGCCGGCCCAGGAACCACAACGCCGGGGCGCTGGGGTCCGCCAGCGGTTCCTCCTGGGCGGAAACCACCGACGGCAGCGAGCGCCAGTACTCCGCGGCCGAGATCACCTGCTCGTGGTGCACCGTCCCGAGCCGGCCAGCCAGTTCCCTGGCCGAGGCCAGCTCGTCGAGGCCCCCAGCGGTGCCCTCGAAGCCAATGCTGAAGGTGTGCAGGTCGGGTTGGACCCTGGTCGCCAGCGCGGTCAGCAGCCCAGAGTCGACACCGCTGGACAGGTAGGACCCGACCGGGACGTCCGCGGCCAGGTGCGCCGCGACCGAGCCCTGGACGGCGGCGAGGAGCTGGCCGGCGATGTCGTCCGCGTGGACCGAATCGTCAGGACTGAAGGTCGGCTCCCACCACCGCTGGACGCTCACCTGTCCATCGCGCAGGCGTAGGCAGTGCCCGGCGGGCAGCATGTTGACACCGGCCCACATCGTCGCCGGGTCCGGGACGTACCCGAACCCCAGGTACTGCCAGAGGGAGGCCGGGTCGGCTTCGCCGGGCACCAGCCCGGCCGCCCGCAGGGCACCGACCTCGGAGGCGAACACGAGGTGGTCGACGGTCCGGGTCCAGTACAACGGCTTGATCCCGAAGCCGTCCCGGGCGAGGAACACGTTCCCGGTGTCCCGGTCGAGCACGGCGATCGCGAACATGCCGCGCAACCTGGGCAGGAAGCCCTCGCCCCACTGCTCGTACAGGTGCGGGATGAGTTCAGCGTCGCCGGTGCCGTGCAGCCGGTGCCCCAGACGCAGAAGCTCCCGGCGCAGCTCGGCGTGGTTGTAGATCTCGCCGTTGAACACCGACCAGTGACGTCCGTCCTCGTCCCGGGCCGGCTGGTTGCCGCCGGGCAGGTCCAGCAACGCCAACCGGCGGAACGCCAGACCCGCGCTCGGCCAGTCCTGCTGTCCTTGGTCGTCCGGCCCTCGGTGCGCCAGCCGGTCCGACATCGCGGCCAGGCCCGGGAAGGGGCGCGTCCCGGGCCGGACCGCCGTCCAACCAGCTATGCCGCACACAGTTGGCCTGCCTCCGGTCGTGGGCGTACGGCTTCGTCCCGGTCCTGCGCGCGACCCGCGTGAGCGGCGGCCTCTGCCCGGACAGGAAATCGCCCATCCCGCTGGGTCGAGGGGCAGCTCGTCGGCCGAGCGCGATGCCGCCGGCTATCGCCAGGCCACCCGCGGTTGGGAAGCCGACCGCGATGTCCTCCAACGCCGGGTTGAACAGCTGGACCAGGCCGGCGTGCTCCAGGATGTGCCCCACCGCGACGAGGCCGGCAGCCGTGAACAGGGCCTGTGCGGTGTGTCGCCGTCGGCGCCTGGTACGCCGTCGCTCCTCGCGGCGCTTCGCTTCGGTGTCCGCACGGCCGGCGGCGGACCTGCGGGCACCGTCAGAAACGGCCCTGTTGCGTGTGGCGCGACGGGCGACCTTATCCTCGGATCGGGTCACCGGTCCAGCGCCGCGGGCAGGACCGAGCGGGGCAAGCGGCCGGTGGACTGCGTCAATGTCAATGTCTCAGGGTTCCGTTCCGATTGATCATACTACTGACTGTAGTAGACCGGGCGGGAGGAATGCTTGGCTGCAGCCGTGAGCGCTTAGCCGGCCGAAGAGCCAGGGGCGTCCGCTGGCCTGATTCTGTACGACGTGCTGTAGTAGGACTACCTTGGCGCATTGAGGCGGCGCTGACGAGCCAGGAGGCTGTACTGAGGTCCGCGACCGTATGTGCGTGGATGCTGGCAGCGACCTTCGCGGTGAGTTGCTCGGCCTCTCCCGAGGACCTCACCGCCCCGCAGCTCGTCGACCGCGCGAACGCCATCTGTCTGGCGGCAGGCCACCCCTACTCAGGTCAGCGACCTACCCGGCCAGCTGCCTTCCTGGACTTCCTGCGGTCCCAGATACCGGCCCAGGACAAGGGCCTGAAGGCACTGCAGGCGCTGCGTCCCCCTGCCGCGGCCCAGCAGGCCTGGTCCAACCAGGTCCTTGTGCCCGAGCGCGAGCAGCTCACGGACGCGTGGGCGGCTGTGGCCAAGCTGCAGGACCTGCTCCGCCGACGTGACGAGAGCGCGGCGTCCGCCCTGGTCCTGCAGACCACAGACCGCCTAGATGGCCGCGGAGCGGGCATCAACCGGTATTGGATGGCCACCGGGACCGGGTCGTGCCTCGACAGCCCCTTGTAACCACAGGACCTGCCGCCATCGGCCGACAGCCAGCGACGCGGACTCCGTGAGAACGGAAACCTTGGCGCGAAACGTCGTCCTTGTGCGCCGAGAAGGTGCGGCGACACCATGGCGACCCCTTGGTGTGCCCCGACGTCTGATCGGGGTCGTCCAGCGCTGAGTAGCCCAGGCGCACGACGAGCAGGCCGGTTCCCAGCGCCGATACCGTGACCACCCGTACGACCGTACGGACAGGGTGAGCCGTGCAGGGTCGCGGGCATTCCCGCACCAGGCGCGGGCGCGTCCCCCGGCCTACTCTTAACCTGTGCGCAGCTGCAGAGCCACGACGCGGGCGGCCGGTGGCCGCATGGTGCTGCTGGCCGCGGTGCTGCTGGGCCTGCTCACCATGCACGCGACCCCGGCCATGGCGATGCCGTCCCCTTCGGCCGGACCCGGCGCCATGGCCATGCTGGCGATGCAGCAGCATCCCTTGCACGACGACCATGGCCAGCGCCACCTGGTCAGCCCGTGCGTGTCGTCCCCGGTCCGGCCCGCCGCCACCGGCCCCATCCCCCCGGGCACAGCCCCTACCGCCTCCCACGTCCCAGCCGCGCGACCGTCGACCGCACCCGCGGGGCGGCAGCTGCGCCCGGCGTACCTCAAGCACGCGGACCCACAGGACCTGGGGATCTGCCGGACCTAGGACGCCGGCGCAGCGCCCGTCCTGTCCGACCCCACCTGCACAGGTGGTCCCCTTTCCTTCCTCCTGCTTCGGAGTCCTCCATGCGTTCCAACCTGTCTACCCGCCCCGTCGTCCTCGGCGGGGTCGTCCTTGCCGCGGCGCTCACCCTCAGCGCCTGCGGCGCCAGGTCCTCCACCACGCCCAAGGCTCAGGCCAGCGCCTCCACGTCGTACGGTCCCGCGGCCAGCGGACCGCACAACCCCGCGGACGTCACGTTCGCCAGCGACATGGTCCCCCACCACAGCGAGGCCGTGCAGATGGCCACGATGGCCCTGCAGCAAGGCTCGAACGCGCAGGTCAAGCAGCTCGCCACCGCCATCAAGGGCGGTCAGGACCCCGAGATCAACATCATGGCCGGCTGGCTGGCCGGCTGGGGTGCCCCCGTCCCGGCAGCGGGCTCGATGACCGGGATGGGCGGCAACGCGTCCATGCCCGGGATGATGACCGGCGCCGAGAACCAGCAGCTGTCCTCGGCCAGCGGCGCCGCCTTCGACCGGCTCTGGGTGCCGCTGATGACCAAGCACCACAAGGGCGCGCTCACGATGGCCCAGACCGAGCTGGGCGCGGGGCAGAACACCGACGCCAAAGCCCTGGCCGCCAAGATCATCGGCGAGCAGACCAAGGAGATCGCGACGATGGCGGCGCTGATGAGGAGCCTGCCGGCCTGAGCGCCGCGGGGGAGCCGACGGTCCGCCGCCGCTCCCCCCCGCTGCCCAGCCCGCGAGCCCGGGTCAGTCGCACACCCCGCGGCGAAGCAGGACGTAGGCCCCGAGCCCGACCGAGAAGGCGCTCCACTAACCGGCCTGCGGGACCCGCAGCGGCCACTGCGGCGCAGCCAGCACAACGATGGCGATCCCGGCCAGGCAGACCAGCGCCTCATGCCGGGCCCGGGCTGAGCGCGCCACCGCAACAGCGGCCAGCAACCCGAAGCCGACCAGGTCACCGACCACCCTCCGGGCCAGGTAGGTCCCACCGCCGAGCAGATAGCCAGTCGTAGACACCACCACGGCAACTGCGGTCGTCCCGAGTTCGCTCCGCGACAGCGCGAAGCGGCGGGTTGTCAGCACTGCCACACTCTGCCCCGAAGGAATACACCACATGGCCGCCGCCAGCTCGTCGCCGTCCGCGTCCGAACTGCAGCGCCGCCGGTGGCGGGGGTGGGGTTGGTTATCGGCAGCACTGCTCGCCGCGCCAGGCCCCTCGGCCTTCCTTGACCGCGACCGCGGCGACGGCGAGCCCGGCGAGCGGGTCGAGCCACCAGGCGCCGAGGGCGGCGTTGGCGACGAGCCCGGCCAGGACGGCGGCGGCAAGGTAGGCGCACAGCAGGTTCTGGGTGCCTTCGCCGGCGGTGGCGATCGAGCCGAGCCGGGCGCCGAGCCGGTGCTTGGCCCGGCCCAGTGCTGGCATCACCAGGATGCTGCTGACGGTCAGGGCGATCCCGACCGGGCTCGCGCTGGGGTGGCTGCCGGTGAGCAGGTCGTGGGTGGCCTGCACGGCGACGTAGGGCGCGAGCAGCCAGAACGACACCGCGACCGCCCGCTGGGCGGTCCGCTCGGAGGTGTCGGACAACGTCCGGGTGCCCGTCAGCCGCCAGATCACGATGATGCTGGCCAAGCCCTCCACGACGCTGGACAGCGCCCACCCGACCAGCCCGGTCGAACCGGCCCGGAACCCGGCGAGCAGCCCGACCGCACCCTCCACCGTCATCCATCCCAGGCTGGCCCACGACAGCCACACCGCGGTGCGGGCCGCCCGGTGCCAGCCGTCGTCGCGAACCACGGTCGGCGCCGTGGCCGCGCAGCAGCCGTCCGCGCGGCCGGTGTCCACCGGCTCGCTAACGGAAGCAGGTGCGGCCTGCCCGGCGAGACCGACCGCGAGGTCGCCCGGCACTGCCGGGGCGGGTGTGCGGGCGGTGGGCGCCGGCCGGTCGGTGCTCATGCGAGGTCTCCTTGGTGGTCAGGGCCGGGCGTCAGCGGGCGGGAGCGGCGGTGTCATCCGGCGATCGCATACAGGCCGATGAACCCCACGAAGAACATCGCGGCTAGCAGCGGTGTCTCGTCGGTCTCGTGCGCCTCCACCAGCAGTTCCTCCACCACCAGGTAGAGCAGCGCGGCGGCCCCGAACGCCAGCACCGCGGCCAGGGTGGTGCGGCTGGCTCCCCCGAGCAGCGCCGCGCCTGCCAGCGCACCGACGGCGGTCAGCAGGCCCAGACAGCCCGCGAGCTGCGCCGCCCGGGCGCGCTGCTGGCCCTGCTCGAGCAGCTGCGCGACGACCGACACCGCCAGGAACAAGATCTCGATCGTCAGGGCGATTGTCAGGACCAGCCCCTGCCTGCCCAACGTCGCGCCGAGCCCGACGAGCAGGCCGTCGATGACCAAGTCGATCCCGACCGCCGCCAGCAGCCCCCACAGCAGCCGGGCTGCCCACCCGGCCGTGCCTCACCGGCGCTGGCACTGCGCTGGCACTGGCGCTGGCCGCCTTCGTGGTGGCCGCCTCCTGGCGACGGCTGTAGGCGCCCAGCGCCAGCAGCAGCACGACCCCGGCGGTGAACCCAACCAGGACGGCGCCCAGATGGCCTTGTCCGCGAAGGTCGGGCAGCACCTCACCGGCCAGCGCCGCGAACACCACCCCGGCAGCGAAGTGCTGCACCCCACTGGTGAGCTTCTCCCCGGGAGCGCGCCACGCTGCCAGCGCAGCGCCCACCGCGGCCGCACCGACCGGGAACAGCACCAACCGGCCGGCGGTAGCGACAGCGCCGGTCACCGCCGGACCACCTCGGCGGCGGCCAGCCGGTCGGTCACCGGCACCCGCGCCAGTCGTGGTCGTGGTCACCGGTCGCGCCGAGCACGCCGAGGTGACCGCCGTGCGCGCGCGGGTCGCCAGAACCCCCTGCACCCGCGGGGACCGGCAGCAGGTCCTCGCGGTGGTCGACCTGCAAGGTGGTGTGGTCGATCCCGAACCGGCCGGCGATCATGGCCTCCAGGTCCTGCCGGCTCGCGTGACAGTCGCAGGCGGTGTCGACCAGGATGTGCGCGGACAGCGCCGGGAAGCCGCTGGTGACCTCCCACACGTGCAGCTCGTGGACCTCCAGCACCCCCGGCGTGCTGCGGATGATGGTCTGGACCAGCGCGGGGTCGATGCCGCGCGGCGCGGCCTCCAGGAACACCCGGCCGGACTCACGCACCAGCGCGTAACCCGCCTTGACCATCAACGCGGCGACCAGCAGCGTCGCGAGCGGATCCGCGCGCTGCCAGCCGGTCGCCAGGATCACCCCGGCCGCGACCGCGGTCCCGATGAAGGCATACAGGTCGGTCAGGATGTGCTGGAAGGAGCCTTCGACGTTCATGCTCTGCCGGTTCGCCTTGGACAGCACCCAGGCAGCCAGGAGGTTCACCACGATCCCGGCCAGGGCCACGACCAGTACCAGGCCGCCGCGGACCTGTGGCGGGTCGACCAGGCGCCGCACCCCCTGGACGGTGAAGAACACCGCGAGCAGCAGCAAGGTGACACCGTTGGCCTGCGCGGACAAGATCTCGACCCGCTTGAGCCCATAGGTGTAGAAGCCACGCGCCGGGCGGGCCGCCAGGCGCATCGCGACCAACGCCAGCGCGATCGCGGCCGCGTCGGTGAGCATGTGCCCGGCGTCCGCGACCAACGCCAGCGACCGGGCGACCAGCCCGACCGTCACCTCAGCAGCCATAAACGCGGCGATCAACGCCAGCGCGACCGCCAGCAGCCGACGGTCAGCGTCCGCGCTCACCCCATGCGAATGCGCCGCATGCCCCCCGCCGCCGTGGCCGTCGTGGCCGTCGCGGTCCTGATGTCCGGCGTGCCCGTCCCCGGCGGGATGGTCGCCGTGGTCACGTCCGGTGTCGTGACCGTGCCGGTCGGGGGTCACCGGCGCTCCGGGTGGATCGAGGTGGTGTGCCCCACGTGCGTCAGCGCGACGTCGAGCAGCATCCGGACATGGCTGTCGGCGAGCTTGTAAAAGGCCATCCGACCGGCGCGGCGGACCTGCACGACCCGGTGGGCGCGCAGCAGTCGCAGTGCGTGCGACACCGAGCTCTCCGACTGCCCTGCAGCGGCGGCCAGGTCGCACACGCACATCTCGCCCTCCAGCAGCGCCACCAGCACCCGCAGTCGCCCCGGGTCGGACAGCAGCCCGAATACGTCGGCCAGCTCCCCGACGTCGTGCTCACCGGGCATCGCCTCCCGCACCGACCGCACCCGGTCCGGATCGACGACCCGAACCGCGCAACCGTCGAACTCACGAACTGGCGCACTGTCATCTGTCCGACTGTTCACATGTGCCATGTCGTGCAGCGTACGGGGTCTTCTCCCCGACCACCCGCCGCCCGCCCTACCCCACAACCAGCGGGCGCAGGCGGTCACCAGCGGTGGTCGACAAGCGCGCGCTACCTGGTCTTGCCCACTCCCCCGAGGCCCTGCGCCCGCCTCACCTCGATCGACGCACACCCGGCCGTCCAGGCAGTCGTACGGGCGGCCACGGCCTGTCAGCGCTTTTGCTCAGCCACCGGGCTCCGGACTTCGCCAGCGGTTCGTCGGCCGATTCCCCCTGCGCCGCAGTCGACATTCGACGAGGTCGCCTCCCAATCACCCGTCGCCGCAGCTCACAGATGCTTCGGCCCCCACATGCCCCGCACGCGCCGTCCTTGTGCCCGCTGCGGCCTACAGCAAGTGGGCGCAGATGCGGCTGCGAGGCCGGCGCTATTGCTCCGGGACGCCCGGGGGTTCGACCGTTCCGATCACCGACTGGTTGGACGTCCCAGCAGCAGGTCTAGGCACCACGCCGGGTCGACCAGCGGCAGGTCGTGACTAGCCCAGGGGTGCTCCTTGGCACTGACATTGGCGTAGCGGGCGGCCAGCTCCTCGGCCCGACCCCGGACCGGGACGGGGTCGCGGCGGCCAGCGGCGAACAGGACGGGAACGCCCGCGACGCACAGGCGCTCAAGGGCTGCCTGCCAGGGGCTGGCCAGCACAGTATCGGCCATGGCCGCCTGATAGGCCGGCCAGGTGTGCAGCACTCCCCTGCGTGCCAGATGCACCGGCAGGCTGGGCTTGATGGCCGCTGCCACCCACCCCGCGGTGCGTCGGTAGTGGCACATCAGGGCGCAGGTGTGACGAGACAGTGCGGTGTCCAGCGCCATCATCGCCTCCAGGCGCCCGAGTTCTCGGATGTGCTCCAGGCCCTCACCCGACGACAGGTAGAGCGGGGCGCTGAAGGCGACGACGCCGCGCACGTCGGCGCTGCGGCGCGCTGCCCAGTGCAGGGCGATCACGGCCCCCATCGAATGCCCCACGATGGTCATGGGCCCGGGCGAGCCGAGCGAATCAGCCATGTCATCGAGTGCGTCCAGGTGCGCAGGGAGGCCGTAGCCGGTCGGGGCTGCGATCCGGTAGGAATCACCGAAACCGAGCAGGTCCGGGACCGCCAGCCGGCGGCCCGATCCCAGACGGTCGTAGCTGGCGCCGAAATAGTCCCCGCAGCCCACGATCCCGTGCAGCAGGACGACCGACGATTCTCCGGAGCGAAGGACCCGGACCCGCAGCCTGCCGGCCCGACGAACCGGGACTGTCGAGGGACGCCAGTGCCTGACGGCCGGGGACCTCAGGTGCTGGACGCCCCAGGCGGCCGCTGCCAGCGTCGCCCCGGCCTGCAGGCGCAGGCGCGTGGAGGACATGACGACAGCATCTCCCGTGACGGGGCTGGCCGGAAGGGCGAAGAGCCCGGGGTGAGAGGTGACCTTCGACTCTGCCCCTGCGTCGACAACCCTGCGAATGTTGGGGTGACGCCGACGGGGCGCCCGTGATGAGGCAGGAGGGTCGGCGGTGACGCAGCCATGCAGCGCCGGCGAGGCGTCATGCTGACCTCTGACCGCGTGCGGGGGAGCCGCGTGCCGCGGCCCTGGCGCAACGGGCGGGCGACCCCGCCGGCGCCCTCGGTGGGAGTGCGCCGTCGCGGTGTGCTCGTGCGCCTGGCTGTCGGCGTCGTGGTCGCGACTCTCACCGGGACCGGCCTGGTCCTGTCGATGACGCACCCGCGGCCCCTGGACGACCCCGATCTCGCTCAGCAGCGGGCCGGGATGCTCGACGTCGTGGGCCCACGTTCGGTCGCGGCCGCGGTCACCGCGCAGCTTCCGGCGCTCGGTGCCCGGACGGTGGTGTTCTTTGTCCGGCCGGCGCAGCTGGCTCCGCTGGAGCAGGCGTTGGGCTCCCGGGCGGGTAGCCAACTCCGTGCGGCCGCAGCCGTGGTGATCGTCGTGTCGCCAGACCCTGGAGCGAGCAGCGGACCGGCCACCATCGGGGTGGTGCCCGCGCAGCTCGACCCAGCCGGGCGGCTGGCCGTGGCGTACCGGATGCGCCGGCCGCGTGATGGCGGCGCACCGGTGGGCTACTCCGTCGTCGGCAGGGATCGAACCGTCCGGTACCGGACGGAGGACCCCGACGTCGCAGCCGGGCTCGTCGAGGTCCGCACCATCGTGGACGCCGTCCCATGAGCCGGCGCGCGATGGTCAAACGGACCCTCGAGGTCAGCGTCGTCTTGGTCGTGGAGGTGCTGCTCTACCTGGACTACCGCCGGGGTGACGGGACGTTCCACTACTACACGCACCTGTTCGCTGGAGCGACCCTGGCCTTGCTGCTCATGACCGCGGCGGCCCGGCACTGGGGTCGCCCGATCAGAGTTCCCTTCCTCGCCGTCCTCGGCGGCCACCTGCTCGCGATGGGACCAGATGCGCTGTACGTGCGTGACATGGCGCACCAGCGCTGGATGGACGTCTTCGTCGCGCACAACGTCAGTCACTTCATCCCCGGCCGCAACGTGACCTGGTACCTGCTGTTCCTGGCCGCGCTGAGCCTCTACCTAACGGCTGCGCCACTCGGACTCAGGCAGGAGGCACAGGAGGAGCACGCATGACGTATTGGAAGCACCGGGTGGGGCACCGACCACTGAATCGCGATGACGCTTGTGGCCCTATTGCGCTTTGGCATCGCTGGTCGCCCTGCCGGCTGGGCCGATCGGAGGTCGCGAGGGGACCGGGCCCCGATCCGGCGGACCACCCGGAGGAACTGCTTGCGGAGCGGTTCGGCCACCGCGAGATCGACGCCGAGGCTTTCCTGTGCAGCCGCGAGGTCCTTGACCACCCTGGCCGCTGACAAGCGAACCCCGTAGGGCTGGCCAGCCTTCATCGGTGTTTCGCGTCGGCGGGGCGCTACGACGGACCTCCTGCCTCCGGCGGCGAACGCTGGCCGTGGCCCGCTCGGGGGTCACCGCTGCCGGCGACCGCGCGGTGCTGGGACGTCACGCGACGTGGCACGGCTGCCGGTGGCCGAGCCATGCCGTCGGTGGCGGTGTCGCGGAGCCGCGTCTGACCCCAGTTGCTGCTACTTACCGAGCCGTCGTTGCGCTGGCCGCGGCGGTGCGAGCGCGGATCATCACGTTCATGGCCTTGATCTCCATCCGCTGCGTCGTCTTGATGTTCGTCGCCAGCTCTTTCGCGGGCGCGTAACTGCCGAGCGCGATCTCGTTCTGCGCCATGGGGATGGCGGCCGAGTGGTGGGGCACCATGTTCGTCAGGAAGATCACGTCGCGGGCCGCAGGGGACGCTGCAGAACGGAGTTCCGCGGTGTTGGCGTCCCAGACAGCCTGCTGATCTGCCGGCGCCGGCTTCTCGGCCGCGCCGAACTCCTGCAGGAAGCCGCGCATCGTGGTGATCTCCTTGTCCTGCTCCCGCAGGATCTGCTGGGCGATCGCTTTGACCCTCGGGTCGCTGCCCGTCGCGACCTCGATCATCGCGTTGCGCACGGCCTGCATGTGGTGCGGGAGCATTCCCTGGGTGAAGCGGACGTCGGTGGCGTTGAAGGCAGCGGGCGACTTCGAGCCAGCCGATGCGGTCGTCGGTGCGGTGGCCGTCTTGCTCGTCGCGTCACTGCTGGAGCCGCAGGCCGACAGCGTGAGCACGCAACCTAGGACGACGGCCGGGGTCAGGGTGTGTCGAACGGTACGCACAGTGCCTCTTCCGAGCGGTTTGGGGGACTTGTAACCATTGCCTACCCAGCGATGCTGTGGACGACTCGGGCACCGCGCGAAAGTCGCACCGACTCCGTGCCCGGCAAGCGCTGCAAGTTGCGAGGAAACGAACTGGTCGCGTGGTCGCGGGCCGGGCAGCCCCCCCCCGCAGCGCAGCTGGCGGGCTCCTATGAGCTGCTGCTGGGCGGTCGGAGGACGTTGATGCCGCTGCTCGAGGGTCCGGGAGCGTGTCGTCTGGGTTGAACTTGAGCCGGGCGCCGGTCCAGCTCGCGGTGGGACTCCTTGACCGGTTGGCCGCCTCCGCATTTGGGCGGTGTACGTCTGCCGCGGCCCGGCCAGAGCACCGCAGGCAGCCCTCAGGCTCTGCCCGACGACAATGGAAGGCGCCATGAACCACCCCGACGCCAACAGCGACGCCCTGCTGTCCTGCGGTCAGGTCGCGGCGCTGTTTCGGGTGACGGCCAGAACAGTCACCCGGTGGGCCGACAACGACCAGCTCCACTCGACCCGCAGCACCGGGGGTGGCTGAAGCGCCCGACCCGGGACGCTGCGCGGAGTTGAACTGCTGCTCCACCAGGGTGGGGGGTGCGGTGCGATGCTGGGTGGGTGCGAGCGCCGTGGTGGGGCCCGAGGTCGGTGGAGTTGGCGCTGCTGGCGCTGGCGCTGGCGGTGGTTGGGTTGGCGTTGTTCGCGTTGCAGGTCAGCGGTGTTG
>JAABUP010002928.1_pt1 | contig 31398 bp, 31 predicted proteins | sample 5559201 | NCBI WGS metagenome assembly JAABUP01 (sample SAMN10711887, study PRJNA513373) | rock metagenome | isolation source: Antarctica rocks | place: Antarctica
TATAGTTCATCTTACACAAACAGTTTACATTAATAAGATTCTTTAAATCTTTTAGCAACAGTGTCACAAAGCAAGTTCAGTAAACTTGAGCAGCAACAGTAGGTCTATGATATTGACTAAGATGTTTTACAAAGAACAAAAAGCTATTCAGAAGATATGTGCACATAAGATGCATGTGATGAGTGTTAAAGCTTCAGTCTCATGAGCTAGTCAAGCCTTTACAGCAGAGTCATGACAATAGATCTCTTCTCAATAGGTTGAGCTTTGCAAGATCAAAGCTTCAGTTTGAGCTTCATTGAGTACATGTGATGAAAGGTGCTGAGTAGCAGGTTGCAGTTGTTAACATTCAAGACTGATTCTCAGATAGAGGTGTCATATTCAACTCAGCTTATCAGATACTGAACATATTCTTCTTGTATGCACTTGAAGTCAAGTATCTTTTCAACTTCATAGTCAACATCTCTGTCAACTTCAATAGACTGTGAAGGTGGTTGCACTTAACCTAAAAAAGAGTTAATGATGACAGACAAAAGCTTAAAAACATGAAACACAGAATGAATCTTCATAGTGTTTGATAAATTGAGTTTGTAGGCTCATGAGCTCAAAACAGTCTTAATTGTCAATTGTTCAAGGTTCTTTCAATCAAGTTTGCAAATGAAACACTTGATGTGTATGTTCTTAATGTTTAATCAGATTTGATCATCAACACAGAGAATAGATGCTGACAGATAATCTTGTGCAGTATCATCTTTATACTTAGCTTGTGCAACTGACATCTCAAAATGTAATACATCTAGAAGGTCTTCCATTTGATTTGTGTACTCTTTGACTTTAACTTGAGTGAGCAGCAAGAATCTTGTCATGACTTAATGAGATTTAAATTTCATGTGAGAATTATATTCATAATTGACATAGAAGGGGCTGCATTGTATGGTTTCTGAAACGGTGTTGTTGGCGGCAAATTCAGCTAAATCTAGTCACTTTAACCAGTCATCTTGCTGATATGTGGTGTATGTGCAAAGGTACGCCTTCATTGAAGCATTGTTAATCTCAGTTTGTTCATTGATTTCAGAATGAAATGCAGTCAACAGCAGTCAAAAGATGCTTAGTCTTCAACAAAGAAGCTTTCAAAAGAGAGCAGTGAATTGAGGTTCTTGATTGAAGACAATTGTATCAGAAAATTCATAAAGATGATAGATGTGATTCACATATAAATCAGTGACAGTTTCAGCAATAGCAGTAGTGTGTGTAGATATGAAGTATCTCATCTTTGTCAGTCAGTCAATCATCATTAGTATAGCATCATAGCATTCTGAGATAGGTAAATCAGTCACAAAATTCATAGAGATATCTTTTCATCACTGAGTGAGTACAGACAAAGGCTTAAGTACACTGTACTTAATGTGTCTTTAAAATTTACTTTGAGAACAAATGTGACAGTTTCTTATGTAGCAAGTCACAAAATTTCTCATTTAAGGTTAAAAGTAGCTTCTGCAAATCAGCTCAAGTGTTTTAATATGTTCAATGTGTTTTAAACTAAAGATGTTATAATGTGCTTCACACACACATACTTTGAGTGCTTCATTGTTAGGCACATAAAGTTGTCTTTAATATTAAAGATGTTTTTCTTTTGCTTTGCATTCAGCTAGTGTAATTTTCTTGAACTGTGTGACTTCATTGCATAATAGCTTTAAGATCTTGTTGACAAAAGAATCATCAGTATAGGCTTCAGCAATGGCTTGATTCAGAGAAGTCTTCTTGTCATCTTCTTCAACTGAAGTTTCAGATATGAGAGTCAATGCAGCAGAGTCAAACTCTGTTAATTTGACAACAGATTTAATGTCATTAACAGCAATTTTATGAAACTTAAGAACAATCTGATTGTGATGCTCAATTCTAAGATCTTTTACAAAAGAAAGATCTTTTAATCTTTAAGTAAGAGCATTTAACTTCATGCTCAGATGCTCTGAGTGATACTGAATCTTGAAATTGAAACGCAAAAGATATTCAGCTCAACAAGCTTGATAACAGTTGAGCTGCTTTGTTAACATAAATCATTCAAGGTTCTTGTAATTACTAAGCACTTAAATTGTGTTTGAAGAGTCTTTAAGCTCTGTACACCATTCTTGAAAAGCAAGAATCACAGCTAGTAGTTTCTTGTTGTAGATTTTGTAGTTGCATTCAGTAAAGCTATGCTTCTTGAAGAAATAGACAACAGAGCTTAAGTGACCTTCAGAGTTCTTTTAAAAAAGCACTTCAGTGAAGACATGATTAAAAGCATCAATCTTCACAATGCAGTTCTCTTCAGAGTTAAACAAAGCAAGTATGAGAACAGTGCAGAACATCATTTTCAGATTCTTAAATGTGCATTTGCAGGCATCTGTTCATTCTCAAGTCAAATTTAAACTCATTAAAATGATCAGTGATGCGACAATCTTCAAAAAGCCAGCGATAAATCATCTGTAAAAGTTGACAAACTCTATAAAGAATTGAACATCTTTCTTGTTTTGTGACCTAGATTATTTCTTGACAGTGACGACCTTGATAGAGTTCATTCACACTTCATTTCTTTCAACAATCAGTTCAAGATAAAGAACTTTCTTTTTATGAAATTCACATCTTGAGATGTCAAGCTGTAGACCCACATCTTGCAAGCAGTTAAATACTTAATTTATGTGTATCTTGTGCTCTTTCAGTGTGTTGCTATAGATCAAAACGTCATTTATGTATACTAAGCAGAAAACATCAAGAAAGTCTTGCAAGATCTTATTGATGTAGCTTTGAAACTTGACTGAGGCATTATGTAATCTGAAAGATAAGATAAGAGATTTGTAAAGTTCATAACATGTGAGAAAGACAGTTTTTCATTTCTCACTCTTTTTCATGCATAAGCAGTTGAAGGCAACAATTGTAAGGTTTCACACCTATTCATCTCAGATAGGTATCAGAACAGGTTTATGACAGTGTGAGGTATAACAATGCACAGGCTATTTGATGGTAGAGTGAGACCATATATCTTAATTGATGTCAAGACTAATCTCTGAAGAGTCTTTATCTTTGAAGAAGCTTTTCTTATATGAGTTCTTGCTTAGCATGCTTAGTAACATGAACTACGTCTGTATTTACTCTGACAATTATAATGTTGAGCTTGATGAAGAATTTAGCAGTTGACAGTCAATTTAAAGTCTCTCAAATCAGAGAAAGCTGATAGTGATTCTTGATGATGATATTGTTCAGTTCTTGATAGTTGACACAAAGATGCAGTTCTATTTTTGATTTTCTCACAAACAGTATTGATGTGGTGGCAGAAGAGCTGCTGACTCAAATAAAGCCTTTGATGAGGTTCTCTTTGAGGTATTTTTTGAGCATCAATAGCTTGTCTTGAGACATTTCTCTGAGGTTACAGAATGGTAATTGCTTTTCTTTTATCAAAGAAATGTTATAGTCGTCAGAGCAATGCAAAGATAACATGTCAGTCAGTTTCTTTGAGAACAAATTGAGGTGTCTTCAGTACTTTGAATCTAGCACAGTCTTTGAGTTCACTTCTTTCTTTTTCTCTTCAAGAGCTTTATCAATGTCTTGCATGAACAGTGCAAAGCAGTAATGATCACACTTGTTGTTAAGCATTCTGTACAGAGTGACTTCAATCATGAAGATGCTCATAGACCTGACTGAGAATAAAGACATAGTAGATAGTGTGAGAGGCAATGTTGTAAACAACGTTGACGGCAGCTCAAGAACACACTCATGATGTTTTGAGACATCTGACACTTCAATCATATCAGGTATAATTGCTGTCTGTTTATTCTGAAGACAATGCTTTTTACAGTGAGAGAAGTTGAAGATAGCCATGTTAGTAGCCCACTTAGTGAAGACGTCATGTTGTTAAAGCCACTTGATGCTGAGCATTACAGAGTAATGCCCTAATGTGATCATGAACATAGAAAGGTCTTTCTGATGGGTTGATATCTTCGTTTTTGAGATCACATGATGTGTGATTGCTTTTGAGGTTATTAAACATCTGTCAACAACAGTTAAAGAACAGGGTTGCTTAAGCTCATAGAGTTTGAGTCTATGAAGTTGAGCAAAATCAGTGTCAATGAATGCGCTGACAGAAGCACTACTATCAATTAAGACATATATGTGCACAGAAGAATAAGGAGTCATCAAAGTAATTGATAATACAAGATGATCACTGTTCATCTCTTATTCTGTCAACAATGTTGTCAAAATTCTCATATTCTTCTTTTGTCTTCAAGTGTGACTCTGCTTAAAGACTAGTCTTTTCTTTGCTTCTCAGACACACTGACATCAATTAATGAAAACTTCTGAAGTTGTTGCTTTCTTGACTTAGTACAACCTTGTGCACTGTGTTCAATTTCTTCACAGTTGTAGCACTTAAAGATGAGGCAGATAAGAGTCTGATGACTGTTGCTTTTACAGTAATTGCATAAGTTAAGGGCTCTGTGTCATAGCTTTTCTTCAGATAAGACTGAGTCTTTGTGAGTGTTCAATAGGTTCATAGACATAAAGTCAAGGTTTTGAGCTGAGTGGTTCAATGCTGAATCTGCAGCAGTGATAAAGACAGAGATTGATGATGTACATGCTAATGTCAATGAGTTGATGTAACTCAAGAATTGAGACTGAGCTTGTTCTGTGCTGAAGCTGCTATCAGAACAAATAACAGAGAAATGAAATGTGAGAATGACTCTGAGATTGTTGTTGAATCTCTGTAGTAAAACAATGTATTCATCAAGATCTGTGAAAACAAATTGTGTGACCATAGCTTGCTTGAGCTTCACAAAGATGCTGTTTAAAAAAAAGCTTTTCAAGAAGTGCTGATCAAATTTGATGTCAAAAGCTCATCTTTAACATTGGGCAATGAAGGTAGAGAAATCAGTGTTCTTCTGCTTGAGTGTGCAAAGTTCTTGCTGAGCAGTAGCTTGTTTATTGAGGTTCTCAAATGCTACAGTCAAGGTTTGAATGAGGTCATTGACAGTGCTGTAATCTGTTGTGTTGTCTAGCTTGATATGAGGCATGACCTGTCTCATAGCTTGTTCTTTGAGGTGACTGATAGTGTAAAAGATCTTTATATTCTTCAAGAAAAAATGATCTTTATTGAGGGCCAGTTTGATGCAGAGTTGAGCAAGAAAAGGTTCAAGCTCAGCTTTATTTTCATTGAACTTGTTGAGGTCTGAGTGCTTGAATGAACGGCTTTCTTGCAAGCTGATAGTGTGTGTAGTGAGGACTTGAACAAGCTGTTTGTTCATGTTAAGAAGTTCATGTTCAAGGGTAGTGATAATGAACTCATGCTTACAGCATAGTCTGATAAGGTTTGTTTGATAGGCTTCAGCATCTCTGAGATAACTGAACCATGAGTCTGAGCGTAAGACAACATCTGCAGATAGTGTCAATGATGTTAGCTCTGTGAAATGCTCTTGAGCAACAGAAAAGTCAGAAATAAGCAAGGTGTTGTAAGAGGTTGCATCAGCCATAATGACTAAAGAGTAGAATGTAGTGTCACAAAGCAAGTTCAGTAAACTTGAGCAGCAGCAGTAGGTCTATGATATTGACTAAGACGTTCTACAAAGAACAGAAAGCTATTCAAAAGACACATGCACATAAGGTGCATGCAATGAGTGTCAAGGCTTCAGTCTCACAAGCTAGCTGAGCCTTCACAGCAGAGTCATGACAAACAGCACACTGTTATTATTAATACTTTTATGAATTCTGATGCAGTATTTATGAAAAAGTCTATTACTCAGACTGACATTACTGTTATTCAATACTATCAGAAAGCAATTAGATCATTAATGTACAATATGTTACAGATACATTCTGACATTATCTTTACTGTTTTCACTGTTAATTAATTCACTCAAAACTTTAATGTGTCACATTACAACACTGTTAAGTAGATTTTTAAATATCTTATTAACATTACAGACTTTAATGTCATTTATAATGTCACTAACATCAATCTCATCAGCTATATTAATGCTGATTGAGTTGACTGTTATAATACTCAGAAGTTCACTGAAGTTTATTTCTTTCTTTTATACAGAGATTCTATCAACTGATGTTTCAAATGTCAGCAATCTGTTGCTTTATTTTCAATGAAGATTAAATATATAACTGAAATGCAAACAACAAAGAAAGCTATTTGATTATGCTGTTTTTTTACTGAAATTGACTTCTTTTATAATGACATCATTGTTATTTGAGTCAATAACAATAAAGTGATAAATTTAACTAGAAACTCTAAGTTTCATACTCATATTAAGCACATCAACATACAATATCACTTTTTTTGAGAAGCTATTAATAGTTATCTTTTTGACTTTAAGTTTATACTCACTGAAAAGCAAGCAGCAAATGAGCTTACAAAGGTATTACTCACTGTTAAGTTTAATTGCTTTTTTATTCAATCAGATTTTCTATTAAATTGATGATTTTGATGTATGTTTAAATTTCATTTTTGTCTTTGTCTTTTTACATTGTCATGAGTTGCACTCATGCTAAGGTCTTATGATCTGATTGCTGACTAAGACTTTAAGACTAACACACTTAATCTTCTCATCTGCAAGAAGTTCTTCTTTTGACTTTTCTTTTTATAGTATTCTTCTTGTATTTAGAAATTATCAGTCAAGCAACAATCTCATTGTGAACCTGTGACATTAAAATACTATTCTCATTTAGACCTGATCTAGGATAAGAGTCTTGCTGTACAATTGTTGCAATTAGTACAGAATAAGTAAAGAATTTTTACCTGAGAAGAACTGAGCCTCAACAGCAAAGGTTTCAGTATGAACTCAATTGCTTGTGAACTAAATGCTTAGCAATAAAGAGTGTACAAATATGCTTTTCAATTATTTAACAGCACACACTAAACTCTCTCAGACAACATCAGCAGAGACTGCTACAGTCATCTCTGCTTTACTTTCTTCTTCATTGAAAATTGTGAGTTATATGAGAGAGCTCAGCCTTAAACAACTTCTGTCAGCACTACACTCTGACAGAACACAGAAGTGTCATCTGTCTGATTCTTCAGTGTTTGAAGGAAAGAGAGTAGATTTCAGGCCATGATTGACTCAAATTGCTGTTAAACTGTCAGTGAACATGTTGAATAATCTCATTAATGTTCAGTTTTAATACATACACAGCAGGCTGAAGAGATTGACACTCAGTTAAGTCACACTGTGAGTGACAGCCTGTGTCAGATCAGATCAGTCAATGAATTATACAATTCTTGAAGAGTTGATCAGTGAAGTTTAACATGTGTACAATGACTCAGAGTCAAGAAAAAAAGCAACTTGTACCTTGAGTGCACTCAAACAGAAAGAAAAGATCTTTACAAGACACTTAATCACTTTTAAGAAAATGCTGCTAGAAGCAGAAGACTTAGAGTGAGATGATGCAGTTAAAAAAACATTTCTTAGCAACAGCCTGAATGCAGTCTTAATGCAAGTCTTGATGACAACCTCAACATCTGCCTTGTACAACAAGTATATCATCTTGCTTCATTGAGTCAGCCATAATCTGAAGTCAATTCAAAAAGCAGCTTCACATGAATGTTGTATAAAAATCATCTTTTATCAGCAGAATCACCCTGATGCTATGAAATGAAAGTCAACAAAATTAACTCACATAGCTGCTGCAGAGACAGAAGATTGACAAAGAGTGCAATAAGTGTCAGAGAAAGAGATAACTGAACACTGTATAAAACAGCTATGTATGCATTGCAGAAATAACAGTCACTTCATTAAGAACTGCAAGTTTTTATCAATCATACAATCTCAAAACATTAATGTTACTGCAGCAGAGACTGCAAAGAAGATAATGAAGATAAAGAAGAATTCAGAAAAAGAATAGCTCTCAGCAAAAGTCACAGCTGAGAGCATACAAAATATGATAAAAACTGAAAGAAGTTTAAGAAACAGATGAACAGTGTTTCTTTTACTATGTCAATATTAATCAACAAGAAGTCATACACATACACTTTGTACAACACAAAGTGTCTGTTTTATAAAATAATCACTTCTTGCTTCACTAGAAATCACAATCTACAGTGCATGAAGATTAAATCTTGTATGATCACAGAGTTTAACAGACTCTCAAACTTATCAGTAAATGAGATGGCTGTTGTATAGATTGATATCAATGATCATCAGAAGACAAGAGCATTCTTTTATATTGTCTTTAAGATAGCATCATATGATCTTATACTGAGTTTATCTTGAATAAAGCAGAATAAAATTATATTAAATGCAAGTAAGATCTCTCTTACAATTGAATTCACAGAAATCTTTGTATAAAACTAAGAAGTCTCTGCTGAGAGGGAGTTCAATTATATTATAATGTCAGCTACATTCTTTATGAATCTTGTACAGAAAAAAGAAGAGAAATGAAAGAAAATTGAGGTGTTCTCAGTCAGCATGATCAATATTGAGAAAGTTTTAATCTTACAGAAGAAGATGAACTTAAGAACTATACTTTTAAATCACTATCATGAGTTCTTAAATGTGTTTGATTATATGATGATCAAGAAATTGTCTTTCTTAAGAGAAAAAGATATAAATCATCAAATTGAACTGAAAGAAGTAGATAAAAAGAAATCAAAAATATCATAAGACTCTCTTTACAATATGATGAAAGAGAAGTTACTAGTGTTGCAAAAAACATTAACAGAACTTTTGAATAAACAGTTCATACAAGTCAGTAACTCATCTGCTGCAGCATCTGTCTTGTTTATATGAAAGTCAGAAGATGAACTTTAATTCTGTGTGAACTATTGTGACTTGAATCATATCACTTGAAAGAATTGTTACTTTCTTTCACTAATATATGAGACTATGTAGAACATCAGACAAGTTCAATGATACATTAAGCTGAATATCATAGTGACATTTTATAAGATTTGAATAGTCATCAGAGACAAATGAAAAACAGCATTTTATACAAGATATGAATTGTACAAATGAATGATAACATCTTTTAAGCTAGTCAATGTCTCAAGCACCTTTCAGAGAAATATTAACTGAACTTTGCAGAACTTTCTAGATGAGTTCTGCTCAACCTATATGAATGATATTCTGATTTTCATGAATGAGTCACTGCATCAGCACTGAAACTATGTATGAAAGATATTACTTTAACTTTGAGAAGTGAGTCTACAAATTGACATTGATAAGTGTGAGTTTGAAGTTAAGTCAATTAAGTATCTAGGGTTCATTCTGAAGGTAAAAAAAGACATATACATGAATCTTTTAAAGATAAAAGCAATTATGAACTGACAAGCCCCTAAGTCAGTAAAGAGAGTACAGAGTTTTATAGGCTTTGTGAACTTTTACTGAAGATTTATAAAGAACTTCTCAAATTTAATTATGTTAATAATGACTCTTGTATGAAAGAACACATTTTTTAAGTAAACTGAAAAAGCTGATTAAAGTTTTAAGAAATTAAAGACTATGTTCATTTCAGTGTCAATTTTAGTTCAATTTGATCACACTCATACAACAGTGATGAAGACAGATTTCTTCAATTAATGCATAGATAAAACTCTGTTACAGTTGATGAATGATGTGTGAAGACTCTATGTCTACTACTCAAAGAAGAATGCATCTGCAGAGTGCAATTATAAAATTTATGACAAACAGATGCTGATCATCATACAATATTTGAAGAAATGAGATGCAGAATTGTGAAGTATGTCAAGTTTTCAGATTTATACAGACCACAAAAATCTGAAATACTTTATAACAGTTAAAAAGCTTACAGAGCAACAAATAAGATGATCTTTAATTTTGTTGTGCTATAACTTCTTTATTCTTTACTTGTCAGAGAAGCAGAATGAAAGAACAGATGTTCTGTCAAGACAGAAGCAAGATATGTCAATGAATCTCTGAGACAGCAGAGTACAACATTGTATGACACAGATGATTCACTTTGAGATATTATGCAAGCTCATACAAGTTGTCTCTGTGACTATAGCAAACATATTAAACTCTGTACTCATACAGAATCAGAACTTGTTTAATGAGACTACAGACCTTAAGCAAATATAAGTGAATGCTAAGACAAAGAATAAGTTGTACAGTGAGCTGTATCAAACAATTCAAAAGCAGTGAAGATTATTTCTCACAGTGCTGAGAGTGCAGATGTTTATAACAGAATGCTCACTGAGCAATAAAGAAAAGCTACTCTTTTGAGAAAGATGATGGGTGCTGAATTCAAAACTTTTTCATATGAGACTGATTCAGTATACACACAACTCAACAATGACTGAACACTCAAAAAGAGATGTAACTGATGCTCTCTTGTTATGACAGTTCTTTTGATCAGAGATAATGCAGAATGTTTATATATTCTGCTGAAACTGTAACAAGTGTCATACAAATAACAGCTGAAAGAACTGCTGACAGAGTTTCTTAAAGTCTTTATCTGTATTAAAGAGAATTTGATGAAAGATATTCATTGACTTTGTGATAAATTTATCATTGAGTGAAAGTTGTATGAACCTTCTGATAATTATAAATTGTCTCAACAAAGAGATAATACTGAAATCATATCAGAAGATGACTGCTGAATGAGTAGCTCAAATCTTCATACAATGTTTTTACTGAGCTCACAGACTTTTTACTGTGATAGTTTCAGATTAAAGCACTCAGTTTGTGAGCAGTCTATGAAAGAGAGTCTGTCAGCTTTTGAAGATTGTACAAAGAGTGTTCACAGCTTATCACTCAAAAACTGATGAGATGACAGAATGTATGAATCAGAATGTTGAACTTTACATTCATACATTCATCAATTACAATTAAGATAACTGAGCAAGTTTACTCTCAATGACTGAACTAGTCATAAATAATTATAACTCAGTCTTAACAGAAATGAACTCTTTCTTTTTGTCTCATAAGTATCACATGAAGTCTTTACAGCTGTTTAAGAAACTGAGATCTGTACAATCTGCAAAGAGTTCTATGCAAAAAGCAGATCAAATTGTACAAAAAGAGTCTTTAGTTTAAAACAGTCAGATAATGTCAAACTGTTAGATGCTGATCAAGATGATAATAGAGAATGAATCACCTTAATAATGACAATCTGTATGAATGAGACCTTCTTACCTCTCACAATTATTTATCAAATGATATTAAACAATCTTCAAGACAGCTGACGTATTGATCATGATTCACAAGAGCATATGTGCTTTTTTGCTTTTTTGACAACTGGCTGAACTAACAACAATTTGAATTACTTCTGACTTACTATCATATTTGATTGACATATGAAGTTGTTGAAATAAGAAGGCTTTGCGAGGAATTTCAGTCCTATTCTGACCTAGCGCCGGAACTTGCCGTGTCACGTGACGCTGCTTAGTCAGCTCACACAAAAGTCATGCTGTTGATGCAGACTCTGCATTCTAGTTAAATAAACAACAGTTGTTTTATAGAGGTCATAATATCAACAACTCAATGTCTTTCTGTTCAACAGGTTATGAGCTCAGCATTCTGTCTTCATACCTTAAGACATTAGTCAGTCATTCATTGACCTCACTGTCATCATCTTTTGACAGTGTCTTTTGTTGTTTCAATAGCCTACCTGAGTGCTTTCTCAAACAACCTCTTTTGTTGTTACTCAATATTCTCAGTTTTGACATTTTTATCATTTCAATAGCTCATCTGAGTGCTTTCTTGAATGACTCATTGTTTCAATAGCTCACCTGAGTGCTTTCTTGAATGACTCATTGTTTTGATAGCTTACTTAAGTGCTTTCTTAAACAACATCTTTGTTGTTTCAATATTCTTGAATGACTCATTGTCATGATATTCTCAGTTGACATCTCTTTGCTTTTTTGATAGTTTTTGTGTTTTGGTGTTTGTTCTTGACAACTTACATAATCATGACTTTCTTGAACAGCATTTTCAACTTCTCTCATCTTGCTGACGCTAGTAACTATGCCTCATGAGCCACTAATGTCAAGTTCATCCTTATGAACAAAGATCTATGAGCTGTTGTTTCAGACACATCTTCTGAATCAGTTGTTGAACTTGATGATGTCAACACTTTGAACTTGAAGTTCTTGTCTGAATACATTGTTTGAAGTAAAGAGAACAACAGAGCATGTGCTACTATAGCACTGTCATGTCAGAATGACTTTAAGAAGTTCATTCAAGACCTTTTTGCACATCAGATGTGGTTGAAGCTCAAGGAGTTGTATGAGGTTCAGGGCTTTAACGCCAGATACCTTACGTTTACAACACTTTTAAGTCATCACTACAATTTGTTTAAGTTCATTGAGAACTATGTTAATCAGCTAAAGACTTCATCACAATGTTTGTAAGAGATGAATTCTACCTTTTCAGACTGGGTTATACTCACTGTTCTTCTTAACAACCTTGAATTCACATTCAATGCCTTTGTCACGGCTAAACGTCAGTTCATTCACATTACAACTTTTACTTTTAATTCCTTAACTGCTAAGTTGATTGATGAGGCTAAAATGAAGAATAATAAGAGCTTCATTGCAATGGCCTTTTGTGACAAATCAAAATCATCGTCACTTCAGTGTTCACACTGTAAGAAGACTGATCATGAGGAACCCATGTGCTTTGTCAAATACCCTCATAAGAAGAAGAAACTTGATGCAGCTTGAGCTGCAAAGAAGAAGGGCAAATCATTGTCATCAGACAAGTTCTCAGACAAGTTCTTTAACAATGTCAAATCAACCTTCAATAAGACTGATGACAATGCCACAACACTCAGCTTTATGTTTGTCATAGGCTCACACCTTATGAGTGTGTGAATTGTTGATACTGAAGCCTCTGATCACTTGTGTTCTACATGCAAATTCTTTCTTACTTATGAGCCTATTTCTAGGTCTCTTAAAACAGTTAATGAATCTGCTCAGATCATTAAAAAGAGCATGGTTTCACTATGTTTAATACATTCTGACAGTGGCATACAAGAGGTTATCCTCAAAGACGTTATGCATGTCTCTCATTTCTTTGTGAACCTTGTTTCTGACTGCCGCATGCGCATTGATGGTATCTCTTTCAACATGTGTGACTGCATCTTATGTCACAAAAACAACGTCATTGAATACGCTTTTGAGGTCAACAGGATTTTTCAGCTACACCTTGATGATACACCTCAGTCTCATGCCTTTGCAGCTAATTATGAGTTCAAGGTATTGTTTGATATGTGACATTGACGCTTAAGCCATTTAGATCATACAAACATCAAGTGTTTGTTTAAGATCATCAACAGCATAGATCTTAAGGATCTTTCTTGACAACATGATGTCTGTGAATTGTGCATGAAAGTCAAGCAGACTCATCATTCTTACAATGCTTTTATTGAGTGAGTGACTTGACCATTAGGTCTTATTCATTCAAATGTCATTGAACTCATAATGCTCATCATCTATGACGATTCAAGGTGGTTTGTTACCCTTACTGACGACTTCACAAGGTTTACCTGAATGTTTTTCATGAAAATCAAAGACAAGACAGTCAAGCATATTAAGAACTTTATCACATTGATGAAGATTGACTGTTCTGACTATCCTTTAAAACATCTTCACATTGACTTTGAGTGTAAGTATCTTGTCTTAAAGAACTGATTTACAGTCAACAGCATCATCTGAGAACCTACTGCACCCTATTCACCTGAAGAAAACGGTGTTTCTGAGCGGCTAAATCGCATTATTTGCGAATCTGCACAAGCTATGCTCAAAGACTTTGGCCTTAACTCACACCTCTAACTGAAAGCCATTAAAATTGCAGTTTATATCAAGAACCAGTCTTCTACTTGAGTACTTAACATAACACTCTATGAAGCATGAACAGGCAACATTTTTGACCTCTCAAGTCTTCACATCTTTGATATCATTGCTTGAGCACACATTTTTAAGAAACAACATCAGCAAAAAGTCAAGTTTGAGGACTGCAGCCTTAAATGCCACTATTTAGACATGAAAGAAAGCTCAATCTTCTGTGTTTGAGACTCTGAATCAGAACAGGTTCTAGAGTCTCATAACTGCTTTGTTGATGAGAACATTACTGCTTATAAAAACATAGCTAACATAGAGGTTCACAGCAAGAGAAAGACAACTAGCACTAGCAATCATGCTGTTGATCTTTCTTCTACATTCTCATTCTTGTTGTTGCAACCTTCTTCTGTTTCAGAAGAAGTGTCTGCATCAGCTACACTGCTGCTTCAATTCTTGCTATTACAGCAATTAAATTCTTCATCTTCTTTCATTTCAGGAAGAGCATCTACCTCTTCACATTGTCAGTCTGAACTTATGAGTTCAGACTTGCAAGTTTTAGATGAGTTGTCTGATTTAGATGAGCTTGATTCATTGAACCCTTCAGCCTCAGCTGCATTACACTACAACCTTTGTGGTCACTCAGTTGTTAATGAGTCTGATGCACACATTTTATATGTGTATGCCGCAATTTCTATCAATGACATCGTCAAACTGACCACATATAAGCAGGCTGTGAAGTTACCTCTGTGTGACAAATGAAAGATGGCTATGAAGAATGAAATTCAGTCACTGAAGAATAATAACACATAAAACATTGTCAATGTGCTGTCAGATCAGCATGTTCTTAAAGGACACTGGGTTTACAAGGTCAAGTGTGACGCTCATGGTCAGGTTAGCCACTATAAGGCTCACTGAGTTGTCAAAGGCTATGAACAGCAGTTTGACATAGACTATGATCAAATCTTTGTGTCTGTTGTCAAGCTGCAGATGTATAAGACCCTCTTTGTCCTTGCAGCACATTATGATCTTGAAGTGAATTAAATGAACATCACTATTGCGTTCCTTTATGGCCCTATTGATCAGGTCATTTACATTGAGTTACCTCACAGCTATAGGCTATCTGACAAGATTGCTTTACTGAATAAGGCCCTCTATGGCCTGAAGCAAGCATCTCATCTGTGGTATAAGACTTTACACAATCTTCTCACGTCTCTTGATTTCTGTTGACTTGATTTCAACCATAGCATGTTTGTATGAAACAGTGTCATCATTGCTGTCTATGTCAATGACTTTCTGCTTGTTGAAAAGAATAAGTCAGCTATTCAGAACATTAAACAATGTCTTAATGACACATTCAAGATGTCAGATCTCAATCCTGTGTTCTACTACCTAGACATGAAAGTGAAATGAAACTGCACTGAATGCACAATCTGTCTTACTCAGACAGCTTACATCAACAAGGTTCTTCAGACCTTTCAGAAGTTGCAGACTGTTTCTGTCAACACTTTTATGAATTCTGATGCAGTACTCATGAAGAAGTCTATCACTCAGGCTGACATCACTGTCATTTGACAGTATCAGAAAGCAGTCAGATCACTAATGTACATTATGTTGCAGACACATTCTGACATCACCTTTGCTGTCTCTACTGTTAGTCAGTTTGCTCAGAACCTTAACACATCACACTACAACATTGTTAAGTGAATCTTTAAGTATCTTGCTGACACTATGAATCTCAGTGTCACTTATGACATCACTGATGACAGCCTCATTGACTATATCAATGCTGACTGAGGTGGCTGTCACAACATCAGAAAGTTCACTGAGGCTTATCTCTTTCTTTTATATGAAGGTCTCATTAACTGATGTTTTAAATGTCAGCAATTCATCGCCCTATTCTCAACAAAGGCTGAGTACATGACTGAAATGCAAGCTATGAAGGAAGCCATTTGACTACGCCGTTTTCTTAGTGAAATTGACTATTTTCATGACAACAATGTTGTTGTCATTTGAGCTGACAACAACAGAGCTATGAACCTAGCTAGAAACTTTGAGTTTCATGCTTGTATCAAGCATATTGACATACAATATCACTTTGTTTGTGAAGCTGTTGATCATCACCTTGTTGACTTTGAATTTGTATCTATCATTAAGCAAGTAGCAGATGGGCTTACTAAGGCTCTGTTTGCTGTTAAGTTTAACTGTTTTCTTATTCAGTCAGGTCTTATATTTAATTAATGACCTGTCTTTGATGCACATTCAAACCTTGTTGTTGTTGACCTTTTTTTCTTTGTTGCCTTTTACATTCTCACTTTCTTACCTCACTGTTGTGACCTTCTTCACATTCTCATTATCTCACTGTTGAGCTTACTTTCTAGTGAGATTGAAGATCTCTATACTAACTAGTGAATGAATATTCAGGTTGTTTAAAACTGAGAAGAAGTGTTGAAATAAGAAGGCTTTGCAGGGGATTTCAGTTCTATTCTGACCTAGCATCAAAACTTGCTGTGTCACGTGACACTGCTTAGTCAGCTCACACAAAAGTCATGCTGTTGATGCAGACTCTGCATTCTAGTTAAATGAACAACAGTTGTTTCATAAAGGTCATAATATTAATGACTTGACATCTTTCTGTTTAACAGAAGTTAAAGACACAAAATGAACACAATTACTGACTTCTATTCATTGATGAGCATAACAGTCATATCAATATAAAGTTTCTTATCTGATGTAAGCAGTACAATGTGCTTGTGACTTTATATTCTTCTCATTCTATGCATTGACTTTAACCTCTGAATGTCAGTCTATTCAGCTTGTTAATCAATTATTACTCTCAAAATCTGAACACCTAAATCTTTGACACTCAAGGTCTTTCTTGAATCTCAAAAAGAGACTTCTTCATCTTATTTTGATCTGCATATCAAGCTGCTTTTACCTTTATCAATATCAAAAGTGAGTGAAAAAAGACAGAATTACAGTCTTTTGATCTGTCTCAGGTTATAAAGCAGGTTAAATCAAACAACAGACTCATATTGAGTCACTTTGCTTCTTCAGCATTATTAGACATTAATTGAAGAAAGGTTTAATAACTGATGAAGTTAATAATAAAAAAGACAATAGGTTCAGATGCTCAGAAGTTGACCAATATTATTAAGAAGCTTACTACAGAGAATGCTCTTTTAATAGCTGAAAATCATAATCTTCAACAAGCAGTGTGTATTGAGAAGAATCACAGAAGACATAAAAAGCCTTTGTTTGAGAATTTAAACATTGATGATGATGTCAAAGAGATTTTCTTTAACTTTAAAAAGATTCAGAGAACTTAAAAACATCAAACTCAAAGAGATCAAGATGCACAGCAAGCTGCAGCTTAAAAGACAGAAAAAAGACATCAAAAAGAGCTTAAAAAGCAACAGAAACAGCATTTGATTGTTGAGAGAAGAATAGCACATGAAGAAAGACAGGTGAAGTGAAAGAAGAAAGCAAAACAGAAAAAGAAGCTTTGAGCAGAGGCTCTAAAGCAAAAGTGCATAAATTGAGAGCTTAAAATGAAGACAAAAGAGCTTAATAAAAATCAAAGAAAGAAGACTAAAGAGGTGTAACTACAGCAATCTGATAATATTATCACAGAACAGAGTGCAAAAGCAGAAGAGATTCAAATCAGATCTACATGAAGTGAAAGGCAATTTAAAGCTCTTAAGCATTTTGATAATTAATTAATTCAGCTCAGAAGCTTTATATTAATTCATTTAAGTTTCTATATTAATATAAAGCTGATTTCATAGAGAGTGGTTGAATAATAATAAAAAATATAAGAGTTGATAATAGAGCAGAAAGCGTGCACGTGACCGAAACGTGCACAGATCCGGGAAAACTTCTAGTGCCTCCGGGCGGAATAACTTACCTACGAAAGACCTAGTCCATGTATGTCCCCCATGTTCACTTCTACAACGTTAGCATTAGAAAATGCCTTGCAAATTGCAGTCATACATCAGAATCCGGTGGTGTACTTCCGCTGCACACCGGACATAGCCCATCCCGCACATCGCGGACATCATGACCCTCAACGCTGTGGAGGAGGACAGGGTACATTTGAAGCTATCGCGGTTGCACATCGAGATATGTCGGTTGCATGCCAATGACTGCAGGCTTGATAAAAGTAGGCTCTGTCGTCACACATCTGCTGTTCTGTTAGAGAATATGAAAAGTTGTGGGGAAAATGATTTCACCTTTATTGAATTACTGTGAAGACAGATCGTGTATCTTGGGTTGAAGGCCGCTTCTGGATAGCCTTCGACTGCATTTTGATTCATGACGGAGCGGTCATGCCGCTCTTGCAATCACAGGTGATAAAACTCGCTAAGCGATCACCAAGGAAAGCCGTCCGGACCTTCACGCGTCAGACGAGCTCTTGAACTTCGACTTCCCCTTGATGCCTCTCATGTCATCAACAGCCTCATTCACCCCTCCGCCATCGCGGACCCTGAAAAAGCCTGAGGACTGTGATGGTCAGGCACGCTCGGCCGACGAGTCAACCTCTGCGCCTTGCACGATCTTCTTGCCCCGTTGTCACGGTCATACTCAGGGCTATGCAGCATTGAAAATGCTGAAGGAAAAATTGGGAATACGTGGCAAGCCTAGAGACCCGACTGGGAAATATGAGTTGAGTGCCGCTCAGGTAGCTGCACGCACCGCCAAGATTTGAACAGAAGTTATCGCCATCTTCAAGCCAGACCTGGGAGATCATGCCATTGTCGCTATTCATGGGATGCAAGAGCCGACCAGTCAGTACGTACCAAAGCCTGTTCTCAAAGCAAAGTGCGTTAATTTCGTTGTTAAGAATTCTTTCTTCAGAATTGAAAGGTTGTCGCAGCATGAACGCAAGGCCTTTCTTGATACCATAAGAACACGCAAGGTCGATACTTGCAGCCCACGGCTAATCTATTCTTCGCTCTGGTCCACGGTGAATTATCAAGAAAATCTACCCTGTTAGGATCCTACGACTTCCTCGACGCCAAGAAGTGCGAAGCTCTCCCCCCCCTTTAGGATTGGGGTGAGTGCCGCCTTAACGTCGCGCGACGCGGGTGATCCCGGGCTGAGTCCTGGCTGATCCTGCTCTTAACTACGGCATCCTGTTAACACCATCTGGCTGAATGCGAGTCTTTCGGACATCGCTATTCGAGGAGACCCCCCTCGAGAATTAAACCGCAATTTATATTACTTTATCCGATTCTAATCGTTCTCCGCTTTACTCTCGCTTTTGCTGCTTGTGGCTCGCAGGGCAGCCAACGCGAACTTCGTTTTGGGACTGTAGAGTGTAGACGCTGTTTTGTATAATAGTACAGAAAGGTATATATAACGGATAAGACGCCAGGCGACGCGTGTAATATACCGAACGGATATCGCTTTGTGAGGATGATAAGCAGGCTCACAATATCTGCCGAATGGATGGAAGCTACCGAGAGCCTGATTCCTGATCGATGCATAGCTGCTAACCTAAATATATATCGTCCATCCCTAAGAGAATCCAACATAAGGTAGCTTTGCAACAGTGAGGTGTGCTTTTTAGTCTTTTTCTGCTGCATACTCTATATATCCGGCGTAGGTCCCGTTGTCCGGACCGCCTTCTATTAGTCAGGCATTTAAGAATCCTACGGGTGTATAAAAGGTACTCTTCCCTAGGGGGAAGACTTGTAGAAATCAATCCCCCTTTCACACCTAAAAACGACCCTTTCTCTTTTTCTTCTTCTTCTTCTTCTTCTTCTTCTTCTTCCTGGCTTCTGGAGAGCTGCTTGCATTACCCGGCTCCGCGATAATATATCACTGCCATTGGTCGGTCTCGGCTTCCTTTTGTGCTCGCGCGCGGCTACATAAAAGCATATTGATTGTTGGGAGGCTTTACCCCTACTAGCCGTGTTTTCTTAAATCGAAGTAGGTTTAATTGGTAACTCTGGTTACTTGGCAAATACGATAAAAACAATAACATACAAACTCCCTCTGTACTCCCAGTTCCACTGTGGTTGAATTTCAGGCCTCCATCGGTGCACCACATCCTGTATGTTATCCTGCCGTTCTTCGCCCCAGTGGCGATTGCTACCCCAATTCCTCGGTCGCCGAACAACTCGCCTATCGCCTTCTATGCCTGTATTCGTCCTCGACCTGTCGCCTGATTCTCCTGGCGCCGTCGCCCAGGTATTGTGCGACCACTGAACTTACGTCATAAGGAAGCTCTATCCTGCAAGTTACCCTGTGTTAGCATGTAGGACCAGAAACAGACAACCAAAACGAGCCCAGCAGAAACAACTTGAGCTGCCCAAGAGGAATCTCAAAACTTACAAGCCTCTCTCGCAGTAGTACTCCCAAATAAACCTTCGGTAGGCACTCTCGATGGCATGCGGTAGCATATTGTTTACCGCATACTCAAGGTTCCTCACACGTCTTTCAGCCGCTTCCAACTGATGTGAATTGGTCCTCCCTGCGTTCGTACAAGTTAGCCAGCTAGGCTTAATACGTGATGGGTAGTATGCCGAGACAAGGGGAGACTAGAAACCTTTCTGCCACTTCCTAAGAAGATCGTTGTACTTAGCCCGCGCCTCCGCGAGGTCACCCTTAGCGTTTTGCAGCCTCCGGCAGGCCTCCTGGAGTGTCCTCCTTGACACCTCGGAGGACATTACGAATAACTTGTCGTGGGGGATTTTTTTGGCTATAGGAAAGAGTGTATAAAATATGCAAAGGCAGGGAGGGAAGGAATAATTGTGTCGGATGAGTAGTGAAAGGTCTTGATCAGCAAGAAGCTCAATAAACAAAAGGGAACTTGGTGCAAGCGTTGTGGAATCTGTGGATGGCAGCTAAAGGGACGAGGAGCAAGCTGGGCTTTATATTTGCCTGCAGACGACTCCATCAGGCTGCAGTGGAGGGAACTCTGGCCCTCACAAACTCAGCGTCGCCGAATAGCTTTGTGGGCTACAGTCGACCGTGGCGGGTGCCCACTACCATTGCCGTTGAAACAGTTGCTGTTAGGGGGAGGCGCGCGCCAGAATTTTGCTGTAACGGGCGGCTTCAGTTATCGGTGGGCGGGTCAGGAATCAGGAATCAGGAATCAGGATTGACCCAAGATTTTGCACCACAAAGCTGATGGTTGGCCCTTCATTGAGTAAGCGTTTGTCTATCATCTCGACTGCAATTGGCTAACCGGGCAGGTAGGTCTCCGGGGAATGTTTATGACATGAGAGCCTTCGTCCACCATGCCAGCAGTCTAGGGTCGAGGCGGCTATTGTAACCACGAACCGTTTCGTCCACTTCCTCGGTATTGTGAGCGGCATGTTTGGTGATATTTGTTTCAGCTTTTCCAACATATGAAGGATTCGACTAGTCATTCCCGAATCTTGTGAGAAATAAGCGGTATACCTCTCCCTGGGAAATAAATCCTAGCACGGCAAACTGTTAGGACTATATATATAGAGGTACGGCGGTTAACTATTGTTAAATTGTCCCACCCGGCGGCTAGAGTAAGGTGGCCGTTATGCTTGGGCAAGGGGTGGAGATTGGTTGGGCTGGGTCGAAACCTAAGCTTTGGAGGCGTTAGCCGTTTCTTCTTGCGCCTAGGCTTAAAATATCATTCGGTACCTGTAAGTTGATTGGGTCTAGTGTGGGTGCTCAACTATAATAGATTCGTCTACCTGATGCGTGGTTGAGCGTGTGAAAGAAGCTATCTGTAGAGGGTGGAAACGAACAGGAGAAGCGAGTGAAGTAGACGGGAGTAGCAAAGATCTCGGATTAACTTGATGCCGAATTTTTCAGGTGCTACTGTAAGGTACCCGATGTGTCTGCCCCGCTTTACGGTTTCGTTAGCGATGAGTCAAGACGCATACTCTCTTTTCCTGTGTACACGCAAATTATTGCCTTAAATCACTGTGTCTCCGCAGCTTTATCTCGTTGTAGGCAACAACATGGCAACCAAAGATACCAAGATAACTCGTCGTCCAGGCCTTCAGCTAAAGACCCCCAAAGGCACTCGCGATTGGGTTGGCTCAGACCTGCTTCTGCGTGACCATATCTTGTATGTGTTGCAGCTAGAGGCCTTAGGTCGAATGCTCTACTAACTCTCCAACAGCCAGACGATCCGCGATGTCTTTAAACGTCACGGCGGCACTCCCCTAGATACACCTGTCTTCGAGCTTAAAGAAATTCTCTCAGAAAAGTATGGCGAGGAGGGGCGTCTTATGTACGACCTAGACGATCAAGGTGGTGAAATCTGCTCCTTGCGATTCGATCTGACGGTTCCGTTCGCTCGCTGGCTGGCCATGACCAATACTACACAGATCAAGCGCTACCAGATCGCTAAGGTCTACCGGCGAGACCAACCAGCGATAAGCCGTGGCAGACTTCGCGAGTTTTACCAGTGCGATTTCGACATTGCCGGCCTTTATGACCCTATGATCGCTGATGCCGAGATCCTACGTGTTATCGTTGAGGTGTTTGAGGCCCTTCAACTGGAAATTACTATAAAACTCAACCACAGACGGATTCTGGATGGCTTATTTGCGGTTGCGGGTGTTCCGAATGAAAAGATGCGCTTGATCAGCTCGGCAGTGGACAAGTTGGATAAGATAACGTGGGCCGACGTCAAGAAAGAAATGGTTCAGGAGAAAGGCCTTTTGAACGAGGTTGCGGATCAAATCGGTGAATACGTAAGACACAGTGGTGATATCTGCGAGATGCTACAATTTCTCAAGTCAGATCCGAGACTTTCCGCAAATGAAGATGTGAAAGCGGGACTCGACGACATGGATCTTCTTGTCTCCTACTTGGAGGCATTGGACGTCATTAATAAGGTCTCCTTCGACCTTTCGCTTGCTCGAGGCCTGGACTACTACTCCGGTTTGATATTCGAGGTCATCACCAAAGCGCCTAGCAGAGATGGCGTTGTGGTTCCTGACAAGGAAGGAATGCCAAGTCCAGAACAGCGAGCCAAGAGCGAAAATCAGTCCAGTGAGGTTGGCAGCATTGCCGCGGGTGGGCGCTACGACAGTCTAGTGGGTATGTACGGCAAGCGCCCCATCCCATGTGTCGGCGTATCGTTTGGGGTGGACCGCATCTTCACCATCCTAGAAGCACGACGCGAGAAGAGGCCGTCTCTGCTGACACACGAGGTCGATGTGTACGTCATGGCGTTTGGCGGCAAGGATTTCGACGGACTTCTTCTCGAACGCATGGCGCTGGCTCGCCAACTATGGAACGCCGGTATCCGGGCCGAGTTTGCCGCTAAGGTGAAGCCGAAGTTGCAACAGCAGTTCAAGGCGGCGAAGGATTTACCCCTTGCCGTCATCTTTGGCCAGGACGAAGTAGCAGCTGGTCAAGTTAGGTTGAAGATTTTGGAGGCAGGTGACGATGAAACGGACGCGAAAGGTCGAGGTCAACTTGTCTCGAGAGAGGACCTGGTTGAAGAAGTGAAGAAGCTACTGAAGACCACTGTTTACACTTGAATGAGAATAGATTCGTTATGATACAAGAGGTATTTGCAAGATTATGGGTTCCATCTTTATGAAGCAAATCCCCAAAATGCTAAATAGTAATGCACTTTGTGTTAAAGGTAATGTCTTCGCCTACGGTGAGGACCTGTGAATAGTGGGATTAGGTTAATCATCATGAGTGTCCCAGCTCAAAGTCTAAATTGTAATATAGTGGTAGAGGAAATCCCGCCTCAATGCCGACTCAGGGCTAATGCCGACCCTACGCATGGCGCTACTCCGTATTGAACACTATAAATTGGCAGCGTTCCACCACTTTATGAATTAAAGCCATAAAAATGATGTATATTAGATAGAGTATATATTATTCTTATATTTATTTCACTAAGAACTAATTCTCAAGCCTATTTCCTTAGTAATCTCTATTACTAAGAAGATAGAACTGTAACATAGCCCCGGTCCTCTAGCTCGGGTGCTAAGGCGGTGAGCTCTGACAGAGCGCAAACTGAGCCCGCCGCAGTTATCCACCCTTTTTTCTACACCATTACCCTTCGCAGCATCCGTGAGCGTCACACGATTCAGGAGTTGGTCTGCCACAGAACAGAAAGTTTGACGCACATAAATTCCGAGAAAACGCTTTCCTTAGGGATAATAGGATCAGACTACCGTACATGTTCTCAGATCAACACTCCCTCAGACACACCCACAACCGCCATTGATTAGAAAGCTTTAACAGTACCCTCAAGCACTGGTTGACATAAGAAGCATTCATTCAAGGTCTCTTTACGCCAATACAGCCGTCAAACCGCCTCAATAGCTTTGATTTTAAGGCTGCTTGAGTAGTTGCCGCAACGGTGCTTCGCACAACGTGTCGATAAAACAAGAAATCAAGTTGCTTCCGAGATTGCTTACGTTTGCGCCGTCGTCTTTGAGATAGGTATAGGCAGCCCCTGCACAAGCTGCAAAGAAAGGTGAAGCAGGCTTCTTGAGGACATTCTGAGCAGAATTAAGGCAGACCGGGCCATCAACTTGAGTGATACCTTGTTGCTTGAACAGATCAATGTTGCAACTGAAGACTGCTGTTCCCCTGGAAAAACAAGTTATAGGTACAGAATAACCATCAACATAGCTGGCATTGATATTGGGTGAACCTGTAAAGCTACCCTCAATCTTACTGCCGTTAGGGTTGAGGTTAAAGCCAACATCTATCCTTCCTGCCCATCCAGTTGAAAAGCTGTACTGAGTTGATGCAGCATTCGTCAGTGCAGTATGTTCTGAGTTGCCTACTGCGGACGGCTCACCATCATTTGCGCCAAAGAAGAGAGACAATTGGGTTCTGTATAACTTGTGTGATTTATTTTTCTCTCATAAGGGCTTCAAGTCTTCACGCTGTTGAGAGCCACTGATTCATCTTTTTGAACCTCAGATCTTCATTTCACCTCATCAGCGTGCTTTCATTGTTGAATACCAAGTCATTCAAAATGATTGAACACGCTGCCTGCCTTAGTGCTGCTGCATTCAGACCCTCCAACCCAGAGCCCGATAAGCCTATGTGATATGGCGAAGTCGGCATTTGCGAACAATGCTTGCATCTTAGCAAGCCGAGAACTGGTCTGGTAACTCCTAGTTTACAATATGAGTTGAATACGCCGAATCCCATAAGGGAATCCAGCCTAGCAATATAGTAGGGGGCACGCCGGCACGCCCGTCATGCACCGTGTTCTTGGAACGCTGGAACGCCCGTCGTTCCGTCGTTCACATACCCCGCTGTACGCCCTGCTGCTGGCGAAACCCTGGTTGTATCACATCAAATATCCTGTTTCCCTATGCCCTCAAACTTCTTGAAGTATCGCCTCGAGTACTGTTCTCACTGTAGACGATTCTCTAAAGAACTAAGGTGTTGCTTTTCGACGTTGGCGGACCTTGATAAAGAAGCAAGGTTGTGGGACAATGTGCGGTTGATCAAAAGTACCTTACATCTCTATTGCTGCCTTTGACAAGTGGCATGGAGCTGGCTTCTCTACCTCAATCTTTACCACCCACGTGGACTCAACTAATTGATCGGTTTTCAAAAGAAGAAGTAAATACGTCTGTTATTCAGGCATTATATATATGATGAAAAGTAAAGTACAAATCAAGCTGTTGCCGCATCCATGTGCTAGACCTTGCACTTTCAAACTTTTGATTCAGCTCTGCCTGCTCGCTCTTTGAGATTACTCAAGCTGAGCTATCAGAGCTTTGAAGACAGGCTCAATACAACAATTCATTCCATCTCATTATCTATGCTACTCTTTGACATTGTACTCATTAAATGCAAAACCCTCATTCTTTCAAAAGCCATCTTGTGATTAAGTCAATTCTCAGCCCTCTCTGCTGATCTATTTAGTTGATTGTTTTATTTGAATTTCTTCTCAGACAAGAAAACCATTCACTGTTTTGTTTTGATCTGCTAGTTTCTCTATTGATCTTCTCAAGTGATAATTGAGATGATTTATTTGAAGCTACCACAGTAGAATAATCTACCTCTGACACAGTCTGGGTCTTCTCAACGTCAATCTTTGAATGTGATATGATCACAGACTTGAACTCTTCTCAAGTTTCAAGAGAGGCTTGATCATGAGACAGTTGACAAGCACGCCTTTTCACTCAATACTGATTGAGAACCTCATCTAGGTATCTCAGAGCTGGCACATTCTTGTGAAGAACAGTTGCTATAAACTCAAGAATAACCTGGCTTTCATAGTCCTCAACGTTGGCCTGCAGTACATGTAAGAGTGAGTGAGTTATACATTCAAGGACTGTTTGTATATTCCTGATTGAGTGTTCTTTCAAAAACAAATTCAGGCTTGTTAATTGATTGGTTTCAAGTGTGAAAGTAACATTAGGCTCACTGTATGAAAGAAATCGTTCAAATGACAGCAAAGCGGCTAAGATTAACAAAACCTCAGCGGCTTCTGTTGAGAATTGAAAGTGTTCAATTAGTTGTATATGTAGAAGCTCAAGATTTTGTCAGTCATGAAGTGCTTTGAGAGTTTGACCAGTATATGTATGATTTCAGAAAAGAAATAAGAGTATGTTGTTCTCTGAGTTTTGAAGAAACAGAAGGTCTCAATAGGTTTTCTCACTATTTTTGTTAATAATTGATCCTTGACTTAAGATAATCTAATAACTAACAGAAATACCAAAATCAATTGTAGTTGTTGTGTGCCCAGTTGGCACAACAGCTGTGACAAAAGGTTTTAAGTATTATTAACTTCTAAGCAGGCTTGCAAGGTCAGACTGTTGTATCAAATATTTGTTTAAAAATTCAATTGACAAGAATATCATCATGTGGGAGCTACAGCCCAGTATATTCAAAATAGATATTGAATGAACATGATTGTCTTTCAAAACCTTGATGAATAGTCTTGACCTTGAAATGGCTGCACTCATCTCAGCAGAATAGAATTGTCTGAATTGCCTTGATTTGAAAACAAAAACCCTGAATGCAACACCATAGAGACATAGATTTTCATTGAATGTGAAGTCAATTAAATCTCAATCAAAGATGTTTTGTTGATGTGTTACCTCATCTTCAGAAAAGTGAAACAGCTGATGAAGTAGTGAAACTGTTTGAAGCTCTAGGTCTTTGAGATTCTCATCTGAGAAGCAGATGTCAGTAAAGGCTGACGCAGATTTTTGAGAACGTATCAGATATACTGAAACCAATTGTTTGCGTCTTGTTGAAGAAGCTCTAGGGCTTGAGAAGAAGTAAAAATCTCTGAACAGGTTCAAGTAAAGAAACAAGGCATTCTGTATATAACGTTCTTGAACCTGAGAATTGAAAGCCTGAAACCTGTAAGCGAAAACCTTCTGAAAAAGTATACAGAAAAGTTTTACCATTAGGTCAAGATGAAGAATGATCATTTGAAGGTGATTTGATTTAGCAGCACCACAGTAACATTCTTTTAAAGCCATTACTTCATGAATAGCAATCTGCCTTTACAGCATTCTTGAAGAAATTGATGAGGGTCATGTTTGCCACCATTATCATGCCATAAACACCTACTTCACCCACAGTTAAAACTGTAGAATTGTAGTTCTCTTTGATCTTGATTCTGAATTTGCTCAGTTTCTCAGAGAGTAACAGAAAATAGGCTGTAGCAACAACAACATCTCAAGATGTTTGATACTTGTGACTTTCAATGAATGGTACCTTATCAATGAAAACATTCAATTCTGAAAGACAATGGCATATGTTAAAGCTGTTTGTGTCATTCTGATCTCTGAATGCACAAACTAGTGAGTAGTGAAATAAGTTCCTTCTCAAGATCAGACATGATTGATCTGAATTTTTAACAAACATATCAAATTGTGAGTCAACTGAGTATCTTTGAGGTAAAGAGGTAAGCATTCTTACCTCTGTGTCATCATTCTGTAGGTAAGACAAGTTTTGAGTGTCTTCAAACAAATGAGTAAGTCATACAACATGGGATTCTTGATCTGAGATTTCAGGCAAAGAACACGGCTCTGCAAAAATCATGTCACACATATTGAGTGATAGAATAGGGCAAATAGAGACCTGAGTAATTCAAAAACACGTACAATATAAAGAAAGAAGGCAACAAACACAAGCAGATTCAATAGCCTTGCATAATGAGAATTCAAAGGGTCTATGTAGGCAAACATGCTGTCACAGCGGCTTCTCATGTTTGTCAAACATGAGTTTAAAGAGGTCATGTAATTGACTAATCAAACTAGTAGTAGCGCAGTCAGAGTCTTCATAGTTCTCAAGAAGCTGTGCTTCTTGAAGCTTCATAGCATGTCTTGTTAAATAAGTCATACTGAATTGAAGAAAAGTGACAGTATGAACACATCAAACTCAAAGATCATTACATTATCTATAAATCTTGCAGCCATTAGCACATCAGAACAGTTTATCACAGCAATCATTAAGAAGTCAGCAGAATGAATGTACTATTACAATTAGCTAATCAGCAAGCAGTTCTCTGTTCTTTAAGAAAATGAACAGCTTCATCAGAAACTCAATGTCAGACAGAATGAACTAGTCTCTGCTCTTGTGAGAGCTCAAATTTTGAAGAATTTGCTAGATAAGTCTCATGAACTACAAACACCTCAGCTAGCAAAGTTAACAAAGCTCTTTGACTTAAACAAGTTTACTGAAGTAAGAACAGAGTTAGAATATTTTATCACACAGTTTCAACTTAAGCTGCAAATCAATGTCAATCATTATTCAATCAATTATGTGAAGCTTAAATATGCTATTAGTCAATTGAATGAGATAGTTCTGAAGCAGATCTTACATTTTAAGGTGACATTCACTGATATTAAAGCTAGAGTTGATGCTTGTTAATATTACTGTTGCAGCACAAAGATAATTCTAGTCATAGTAACAGTAATTATACTCTGCTAAGTTGAACTTGCTCAATCTCATAGAGAAATTGAGCCTACTATATAGAATAGATCTTTTGTTGCACATCTGACACATCTATTGTGCTCATTGTGCTGTCATGTGACTGAGATCTGATAGTTATTCTATCATATACTCATTCAGTATATCTGTCAGTTCTGCACATTACATCATCAAGTATGATTGTAACAGCAGATTACTTTCAGATTATAAGAAGATGACATTCAATTTAAGAACTCAGTTGAATTTTACACTTTTTTATAAAACACATTTAATGATTCAAATTATGCAGCAACAGTAAGAAAAGAGTTGTCAAATCTTTGACAATAAAATAAAAACTTTGCTGAATTCATTACAGAGTTTAATCACATTGTGTTTATTGAAAGAATAATGAGTACTTATGCTATCTGTCTATTTAGTGAATTTAATGTGTCAACGTTGACTGCAGTCAACTTGAGTATAATTAGATAAATGACAGAAGCTCTGTCATCTAAGACAGAAGAAGACTCTGTCAGCCTTTTACACTAAGACTAAAGAAGTCAAGAAAGCAGATAAAACACTGCACTTCTCAACACTCTCACTTGATGCATCTGTATCTATTAACTCTGACTGTTGTCAAGTCTCTGCTAACACACAAAGCACTCAAACATCTGTTTTGACAAGGGCTTGATCAGTTCATCAGCTATCATGTCTTGACTGAGCACAAAGTTCATCTGAATCTGATTTCTCTTGTGCAGATCTTGAATGTAATAATAGGTGATGTTAATGTGCTTTGATCACTCATGCACATGAGCGTTCTTGATCAGTGTCAAAACAGTCTGATTGTTTTTCTTGAGCTAAAGAGATGTGTTTTCCCTATGGGTCTCATTCTTCTGAATGCTCACATGATGTGAATTGGCTTTAAGATACTTGCCTAACCTCATGTTCCTTAGCATTTGAGTGAGTTAGACTTCAGTCTTTGCACACATTGACATGGTCATGTATTTGGCCTCAGTGGTTGATGTTGTCACTGACTTCTGTTTTCAACTGGCTCATAACACAGATTCTTTCTCAAGCAAATAGACATGATTTAGAATAGATCTTCTGTTTAACTTGTCTGATGCATAGTTGAAGTCAGAGTATTCAAGCAGATCTTAACTTTCACTGAGCTCATACATGATCTCAAGATTGATGATTGACTGTACATATCACAGCAGCCTCTTAAGCACATGCTCATGATGTTCTGCAGAGTTACTGAGATACTGACTCAGTTGTTTTAAGACAAAGAAGATGTTTGAGTGCATGTAAATTGCAGCATACATGAGACTTTCAATGATCTGCTGATATTTTCTTTAATCTATGCACTGATCATTAAAGTCAGCTGAGCAAAGAAAGTCATATTTATTCAGTGAGATCTCAGTGTGTCAATGCTTGTTGCTTTGCATGTGAAGGTCTCTGAGCACCTTGTCAACATAGTGTGTTTGATTCATGTGCAGTGTTCTTTTTTTGCGGTCACAAGTTATTCAAATGTCAAGGATTTTCTGTGTCTTTCTCAAGTTCTTGACCTTAAATAAGCTTTTAAAAGATGTTTTGAATTAAAGAACATTTGAGAGGTCTGATAAGGCCACAATGATGTCATTCACATAAAGAAGTAGCATGATGCCCTTAACAGTGTGAATCAGAAGACATGAGTTCACACTGCTTTAATGAAAATTTAACTGAAGAAGCTCAGTGACACATCATTTATGTCAATCTTTGACAGCTTGCTTCAGATCATATAAACTGTGCAGAATGCATAGCACACAGTCAGAGATAGTTGTAACTTCAAAAGATGATGTCATGTAGATTGTTTTCTTCAGAAATGACTCAGTGAAGACATTGTTGACATCTATCTGATGACACTCTAGGTCTTCAAGTGCAATTAAAGTCAGAAAGACACAAAGAGTATCAAATTTCACAGTTGATACAAAGGTGTCTTCATAGTCAATGCCGTAGATCTGTGAGAACCCTCTTGTCACTACTCTTATCTTCAATTTGTTAAGAGAATCATCAGTGTGCAGCTTGAGTTTGAATACTCACTTGCTGATCACAATGTTGATCTCTTTTGATGAAACAACCTTTTCTCAGATGTCATTTGCTGCAAGCACTGTCAGCTCTGCATTAATGACGTTCTTTCACATCTTCTCTCAGATTGAGTCTCTCACTGCTTCAGCATATGTCAGAGAAGTTAAAATGTCAGCTCTTGCTGAGTGCTCATTATTCTCATCATTGACTGTGAATGCAGTCAATGCCAGCATGACCCTTGAGATCTTTGTCATGAGCTCATCAGAATCAGTGTCATTGTTCTCTCATCTTCTCTTTGATACCTTAACATGCAGAAATGTCTTGACTTCTGTCAGGGTTGAGACTTGTACAAGGTCAAATATTCATTAAATAAATCAACTACAAGAAAAAGAAGAGGATTTGAAGGGAACCTCTGACTATATACAATATTCTGTCAAAATCCACCGTCTTGTACCTCTGACAACTTTCTCAATTGAGGCGCTCACATCTGAATGACTGGCCTTGTTGACAAAAATCTCAACAAAAGAAAAGAGCTTTGATGCATTGTGGTCAAAGTTGACTGCAGTCAACTTTAACAATGAATTGCCTGTAATATCTTTCTCTGATGACGTGATGACAGAATGAGAACTCACAGGTTTAAACCTGTGAGTTTGCATGTCAGATTTCAGAAACTGTTTCAGTGAAGCAGTCACAGTTTCAGTCTTATG
>JAABUP010002929.1_pt1 | contig 31390 bp, 31 predicted proteins | sample 5559201 | NCBI WGS metagenome assembly JAABUP01 (sample SAMN10711887, study PRJNA513373) | rock metagenome | isolation source: Antarctica rocks | place: Antarctica
TAAAATGTTTAGTAATGGTCGCGCGAGAAGCGGCCTTATTGTCCTGCCTTGCGGCGCTGGGAAGACCCTCGTAGGCATTACTGCTGCCTGTACAATAAGAAAAGGGATCGTCATCTTATGTACAAGCTCCATGTCGGTGGTTCAATGGCGCAATGAATTTCTGAAATGGTCCAACATCAACCCTAATGACATCGCAATATTCACCTCAGATCACAAGGAGAAATTCTCAGGTAATACAGGCATTGTTGTGTCCACTTACTCAATGGTTACGCAGACAAGGTCACGATCTCATGACGCAGAGAAAATGATGAATTTCATGCGAGAGAGGGAATGGGGGCTGATGATACTCGACGAGGTGCACGTGGTACCAGCAGATATCTTCCGGAAGGTAACGCATACGATATTCTCCCATTCAAAGCTTGGCCTTACCGCTACATTGCTTCGGGAGGATGATAAGATCACAGATCTCAATTTTCTGATTGGACCCAAGCTCTACGAGGCGAACTGGATGGAGTTGGCAGAACAAGGCCACATTGCCAAAGTACAATGTGCTGAGGTGTGGTGTCCTATGACGACTGAGTTTTACCAGGAATATCTTCGCGAGTCGTCTCGTAAACGCGCGCTTCTATACATCATGAATCCGAGAAAGTTTCAGGCTTGTCAATTCCTGATTGATTATCACGAGAAGCGTGGGGACAAAGTGATTGTATTTTCTGACAACGTGTATGCCTTGGAAAAATACGCGTTGAAGCTGAAGAAATTTTTCATCTACGGCGGAACTCCTCAAAACGAACGCCTACGGGTTCTTGAGAACTTCCAACACAGTGAACAGGTCAATACAATCTTCCTATCAAAGATCGGAGACACCTCACTCGATCTACCCGAAGCTACTTGTCTGATCCAGATCTCATCACATTACGGATCTCGCCGGCAAGAGGCTCAGCGCCTTGGTCGTATTCTCCGAGCGAAGCGACGCAATGACGAAGGCTTCAATGCTTTTTTCTATTCCTTAGTGTCCAAGGACACCCAAGAAATGTACTATTCTTCGAAGCGGCAAGCTTTCCTTGTAGATCAGGGCTATGCCTTTAAGGTCATCACGCATTTGCAGGGCATCGAGGATCTCCCGGGTCTCGCCTATGCATCTCCTGCTGAAAGAAGAGAAATTCTTCAGGAGGTGATGTTGCAGAATGAGACTACGGCCAATTTGGAGAAAATAGATGGTGATCTTTTCGGAGCGCGGCCACGGGGCAAGAAGGGGGCAAAGAGAACAGCTGGGATGCTCAGTGAACTGAGTGGAGGACAGGACATGGTAAGATACCGGCTGCTTTATGCCTGAAGATTACATGCTGACTGACTCATCCTCTAGGCGTACATTGAGTACAACAAGAGCAGAAATAAGGAACTGAAGGGTAAACACAATCCCTTATTCAAGAAGATGGCTCGTGAGCAGCAAAAGCGGAAATCACAGCGCTTGGAGTTATAGGACACGGTGAACTGCAATCCTAGGAAGAGTTTCGTTCATTTGCATAGCGATAGGCGTTTGCAGAGAAGGCATGTCACGGTGATGACTTGGTGCAAAAGGTTCAGCTAGATTCGTACCATTATGGCGGCAGATATACCTCCCTCAGATAGATTTTACAGCAACTCTGTAAATCATACTGTATGGAAGTATTAGGAAGAGAACTGAGAAGTCCGGTACAGCTTCGCACAAGTTGCAAGCATGCACAATAGTCGCCAGAGGACTGTTCGCTCTGGATGCTAAAGTCGGTACCTTTGTGTAGTAAAAAGGTAGTCGCGCCCTTACGATGACGTTCGATCTCCATGCCCAATTGCCTCAGGACCTCAGACGTAGGTAGATGGAACCTAGCCCCTTTGGGTTAGCTCCTTGCTTACTACGTAACCTGTAGGCTGCGGAGTCATCCAGAGGGTCCCTAACCCGAAGGGGCTTAGCCACGGAAACACGTCTGAGTCCTGAGGCAAATGCCCAACCTGGAAGGCGGTTGTATGACAAAGCATTAGGTTTGGTTCACCAGCGCTTCGGTGGTAAACCCCTCTTCACCCTCTGTATTATCAAAGAGGCTTTTCTCTCAACCATTCGCCGATTGAGCTATCCAACATGGCTACTTCCTCAAAGATTCAATTATCATTGAACGACTGTGGGGTTTTCCATACACCTGGTATTACCAAAGAGGCTGCTGCCAAGGCGTCGGAGGTACTTCAGGACAACCACGAGCATCATCACATATTTTTTAATCAGGATGGCTTTCATAGTACGTATGATTATCGCGATAGGCCCAGTATCTTTGCCATCACTTCGCAGTTTTCGTCGACTCTCTATGGCCGCTTTATTTCATTTCCCCAAACCCACTGACGTCGCTACTTGCACTGATCGTTCATAGATCACATCGCCCATCATACCTTAACTCTTTACGCTCTGGGAGCAACTGCGACTGAGATACAGCAACACTATGACCGTAACAAGTCGTATCAAAGGCCCCCCCAGCCTATTGATGATAACATCCTAGAGAACCTGCGTGACTATCAAAAGTTCCATGATTATTTAGGGAATGAAAGATATTATCACGACTATCTTGTTTTCTTCCAAGAGGAGATAGATAAGAAAGGGTATGAAGAAGTCATCAAAGAGTATGTTCTCAAGGGCGATGAGAGGGCTGACGATATGCTGGTACGACTGCATGCTGGTAAGCTTCTGCGACGCCCTTATTCCTCTCGATCAAAACCTCTTCGGTTTGAATTGCATTCTTCTCGAGATATCTTTTCAATGTGGCTATGTACCACGCCAACCGTCATTGACCAACCGTAAAGGCTTCCTACACCCAATCATCCACCTTGGTTTTGGTGTCGAGTTTAAGCAGCCAGCCATTATCGCCGAAGGTCTCGCACAAGCTGCCGTACATGACAACTGGATTGGCCCTCTCTTGCTTGCGGCTGAAAAGGCTTCCTCGGCTGATAAATCGAAGAGCATGGTGGAGATTCTTGACGAAATTCGCGCTGACAAAAAGCTCAGCACAGCTGCTCATTGGGACGATGCGAACAAGATTCGTGATGGCCTCATTACCCGTGCTCCGGACGAGATGATCAAGTATGCGAGTCAACGGACGGTGAGAAGCGATGAGTTGGAGGCCAAAACCGCGGAAATGATTAATGCTGCAGGTATTACGACCGTTTTATCCGATACTCATTCCCTTTACAAGCAAGTTTCTTGGTGACGTGATATGAACCACAATTGAAGAGACGCTGAAATCGAAGCAGTATACTTTACTGGAGGTGCTCAGCATCCTCCAAAACAGATCAAATTCGATTTCTACTATATGCACGCCGTCAATTGCTCGATATTTTCAAATGCTTTCCTCAAGCAGCCATGGTTGAGTAACGCAAACAAGGTCCGGCTTCTGGAATGGAAAGGCCGTTTTGACTTGACTCTATATGCATCGCGCAGGTCACCAAAGCCACTCATGGACGAAATCCGGCATTATAAGCCCAAAAACGCTAGCCCTTGGGCTGGAGTATTTGAGCGGGTTCGCAAACATAACGATGATGGCCATGCGGCCAAGCTCATCCGAGCCTTGGCCCATGGAGAGCAGGTTTGCGAGCCGTTTGAGGATGATCAGAACTTCAGGATAGCAGGCAAGATGTGGCTCCAACTAGGGCATATGGGTGAGTCTGTTGTGTTCTCCCCCACAACCGTTTGCTAATGTTGTTTCTAGCTATTGACTCCGTTGAAGATACTGGAGACACTTGGGTTCGCTCGGCGGGATTCGATGAAGCTTGGGCGAAGTAAGTAGGTAACCTGTATCGTTCTTCCGCTTACTAATTCCGTCTGTGTCCAAGGTACGAGGACCGCCCGAGAGCGCAGTTATAGAAAACGTGAAATGGCTGGCATGAGGAAAGAATTGATGGAAACGACATGGTTATGGACTTCACGAGGGATTCGTTATTGACGAGACATCGATGCTGATTACAACCTCGTGATTGACATTTGTTCCTTACCCCAACATCTCCGTCCGATCGTTTGGGGCGAGATGTATATACCCAAGTATATTCAGATACCGCAACGGGGTTCCTCGGATGATTTTCGGGGGCTTGTTGATCTCTGTTCGACGTTGTTGGAACTTACGAGATATCTTACGGTATTTTTACAGGTATCATATTACTGTCAGGTATGAGCTAAAAAGCAAGCTCTCCGATCCAATTAGAACTGGCGTTCCGCGTAGACTTCAAACACCGCCACTACTTCAACTATGTACTAGAGCCCCACCATGCATACCTAAAGTAAGGTATATAGCTCCACGTCCCACCATCTTCCAAACAACAATACTCGTGTCTCGATACCATGGCCTCATCTAGAGATGACAGTCATCCTCAACCACGACATGACCAAGAATTAAACCCTTTCGTTGCCTTTCGTCGCTTTGCCGACGAGCAAATGGCATCTCTCTGGTACAATATCCTAGGGCCTCCTATCTCGTTTCCATCATCGACAAGATCCCGCTCGAATTTCAATGATGCCCATTGGCAGCGGGGAGCCGCTGAGGAACGACAGCGGAATGATCAAGAGGCCAAGGAGCAAATGCGCATTTCGGATACCTTACCCAAGGCACATCATGAGAACAGCGGATTTGGACCTCCTACAACCGATGAAAACAACCAGGATTACTGCCAAACCGGCATTGGGTGGATGAGTAATTCACCAGAGGGGGAGGAGATAAGAGGCCTGGTTAGGCTGGCTAGGAGGATGGCTAGGCTGGCTAGTCAAGAAGTAACCCAAGGCCAGAGAGATGTGGAGAGAACAACCGGCCCTGAGAGTGGATATGAACAAGAAGCCATGAGATGTCCCTACCGTCCGGGCGATCAAGAAGTCCCTCTTCGGAACCAGACGCCCCAGCCATCCTCAAACAACCCTTTGTATGACTCTACTCCATCAACTGTCTCCTCCCACCTCAATCGCCTCATTGGCGGGCCCATATTCGGCTATGTGCTGTGGAGCCCCTACTCTCCTCTCCGTCTCGAGCACGATTTTAGTTTGCAGGACCGCCCTGTGGCATGGCGACGCGCGTTTGAGGATCTAACGGGCGTACAGATCAAAGGAGATTTGCCGGATCGGGAGAAGTCTGAAAGAGGATCATTTGGAGAATGGAGAGATAGGGTTGGAAAATCGTTAGAGATATATGGGAGCAATCCAGGAAACAGGGAGACGATAGATGCAACAAATCCTGAGAACGGGACTGGACCGGACGAAATTACAGAGTTGGACCTTTACGAACGCTTTCTAGGCACCCAGTACCCTCAGGCGACGCCTTCCCCGCCAGCCTCCACACCTACGTCTAACTCCAGTCCCACTACCTCTCAAACCCCCGCTGCGTCAATACCAGCAGACGATCCCAACCCAGCCATCATCTCCACCCTCACCACCACTGAGCGCAACACCTTTCCTGATGGCAGTGTACATACAAGAGTCACGTTGAAGAAGAGGTTCGCGGATGGACGGGAAGAGAGCACGGAGACGCTGCATACGTCCCATGGATTGCAGGCGGAGGGTCCTGGATCAGCCCAGCCATTCCTAGTTGGCGAAGCTAAGGACGCCTCGAAGAAGTATAGGGGAGAAGGAATTGCCCAGCAGGCGAAGAAGGAGGGATGGTTTTGGTCTTGAAATGATTGAGCGGAAGCGTACGAAGGGGTTACGAGAGCAAAGAAGGCATGTTTCTGGTTTTAATGAGGCATGGGGGATGGAGCAGAGGAACGTTAGGTCACCATGGGTTTAGGAAACTCATAGGTTGGGAATGAGGACTTTTTGGGATAGGTCGGATAAGGGTTTTATGGAGGGACGCCATGGTGTTTTGATCTTATGGGTTATTTTGAAGCTGTACGTTCAATCTTCGCCGCTCAGTGTTAGTAACAGTAAGCTTCCCCTCTCTTTACAATCCAAGAATTAAACTCGACGTTGTCCTTGCACGCTTCAAAGACACCATAACACGAGTGTTGGTATCCACAGATCGGGGTTTTCGAATACTGCATTCGAACTTCTTGTTTTCCTTTGCCACTGGTGCTATACCCATGATGACCTTCACTAATCCGGTGACGTCCTGTACCTGACTGATCTATAGACTTAGCGACTTACGGCGGCCCGAAAGAATACCAGGCATGATTTCGAGATTCCCGACAACTTCCTTCATCCGCCACTACCCAATTGCCCAGCAGCACAGAACGGAGCTCTTAGGCGGAAGTAATATCACAACCCTCCCAATTAATCTCCCCAACACCATCATCCAACTCCTCCACACTACTTTCCTCCTCCTCCTCCTCCTCCTCCTCCTCCTCGTCGCTACTATCACTCCCCTCGGCATCCCTCTTCCTCTCCGGAGACTCACCCCCTTCAACCTCTTCACCCCTCTGCCTCGCCTCTTCACGCTCTCTGGCCTTGCGCGCCTTCACTTGTTTAGGGGTCCATACATCCTCCCAGGTGTTCTTGTCTATGTACCCGTGCAACATCATATCCATAAAGTATCGCTCAAGCCCCAAACCCCTTCTCACGGCTTCTCTCATCACCAGTTGCTCCACCGGGATGAACAGGCTCGGCTTTCCGACACCCCATCCCTCGTACTGCAATTTTCCGATCTCTCCAGCCGGGATACCACACACGGATTGGCCGTTTAAGCTGCGAGGGGGCCTGTAATGGTGCTGGATGATGAGGCGAAGGAGTTCGAGTTGCGAGGTCAAAGTGCGGCGTTGCAGGGCGTGCAGCAGGGTTGTGAGACTGCGCTGGGCCAAGAGGAGTTTGCGCAACCCCGTCTCCCCGTTGCCGGTCATGGGATCTGTGAGACGCATGTCCAGTTTCAAGAAGAACATGGTGGCGATGAAGAGGTCCTTGTTGCCCCAGAACCGCTTGTTGTGCATCAACCCGATTCTACGTGCGTTGTCGCTGATGTCGAGGGTGAACCATAACTTCTTGAGCACCGAGCTTGCCCGCTTGGGGAGCTGGTGACCTTCTGCTGCTAAGCAACCGAGGATGCCTCCGACGACCGATTCGCGATAGAGAACCATGCGGAGCCAGCGGAAGGAGGGGACGCTGCGGATGCTTTCGTCCGCGATCGACGTAAGACCGGTGACGCTTGCAGCATTCGTCAAGGGGCCGCTTTCCCTGGGGCGAGCGACGACACTCTCATTGGGACGAGCGGCGGGGTCGATCGTGCAGAGGTCTTTGTAACATTTGAAAATGAACGTCCGACTGGACTCTGCTGCTTTTCCAACGCTTTGCCCGAGGATCATGGTCGTGAAGCAGGTGTTGGCAAGGATGTGGAAGTCCTTACTGATGGCGTAAAGGGAAATAAGGTCCTCAATGTCCAGATGTTTGGTCATTTCGAATGTCAGATCCGGGTGCTTGAGGAGGGCTTTGAAGACGCTGAATTCGCGCAAGTCAAGCTCAGGGGTTGGTGGAGAAGGGGAGGGAAACCGGAAGCCGGGGGGGCGAGGTAGGCTCAGGGGTGGTGTTGGGAGATTTGGGACACGAGTGGGGGATCTGCTGGCGCGCCGGTTGTAAAGAGAACCTTTTTGGGGAGAGAAGGTTAGGGGTGGTTTAAGGCTGTATTTCGCGGTCCTCCCTCCGTCGTGGTTCACTTGATAGTCAGCGGGGGACCTCGCATGGACCTTGATTGGCGTCTGTGGGGCGTCGAGATCTGAGCCGAATGGATAGGCGTCGTCGTTGTCTTCATCGTCAGAATCCACACGCTTCCGCTTCCGCTTCCGCCGTGGTGACTTGTTGGTGTCATTGAGTATTTTACTCAGAGGGAGAGCCATCGTTGGCTAGAGGCGGAACGTGAATTATATGAGTGGACGTTGAGATGTTAGTATTGTCTCCAATCCGCTAAATACATTCGGATAGCTCTGAACGGACGAACCCGGTGGAGCGACATCTTAATACTGTTGCATTGTATCAGGATAAGAGGTGAATGAGAAATGTATGTTAAGAAAGAACGCAGCTAAAGTTTTGAACATGTGATATATTGTTGTACAAACTGGGCTTGTTGACGTTCTATTGTCCAAAGGAGCAGTATTGTTGACTTAGTGTGATGTGATGCCTTAGCAACACTGTCATGTGAATCTGAAACATAACTTTCAGGCATGTGACTTGATACCTTGCCATTGCAAGATCTTTGATGTATAAATCAAGCAGTCTGATATCTCGGTGTGGTGGGTTGCGAGCATGCAAGTGGCCCATGATGATATTCGTCCATGGTTGGTCTACTAAGGTAGTATGTATTATCTTTATGCACGATTCAACCATTGCTAGTATGTAGTTTTTATACAGCAGAGGAACCCCGTGCCTGTTGAACGGCAAACCACTGGTCAAAGAGAGATGAGATAGCCGCCAGGGTGTCGTCGCTCCAGCACTTGGTCTTGACGTAGTGGATGAACACCGTCAACTCCAGTCAATGCTTGCAGTATGCTCCCCTACCAAACATTTCAACTCCATTAACCGAGATAGAGTGTTGACATAGCAGAACACAGCAAAGATCATCTTCGATTTAATAGACTTAGAAATTCTTCCCGTGTTTTCGCACTCGACCGCATGCAACCGAGCATGCAACTCGTGGTCGTAGTTGCTCCAGGCTTTTGTACTCCCCTCATGACCATGCACAGGTGACTAGACTCCATTACAACGGCTACACCCTGAGGTTTCAGAACTTCTGCAATGGCAAGTGCTACTTGCTTCGTCAGCCGTTCCTGGACTTGAAGTCGGCGTGAGAACATTTCTGCAAGCCGCGCCAACTTAGAAAGTCCTAAGACTCGCCGATTGGGGATGTATCCGATGTGTATCTGGAAGAAAGGTCAATAATCAATGCCAAACTGAATAGGAGGGCATGGAGAAGTAGCCCACCTTGCCTGTAAATGGAACCATGTGGTGCTCACATAAAGAAAAGACTTCAATGTCTTTTACAATCACTAACTCATCATGGTCTTCATGGAAAACAGCTCCATTGACCAAATCCCGCACATTCTCTTCATAGCCTTTGGTGAAAAAAAGCATAGCCTTTGCGGATCTTTCTGGTGTACCCCGGAGACCTTCACGTTCTGGGTCCTCACCAATGCATTCAAGTATGGTTGTAATAGCACCTTCTAGCCTCCGCAGACGTTCCTCTGCTTGCTGAGGAGTAGCTTCTAAGCGTTCTCTTGTCCCGAGACCTATGCATAAGCTTCAGAGATATCCTTGAACGTGAAGTCTTAGGGGTACTCACTTGGCCAGCTTAACCCATCAAAATCGATTGGGGGGTTCAAGGTATACGGACTAGCCGGTCGATCTGAAGGTGGAGGGGTAGGCGGTGCTTTATCCCTAGGATCCCTAGCTTCTACTTCCAGCTCCGAAAGCCCATTCGGGATTGCTGAAGGCTTCGATGCGCCATCTGAGTCATCTTCGTGATCATTGACAACTGGGTCTGCCAAAGTACGAAGAGCGATTGGTGGTATTGGTTGGTGTGAGGCGACTATTGAAGCTGCGAGCCTTGCTCGCTCTTTGTGACCAACTGAGGGGCGCCTTGAGGAACGCAATGGTGAGCCGCCGTTAAGGAGGTGAGATGGCAATACAGACTTCGGTTTAGGAGCCGACGGTGGGGGATCCATACTTGAAGATTAGCCCTTTTCTGCCTTCCCTGCTCTAACTAAAAGCCCTCGGATTTGGCTGACAGAGGGCAGGCCATTTACTGATGAGGTCAAAGAGCAGCAATAAGCATGTAGAACATAATAGATATATAGAGAAAATGTTTGCTTAATGGTGTCACGCCATGGTCAGAGAAAGTTTGATTACCCGGAGCGGTCAGAAACAATCCGACACTTGCTGACGGTACAGTACATTACCGGGTTTATCTACCTTTCTTGCTTGTGGTATCATATTTTATGTATAAACAATAAGGTATCTTCCTCGATGAACATGCAAGTGTCTGCAAGTCTTTCATTGAGCGCCGAGGAGACAGCCGTATCCATTCAAATGTCGCTCAACTAATACATGAAATGGGGAGAGCAATCCCGTGCTCTCTACCTCCAGCTACTACCACGTCGCCTTGGCTATATGGCTCACTATATTATTCAATACCTTACACAAGCGGAGGTCATGGTGCTCGTGCATTTCATTGTTCCAGTTCCTCGATAGGTACATCATCTGCATCTTTTCCTACAATGGCATTTGCTACCTTCCATACCTGTATTAGATTGTCCTCCGCTGCGCTGCATAAGACCCAAGGGTCGTTCATGTTCCAACTAAAGTCCGCAATACGGTTTGTATGGCCACCATGCATGAAAAGCCTTGAGAGAATAATTAGCATTCCATTCAAGTCCGATTCTTATCTGGTACTTACAACTCCGGCGGGCCATCTTCTGCATCTTCGGGGGTTTGTTCTTCACCCATACGGCTGAGATCCCAGAAAATGATACGCCGGTCGTAGCTTGAGCTCCCTAGTATGGCTTCTTCGAAAGGATGCCATGCCAAAGATGTAACTGAGTCATCATGACCTATTAGAGGGTGCAGCTTGGATTTGAGGTTTCGCAAGTCCCAAATGCCTATAGTTTTGTCTGCCGATCCCGTTGCCAGGATATATTCTGATGCTGGATTGAATGACAAGGCGTTGATAGCATCTGAATGCCCATCAACAGCTTGTGTCGCTGACGCTGTCGTCGTGGGATTGCGCACATCAAGGATCTGGAGAGTTAGGTCATCTGAGACGGTACCAATGAGTGAAGCGTGCAGAGGATGATATTGGACATCGTTTACAATGGCGGTATGGTGTGTATAAGTTCTAGCAGCATGGATTGCTTTGTTGTTGGACGTGAACTTTGTTATGTCCCTACTGTAATCAGCGGCTGGGATGTTATTGGAGATGCAGTTGCCTACCATAATCGCACCGTCTTATCCTCACTTCCAGTGGCTAGATGGCCTGCCTCGTGTGGGTTCCAGCATAAACCAAATCCTTCTATGGTGTGGCCAAGAAGCTCCATCTGAGGATTCACTTGTCCCGTGGGTATGCTAGGGTGTTTTGTTCTATCCCAGATCATGACTCTTCCATCTGTACACATAGTCGCAATGATGTTCGGATTTTGAGGCTGATACCTCGCCTTATTTACTTCCCCCTCGTGGTCAATCTTTTGCACGATGTGGAATTTGACTTCCATGACTGGAGTCTTCTTGGCCGCTCCCCCTCCGTAACCACCGATTTCTTCGCGATCTTCATCGTAATCTGTAGCGTCGAGTGTGACAAGGTTTGGTAGCTGCACATGGGCAATTTGTAAATAATTCTGCGCTTCGTTTGAAGTGTGTGTACCAAGCAAGAGTCGATGGGTGCAGTAGTCTTTGTCAGGAACGCTATGGTTTATTAGTATCATACCATTTGTTTGAACTTTGGAAAAACTACGATTGTATGTCTGGAAGCCATTGGGTTGTAAGTGTAGGCCATTCAAGCGCGGTGCTCAGCATTAGGTCGTAGAGAAAGGGCGCATTCTTCTTCCAGGTCTTGTATTCTTCATTTATGATCTTCTCCTGCATTTGTTCATCCTCTTGCTCTTCCTCCAAATTCACTATATGAGCAATTGACGGTCAGCTATTGAACAGGTCCGCGATAAGGTCGGGGCTCAGACTTTGGTCATCGTTGTCGTCGTCCTCCATGTCTCATGAAGAAGCTAGGTTTCTACGTCGACAGGGAGTGGAGAATTTGAGGTCTCTGATTTGAATGCTAATCTGACCTATGTACTTCCGGAAAGATTAATGCTTAAAGAGCCCAAACGTTGCCGAATGTTCAGTATTGCAGGGGTTCAAATCTCCGCGACAACGAGGCGCGGGCACTTTGTGTGCACGTGAGGACGCGTCTGATTCCAGATCCCTTTTGCTATTTTTAGCGTCTGGAAAATGCGGAATAGACCGACTCACAGTTATCCCTGAAGTACCAACCGTTCCCAATAGAGTATGTAACGGCGCGCCAAGAAGAAACCGGTTTTAGGTAGGTAGAGAGTAGGAAGAGCGCTTATGAAGTAGAGCTCTCTAACGATCTAATCTATCGCCACTGGCTCTGGCCAAGGAAAGTAAAGTGGCACTTTGTAGATAGTAAAGTACCTGAAGTTTGGCGTTTGGCGGTCAGGTGAACTATCCTGAGAACATAATGGAAATTCGTTCAAGGTAAACTATAGTCAGGTTTTGTTGCAGAAGTTTGGGGCGTCGAAGAGACAATGTTGATATCTTTGATGGGATGTGTCACTCTAAGTTGCTGTTAGACATGATGAGCATGGATACTGTATGTCCGAATAGTTGCTAGGCCTTCTCAGCGCCGCGAAGGCTATTCATGCCCGCGTTCTGGGTCACCGATGTCCTTCTCAGGGCCAAGAACCTCCTTCTAGAACCATCTCCTAGTCCCTCCTACAATTGTGTAGTATAGCCATGGACAAAGAAACCTGCAACATCCCTTACCCAGACTGTTGGTCCCACTTTGCGCCCATTAAAGTATTATGGCTCCGCAGCGGCATAAATTCGAAGAATGGTGTTTTCAAGCTGTCTTGTTCCTTCCTTCTCATTCAAAGTTGTAAACGAGACTAAGATTCCCCACCCCGCTTGACTCGAGCCCATTTTACAAGACTGGTGGGATTGGAACAGTGGAGAACAGGCAGTAAGGCAACCGAGCATCCAGCTTAATGGGACACAGCATTTTGCTCCTCGATCAGCTCAGCATCCCATCCAACCCCGGAGCCCAGAATATATCCTCGTTCATACCCAATCCCTACTAACCTATTCCCCCACAGGAAAGCTCGTATCAACTTTACATAGATCGACACCTACTTTCTCAGCTAGAGCGTCTAGTCTCGAGAAACTGTACGGCTTTAAGTCAAAGGTTGTTTCAAAGGTGATTTTCTAAAGACGGGGTGTCCGTTCGCTCTTCAACTTGAGTAACTTTTTAAGATGTATCAGCAGGAGACTTATCCTGCCATTGCAGCGAGTGAGATAAAACGTCTCGAGCGTAGAGGGCAACATGTCAATAAGATGACAGGGACCCTGATCTATGATGCAGTTTTCGTTCCAATAATATTCCTCGTCTAGGTTATATTCCTCGTCCCCGCTGTTGTTGACATGTACGCCAAAGAGTATAAGTAACCCGACCCTAAGATTTTTGAGAGTTCGAAAGCGAGCAAAGGACGTGATAACAGCAAAACCATCACCATCATCCCAGAATATTCTCCCGGGGCAACCATAAAGCCAAAGGCTTTCAAGACTGTTTTCCGTGGGTACAAGAGCCTTGCGTACTGCCGTGGTGCTGCAATCGCTATATGATAGGTGGCCGTAACCGCGCGTAGATGAAAATTTTCAGGGCTTTACAGATGTGAACAATGCTAATGATGTCGGGCTGGTTGACCATACAGTATTGTAAATCCAGATGAGTGAGAGATGATGTACCGGATTCTAGCGCGGCTACGGCCAGGTGATAATCATCGTTATTGCTTCCTATCTTATGCCCATATAATCCGCAAAGGGATGGTCGAAGGAAGTAAGGTGCTATGATGCTACAGTCCATGGCGTACTTGTCCTCGATTGGTGGTAAAGATTTCGGTAAGGGCAATGAGCGCCGGTTGGGCAACAGAAGACCGAACGTTTTGCCCGATTCTATTGACCATTTTCGCGGAGCATGGCGACTCCGCGTCATGTACCGCCAAGTCCAGACGCTGCAGGTTCGTGAGTGCGGGAGCAGTGGCGAAAGAAGTGCATCTCGCGCTCTGTAAGATCTCCTTCTTTTAATCTACTAGTCCATGTTATCTCTTTTCATCAGATTGATAGGATGCGTGGATGGCCTTGCCCAAAACCTCGTTCATGCCATTTTTTCACTTGCTATTTTTGATGGCTGGGGCACTGATAGCAGCTCGCTTATCGCACCCACTCCGCATCGTGAAGCTATGTACCAGCGATGCAATGCCTGGTTTCCAGAGCATAGGGTAGGTGGAATCTCGAGGGCGTCTGCGGCTGTCGTCGGCGGGTTCATTGACGATGCTGACATGGATGTATAGCTGAGGAAGGGTAAGACTTCGAAATCGGTTGGAACAGACAATGAGATTACGGAGAGAGATTCTCTCCTCAATATCGCTAACGATGAGAAGAAGCATCTCATCGGGAGATCTTTCTAATGAGATTGACATAAGTAGATGATACGGGCGCAAGAATCAGAAACGTCCGATGGATTCTGGAACAAAGTATTAAGTGTTAGCGACGATTATTAGGCAATAACATACTGAAGCTTGAAGTTAGTAAGGAATAAAAAGAAGCCAGCTCGAAAGGTGCGGTGGTTGGGTGTCCTCAGATGAAGGACCCTTGCTGGAGGCGCCTATGTAGAGATTTACTTAGCGATACTTACGAAGTTACGGAGGTGCAGTACCTACAATACTAGACCAGCAGCCCGAGCTTTGAGCTTTTCTACAACCAGGCCTGATTAGATGCAGGAATCCTTATATTTGACGGTGTCAGAGGTCTGTGTCTGTCGCACAACTAGCATGGCGCCGTCCGGAAGCAGCACTGTATTTCTACGTTGGGGATGACAATCCAGGGGACATCAACTGAATATTATTGAAGTGGTCTCTGGACATGAATAGGGCTCAGTCGCTCAACTAGTACTAATTTCCTTAGGGTTAGGGTAAATTAATCTTAGATCTATTTATAGTACGGTGCGCGACTGAACTGTTTGTCCGACTGAGCCAGTATCATCAATGTTGTTGGGCACTTCTGATCGGGTCAGGTACACGTCAAGAAACCAAGTCTTGGAGGGCTGTCGGATGACGTTCTTGCTGCGAGGAATGTCAGGCCAGGGGGTATGTAGACGCGAAGGTGGTGGAGACAATCACGTACTTAACGGATTACCACCGAGACCTAGCATGCTACAGTGAAGATATTACAACAGCATGTGCGTTGCCTTCGATAATAAGAAGTAGCATGCAAATTGAGCATCAAAATTGTTAAAATAGGAGAAGGCTCAATTGATAAGTCGCAGTCAACATGGTGCATTACTAGACACAGCAGCAGGCCTAGATCCTTCCTGAGACAGCGCAAAACGTTCCATTGCGCCTCACTTTTGGCGGAATCCACCTCCCTTGAATGCTTGTTTAGAATATCAGAAACCTGATGCATGATTTAAGCTTCCTTTTGACAGCACTTTGACGGTACAACTGTAATGGATCCCTACTGGCATCAAGCTCCCGTCCTTTGCGTTAGGCTGGCACGCTGGGGAGCTTTCTTTGAGATGTCTCTTACCCTACATAACCCACACACAGACGCTTGCTTTTTTTGCTTCGCCATCAGACGGCACGTCTGCTCTCAAAGGCCCGAAAAGGAAATAGTATATCAAGAACATGTCCTAGAATACACAAACGATCATCCTCCTGAAGATAATAACCCGCAATCCCTACTTACTTACGCGATCAAGAGGCTCAGCGCATGATGCAAAGGCGCCTAACATGGCTGTTGTTTATCGGCTGAAATGAAACAGCGAAACCTCCGTAGAAGCGACGATGCCCTCATATACATGGCATCATTGCGCGCCTTGCACTGGTTTCCTTCCATCAGAAATCGTTCACTCGTCGTCTATTGAACATGACGATTCCTCGACTCCGGCTTCGTTATTTCTCGGCGATGCTCATCATTGCAGCTTTCTTGCCGCTGTTCGGATCGGGCGTAGCGGTTAGTCTGAAAACTCCAACAACAGATAAAGGCCTATACTTGCAGCCTAGTACCGCCAATGAAAGAACTGCTTGCGTTGGGACTATGGATTGGCTCGCCCCAGGTCTCGATGGGGATGATTGTGCAGAAGCCATTGCACGCTTCCTTCACACCGACTTCGATATTTATGGCTCCCGAAGGTTCGAGTTCCTCGACGTTAGCACCCCTCAGCGTACGCGATCACCCCTGATGCGGACTCCTCGACGATACACCATCGCCACATGCAGCGTTGCTGTTGGGATTTTGTCAGACTTCACGGAGCTGCTGTCGGAGGAAGCCCCTCGTCGGTTGCAAAAGAGTGACGTCGCAAGCTTTCAAGAAATATTGGAGAGCCTGCGGAGGATTGCTGTGACTTGTTTAACCGAAGGTCGAGCCGGATGGGAAGCCGTGGGCAAAGATCTAAGTCTTGGTGTTTTTATCTGGGCGAAGGATTCCCACATGGATCACACTCTCTTCAATCGGCCGAGTGCGTTAATATCTTCGCCCCTTGGGTTGAATTCCACCGCTCGACTGGATACATCTGCGTCATCCACTTCATAGCGTGGGGTTTCGAGCGCCATGGCATCAATGGCTGGCTTGGCTGTGCCGATTATCAAGTCACTCCTGAAACGCTCAATGAGAGAGATAGATAGGATAACCACAAGCTTGAGTCTGACGGCTTGTCTTTGTGGGTGCTTTGCAGCCACCACGCGGAAACCTGGATGTCTCGTTGTGGTTATCTCCATAGCCCAGATACCATCTGCTTAGGTGGGATATTAGTGTGCAAGCGCAATTCCCCGCAAGGGTTCTGCAATCGAAACCTGCCTCTTCATGTATTTTATCTTGTCGACTCGATTTTCAACGAGCAAATTAAGTCTATTTCTGACACGAAGTATTCAGATTTATTGAGTCGTGTAACAGGAAATGTTCGTCTTTTCATCGCTAAATATTAAATTATTTATATCTATGGGAAGCTTCGTTAATTCGAGATATTTTTAATTCATCAATTTTTGAAGCTTTGGGTAAGATCGAATTCAGCAGTCTTTATTAAGGATAGAGAGTCTCCAGCCCTACCTTACCCAGTCTCATAAGGATTTACACACTCAAAAGACTACAACGACGTTTGTACTATAGCGGATAAATATAACAAATCATCTTCTGACAGGATTCGGCCTTCAGTTAACATCGTACTTCATCAGATAGCCGGTAGAGAACCTCTTGTTGTACCTCGGGTAGAATGCAGAGCGTAAAACAGTAAGAGACGCTTGCAGGTCTTGGACAGACAGGGGCAGTTTCATGTCTAGAACCGTAGGCATAGAGCTTCTCACCGTTCATTCACTGAGTTGTCTCACAAGCCATAATGGTGCCACGTCAAAGTCAGCCCCACTATCCCTCCATGATGTGATAATGTTCCACTTCTGGACTAGTATTATGCTCCAAGCTGGCCCAAGCATCTCCTCTTCAAGAGTACTAGTTATCAGATCAGACTCGTCCCAGAGCTGGATCCATAGATGATTTAAATTCTGCATGGTAGATAGTATCAACCAACATCTGTCCCACTCATGCTTTGTTTGAAAAGGTGAAAAAGACCCTGACATATCTATCGACCGTATCTGCTTTGACGATGCGGAAGCACCGGGTCGGCAAGCAAGGCTATACTTCCGGGGGTGGCCATATCGAAGGTATTTCTTGAGTAAAGTAAATCAATGCCCTCCGAGTAGACCTAACGGCATGTCTGCAATGAATTTAGCAAATCATCCCTCGCACCGTACCACATCTCATTACTGCAAAGATAAGATAGACTCGATACCCTCGAGTGATTCAATTTGATGACCCAGCACTCATGTGACTTGAAATTGGGGTAATATGGCTCTAGGCATGTCAAGTGGCCCAGCCCCAAGAGTGTCTGTATATATGTTTACTGTCTTTCCTCTAAGAACGTAAAAGAATATAAGTTGTCCAATCCCGGGAGGTAGTTTGCTGAAGAGGAGAGATTAGGACTGACAATACGTTGGTCGGTTGGCTTCCTGAGTCTTAGACGACAAGGATATAGAGAGGCGGCGAGAACGTTGAGGCGGTAGTGGTGTCAAGGTCCAAATATAGCTATTTGTGACATGTCTAACCTATGCTTCGTGCTTGCAAAAGATTCGGGAGAGGATGGGAAAGAGACGTCGCGGAGGTGATTGTATGGAGCACAAGAGTTTAAGGAACGAGAGTTCAAAGCTATTGCAGAAATATGCGACTGTATAGGAGATATTTGGGCATGGTGCTGGAATGAAGTTAAAGGCCAAGATGTGATGATTTCGCAGCTTAAGAATAAAGCAAGCTGGGGGGCAACGGGCAGTGAGCGAAGGTAATGCTTGCGTTATGTGCTGCGATGCCGGAAAGAAAGGTTTTGACGGTGGAGAGCGCAGCGAGGACGATCGGCGAGTGACCTGCTTCGCATCTTTTAGTATTCTAGGGACCGAGAAATTAAGGAGGACGAGAAGCCCGCATGCGCATTCGGTTAAATAAGGTGAGCTAGACGGTCACGTGATGAGGGCTGCGAAGGGATGTGAATCATTTTTGGCTCTTGGAAGTCTCGGGATGGTGGAACGATTCGGGGGAACAAGGGCAAATGAACCATTCAACGAGACCTTTGCCAATCTTATAGATTCTGAAAAGAAAGCGCTAATAGGATCTACAGCGGACAAAACACAGGAAGCTTGACTTGACGGCACACTGTGGAGCTAAGAAGCATGGTGCAAACGCCGCAAGCTGACGGCGATAAGCATGCAGATTTGGGAAACGGGAATGGGGATATCTGAAGAATGAAAATGAGAAGCAATACCGTAAAGTAAGGTGCGAGATTCTCGGCAGCCCTGCACGTTAGTGGACCCATACCTGAGACTCATTCTTCGAATCGTCCAACACTGAATCAAACATCGCAGGAGACACCTGACGATCCAACAAAAAATCCAACTCTCTTAATTGCTTCTTCTGAGCAAAAAGACTCAGGGCTCAAGAACTCATGGTTCAAAAATAAAAACATTGATGAGGTTAAGTACAGGTCATGACCCTTTTGTTACGCCTGATTTGGATATGTAGGAGCCCTTGACATTTCGAGTCAAGTGGTCGTGCGACAGATATACTGCAATTGCCCGTAACGAAGGTAAGCGTTCGGTAGTTCTGGTCTTTTCGTCATGAGAGTCTCAAGAAGCCGTTGTACAGCTCGCTTCCTCACGTGTACACCCGCTTCCTCACACATACACCCTGTTGCTTTACAGATACGTTCTTCCCACTGAACACGGAAATCACCACTCGAAATTGCTAGTCCAGTCCGCTTCGAAAACACATCAGATTCATGACTCTGCCGAAATTGTGTTGAGACGAGACAGGCAGAAACTCTATGAACACGAATTTCTTCTCTGGGATTGTACAGTATATCTCCATGTTAAAACTTGATGGATATTCCGAAACATTGACAAGCTGCAATTGCTGGAAAAACACGCGAGGATTAAGACAATTCTCGCTGTTGCTGCACTCGATGCTTTGCTCGCTCTCATCTCTTCGCTCAGCTTCTCAAAGACCCCGTGAACTTGTGCTCGCTCATCTCGCTGTATTTGTTTTCTAGATCATGGATTGTCTGTACGCGTAGAAGTTGCTAAAGCCCCAACGAGAAACGAGTCGAGGCCGCTCAGCGCGAAAATATGTGGAAGGAACAAGTAGTTGGAAAGAAATTTATCAAGCATTGGTGGCAAATATCCTCATCGTCCGTATGTTCACCATACGCAACCACCAGCTTGTCTACCAAATGCCGATCTATGTTTCTTTCTCGTACGTCAGACCTTTAAAAAAGTCGCCGATCTTCCTTTCTTCTCACCGCATAATCAGATGCGGTTACGGAGAATACAACGATCTTATGGAGGACGGGTTAACGATCTATCTCGAAGCTCAAGACTTCACCGCCGAGGTCAAGTTTAAGTTATACAGGGAAAAGACGAAGATGGTTCCAGAGCATCTACAGTATGTAAATATCCACTCAAGAGTGCATCCTTGAACGCCTGAGACGCCACTACCTTCCAGTAGGCTGCTCCTAAACCTTCCCCTTTCACAGCCCGCCACTTAGGCTCTGCGATTCACACCGTGTCCCTGATTTGATGGATGCAACGGTGTCCCTGACCGCTTCTTCGCTCGCCGATTTCGGCACTTGCGGAGCAGGTTTCCATCCTGCCAAGTCACCGCGCAAGAGGTTTGGGTAGATCTTATGAGAATAAATGCGACAGACATACGGTCGTTGAGGGTTGTTGTGATGGAACACGAGTAGGTCTTCCACGAGGACAAAAGCGACCATCACAATATTGATATAAGGCTACCGCGTACAAGGCCATGGATTGGGACTACGAATACGGCATCGATACAACAACGGAACTCCTAATTGAAGAACTGCTGAAATTCAATCTCAACAAAAGAGCGACGGCAAAGCAATGTCTCAATGGAAAGGTGAATGACCCAAAAAAATGGTTACATCGGTAACAAACCCACGGTAGAAAGGTTTAGCCGAAATGCTTTGGCACGGGGAATTGGCTCTGGACCTATCTCGACTTGAGCTTCTTCTGTATTCCCAAGACGAAGATGTCTTCTCAGAATTCCTACGATATTACGTCAAGCAACACGGAAGTTGCTCAGCCGGAACAGAATGATCGGAAGACAGTTCAACATTGTTGACCCGCATCTTAATGCAAGTCGTGATACTTCGCTTGAAGAAAGTCTCATGTCGTCAATAACTTAGCGACAGCAACAACAGACAGTTAATGATGTCTCATAATATGAATCAAATCGTTCACAAATCGTTTTCGATCAAGGGAACGAGCATTCGAATCTGAGAGTCATCGTGAGGAAATAGATAGATGCACATCAAACATGAATAGCACATTCGTAAGCCTTATTTTTCTTTCCTTTCTATGAAAGACGGCACCAGAGTGTGATACAGTACTACTAGGATCTGAAGCATGTCCCCCAGGTCTATACCGGCCTGTTCTTGCACGGTCGATTAATTGGGTTTTTGAAGATGCAGCACAAATCTGCTTCCTCAGATAGCCTCTCCGCGAACGACACTCTCTGTTCCGTCGGCAGCTACGGTGACTTGAATACCACCTCGGACGTTACGCCAGGGAATGACCTGCACAGCACCACCTCAGCCCACTCAGAGACCGTCATCGATGATGGAGACCCCAAGTTCAAGATCCGATATATACTGGATACCGCCCGAATCATGCCTGCAGGTATCTTCACCGCCTTCATGGATGGCCTAGCAACCGCAGCGGAGTTCGACTCCACCGGGACAGGCGCATTCGTCAACGCAGTCGCTGCGTCGGGTAAGTGCGCCATAAACGTCGGGCTACAATCTATACAAATCATCTTTCCGCAAAAACTCTTTTATGGAATGGAATTCGATGTGATATATGAGGACTCGAAGGTTGGCGAGGGTTTTGTACTTGCGATGCCCTCGCCCTTGCATTTGGGATCTAATGTTACCAGGGTGGCAGCGTCCGAAAAGTAGTATACAGCCTGCCAAGAAGGAAAAGTCCCAGCCTTTTCGTACCGAGATCAGAGTTCTCAACATGTCGTGTCGGATCACCAAGTACCCTAAGTATGGTATCTTGACATACCGAAGGATATCACCCTTTACTCTAGGGAACCACTACATGTCCACCCTCCCAGAAAAGACGAAGACTTTAAGTAGACGTTTTTCAGCTATCTCACCGGATTCAATGATAACACCAGTGTCGTTTCAAAGACTACAGTCAAACATTTTATTCATACGGAGTGTTGCTTAATGTTCGTGAGATAAATGAGTCAGGAACTCATGATTGAGATCAAGAACAAGAATTGGCAATCGTTGAACTCTGACGCTGAGTTTTGAAACATCAACACTTTCTGAATCTTCGCATCATAATATGATAATTAAAACAGTTTCGAACCTAATACATGAGACATCTACGACTGAGTCTGAATGAGTGCTCTTAGTTAATATTACAATCGTGAAAATTCGTCGAACGCGCCCTTTGCTTCGACGAGACGAAAAGACCGTTCAAAAATGGAGGGCTAGGTCGCCACTACGTGTGGCATTCTCGCATCTATCTTAAGGGGATAACACCGGTTAACTCAAGACTGAGAATGTCCGAGTCCCGGAAGGGTTGAATAGGTGCAGGTCTCGAATGGATGAAGATGAAAAACAAGATTAAACACAGGAAGTCGCCCAGTCAATTCCATGGGCGTATGTTCAATACGTGTATAAATTACCTATAGCTAGGCCCCCACGGCCACCATGTGTCCATATTCAATACTCAATATTTCGCTCCCCACTTCCAAGACGACACAGCCGCTTCCCCCCAAGACCTCAATGTATCGGTCGGCGCCTCCCCCGAAACCCCCTGCCGCTCGATCCTGTGAGACAGCGTCGCATTCCCTCCCTCCCAATGGTTATTACAGTACCAAGGCTCCCACCACATCATGCCCAAGAAGGCGCTGTACTTCTTCACCGTCTTCCACATCAGGCGCGTATGCGCCATCTGCTGCGGAACTTGCTCGTAGGGGAAGGAGCTCGCGTATTCAACTCCCAATCCTTGTAGTTTGTATTGCCCGCTGAAGGGGCCATCGGTGTGTTTGCCGTAGGCTTCGGCGTAGGTTTGGAATTGGTAGAGCGTTTCGTTGAGACGGCTTAGGCTTGCTTGATAGCTCGCAGTAGAGTTGATGTCTGTTGGGGTCATGGGGTTTGCGTAGGCGGAGAAGCCGAGGATGGTGAGGAGGTCGGAGGCGTTCTGGCGAAGGAGGTCGGCGGGTATCACGGAGCTGAAGTCGCAGGTTGTACCCGCTTCTGTTTTGAGCGTGCTTTGACTGAGAGGTTCGGGTCCGTGGACGAGGCTTTCCTTCCATTGCACGTACTGGCCATGAGAGTGGAGCCCGTAGCGTACAGATGCAGTCGAGATTCCGGCTGTAGTGATGGCTTCATTACAGGCTTGGATCTCGGCTTTGTAGTAGCCGGCTAGTTGTGGGTAGGATGCCAGATTGCCGGTGGGAATATCGCCGCAGAGCTCACGTTCTAATGTGGCAGCGCTGACCTCCTTGCCGTTTTTGGTGCCGCGGACATGACCTGTGGTTTCTTCTTGCATGAGGAAACCGTCGGTACCTTCATTCTCCAAAAGGATGATATCAGGAAGCAACTTTGCGTCCAGGAAAGGTTGAAGCTGGCGCTTCGTCTCGATCTGGACAGCATCAATCATTTGTCGGTAGTTGTAGTGTTCCTGTTCTGCAGAAATATTTGCGCCTTGATTGATGGTCAAGACGAATTTCATACCCTGAGCCACGGCCTGCTGGGCGGTTTTGACACCGGTGTCGATGCGCCCAAAATCAAGCCTATAGTATGATTCATCATCGAGTGTGCTAGGAGTATTACTGAATTTAGTTGGCCCTAGGCACTGGCCTCGTGCAGTTTCAACACGGAAAGCATTAACACCTGCGTCTGCCAAAGTCTGAATAGGGTCTTTGACTGTTGTTCCATCGAAGTTGTAAAATATACGTCCTGGAATAGCTTCCATGCGTAGGACGGTACCAATATCTGCTCCTGCCCAAAAAGCTTGTGCAGATGCTGTGGATGAAGTCCGAATAAGTGACCAACATTGAGAGTATAGAAGGACGGGAACCTACCTCGTGGTTTGACCGGGAATGCATTAGAAGACTTGAGCGCAACACAAAAAACCAGGAGATCAAAAGAATGTTGGATCTTGGTAAACCTCATGTTGGTCGTGCTATTGGCTGAAGGGACAGTGGAACGGAATTTAAGGGAAAAGACTGTAAAATGGGATGAAATGCAACAGAAGAAAAGAGCGAGAGAGCATGAGTTAAGCAAGAGCTTTGATAGCCCGGATCCTGTTCCACATCCACATCAGCGACAAGGTTCGCCGTCATTGATATTCCATCGTTGGAAGCGGCTCTAGCTTGCGAGATTACCTTAAGATTGTTTCAATTTTGACGTTTGAGATGCACGGCTGAGCGGCCGCCAGAGAACATCTACATCCTGAAATCTGAATCTTCGCACTTTGACGATGCCTTATAAGCGAATGCAGAACAATGTCAGGGGCAATGCAATTGGTAGCGCAGGAAATTGGAAGAACCGTTCTTGCAGCACCTTCTCCTTCAGAATCACTAAGGTACAGTATAGAATACGGGTGTACGTCCGTAGGGACAATCTAGACGGGATCGTCCCTTAGCCGCGTATGTAAACATGGAGGCTAGAACTAGGGGGCGGTACGGGTAGTGGTTCGATACTAAGGTACTCCGTACCGAGTATTCGTTTACCGCGTACTGTAAGGATTGGAGGCGGGGAGGCGCTTTGCCCGATGCATCCCTCGAACCTCAATCTTTGATCAATAAACGCTTACGTTCATTGACTTCCGTTGACAGTACTTGGACGCTTTCGCAAATTAGCTGATGAGGGAAGGACAATCTCGCTGGTATGATATTTCTGCTTTGGTGGAACCCTTTCCAAATTCCCCAGGACGATTCGAGTCTGATCGCTTCCCACGCAGATCTTATAGCAACCTCTCCAACAGCATAACCCAGCAGCAATCATGGGTGTCCCTAAATTCTTTAGATGGATGAGTGAGAGATACCCGGCGATCTCGCAGCTAATAGCGGAAAACCGAATCCCGGAATTCGACTGCCTTTACCTTGACATGAATGGCATAATTCACAACTGCACCCATAGCGACTCTGATTCGGCAACGTTCCGAATGACTGAGGAGAAGATGTTTATTCAGATCTTCAACTACATAGAGCACCTGTTTGGGAAAATACAACCAAAGCAGCTCTTCTTCATGGCTATAGATGGCGTGGCTCCTCGAGCCAAAATGAACCAGCAACGGGCGAGACGTTTTAGGACTGCTTTGGACGCAGAAAACGCAAGAGAAAAGGCACTACGAGAGGGTGTTGAAATGCCTGCTGAGGACGCCTTCGATAGCAATTGCATTACTCCGGGTAAATTCAATCCAGGCGCTTGTGGTCATTTGTGGATGTGAAGCTTATGTGAGTAGGAACGGAATTCATGGCTAAGTTGACAAAACAACTCAAGTACTTCATCAACAAGAAGGTCTCTGAAGATGTCGACTGGCAAGGCGTCGAGATTGTTCTTTCCGGACATGAAGTTCCAGGGGAAGGGGAACACAAGATTATGGAGTATATAAGGCTTGCGAAAGCTCAACCCAACTACGACCCAAACATCAGGCACTGTCTTTACGGTCTTGATGCAGATCTCATAATGTTAGGCTTGCTTAGCCACGATCCACATTTTTGTTTGCTCCGAGAAGAGGTTTCGTTTGGTCGCAAAGATCAGAAGAAGTCAAAAGAGCTGGAACATCAGAATTTCTACTTGATGCATCTCTGTATTGTACGAGAATACCTGGAGTTGGAGTTTCAGGAGCTCAAAGAACCTTCAGTTCTGGAGTTCGGTTTCGACATGGAACGAGTTATTGATGATTTTATACTTATGGCCTTCTTCGTCGGTAACGATTTTTTGCCGAATCTTCCGAACCTACACATAAATGAGGGCGCACTTGCGCTCATGTTCAAAGTGTACAAATCTGTATTACCAAAAGCAGGTGGTTATATTAACGAACTTGGTGTTATCAATCTGGAGCGGCTGGCGTTGCTTCTGGAAGAGCTCTCAGATGTCGAATACCGCTTTTTCGAATCGGAGAACTCGGATGCAAATTGGTTCAAAGGCAAACAAATGGCGAAAGTGGATGTGATGGAGAGAGGCAAGAAGAAGGGTCAGCTCTCGATGTCGACCCCTCAGAAGGCAATCTTTAAAAAGGTGAAGCAATATGTCAACAGCCGGTCTAATGATGCTCCAAGTCAGCAGAAGTCACTTGACCTCGATCCGAGCTTGAATGCTCAAGATCGAAAATTTGTCGAGGAGCTGGCGGACAACTTACGCCTTCAATGGAAGACTGTAGAGAACAAGGACAGCCAGAGACATCTTCGCTTGAACTGTCCAGCAAAGCCGGAGGGAGATGAGGAAGAGGAGGCCGAGGAAGACGAGGAAGCGCAGATTGCTCTACTTCGAGTAATCAAACGATATGATAACGCAAAGGTTGTCGATGCTACGCCTGAAGAAGTGCAAAAACAGATGGATAAGAAGTACGAAGAAAAATTTCAGTGTTGGAAAGACAAATACTACATGGGAAAGTTCGATTGGGGTCTAGATAGCGAAGATGCGTTGCGAAAATTGGCCGAAAACTATGTCCAGGGTCTACAGTGGGTTTTGTTCTACTATTATCGAGGTGTAGCTTCGTGGCCATGGTTCTATAGATACCACTACTCCCCCATGATATCAGGTCAAGATCCCCCGTTGCATTTTTCGATTGGCTCAGGATAGCTAACACACACTAGATGTCAAGCGAGGCCTGCAAGCAGACATGAATTTTCATCTTGGCCAACCTTTCAGGCCTTACCAGCAACTGATGGGAGTTCTGCCCGATCGTAGCAAACGTATAGTCCCCACGCCATACCATGATCTCATGACGAACCCCGAGTCGCCCATCATCGACTTTTACCCGAGAGATTTTGAACTCGATATGAACGGAAAGAAAATGGAGTGGGAAGCCGTGGTCAAGATTCCTTTCATTGATGAAAAGCGGTTGCTTGGAGCAATGAAGACGAAAGATGCTTCATTGTCTCAGGCCGAAAAAGATAGAAACGAATTTGGGGTGGCACTCAAGTTCATCTATGCGCCAGAAGTCGACTTCACGTATCCTTCTTCTTTGGTAGGCATCTTCCCGGATTTATCGCACTGCCACTGCGTCGAGAACATATTCGACCTCCCCACAATCGAACTCTTAGATTTTTATGTCGGCTTGGTCGCCGGAGTCAAAGTAGGCGAAAGTGCACTTGCAGGCTTCCCTAGCTTGAAGACCTTACCTCACAATGGAAACCTTGGCTTCCACGGGGTCAATGTTTTCCAGCAAGACAGTCGAAATGAGAGCATGGTGATTACGATGCTAGATTCAGAGAAGCCCTCCAAGGTCAAGTCGGCGAAAGCACAACTTGGTCATAGGGTTTATGTGGGCTATCCTTTCCTCTCGGAAGCTAAAATCGTCAGGGTGTCCGATGAGTTGTTCAACTATAGTCTACCCCAGGCCGGCAATGGTCCACCGGTTGCGGTTCCTCATGGTCCGCAAGAGATTGACATGTGGCGTAAGAAAGCTGAACGGATCGAGTCAGTTTACAGTAAGAGATTAGGAATGATGATTGGACAAGTCGAGTCTCTGGTTCACGTGGAAATGCTCAAAGGGTTGAAGAAGACGGATGAAGGTGCTACCATTAAAGAGTATGCGCAAATTCCTGGAATCGAGGTGGACTACGCTTCGCAAATGGTGGTAGAAGATGTCCTCAGCAAAGACCAACGATTCATAGAAAAAGCCGCACTGCCTATTGAGGAAGAGTTCCCGATTGGCACAAGAGCGTTTTTCTTGGGCGAGTTCAACTACGGCAGGCCACTCGAGATTATGGGACACACAGGCAATAAGGCCGTTGTATGGGTTTCGACAATGAGTGGCAAAATGCCGGAATTTGGGCGCGAAATCGCAATGGATGCAGAACGCCATTCGCCATATACACCATCATTTACCGTGGCTAGAATGCTAGGTTTGAATCCCTTGGTTCTTAGTAAGATCACGTCGGCATTTCAAGTTGCGTTGGATGATACTCGGGTCAATTTGGGTTTGAACTTGAAATTCGAAGCTAAGAAACTGAAAGTTCTTGGCTACTCCCGACGAGGACAGACTGGCTGGGAGTTCAGCGAAAAGGCGATATCACTACTTCAGCAGTACATGGTCAAATTTCCAGGCTTCATCGCCGGCATTCAGCGGAATCCACAGGGTAATACATATGAGGCTACGGAGTTCTTTCCCAAAGAAGAGGCTAAATCCGGGGTAAAGGAGATACAGGCATGGCTGAAATCGATCGAGTCCAAAAGCTTCCAGAAAGTACCTCTAGAAGCAGCGCAATTAGACTCGGAGGTGGTCAATAAGATCGAAAAGGCTGCAGATGATGCTGTCCAGAACGATCCGCCCGACAATGCCAAGAATCGAAAGATCAATGGCGTACCTCGCAATGCACTCCTCAAACCTTCAGATGCCGAGCATCGACTAGGTCATCAAAAGTTCGAACTTGGAGATCGGATCGTATATGTACAGGATTCAGGAAGAGTGCCCATTGCAACGCAGGGAACTGTGGTGGGCATGACTCGAACATCGAGGACAACATTGCTGGATGTGGTCTTTGATGTCACTTTCATGAGTGGGACAACTCTCGAAGACAGATGCTCCCCGTTCCGAGGTTCTACCGTACCTGTACATTCGGTACTGAACATTACCCATCGGCAGGTTATTGCAGGATCACGAGCCGCCGAAATGCATCGGCCACAGCCCATGGTACAACCTTTGACTGTAGGTGGCTATGGTGCGCCGATGGGGCCAAATGGTCGAGGACAAATGGTGCCAGCGCCAGCGCCGGCACCTCTTCAAGGATCATTCCGTGGAGCACTCCGAGGACAGCAAAATGGAACACGTGGGGGTCACTTCAGCGGGCGAGGAGATTTTGGGTTCAATGGCATGCAAAACGGACAGGATCAGAACCTGCCTATCCGCGATCCGCCGTCAGCACAGAGCAATGGCTTTGCGGGAAGGGGGTCCCAGACCAACGGCATCGGAGCAAGAGGTGTACATATCAGTGGCGTAGGGAGCCGTGGACGGGGCTTTCAGCCCAATCCTCGAGGGGGTCCGGTCCAGCCATTATCGTACAACAACGTGCCTCCACCAGCCGACCTTGATTCAAGAGGTCGGGGACGAGGGCGAGGTGGATTCCGTGGAGCTCCAAATGGTGGCGATGCATCCAGAGCCCGAGGCAGAGGGCTTCCGAGAGGTCGGGGCGCGGTTGCCGTACAGCAGCAGTGAGAGCTGAGCAGCGAACTCTAGATGTAGCAGATACGGTGGTCGCCATTAAGTGAACACAACCTCGGAAAATGAAGGAGCTCTCGATAAACCCAGTCTGAATATCTTGGGTACTGAAGTCTTCGATTTTTCGCCCTTTCGATAAGTCTCCCTGTACTAGTCTGTACGTTAAGTATTTGTAATCTAAGTTTTAGCCTCGTATTGAATGATTCGTTACGGTGATCATCTTGTAACGTCGCCGTTGTCGAATGCTTCTGGCAATACAGCGTGCACAATGCATTCAAGTTTGGTAAGGGCGCAGAACGTCTTTGGGTTCTTCACTACTGTTGCATTCTCTTTGGCTATCTTTGTTGCTCTCTCCGTACTATATTTCCCTCAAACTCCATCCGCAAGCATTGAGTTACGAAACGTGCAGGTGTAAGCTGCTCTCGCAGGGCTTCTACCGTATCGGGGCAACGCTGATGCATTTCCTACAGAGTGAAAGGTCGGCCACATTACTACTCATCTAAGAAAGAAGAATACGCGTATATCAGGTTCGATCTTGACGCCGGTTGGTCTACAACACAACACCTACTTCTCAATTATTTATTTACTAAGCGATCGACAGACTTCACTTCTCTTTTCAATTGGAATACCAAGCAGCTCTTCGTCTGGGTTTTAGCTACATATCCTTCATCCACATCCTCTCCCACAGCACCGCCTTCTCAGGCTATAATCTGGGACACCATCATCAATTCGGAAAGCCAATCCCACCCATTCACTCCGTACAGTCTTTTCCAAGAGATAAATCCTTCCACCGCAAAATCCGGATCTATCAAGTCTTCGACTTCTTCCAAAGAGGAGGAGCCGAAGCCAGGGATTATCAAGCTCAAGAATGCCAAACCAAAGTATCAGATTACGGACATCAGCGGCAAACTGGCCTCAAGAGGAAACGTTACGCTAGAAGTAGGTTGGAATGTTCAGCCATGGGTGGGAGCTTTGACGTGGACGACGGGTGAGGGACAAGGGTTTGGGAGGTGGAAAGGGATGCGCGGCGGGAAGAGCAAGGCATTTGACATGCCTGCGCTCAAGGGAAAGAGTGCTGGTCAAGAAACGGTGGTCGGTAAAGGGAAGCCCAAGGCGGCCGAAGCTACACCGGTGACAAAATAAGCGGTTTGGTTGGAAGCTATGGTATTCTAAACGAGTTTAGAGTTCCTGTTCATGCGACAGCAGTCCAAGCAATGGCCGTGGGTTTGGGATTTTCTGCGGAGTTTCCCCCCCCCAAACCCTAGGACTTCTTCACGAGGGTGCGAGGCTCATTGTTGAATCTGAAGGAATCTCGGCGGAAGATCTCCGTCTAGCGGCTCCTTGCCGCTTACATATCCTAACACAGCTCATCACCAGCACCACGTCCTTTAATCCGCACATTTGTACTTCTGTTTGTGTAGCAGCGCACCGGATATTGCTAATTCCCAAGGACAGCATCACAAGAGGCTGGATTGCAGAGGAAACATGCCGCAACCTGAATTACCTGAAGCTGCCCACCCAGACCTCGACTCGATGCTTAGCCGCAAATTCGGCAAAGAGGTTGCGAATTATTTCTCTGGTGTGCTCTTTGCGCTGTTCATATGTTTTCAGTAGTCTAACTCTATAGGGTCTCCATTAAATCGAGTCTCATTTCTACGAACAGATCATTCCTTTCTCTCCGCTGCCTTGAAGCATCCTTCAACGTCGTTCATGCTGTTCAACAACCTAAATCCGTTAGCGAAAGACCCTACTAAACTCGAGTATGTATCATACAAGGACATCCAGCCCTTGATAGGCGATAACCCTTATTCGAAAACCGAGGAAGAATTGATCAAATCCTACAACTCCACAACCACAGTACCGCAACTGCTATTCCTGGGCCTAGATGAGAGGAACAAGCAAGCTCTAGAATGGACAGTTTACAAAGGCGCCCCCTATTTCGCAGTCGACGTCACCCCGAAAGGGTCCATCACCATGCAAGCAACCACCCTAATCGAAGGATTGCAATCGCGCGGCCTCAGATTCGTTGAAGGCCGCATGCACATGTCTCTCCCCGCCCCCCAAGCCGCCATCTACGCGCAAGCCCGCGCCCTCCTCGACTGGAACGCCCGGAACCCCTTCTGCGCCCAATGCGGGCAGCCAACATTCTCCATCAACGCAGGCACCAAACGTACCTGCCCCCCCAAAGACCTCGCCTCCGTCTCCACAAACATCGGCTCCACCACCCCCGCTACGCCTGCACAAGAGCGCTCCGACTGCGCAACAAGAAAAGGCATCTCGAACCTCTCATTCCCGCGCACCGACCCCACCGTCATCATGGCCGTCGTCAGCCACGACTCCCACCGCATCCTGCTCGGCCGCCAAAAACGCTGGCCGCCGTACTGGTACTCGACCCTCGCCGGCTTTGTCGAGCCCGCCGAATCCGTCGAGGAGGCCGTCCGTCGCGAAGTCTGGGAGGAATCCGGCGTCACCTCGGGCCGTGTGGTTATTCACAGCACGCAGCCGTGGCCATACCCGGCGAACCTCATGATAGGCGCTATTGCGCAGACGATCCCGGGCGGGGAAGAGATACATCTGAAACATGACCCGGAGCTGGAGGATGCCAAGTGGGTTGGTTTCGAGGAGGTGAGGGAGGCGCTGCGGGTGGGCACGAGTGGTTTGGGGGAGG
>JAABUP010002930.1_pt1 | contig 31382 bp, 29 predicted proteins | sample 5559201 | NCBI WGS metagenome assembly JAABUP01 (sample SAMN10711887, study PRJNA513373) | rock metagenome | isolation source: Antarctica rocks | place: Antarctica
CCCCACCGTCGGCCCCGTCGGCACCAGCCGCGGACTGCTCAGCTGTCACAGACATCAGGGTCTCCGATCACGCCCCCACACTCCACCCCGTACCCGGGCTGTCTCACCCAAGGCTGGCAGAGAGGGTGCGGTCGCGGAGCGTGGCACCTTCACGGCCGCGGCATCCGAGCTCGGCTACACCCAACCCGCGGTCTCGCGTCAGGTGGCTGCACTCGAACGCGAGGTCGGTAGGCCGCTGTTCGAACGGCGATCAGATGGAGCGCGGCTCACTCCCGCCGGGCTGACACTGCTGCGCCACGCGCGGATCGTGCTCGACGAGCTCGCCGCCGCCGAGCGCGAGTTTTCCGGCGCCGAATCCGGCCCGGAACCGGTGCGACTCGGCGTCTACGTCAGCGCCGGGGCGGCCCTGTTGCCATCGCTGCTGACGACCTTGCGACGCAGCCATCCCGGGATACGGGTGATCTCGCGGGAGGGCACGACTCCGGCGCTGGTCCGCGCGGTCCGCGCCGGAACGCTGGACCTCGCGGTCATCTCCTCGCGGCCACCGCACGACCCCCCGGACTCCGAGCTGCCACGACTGACCGCCACCACGCTCGGCGAGGCCGATCTCCTCGTCGCCGTGGCGGAGACCGGACCGTTCACCGGTCAGGAATCGGTGACCCTCGACGACCTGGCCGACGTCGACTGGATCGCCAGCCCCTCCCACGGGTCCGAGCCGTTGCTCGGCGTCTGGCCCGGCCTCCCTGGCCGCCCGCGTATTGCGCACAGCGCCCGCGACTGGCTGACCAAGCTGGCACTGGTCAAGGCCGGATGCGGCCTGACCACTGTGCCCGCCAACCTCGCGACGAGCCTGCCCGACGGCGTGCGCCTGATTCGGGTCGACGACGGCCCGGCAGCACCCCGGCGCACGATCGCCGTCCACGTACCCGAGAACCCGCCGCCCACGGTCACCACCGTGATCCGGACACTGCACGGGCTGCACCGTTGACAGCGGGGCCGACCCATCACCATGTGCTCGTCCGGCAGCCCCGGGTACTGGTCCCGAGCGATCTCGAGCTACCGAGCGGCGCCAGCGCACTCGGCAGGCCATCCAGCTCGCGCCCTCGAGCTGTTCGATGCCGAGGGATACGAGGCGGTGATGATGGCGGCCATCGCCCGCGCCGCGGAGGTCGGTGAGCGGACCGGTTACCGCTACTTCACCGACAAGGAGGTGATGCTCCTCGCCGAGGACGCGCCGCACTGAGCTCGGCGATCGTGGCGCAACCGCTCGACGCCGCCGCCGCCGTCCGGCGCGGCCGCCCACGCGGTGGCGGACCTGCTCGAGCACCAGCGACCTCAGCTCCAGCACCGCGCGGCCATCATCGAGGCCCCCCCGCGCTGCGCGCCCGCTCAATCGGGTCAAGCGGGGCATCAACAGCTCATCAGCGACCAGCTTGCTCAGCGCGGACTCCGCCGCGAGCACGCGCGCCTCGTCGGCGCGCTCCGGTTGAAGATGGCCGGGATCGTCGCGCTGGGCAAGCTGGTCGGCGCCGAGCAGATCGGGTGGGCGATCGGACAAGCCGCGGCCGGGCCCTGCCCGACGCCGGGACGCATCAAGGTCCTCCAGTCGGTGCGGGACGCCCCGGTGCGCGGCGAGGCGCAGCCGGCCCCGCGTCCCTGGGCACGGCGATCGCCCCCACGGCCGGAGGTCGGCCTCGGACCACGGCGCTGATACCGACGCCCTGGCCGGTCCACGTGCTCACGGCGCGCAGCCGCGCCGGCTCCGAGCAGCAGCGCGCGCTGGAGCCCGCCGCCGGGCCAGGACGTCGACGTGCAGGGCGCGACCGACCTGCCGCCCGACCAGGTCAGCGGGATGGAGGTCTGGACCGGGCCCGGCGGCCTCGTGCTCCGCGGGGTGAATGCCCCGACGCCCCAAGGGGTAGGGCGGGGCGATGGTCAGCATCCCGCGCATCACGCTCAACGACGGGACGTCGATCCCGCAGTTCGGTCTCGGCGTCTACCACGTGCCCGCCGAGGACACCGCGGCCCTCGTGCGCACGGCCCTCGACATGGGTTACCGCCACGTCGACACGGCACAGGGGTACGGCAACGAGGCCGGCGTCGGGCAGGGCTTGCGCGACGCGGGCCTCCCGCGGGAGGACGTCTGGATCACCACGAAGCTCGACGATCCCGCCCACGGCTACGACGCCGCGGTGGCGGCGCTCGACGAGAGCCTGCGGCGTCTCGAGACCGACTACGTCGACCTGCTTCTGATCCACCGACCCGGCCCCGACGGGGACGTGGACACTTGGCGGGCCTTCGAGACGCTGCGCTCCGACGGGCGCGTGCGCTCAGTCGGGGTCTCCAACTTCGATCGTGGCCAGATCGATCGCCTCGTCGACGGCACGGGCCTCGTGCCCTCGGTCAACCAGATCCGGCTGAATCCCCGGACCCCGCACCGGGCCATGCAGCGCTATCACCGGCGCCGGGGCATCGCGACCGAGGCGTGGGGGCCGCTGCGGGAGGGTCGGCTGGTGGACCACCGCACGGCGCGGAAGGTCGCCGAGCTTCACGGCCGCACGCCGGCGCAGGTGGTGCTGCGCTGGCACCTGCAGCACGGGTTCATCGTCTTCCCCAAGTCGGCGAACCCGCGGCGGCTGCGCGAGAACATCGACATCGCCGACTTCGAGCTCTCCCGCCGGGACATGGCCGCGATCGGCCGGATGCGCCGCTGGCGTTGAGGGGCCAGCGGGCTCGTCGCCGGTGGTGCCTTCGCGGCGGGCGACCCGACCACGACCAGGGGGGCCAGCCTCCACGGACCGGCTGCGTTCAGACGCCGAGGAGCCGCTCGGCGTTGCCGTGGAAGTCTGTGGCGCCGGTTCGACGAGGAGCACCACCGCATCGCGCTGCTGGCGACCCGCTGACGTGGCCCGGCCGAAGGCCCCGACCACGGCCGGGATGCACCACCGGCGTTCACCTTCGACGCCCTCGACGATCTGCTCGACCCCGTTACCACGAGCTCGCGGCGGCCGGCATCGAACCCGCGGTCCCGATCCAGTACGGCGTGACCACGTCGCTGTACTACCGCGACCCCGACCGCAACTCGTCGAGCTGACCGAACTCCAGATCGAGGACACCTGGTACGTGGCCGGCATGCGCGGCACCGGGTCGAACACCCTCGTCGCGAAGGACGCGTTCGTCCCCGACCACCGGATCATCTCCGTGCCGTCCGCGGTGCAGGGCCACTACGGCACCGAGCACACCGACGAGGCGCTCTACCGCTCGGCCTACATCCCCGTCGCCTCCTTGGTCCTCGCCGGACCCCAGCTGGGGCTCGCCCTGGCCGCTCTCGACTTCGTCCTCGAGGACGACACCCCGACCTGCACCCTCGACCGCAACCCCGAGATCGCAGGCCGCTCTCGCTGCCGGCCAGGAAGCTGCGTGCTCAGGGTCGGCGGGCGCGGGCGTAGGCCTCCGGGTCGGGGGCGGGGCGTGAGCGCCACGGCGACGCCGCCCACGCGTGCGCCCACGGGTCGACGGTGATCAGCGGGATCATCGCCTCCCACATGTCGCTCATCCGCCACCAGTAGTTCGGGGAGGCGCGCACCGCCTCCCCGAGCGCGAAGTGTCCGGTGGAGATCGCCTGCACGAGGCGGGCCACGCGGGCGGGGTCGACGTCGTCGCGCAGGACGCCCTCGGCGGCCGCGGCGCCGAGATGGCCCTCGATGTCGGTGAGCCAGTCGTGCAGCCACACCTGCCGCTCGGAGACGAAGGTCTCCGCCTCGCTCATCGCGCGCGAGGCGCCGCGCACGACGGGGTCGTACATGCGACGACCGACGATGGCGTCGGACTCCAGGAGGAGCCGCCAGAGCGGATCGAGGCCGCGGGAGGAGATGTCGGCGACCACGATGCGCCACGAGCGGAAGACCTCGACGACCAACGCGCGGGCGAGGTCCTCCTTCGAGCGGAAGTGGAAGTACAGCGCGCCTTTGGTGAGCTCCGCGTCGACGAGGATGTCGCGCACCGACGCGGCGTGGTACCCGCGGCTTCCGAACGCCCGCGCCGCGGCGAGCAGCAGCGTCCGTCGGGTGCGGCGGCTGCCGGGGCGGAGGTGCTCCTCCTCCGCGGTCCAGGACACCACCGGGACCGCCAGCACGGGCGGCGCGGACGCGACCAGCATGGACGCGACTGTACAAAGGGCGTGCGCTCGTGGCCGGGTGGGTCCGGGACCCCCGAGAGGTGTGACGGGGTGCACCGTGCGTGCAACCCTTGCCCAGCGGACCGCTGGGTCACAGCGCCCGCTTCAGCGGAGAGGAGAGCTCGCGTGACACAGACCCTGGATCGACCCGGCACGGAGGCCGGCGCCCGCGTGGCGTCCTGGCTCTCGGACTTCCAGGACGCGCTCGCGGCGCGCGACATCGACCGTGCGGCGTCGCTGTTCGCCGCCGGGTGTTTCTGGCGCGACCTCGTGTCCTTCACCTGGAACATCAAGACCGTCGAGGGGCGCGACGGCGTCACCGACATGCTGCAGGCCACCCTCGACCACACCGACCCGCACGACTTCGCCGTCACCGGTGAAGCGACGGAGACCACCCTGGACGACGGGGCCTGCGTGACCGAGGCGTGGCTGCATTTCGAGACCGCCACCGGACGCGGGACCGGGCACGTCCGCCTCGTCGGTCGCGATGAGGGGGCCAAGGCCTGGACCCTGCTCACCACGCTCGACGAGCTCAAGGGCCACGAGGAGGCCCAGGGCCGCGACCGGCCCAAGGGCACCGAGCACGGCGCGAACCCCGACCGGGTCCCGTGGGCCGAGAGCCGCGAGTCCGAGGCCCGGGAGCTGGGCTACTCCCGCCAGCCCGAGGTCGTCGTCATCGGTGGGGGGCAGGGGGGTATCGCCCTCGGCGCCCGGCTGCGCCAGCTCGGCGTCGAGACCATCGTCGTCGAGCGCAACGAGCGCCCCGGCGACTCCTGGCGCCGACGCTACAAGAACCTCACCCTGCACGACCCGGTGTGGTACGACCATCTGCCCTACATCCCGTTCCCGGACACCTGGCCGGTGTTCTCGCCGAAGGACAAGATCGGCGACTGGCTCGAGATGTACACGCGGGTCATGGAGATCAACTACTGGGGCTCCACGACCGCCCGCAGCGCCGTCTACGACGAGGCGGAGGGCCGGTGGACCGTCGAGGTCGAACGCGACCGAGGCAATGGTCCCGAGGAGGTGGAGCTCCGCCCGCGCCACCTGGTGTTCGCCCTCGGCGTCTCCGGCAAGCCCTACGTGCCCACCTACCCCGGCCAGGACGTCTTCGCCGGCGAGCAGCAGCACTCCTGTGAGCACGCCGGGCCGGACGCCTACGTGGGCAAGAAGATGGTGGTGATCGGCTCCAACAATTCCGCGCACGACATCTGTGCCGCGGCGTGGGAGGCCGGCGTCGACGTCACCATGGTGCAGCGCTCCTCGACGCACGTCGTGCGGTCGGACTCCCTGATGCGCCACGCCCTCGGCCCGCTGTACTCCGAGGAGGCGGTCGCCAACGGCGTCGACACGCGCACCGCCGACATGATCTTCGCGTCACTGCCCTACCGGATCATGAACCAGTTCCAGAAACCGGCGTACGACGCAATCCGGGAGGAGGACGCGGAGTTCTACGCCCGGCTGGAGAAGGCGGGCTTCGAGCTCGACTTCGGCGACGACGACTCGGGACTGTTCATGAAGTACCTGCGCCGGGGGTCGGGCTACTACATCGACGTCGGCGCGGCCGAGCTCGTGGCCGACGGCTCGGTCAAGCTCGCCCGCGGCGACGTGGCCGAGCTGACCGAGCACGAGGTCGTCCTCGACGACGGCACCCGCCTCGAGGCCGACATCGTCGTCTACGCGACCGGCTACGGCTCCATGAACCGCCTGGCCGCCGACATCGTCGGTCAGGAGATCGCCGACCGCGTCGGCAAGGTCTGGGGCCTGGGTTCGGACACGACCAAGGATCCCGGTCCGTGGGAGGGCGAGGAGCGCAACATGTGGAAGCCGACCCAGCAGGCCAACCTGTGGTTCCACGGCGGCAACCTGCACCAGTCGCGGTACTACTCGCTCTACCTCGCGCTGCAGCTCAAGGCGCGGGCCGAGGGCATCCCGACCCCGGTGTACGGCCTGCAGGAGGTGCACCACACCTCCTGACCCGATCAGGCCCCTGCCATTACCTCGGCACCGGCACCGGCACCGGCAGCGCCGTCGCTGTCGGTGCTGTCGTCGTCGCGCGTGGTCCGCGGCCGGCCGGCCGGCACGATCGCGCCGGCGACGACCGCCCCGACGACGAACAGGGCCGAAGCGGCGAGGAACGCTGAGCTGTAGCTGTGGACGGCGGCCGCGGCGGCCGGGGAGGGGCTCGTGGCGTTGTCGGCGAGGAACGACGCGGCCGCGGTGCCGGCGACGCTGGAGAGCAACGCCGTCCCGACCGAGCCACCGACCTGCTGCATCGTGTTCACCGTCGCCGAGGCGACCCCGGCGTCGCCGGCGCGGACGCCGAGCGTCGCCGTGTTGATCGAGGTGGACATGGCGGTGCCGAGGCCGAGACCCATGAGCACGAGCGGGCCGACCACGCCGCCGAGGTAGGTGCTCGTCGTGTCGATACGGGAGAGCGCGAACAGCGCGATCCCACCCGCGAGCAGGCCCCCGAAGATCAGCGGCTTGGGCCCGACGCGGGGTAGGAGCAACGCGGGCACCGTCGTCGACGCGGTGACGATCGAGGCGACCATCGGCAGGAAGGCGACCCCGGTGATCACCGGGGAGAAGCCGAGGTTCCGCTGCATGTAGTAGGTGAGGAACAGCGACACCGCGAACATGCCCGACGCGAGGACGAGGATCGCCAGGTACGCGCCACCGCGGGTGCGGTCGAGGACGACACGCAGCGGGAGCAGCGGGGCCCGCACCCGCTGCTGCAGCAGGACGAAGCCGACCAGCAGGACCACGCCGGCGGCGAGGGAGCCGAGCACGAACGGGGACGACCAGCCGTCGGTCTCGGCGGCGGCGAACCCGAAGACGACGAAGAACAGCCCGGCCGACCCGGCCACGGTGCCCTTGATGTCCAGGCGGGGGCGCTGCCCGGGCGGGAACGCCGGCATCACGAGGGTGGCGCCCACGAAGGCGACGATCGCGAACACCGCGTTGACGTACATGCACCATCGCCAGTCGACGTACTCGGTGAGCGCGCCGCCGAGGAGCAGGCCGAGCGCGGCCCCCGACCCGGCGATCGCGCTGAAGACGCCGAACGCGCGCGCTCGGTCGCGGCCGGCGGGGAACGTCGTGGTCAGCAACGACAACGCCGCCGGGGCGAGGAGCGCCCCGAACACCCCCTGCCCGGCCCGGGCGATGACCAGGGTGACGAACCCCTGGGCCAGGCCGCCGAGCATGGACGCGACGGCGAAGCCGACCAGGCCGACGAGGAACGCCCGCTTCCGGCCGAAGAGGTCCGACATGCGGCCGCCGAGCAGCAGCAGGGAGCCGAAGGCCAGCGCGTAGGCGGTGATCACCCATTGGCGCTGCGGGTCGGAGAAGCCGAGGTCGGCCTGCGCCGAGGGCAGCGCGATGTTCACGATGGTGTTATCGAGGACCACCATGAGCTGGGCCACCGCGATGACGGCGAGGATGGCCCACCTCCGGCTCGGGGGTGCCTGCGAGATGGGGGTCTCCGACGGGGCGTGCGTGGTCAAGAGGGAGCGCCGATCTGCACGGAGGGAGCCGACGTCGGTGTCGGCGGAGGAGGACTGCGACTGGAGGACTGCGCTGAAGGATCAACCCGCGGAGCGGGCCGGGGATTCCCGGGCATACCCGGTTGAGCGGCCGCCGCCACCGGGTAGCGCTCTCGACATGGAGTACACGAAGCTCGGAACGACCGGTCTGGACGTCTCGCGCCTCTGTCTCGGGTGCATGAGCTACGGCGAGCCCGACGCCGGCGGGCACCCGTGGTCGCTCGACGCCGACGCCGCGCGACCCTTCTTCCGTCAGGCCCTGGACGCGGGCATCACCTTCTTCGACACCGCCGACGTCTACTCGGCCGGCACGTCCGAGGAGATCACCGGGCGCTGGCTCGGGGAGATGGCGGACCGCGACGAGGTCGTGGTGGCGACCAAGGTCTACAGCCGGATGCGACCCGGCCCGAACGGCGCCGGGCTCTCCCGCAAGGCGATCATGAGCGGGATCGACGCGTCCCTGCGCCGGCTGGACATGGACTACATCGACCTCTACCAGATCCACCGCTGGGACCACGGCACGCCGATCGAGGAGACCCTCGAGGCACTGCACGACGTGGTGAAGGCGGGCAAGGCCCGCTACATCGGGGCGTCGTCGATGTGGGCCTGGCAGTTCTCGAAGGCGCTGTCGCTGCAGGACGCGAACGGCTGGGCCCGGTTCGTGACGATGCAGAACCACTACAACCTGCTCTACCGCGAGGAGGAGCGGGAGATGATGCCGCTCTGCGAGGACGCCGGCGTCGGCTCGATCCCGTGGAGCCCGCTCGCCCGCGGCAAGCTCACCCGCGACTGGGACTCCTCGACGACACGCGGGGAGACCGACGAGTTCGGCAAGTCGCTATACCAGGACTCCGACCGCCACATCGTCGAGAAGGTCGCCGAGATCGCCGACAAGCGGGGTCTCTCACGAGCCCAGGTCGCCCTCTCCTGGGTGATGAACCAGCCCGCCGTCAGCGCCCCGATCGTCGGCGCGACGACGTCGCAGCACCTCACCGACGCGATCGCCGCGGTCGAGGTGACCCTCGACGACCACGAGCTCACCGAGCTCGGCGAGTCCTACACCCCACGCGGCGTCGCCGGGCACCAGTAGCGGCTCGTCAGCCCGCCCGGACCGCCGGCAGCGTCACCACCTGCGCGGCGAAGGTGAGACCGGCACCGAACCCGACCAGCAGGGCGTGGTCGCCGGGGTGCGCCGTCCCGGCGGCCACCGTCGCGTGCATCGCCAGCGGCACCGACGCCGCCGAGGTGTTGCCGGTGTCGGCCACGTCGCGTGCGACGGTCACGTGCTCGGGCAGCCGGAGGCCGCGCACGAGGGCGTCGGTGATGCGGGCGTTGGCCTGGTGGGGGACGAAGGCGTCGAGCTGCTCGGCCTTCATTCCCGCCGCCGTGAGCGCCTCCTCGGCCAACGGCACCATCCTCGACGTCGCCCACCGGAACACCGAGGGCCCCTGCATGCGCAGCCCGGCGACGCCCTCGCCCGGTGAGCGGGCGGCCTCGAGGAACGTCGGCGACTGCACGATGAGGTCGGACTGCCCGCCGTCGGCGCCCCATGCGACCGGCCCGATCCCCGGGTCGGCCGAGGGGCCGACGACGACCGCCCCGGCCCCGTCGCCGAACAGGAACGCCGTGGAGCGGTCGGTGGGGTCGATGATGTCGCTCATCCGCTCGACGCCGACCAGCAGCACGGGGCGGCCGGAGCCCGCGGCGACGAGCGCGGCGGCCACCTCGAGGCCGTAGCAGAACCCGGAGCAGGCCGCGCCCAGGTCCATCGCCGCCCCGTGCACGGCGCCGATCTCGTGCGCGACGCGGGTGGAGATCTGCGGGGCGGCGCTGCCCCCCGACATCGTCGCGACCAGGGTGACGCCAACGGCCGCCGCGTCGAGCCCACTCGCGGCGAGGGCGTCGCGGCCGGCCGCGACCGCCATCGCCACCAGCGTCTCGTCGTCGGACGCGGCGCGCCGGGAGCGGATCCCCGAGCGGGCGAACACCCAGTCCGCGTCGACGTCGAGCCGGGCGCACACCTCGTCGTTGGACACCGTCCGGCGGGGCCGGTAGGCGCCGACACCGAGCATCCGGGCGCCGCCGGCGGGTGCGGGCCGCGCGATGGTGAACAAAGGGGGAGGACCTCCGGGGCCGACGACGTCGTGCTGTTCCTCCACCGTGCACGCCGCGCCGGTTACTTCGAAGTCCTACTTTCGGGTACGTGGCACGCCGCACACGGAGGCGCGCTCACAGCAGCGGCAGCACTCCGTCGGCGACGTCGGCGATCATCCGGTCGTACTCGCCCGCCCCGCAGGCGGGCGCGAGCACCACGTGCTCGGCGCCCGCGTCGCGGTACTCGGCGAGGCGCGCCGCGACCCGCGCGGCGTCCCCGTGCGGGATGCACGCGTCGGCGATCCGCTCCATGTCCTGGCCATAGACACCCATGAGGGTCTCCAGCGCGACCGATCGCGCCCGGGCCGGGTCGGGGTCGACGGCGCTCCAGGCGAAGTACGCGCCGGTCACCGCGCCCGGGTCACGCCCGTGCCGGTCCGCCTCCTCGCGCGCGGTGCGCAGGCCCCGGGCGAGCCGGTCGGAGCTGCACAGGTAGGGCATCCAGACGTCCCCGGTGCGCCCGGCCCGGCGCATCGCGGCCTCCGAGCGGCCGCCCACCCAGATCGGCGGTCGGGGCCGCTGCACCGGCAGCGGGTCGAGCACGGCCCGCGCACCGTCGACGTCGATCCCCTCACCGTCGAACAGCCGGACGAGGACGTCGAGCGCCTCGTCGGTCCGCCGGCCCCGCTCCCGGACGGGGACCCCGCACGCCGCGAACTCCGTGGGGTTCTCCCCGCCGACCCCGATCCCGAGCTCGAAGCGACCCCCGGAGAGGCGGTCGAGGGTGGCGATCATCTTCGCGGCCAGCGGCGCCGGGTAGAGCGGCAGCAGGGTCACGGCGCTGAGCAGCCGGATCCGCGTCGTGACGGCCGCGGCCGCGGCGAGGGTCACGAACGCGTTCGGGGTCGGGCTGGCGAACAGCACGTGCTCGCCGCCGGCGAGCAGGTCGAACCCCTGCTCCTCGGCACGCGCCGCGAGGGCGGGCACCGTGGACGGGTCCGCCGCCGGGGGCAGCATGAGGGCCACCCTCACGACGGTGCCACCCTGGCGCCGGGGCCCGCGCTCATGCCTCGCGGGCCCGGGCCAGGACCGCGGACGCCATCCGCAGGTGCACGTCGTCGACCATCTCACCGTCGACCAGACCCACCCCGCCGCGCCCGGCCTCGAGCACCGCGCGGGCGTGGACGACCTCGTCGTCGGACGGGGTGAACACCGTGTGGGCGATCGCCACCTGGGCCGGGTGGATGCAGATCTTGCCGTCGTGGCCGAGGTCGCGGCCGCGCTCGGCGTCGAGGCGGAACGCGTCGTGGTCGTGGGCCGCGACGACGGCCTGGTCGAGCGCGCCCACGCCGGCGAGTGTGGCGGCGAGAACGACCTCGCTGCGCGCCATCAGCACCTCGTGGCCGGCTGCGGTCCGCCGGCCGCCGACCGAGGCGATGTAGTCCTCGGCGCCGAAGTACCCGGCCAGGAGGCCGGGACCGGCCAGCAGCTCCCGGCCGCGGGCCACGCCGCGGGCGGTCTCCAACCCCGCGACCACGATCATTTCCGGGCGTCCGGCGCCGGCGAGCCGGGCCAGCACGTCCTCGACCTGCCCGGGCTCCTCGAGCTTGGGCAGGACGAGCCCGTCGGCGGCGGAGCCGGCGACCGCGGCGACGTCGTCGGTGTACCAGGGCGTGCGGGGCCCGTTGACCCGCACCAGCACGAGGATGTCGGTGGCGGGGAGGTCGGCGACGGCGGAGACCGCGGTCGCCCGCGCCGCGTCCTTGTCGGCGGCGGCGACGGCGTCCTCGAGGTCGACGGCCACGGCGTCCGGCGACCAGCGCGGCACCTTGGCCACCATGTCGGCTCGCCCACCCGGGACGAACAGCAGGCTGCGGGGGACGTTCACACGGCCGCCCGCCGGTGCATCAGTCCCGTCCGCCGCGCGCGGCAGATGAGCTCGTCGCGCTGGTTGTGGGCCCGGTGCTCGAAGACCACGATCCCCGCGTCCGGCCGGGAGGCCGACGGTCGGGCCTCGACGACCTCGGTCTCGACGCGCACCGTGTCGCCGGTGAAGACCGGGGCGGGGAAGGTGACCTCGTGCAACCCCAGCTGCGCAACGATGGTGCCCAGCGTCAGCTCCGTCACCGAGATCCCGACGACGAGCGCGAGGGTGAACATGCTGTTCACCAGCGGCCGCCCGAACTCGGTGCGCGCCGCGTGCTCGGCGTCGAGGTGCAGCGGCGCCGGGTTCATCGTCATCGTGGTGAACAGCACGTTGTCGGTCTCGGTGACCGTCCGGCGGACCGCGTGGGTCACGACGGTGCCGACGGTGAGCTCCTCGAACCATCGGCCGGTCACCGGCCGGGTGTCCTCGGGGCCGGGGGTCACGGCGCCACCGCGGCGACCACGGCGTCGAGGGCGGCGGGGTCCTCCAGCGCGCTGGTGTCGCTGCGGGCCTCCCCGTACAGCAGGACCTCGCGCATCAAACGACGCATGATCTTGCCGGTCCGCGTCTTGGGCATCGCGGTGGTCAGCAGCACCCGGTGCGGCCGGGCGATCCCGCCGATGGTCTCGGCGACCAGCTCACGCACCTCGTCTGCGACGCCGTCGACGCTCCCGGTCGCCCCGTCCCCGGCCGAGAGGGTCACGAACGCGACGGGCACCGTGCCCTTGGTGTCGTCGGGGACGCCGACCACCGCGGCCTCGACCACCCGCGGATGGCTGCCCACGACGGCCTCGATCTCCATGGTCGAGAGGCGGTGGGCGGCGACGTTGATGACGTCGTCGGCGCGCCCCAGGACCCACAGGTGCCCGTCGGCGTCGACGACGGCCTCGTCGTGGGTCGCGTAGCGCCCGGGGAAGCGACCGAAGTACGTCGTGAGGTAGCGCTCGTGGTCGTCCCAGACGGTGCGGGCGAGGGTGGGGAAGGGCCGCGTCATGACGAGGTTGCCCTTGACCCCGGGCGGGACCGGCTCGCCGTCGTCGTCGAGGACATCGAAGGCGTGGCCCGGCACCGCTCGGCCGGTGGAGCCCGCCTTGAGGTCGTCGACGCCTGCTACGGGGTAGGTCCAGGTCGACCCCGTCTCGGTCTGCCCGTAGGCGTTGACCACCGGGACGTCGAGGGTCGCCGAGGCCCAGGCGAAGGTGTCGCCGTCGAGTGGTTCGCCCTGCACCGTGACCAGCCGCAGCGCCGGCAGCGGGTGCTCGGCCGCGAGGGCGTCACCGAACTTGCGCAGCGTGCGCAGCACCGTCGGCGCGCAGAGGACCTGGGTGACGCCGTGGCGCTCGCAGACGTCGTAGAAGCGCGAGGGCCCGGGCGTGTCGAGGGCGCCCTCGTAGCAGGCGATGGTGGCGCCGTTGGCGAGCCCGCCGACCACGGCCTGGATGGGGAAGGTCAGCCACCCGACGTCGGCGGCGACCCAGTAGACGTCGCCCGTCCTCGGGGCGGCCTGCCAACGGGTGTTGGCCCAGGTTCCGAGCAGGAACCCGGCCACCGAGTGCACGACCCCCTTGGGGCGCGACTCGGTGCCGCTGGTGAAGATCAGGAACGAGGCCTCGTTGGGGTCGAGGGCCACCATCTCGGCGCCCTCGGGATGGGCGGCGACCAGCTCGGCGTAGGAGACCTCGCCGTCGCCCAGCCCGACCCCCCGGCCGGTGCGGTCGACGACCACGGCGTGCTCCAGCGCGGGCGCGTCCGACCGCGCCGCGCGCAGGGTCTCGAGCAGCGGCACGAGCTTCCCGCGCCGGTGGATCGCGTCGGCGACGACGACGACCCGGGCGCGGGCCGAGGCGAGCCGGGAGGCCACGGCGTCGCGGCCGAACCCGGAGAAGAGCACCGTGTAGATCGCACCGATGCGGTTGCAGGCGTGGATCGCGGTGAACGCCTCGACGAGGTTGGGCATGTAGATCGCCACCACGTCGCCGCGGGACACCCCGAGCGCCCGCAGGCCTCCGGCCAGGCGGGCGACCTCGTCGGCGAGCTCGGCGTAGGTCAGCGTGCGGGTGTCACCGGGCTCGCCCTCCCACACCACGGCGGGCCGGTCGGCGGTGGCCGGGTTCTCGGCCCAGCGGTCGACGCAGTTGTCCGCGACGTTGATCCGGCCGCCCTCGAAGTAGCGGAAGTCGCCGAGCTCGCCGGAGCGCACCGTGTGCCACGGCGTGATCCAGCGCTGCTGGGCGGCGACCCACGCCCAGTAGTCATCGGGGTCGGCGTCGTGCAGGGTGCGGGCGTGCGCGATCTCGTCGGCCCGCTCGGGGGAGCGCCACGCGTCGGGCAGGGGGAGCAGGGGCGCGGAGATCAGCGCGCCCAGGGTGTCGCGATCGTCCATGATCGTTCTCCTGGGAGAGGGCTCAGACGGGACTGACGAGGTGGTGGCGGCGACCGGGTGACCGGGTCCAGCCGTCGGCGTGGCGCAGGCGCGTGACGAGCTCGCCGCGCAGGTCCTCGCCGGCGACGACGGCGTCGACCACGAGGTCGGAGCCCATCCGCATGAGGTTGACGTCGGCGCGCTGCTCGTCGGTGCGGGCCGTCACGTACGCGGCGGCCTCGTCGGCGTCGTCGATCGCGGCGATCTTGCCCGCGTACACGGCGTTGACCGACGCCTCCGGGCCCATCGCGCCGATGAACGCGCTCGGCAGCGCGAGCGTGGCCCGCGGCTCGAACCCGGGGGCGCACATCGCGTAGTAGCCCGCGGCGTAGGCCTTGCGCAGGATCACCGAGAACTTGGGGACCTCGGCCGACGCCATCGCCGCGATCATCTTCGCGCCGTGGCGGATGATGCCCTGGCGCTCCACGGCCACCCCGACCATGAAGCCGGGCACGTCCTGCAGGAACACCAACGGGACGTTGTACGCGTCGCAGAACGAGACGAAGCGGGCGGCCTTGTCGGCCGAGTCGACGTGGATCGCGCCGCTGCGCACGCTCGGCTGGTTGGCCACGATCCCGACGACGCGCCCACCGAGGCGGGCCAGCCCGACCACCATCTCCTGGGCCCAGTCGGGCTTGAACTCGAAGAAGCTGCCGGCGTCGACGAGCCGGTCGATCACCTCGCCGACGTCGTAGCCCACGTTCGGGTCCTCGGGCACCACGCCGTCCCAGCCCGCGACCTCGGGCTCGCGGGGCTCGGCGTCGGCGGGGCGGCGGGTGAAGTCGTCGGGGAGGTAGGACAGCAGCAGGCGGGCGGCGACCACGGCCTGCCAGTCCTCGTCGAACACCTCGTCGCCGCAGCCGGAGACCTCCGCGTGCATCCGCGCGCCGCCCATCTCCTCCGCGGTGGTCCGCTCGCCGGTGACCTTCTCGGCCACCCGCGGCGAGGCGAGGTACATCGACGCCTGCCCGTCGACCATCCCGACCCAGTCGGTGAATGCGGGCATGTAGGCCCCGCCGGCGGCCGACGGTCCGTGCAGGCAACAGATCTGCGGGACGCGGCCGGACAACGCCACCTGCAGGTGGAAGATCCGCGAGGCGCCGCGGCGGCCCGGGAAGAAGCCCATCTGCTCGGTGAGCCGTCCGCCCGCGGAGTCCACGAGGTAGAACACCGGCAACAGGTCGCGGTCGGCCCGCTCCAGGATGCGGATCTGCTTCTCGCAGGTCAGCTCGCCCCACGAGCCGGCCTTCACCCCGAAGTCGTGGGCGATGACGGCGACCGGCCGCCCGTCGACGGTCCCGACGCCGGTGACGACCCCGTCCGCCGGCATCCCCGGCGTCCGGGCCGCCGCCAGCAGCCCGTCCTCGACGAAGCTGCCCGGGTCGAGCAGGATCACGAGCCGCTCGCGGGGGCTGAGCTTGCCCGGCCAGCGGCGGGTGTCCCCGCCCGCGCGGGCGGTCTCCGCGGCCCGCAGCACGTCGTCGCCCGAGGGGGGTGCCGGCCGCCCGGGGGGAGGTACGCCCGGCACCCCCCTCGCGGGACGTTCGCCGTGGGTCGACGCTGCGGTCACGGCACGAGCCGCTTCGAGAGGATCTCGAGCTGGATCTCGTCGGTGCCGCCGCCGATGCGCAGGATGCGGACGTCGCGGTAGTGGCGGGCGACGGGGGTCTCCTCGAGGTAGCCGGCGCCGCCGAAGAGCTGCACCGCCTCGTCGACGATCCACGCCGCGGCCTTGGCCGCGAAGTACTTCGCTCCGGCCACCGAGCGCCCCGCCTCGGGATGGCCGGCGTCGAGGCGGTCGGCGGCCCGGTAGGTGACGACGCGGGCGGCGTCGAGCTCGATCTCCATCGCCGCGACGCGGTGCCGGATCGTCTGGAGCCCCGCCAGCGGAGCCCCCGCGACCTCGCGGCCCCGCACGTACTCGGTGATGGTGTCCACCGCCTCGGCCGCGTGTCCGATGCCCATCGCGGCGAGGGCGATGCGCTCGAGCTGGAAGGCGTCCATGATCTGGTAGAAGCCGCGGTCGACGCCCCCGAGCACGGCGTCGGGCGGCAGGTGGCAGTCGTCGAGGACGACCTCGCGGGTGTCCGAGGAGTGCCAGCCCATCTTGGCCAGCGGGCGGCCCAGGCTCACCCCCGGGGTGTCGGCGGGCACCACGAACGTCGTGATCCCGCGGTGCCCGGCCTCGGGGTCGGTCTTCGCGCCGATGACCAGCACGTCGGCCAGCCCGGCGTTGGTGATGTACATCTTGCGGCCGGTGAGCACCCAGCCGTCGGCGCTCCGGGCGGCGCGGGTGGTGATGCCCGCGACGTCGGAGCCGGCGCCCGGCTCGGTGACCGCGATCGCGGCGATGGCCTCGCCGGCGGCCAGCGCGGCGACCCAGCGCTCCCGCTGCTCCCCGGTGCCGTGGCGCACGATGTGCGGGGCGGCCATGTAGGCGCTGACCAGCGCGCTCACCGCAATGCCGCCGGCGGCGCGGGAGAGCTCCTCGGCCAGGACGGCCACCGCGGTGGCCTCCCCGCCGTCGCCGTACGAGCCGCCGAACTCGGGCGGGGTGAGCAGGCCGAGCAGGCCGGCGTCGCCCATCTCCTTCCAGAGCCGTTCGGGCGGGCGCCCGGTGCGCTCGGCCTCGTCGACGACGGGGCGGACCCGCTGGTCGGTGAAGGCCCGGCAGGTGCGCCGGAAGTCCTCGTGCTCCTCGCTGATCTCGAACCCCACGTTTGCCCCTTGCCTCGACCGACCGGTCGGGCGAAAGTAGGCCGGATCATAGTCGGGGTCAAGTTCTACGAGGCGAGGGCGTAATGGCGGCGAGATGGCCGGGGTCGGACGAGCACGGAGCCGGCGGCAGTCGGGCCGACGAGGTGCGGGAGCGCATCCTCACGGCGGCGGTGGCGGTGTTCAGCCGCCGGGGCTACCGGGCCACCTCGATGAACGAGATCGCCGCGGGTGTGGGGTTGTCCAAGCCGACGCTCTACCACTACGTGCGCACCAAGCAGGACCTCCTCGTCCAGGTCTACGAGGAGGTGCTCGACGAGAGCCTGCGCAGCGCACGGGCTATCGTCGCCGCGGCGCCCTCCCCGCGCGAGGCGGTGCGCGAGCTCATCGTCGAGCGCGTCGCCTACACCTGCGAGCACAAGGAGCTCCTCAAGATTTGCTTCGAGGAGGAGTCCGAACTGCCGGACGGCCTCGCCGAGCCGATCCTGCAGCGGCGCCGCGCCTTCGAGGGCGTCGTACTCGGCGCGGTCGATCGGCACCTCACCGAGACCGGGCGTTCCCTCCCGATGGCGCCGAAGGCGTACGTCAACACCTGCCTCGGCGCGGCGAACTGGGTCTACAAGTGGTTCGACCCCACGGGGCCCCGGTCTCCGCGCGAGCTCGGCGAGGAGGTCGCGGCCGTGCTCCTGCCCGCGCTCGGTGGCGAGGAAGACCCTCGGTGAACAGGACCGCACCTGTCCGCCTCCCCTCCTAGCGTTGACCTCGCCGGACCACGAGCGAGGAGCGGGAACCATGACGACACACCTGACGGGCGAGCGGGCGGACCTTGTGGAGACGCTGCAGCGGCACCGCGGATTCCTGCTCCAGACGGTGCAGGGGCTCACGCAGGAGCAGGCGACGCGGCGGACCACGGTGAGCGTGTTGAACCTCGCCGGCCTCATCAAGCACGTGTCGGACACCGAGGCGATGTGGGCCGACTTCGCCCGTCGCGGGGCGGTGGCCTTCGGCGTCGCAGAGTTCGACGCCGACGTCGACTGGACCGATCCGGAGTTCCTCGCCTCGCTCGGCGACGACCCACGCCACGACGAGTTCCACCTCGTCGGCGACGAGACGTTCGAGGGCGTGCTCGCGCGCTACGCGGAGGTGGCCGCCGCCACCGACGAGCTCGCGGCGACCGGCGACCTCGACGCGCGCCACGCCCTCCCCGTGGCGCCGTGGTTCACCCCGGGCGCGTTGTACTCGGTGCGCCGGGTGCTCCTGCACGTCGTCGCCGAGACCGCGCAGCACGCCGGGCACGCCGACATCCTGCGCGAGGCCCTCGACGGGGCCCGGACGATGGGCTGAGAACCAGCGCGTTCTGGCGGTCGCGGTCGGCGCGGAAGCGCTCGGGGTCGATGGGCCACGCCCAACCGTCGACCTCGATGGACGGGCACCTCGGCTCCACTTCCAGCGATCTCGGCCCTACTGCGAGGTCGCGGCGCGGGCGGTGACCCTCCGGCGGAGCTCGCCCGAGCCGCTCGCGGCGAACCCGCGGGCGATCAGCCACGCCGTCACGGCGTCGCCTTCGGGGTGGGCCACCGGCACGACGTTGTAGACGTAGTTCAGCGACCGCGCGGCCGCCTCCTGCTCGAGCCGGTCCATGGCCCAGGCGCCGACGCCACGGCCCCGGTGCTCGGAGACGACGGCGACGAGGACCTCGGCGTCGCCCCACGTGTCGTCGAGCCGCCCGTACCCGAGCACCTCGCCGTCGGCTTCCACCCGCCACCACGCGTCGCCCAGCACCTCCCCGTCGGCCGGTGCCCCGAGTCCGTGCAGTGCCGGCCCGGCGGGGGCGAACGCGTCGGCCTTGCGGGCCTCCCACCGCGGCGTCGGTTCGGCGATCCAGTTCCAGCCCATGCGCCACCTCGATTGTCTACAGAGCTTTCCCTCGGCGTCCGATTCTTGTAGTTTGTGAGGCAGACGACAAGAGGGAGGTCGGCTCCGTGACCGTCCTGGACGAAGCGCCCACCGCATCACCGGTGACGGAGGGGCCGGTGGACTTCGACACCTCGCCCGAGCGCTACCGCCACTGGCGGTTCACCGTCGACGGCCCGACGGCGTGGGTCTACCTCGACGTCGCCGAGGACGGCGGGATCATGCCGGGCTACGAGCTCAAGCTCAACTCCTACGACCTCGGCGTCGACATCGAGCTCTACGACCTCACCCAGCGGCTGCGCTTCGAGCACCCGGAGGTCCGCTCGGTCGTCCTCACCAGCGGCAAGGACTCGAACTTCTGCGCCGGCGCGAACATCCGGATGCTCGCCGTGTCGAGTCACCCGTGGAAGGTGAACTTCTGCAAGTTCACCAACGAGACCCGCAACGGCATCGAGGACATGACCGCCCACGGTGGCCAGACCTGGATCGCCGCCCTCAACGGCACCGCGGCCGGCGGCGGGTACGAGATGGCCCTGGCCTGCGAGCGCATCCTCCTCGTCGACGACCGCTCGTCGGCCGTGAGCCTCCCCGAGGTCCCCCTGCTCGGCGTCCTCCCCGGCACAGGCGGACTGACCCGGATGATCGACAAGCGGCGCGTGCGTAAGGACCGCGCCGACGTCTTCGCCACCCGCCCGGAGGGCTTCGGCGGGCGCAAGGCCGTCGAGTGGAAGCTCGTCGACGAGGCCGTGCCCCGGCGCGACTGGGACGAGACGGTCCGCGCCCGCGCCACCGAGGCCGCGGACGCGTCGACCCGGCCCTCCGACGCCGTGGGTATCACGCTGACCCCGCTGCGTCGGGAGAGCACCACGGTGTCCGAGTCGGCCACGACGATCACGTACGACCACCTCCGTATTGCGATCGACCGTGAGGCCCGGACGGCGACGCTGACCGTCCTGGTCCCCGACGATGTCCGCGGGGACGTCGGCGCCCTCCACGAGCAGGGGGCCGAGCACTGGCTGCTGGCGATGACCCGCCAGCTCGACGACGCGATCCTGCGGCTGCGCACCAACGAGCTCGAGATCGGGACCTGGCTTATCCGCACCGAGGGGTCGGCGGAGTCCGCGCTCGCCGCCGACCGGCTCCTCGCCGAGCACGCCGGTGACTGGCTCGTCGACGAGGTCCGCCACTTCCTCGAGCGCACGCTCAAGCGCCTCGACGTCACCAGCCGCAGCCTCATCGCGCTGATCGAGCCGGGTAGCGCGTTCGCGGGGCCGCTGCTCGAGCTCGCGCTGGCCTGCGACCGCCAGTACATGCTGGAGGGGATCTTCGAGGATGCGGACGACGTCGACGACCAGGAGCCCGCGACGCTCACGCTCACCGAGGCGAACGTCGGCGCGTTCCCGATGGGCAACGGCCTGAGTCGGCTCGAGTCGCGCTTCTACGGCGACGACGAGGCTCTCGACGCCCTGCGCGCGCGGATCGGCGAGCCCCTCACCGGCGTCGACGCCGAGGAGGTCGGCCTCGTCACCGACGCGCCCGACGACATCGACTGGTCGGACGAGATCCGCATCCTGCTCGAGGAGCGGGCCTCGCTCTCGCCCGACGCACTCACCGGCATGGAGGCCAACCACCGGTTCGTCGGTCCCGAGACCATGGAGACGCGCATTTTCGGGCGGCTCACCGCGTGGCAAAACTGGATCTTCATCCGTCCCAATGCCTCGGGCCCCGACGGAGCCCTGCGCAAGTACGGCACCGGCCGCAAGGCCGATTTCGACCAGAAGCGAGTGTGACGCCATGATCGCGGCCCGCCCGAAGATCGACTTCGACTCCAAGATCCCGAACAACGTGGACCTCGCCGGGGACCGCAAGCTCCAGCGTGCGCTCGAGCGGTGGCAGCCGAACTTCCTGGACTGGTGGAGCGACATGGGCCCCGCCGTCGATACGAAGGACGTCTACCTGCGCACCGCGGTCGACGTCGGGCGCGAGGGGTGGGCGCACTTCGACCACGTGCCCATGAAGGAGTACCGCTGGGGCGTCTTCCTCTCCGAGCACGACGCGGACCGCACGATCGCCTTCGGTGAGCACAAGGGCGAGCCGGTGTGGCAGGAGGTGCCCGGCGAGTACCGCGCCGACCTGCAGCGCCTCATCGTCATCCAGGGCGACACCGAGCCCGCGTCGGTCGAGCAGCAGCGCTTCCTCGGGGCGACCGCGCCGAGCCTCTACGACATGCGCAACCTGTTCCAGGTCAACGTCGAGGAGGGCCGTCACCTCTGGGCGATGGTCTACCTGCTGCACGCCTACTTCGGCCGGGCCGGCCGCGAGGAGGCCGACCAGCTGCTCGCGCGCAACTCCGGCTCGGACGACTCACCGCGCATCCTGGGGGCATTCAACGAGGAGACGCCCGACTGGCTGTCGTTCTTCATGTTCACCTACTTCACCGACCGGGACGGCAAGTACCAGCTCGGGACGCTGAAGGAGTCGGGCTTCGACCCGCTGAGCCGCACCTGCGAGTTCATGCTCAAGGAGGAGGCCCACCACATGTTCGTGGGCACCACGGGCATCGACCGGGTGGTGACGCGGACCGCGGAGCTCATGCAGGCCCACGACACCGAAGCGGTCGCCGGGGCCGGCGGGATCCCCATCGAGATGCTGCAGAAGTACATCAACTTCCACTACACCGTGTCGCTCGACCTCTTCGGCAACGAGAGCTCCACCAACGCCGCGAACTACTTCACCGCCGGGCTCAAGGGCCGCTGGCAGGAGGAGCGCCGCGACGACGACCACGTGCTCGCCGACGACGGGGGCGCGGTCGACGTGGTCCGCGACGGGCAGATCACGACGAACGAGGTCCCGGCGCTGCTCGCGCTGAACCAGGATCTGCGCAGCGAGTACATCAACGACTGCCACACCGGCCTCAAGCGCTGGAACCGCATCCTCGACAAGGCCGGCGTCGACTACCGGCTGACCCTGCCTCACGTCGGGTTCAACCGGCACGTCGGTGCGTTCGCGGGCCAGCGCATCAGCCCCGAGGGGACGATGCTCTCGGAGTCCGAGTGGTCCTCCCGCCAGGACGGGTGGCTGCCGACCGACGTCGACAAGGCACACGTCCGTGGTCTCATGCACCCGGTGCTCGAGCCGGGGAAGATTGCCGGCTGGATCGCACCGCCGTCGACCGGGATCGACGGCAAGCCGACCGACTTCGAGTACGTGCACTTCCCCTGACCTGACAGCTCGACCGACGGGAGCAGCGGTGCTCACCCAGGCTGCGCGGTTCAACGCCACCGACTACCTCGTCGACCGCCACGTCGAGGCCGGGGACGGCGCGCGGGTGGCGGTGCGTACCGACGCCTCGTCGCTGACCTACGCCGAGCTCTCGGCCGAGATCGACCGCGTCGTCGCGGGGCTGCGGGCGCTCGGGGTGCGCCCGGAACAACGCGTCCTGATGTGCATGACCGATGGGCTCGAGCTGTTCAGCGCGATCCTCGCGGCGATGCGGATGGGCGCGGTGGCGGTCCCGGTGTCGACGATGCTGCGCGGCACCGAGCTCGCCAAGCTCGTCGTCGACTCCCGGGCCGCGGTGCTGCTGTGCTCGACCGAGTTCGGCGAAGTGGCGCGGGCGGCGGTGACGCTGGCCGACGAGGCGGAGTCCGACCTCGCGGATGTGGTGGTCACCGGCGAGGACACGGCGGGGTACCCCGGCGACGTCCGGGTGATCACGTGGGCGAGCCTGCTGGACCGCGGCGCGGCCTCGCCCGCCGCACCGGGCTTCCGCACCTGGGACGAGTCGCCCGGGCTCTGGCTCTACACCTCGGGGACGACGGGCACGCCGAAGGCGGCGATGCACCGCCACGCCGACATCCGCGCGGTCGCCGAGACGTACGGCCGCGAGGTGCTCGGCATCCGGCCCGAGGACGTCTGCTACTCGGTGGCGAAGCTCTTCTTCGCCTACGGCATCGGCAACTCGATGTTCTTCCCGCTCTCCGTCGGGGCGTCGGCGGTCCTCGTCCCGACACGCCCGAGCCCGGATGCCGTGGCCGACACCGTCGCGAGGCACGGGGTGACGCTCTTCTACGGCAGCCCCTCGGTCTACGGGCCGCTGCTGGCCTCCGACCTCGACGGATCGGCGTTCGGCGGCGTCCGCCTCGGGGTGTCGGCGGGGGAGGCGCTGCCCGCGCGGATGGTCCACGGGATGCGCGAGCGGTTCTCCCTCGAGGTCCTCGACGGGATCGGGTCGACCGAGGCGCTGCACATCTACCTCTCGAACCGGCCCGGCGAGGTCGCGCCGGGGACGTCCGGGGTCCCCGTCCCGGGATACGAGGTGGAGATCCGCGACGAGGCGGGCGGCGTGGTCGCCGACGGCGAGGTCGGCACCCTCTACGTCCGCGGCGACTCGATGTGCACGGGTTACTGGTGCCGTACAGCGGTCAACCGCCGCGTGTTCGAGGGCGAGTGGATGCGCACCGGCGACACCTACGTCCGCAACGCCGACGGCACCTACACCTGCCTCGGGCGTACGGACGACGTCCTCAAGGTCGGCGGCATCTGGGTGACGCCGAGCGAGGTCGAGGAACGCCTCGTCACGCACCCGTCGGTGGCGGACGTCGTGGTCGTCGGGGTACCCGACGCCGATGGGCTCGACCGCACCGTCGCCTGCGTCGTCCCCCGGGACGGGCAGATCGTCGACGCCGAGGCGCTCGTCGCGTGGTGCCGGGAGGGGCTCGCGTCGTTCAAGCGCCCCCGCCACGTCCTGAGCATCGACGCGATCCCCCGGACCGCGACGGGCAAGGTGCAGCGGTTCGTGGTCCGGGAGCTCGCAGCGTCCCGGCTCGCGGCGGAGCAGCCGACGCCGGTCGAGCCGGTCTGAGACTCGCACCGGTGGACCATCGCGGGCGGCGGGCCCGCCTCGATCTCCACGTCGGGGAATCGGGGCGCAGGCGGTTGTGACGCCCGACGAGCCCGCCCTGCATGGTTCCGCCCGTGAGCCGGATGGGCGTGTCCTGATCGCCGCCAGCGAGGTCACCGGTACTCGGGATTGACGTGGTCGAACCGGCTGCCCGCGTCCCAGGCGGCCCGCTGGTTGCCGTGCGCCGGCATTCCCCCGGCGTCACGGAGCATGCGGGCGGTGTGCAGCAGGTTCCAGGTCATGAACGTGGTGTTGCGGTTGGTGAAGTCGTTCTCCGGTCCTCCGGAGCCCGGGTCGAGGTAGGACGGTCCGGGGCCGATCTCGCCGATCCATCCGGCGTCGGCCTGCGGCGGGATGCTGTAGCCGAGGTGCTGGAGGCTGTAGAGCAGGTTCATGGCGCAGTGCTTGACGCCGTCCTCGTTGCCGGTGATCAGGCAGCCGCCAGCCCGGCCGTAGTACGCATCCTGCCCGCTCTCGTTGAGCAGCCCCGAGCAGGAGTACAGCCGCTCGACGACCTTCTTGGTCTCCGAGCTGTTGTCTCCGAGCCAGATCGGTCCGCAGAGCACGAGGATGTCCGCGGCGAGGATCCGTGCGTAGAGCTCGGGCCAGGCGTCGGTCGGCCAGCCGTGCTCGGTCATGTCCGGGTAGACACCGACCGCGATGTCGTGGTCGATGCTGCGGACGACCTCGACCTCGACCCCCTGGCGGCGCATGATGCCTGCGCTGAGGGCGATGAGGCCGTCCGTATGGCTCTGACCGGGTGACCGGGAGAGCGTGCCGTTGACGAACACGGCGCGCAGTTCGTCGAAGCGGGTCACCGAGTCCACCGAGTCCTCCAGGAGTCAGCGCCGCGTGGGAGCGCGGGGAAGGCCGGGAGCGCCCCGGTGGCGTCTCGCGTTCGAGGCGGGTGGCCTCGACCGCGCGGAGCTCCCCGTAGACCGACGCGATCTCTCAAGGGCTGTTCTGATGAGTACAGATCTCTCAGATCCATCGGCAGACTGTCAAGGACGCGCCACCGAAGGGCGGGGTGCCCGGCCTCGCGCCGGTGCTGGGCCGGGTCGAGGCCCCCTGACCGGTCAGCGCACCCCGCGCCGCCGCGCTGTGGGCCGCTTCGCGCCGCCGCGCCGCGTGTCCTGGGCGCGAGGGTCGGACGTGAGATGGCTACGGACCTGGCCGAGGGCCATGTCCAGGGCGACCTCGAGGTTGCGCGGGCGCGGGTGGCCTAGGCGAGGAGAAGGCCGCCCTGCCGAGCGCTCAAGAGGCCGACGGCGAGCGCGGTGGGATCTGCGGCAGGGTCGAGGTCACCCTTGTCGCGCCGTTCACGAGCAGTACATTGGGTGACCAGTTGGGGTGGACCTCAAGGTACAGTGCCTGACGTGGTGGGCGAGGCTGACGATGTTCGATCGACTGAACCGGACACTGACGTCGAGGGCGCCCGCCGGAGTACGGGTTCCCCCGCCCGCTGTGGACGGGGATGGCGAGGCTGCCCGTGCCGTCTCCGCTCCCCCCGCGAACCTGACGCAGCCCGCTGCGCGGCCCTTGGCTGACGTCGGTGTTCGCGGCGGTCCTGCTCATCGGGCTGCCCGTCGTCAACGGGGATGGACGTAGACCGGCTCGTCTTCCTCGAACCAGTCGTCCATCGCGGCCCAGTCGATGCGGATGAGGTCGAGGTCCTCGCCGTCGACCGGGACGACGACGATCGTCGTCGAGCAGGTAGTACGCCGGGTAGAAGGGCACTCCCAGACCAGCACGGGCGCTCGGGTGTCCACGACGATCTCCCCAGCCAGGAACGCTCGGACCCTCTTGAGGCGCTCGTCATTCACCCCCGGGCGGGGCTACGGGCAGAGAGCGGGCCACGCGGAACTCGGCGTGATGTCGGTACCGCTCCATGTCGATTGCCAGTTCGTGCAGGACTGTGCGGACATGCCCGGAGACGTGCGTTACGGTACCTGTGGGTCCAGGAAACCGCCGCATCCGCTCGTGACGGCCACGCCCGACGTCCTCAGCAGCATGCCGTGCGTCCCCGTGCCGGGGGCGGGGTTCGTTCGCCGCCCTCCCACCTCGATCGGCCAGGGTCATGCCTCGTACGCTCGCCCAGCTACCCCCCGGGATCGGCACTCGCTACCCGTACACGTCGCGGTTCGCGTCCGTGAACGGCCGGCGGATGCACTACATCGACGAGGGCCCCCCGGAGGCGCCTCCCGTGCTGTTGCTGCACGGCAATCCGGCCTGGGGTTACCTCTGGCGCGACGTGGTCCGACCGCTTCTCGACTCCGGCTTCCGCGTCGTGGTCCCCGACCAGATCGGTTTCGGCCTCTCGGAGAAGCCGCACGACCCCGGAGTGCACACCCTCGACAACCACTCCGCCAACCTGGTGGCGCTGCTCGACCGCCTCGACCTGTCCGGGGTGACCTTCGTCTGCCACGACTGGGGGGCCCGACCGGGCTGGGGGCGCTGGCGACCCGACCCGACCGCGCCGCCGCCGTGGCGGTGATGTCGACCTGGGCATGGGCGTCCCCGCCCAGCGAGTTCCACGAACGCATCGTCCCCTGGCGCCTCATGCACGCCCCGCTCGTCGGGCCTCACCTCCTCGGCCGCCAGGCGGCGATGCCCGGCCGCGGCATGTCCCTCTCGGTGGTGGGCCGCTCCCGGTTCGACGAGCAGGCCCGCGCCGCCTATGTCGACGTGCTCGCCGACCCCGACGACCGCGCTCTGACCTGGATCTGGCCCCGCTCGATCCCCCTGGGGCGCGAGAGCGACCTGACTACCGATCGTTTCGCCTGGCTCGAGGAGCAGATGCGCCGTCTGACGGTGCCCGCCACGGTCATCTGGGCGGGAGGACGACGTGTTCCCCCCGGGTGTCTGCGCCACGCGGTGGCACGAGATCTGGCCCCACGCCGAGGGGACCCATCTGGTCACCGGCCGGCACTTCGTGCAGGAGGACTCGGGCACCGAGATCGGACATCTCCTCGTCGACTTCGTCGACCGCGCCGTGCGCGGATGAAGGAGCAGCACATGACCGACAGTCCGATTATCGAGGCCGCGGATCGCCGGCCGTCCGGGCACCGCGCCGTCCCCCTGCTCGCCGAGCACGACCTGGGTCACTATCCCGAGTACCGCGAGTTCTTCGCCGAGACCTTTGCGCTGCGCGAGGACCCGTTCGGTCCACCACCGCTGCTGCAGGTCGGCGGACGCCACTACGAGCTCGTCTTCGTCGGCTGGTCCGGCCGACCCTTCCCGGGCGGGTTGCGGATCAACGCGTTGGTGCCCGGACTGGAGCCTCTGGACGAGGACCTCGCGGACCTCGACCTCTGGGACATCCTTCGCTGGCTGGTCGACGGGGTGGGAGGCGAGTGGGACGCCGAGGCCCTCACGAGGACCGGACGTATCTACAAGGTGGCTCCCGATGGGCGGCAGTGACGGCGCGAGCCGCTCGCGTCGGAGGATCCTGGCCGTCGCCGTCCTGGTGGTCGCCCTGAGCGCGGGTTGCGCGACGGAGCCGGCGTCCGTCCCTACAGCGCCTCCGGGTCCCGGGACGGGCACATTCGCGCCTCCGGCTAGAGTGCTCGACGGTCGGGCTCTCGGTCCCGTGCCCTTCGGCCCGGTCGCGCGGCGCACGTGGTCCCCGTGGCCGGCGGCGCTGCACGACGCGCGTCACAGTGGCGGGGCCACCGTGGACGGTCCGGTCACGGGCACGATGAGCTGGCGTCGTCAGCTTGAGGGCGCGGCCACCTCCGGCCCGGTCGCGGCACCCGACGGGAGCATCTACGTCGCGTCGAACGCGGGGGTGCTGCACGCGCTGGACCCGCGCACCGGTGCCGACCGCTGGGTCTTCGACTCCGGCAGCCGGGGAGGCGGCGACCTGTCCACCTCCGCACTCGTCATGCCGGACGGCACCGTGCTGTGGGGCCCGCCCGGCCGCAACCAACTTGTCGCGTTGTCCCCGTCGGGGACGGTCCTGTGGAGAGAACGGCTGCCGGGCCGCCCGACCTCGCCGACAAGCTCCGACGGCACGCTCGTGTATGTCGGCGACACCGAGGGTGGCGTCACCTCGTTCGAGGTCTCCGGGAGCCAGCATCGGCTGCGGTGGACCATCGACGTCGGTGACTCCTCCTACGGATCGGTCGCCACGAACGGTTCTGGCCGGCTCTACACCACCGCCGACTCCGCATTGGTCGCCCTCGACGACAGCGCGGGGGCCGCTCGGGTGGCATGGCGGGCTGACCCCGGGGACGACATCAGCGAGGTGTCCGCGGGACTCGGTCCGGACGGCACAGCGCTCTTGGGCACGAACGGCGTGCGGGAGTGGGCCTATCGACCTGACGGCTCCCTCGCGTGGAGCACCCCACGGGTCATCACCTACTCGTCACCGACGATCAGCGACGACGGTCTGGCCTACATCGCCGATCACTCCGGCCAGGTCCACGTCCTGGATGTCGCTCGAGGTACCGAGGCCGCGAGATACGAGGTCGCCAACCATGCCCAGATCTGGAGCGCGGTGGCCGTCGATCGTGGCCACCGTCTGTACTTCGGGACCCAGGACGGGCATTTCCTCGGCGTAGCGCCCGACGGAACCGTCCTGTTCGACCTGGCGCTCGGCACTCCCATCGACTCCTACCCCGCGTTGACCACCGAGGGGACCGTGGTCTTCGGGAACCGAGGCGGGGCGGTCGTAGCCGTGGGCGGCTGACGTTGCGCTCGTCCGCGGTCCCGACGAGGACCGGACGGTGCGCCCCTCGGCGACGCGTCCCGCGGTCCCGCGAGGCAGCCGTGCGCTGGTCAGCGCGACGGACGGTCTGAGGGTCCTCGGGGCCGACGCCCTCCGAGGGGCGCGGGCGGTGCCGCCGGAGTCGCTGGTGACGACGGTGTCGATCGTGAAGACGGTGCCGGTCGTCAGGCATCGACTGATCACGGACGCAACGACGTCGGCGACCACCGTGGGCAGGACGAGGACGCAGACGCTGTGAACTCCGCCACCGTGGGCACGGCGGTGAGCGGTGTGCGCGTGGCCGATGGTGCTCGCACATGATGCTGCCCGTTTCCCCCGGACGGCGTACTCCGGGTGTCGTCATGAGGAGGCCGTGTTGGCGAGGAGTTGGTCCGCGACGGCGGTGAGGTCGCCGACGACGTCCGGTCGGGGCCCGTGCGGAGTGGGCACCGCGCCGGCCCGAGCGACGAACGCGGCCCGCGCGCCCGCCGCGAGAGCCCCCGTGACGTCCCAGGCGTGGGCCGCGACCAGCCGCAGCTGGGAGATCGGGACCCTGCTGCGCTCGGCGACCATCCCGTACGGCCGGGGGAGGGGTTTGAGGGCGCGGACCGTGTCGGCCGAATACACCCCTTCGAACAGGTCGGCCAGCCCGGCGTGGACGAGCTGGTCCTCGGCGACGTCGAGCACAGAGTTGGTCAGGGCCGTGAGCCGGTATCCGGCATCGTGCAGGCGCTCGAGAGCGGGGCGGGCATCGGGATGCGGGGGCAGCCTGCGCATCGCGGCGACGATCGTCTCCACGTCGTCGTCGTCGATGGTGCGGCGGGCCCGGGCGGCGACCATGTGCAGCGCCGCCTTCTGAGCGGTGGTGAAGTCGACGTAGTGGCCGGTGAGGCCGCCGACGAACGCGACCTGCAGCATCGTGGCGAACCAGACCGAGCGCAGCGCCGCGTCGCCGAGGACGTCATCGAACAGCGGGTCGAGAGCGCCGAGATCGAGCAGCGTCTCGTTCACATCGAACACCAGAACCTCGGACATTGTGATGTGAATCCCTCCCTCGTCGAGACACGGGGCGTGCTCCGGCGCGCGGCGAACCGGTCGGCACCTCGCCCGTCCGGGTGTGCCGCCCGGACGGGCCGCGGCGGCGGGCAGGAGCACGCGCGGCACGCGCTACATGGCGCGATGGTGGCGCACCGCGGCCTCGAGGTCGATCAGCCGGGAGCGTAGAGCGGCATCGACGGCGAGGGGGTCGCGCTGGTTGAGCTGCTGCATCTCGCGGCGGTCGGGCGGTGAGGTGTCGATCTCGCTGAGGTCGGACTCGAGCCCGAAGAGAATCTCCGCGGCGACCTCGGCGGCAGGGCGGCGGCCGAATCCGAGGTCGTCGCCAGCCTGGGAGCTGGCCATCATCGGGGTGTCGGTGCCGCTCGGGTAGGCCGTGACCACGCGAATGCCGGTGTCGGTCAGCTCGCGGCGCAGCGCTTCGTTGAATCGGGCCAGGCCGGCTTTGGTGGCGGCGTAGGCGGCGTAGAAGGGCATTCCGACTCGGGCGGCGCCGGAGGTGACGCCGACCACGGCCGCACCGTCGACACCGCCGGCCGCGCGCAGCGTGGGCAGCGCGGCGCGGGTCAGCAGGATCGGCGCGGCCAGGTTGACCGCGATCATCGCGAGGACGTCCTCGACGCTGGCGTCTTCGAGGTGGCCGGCGCGCACCGCCCCGGCGTTGTTGATCAGGATGTCGATGCCGTCGAGGGCGTCGGCGGCGCCGTCGACCACGAGCGGCGCCTCACCGGGCTCGGCGAGGTCAGCGGGCAGCACGGCGGCACGGCCGCCGCGATCAACCACCGCACGGGCGGTCGCCTCGAGCGGGTCGCGGCGGCGCCCGACCAGCGCCAGGGCCGCACCGCGCTCGGCGAGGCCGAGAGCGAGCTCTCGGCCGATGCCGCTCCCGGCCCCGGTTAGCAGCACCCTGCGTCGTTCGAGCCTCACGCGTGGTCCTTGAGGTAGCGCACCAGCCCGACCACGTCGTCGGCCACGAGCCGCCCGATGGCGCCGGTGGAGTACACCGCGTTCACCACCGTGCCGTGGGGGTCCAGCACGAACCCGGTTGACTGCAGGTACAGCGGATCAGGGTTGGTGAACGCCCCGGTCAGGTCGGAGAGTTTCTCAGCATTGGCGCTGTGCCCGACCGGGAACGGCAGCCGCCTCTTAGCCACCATCTCCGCGGCGGTGGTCTCGTCGTCGACCGACAGCGACACCACGCGGACCCCGGCATCGGCCAGCGCGTCGGTCGCGCGGGCGAACCCGGCGAGCTGCGCGCTGCAGTACGGGCACCACGACCCGCGGTTGAACAGCACGACCCCGAACGAGCCGGCCAGGTCGTCGGGCAGCGAGATCGTCCCGCCCCCCACCACCGGCACTTCGAAGTGCGGATAGACGTCCCCAGTGTGGATCACCATCGCGCCGCCAATCTCTTGTACTAAGTAGTCTACTTTGCTGCTTGGCTTGCCGTGCTGTCAAGCGCGAGCAGGTGAAGCAACTCGCGTCGCGGCGGGCAGATCGCCACCGACAACCCGTAGTGCCCGTAGCGGGGTCAGCGTCGGACATGAGCGGTCAACCCGAGCTCGACGGAAAACGGTGTGCGGGATCTGCGCCCAGATGCGGGTCCTCGGCGGAGCGTTCGCGGCAGACAGGTCACGAACGGCTCGAACTGCTCGAACGGATCCGGCTCGGTCTTGGTGCGCAGTCCGGCGAACGGTCGCCGGACAGGTAGGTCGGACGATCTTGCGGCCACGGCCCAGATGCCGGGCGATCAGTGGGGCCGGGACGCTCGTCGTCGTGGTCGGTCCAGAACTAGATGTCGGGGGGTCGGTCTAGCGTCCTGGTTGTGAGCATCGAGCGGGGGTGGAGGTCCGGTGTCCGTCGTGTGACGGCGTTGGGGCTGGTGCCGGTGGGTGCGGGCCCGTGCGCAGCGGTGGGC
>JAABUP010002931.1_pt1 | contig 31382 bp, 30 predicted proteins | sample 5559201 | NCBI WGS metagenome assembly JAABUP01 (sample SAMN10711887, study PRJNA513373) | rock metagenome | isolation source: Antarctica rocks | place: Antarctica
ACTGCCAGCTACTGTGGACCTTACCGTCCGCTCCTCTATTCCTCTTTTGGAACTACTGCACCACTAAACCTGCAAGATGTTGAGATCCAGGACAGACAAGGCCCTGCAAAATTTGAAGGGTCTTGGCATTGGACCCGCGCAAGAACTGCGAGCTTTCGAGAGAGGTATCCCAGCCGGCTTTCCCAGTGTCCTCATCAAAAGCGCCCATGAACATCAGGGATTACAACGTTCCCCAGGCCAAACATCGCCCTATTCCTCCCGCCCCATCTGAGGATTACACAGTCCATACCTAAGCCGTCCAACGAGCCAGTTTAACTACCACGAATCACAGCTCCATCACCCAAAGACCGCAGAGAGCGCTCTTCCCTACAACTGATCATCTCCTTACCGTGCCACACAAAGGAATCCCCGCGTAAGATTCTGTTGCCTGCGTCTCACGGTTCGGAAGTTACGCGTCGATGTTTTTGACTGCGTCACAAACTTTGATTTGGTTGTTGGGGGAGGTTTCAGTGGAGCGGAGTTGTAGGGCTTTGATAAATGTCTTTCTTGCTGTTGGGGTAAGGGGTATGGTCAAGCTTATTGACTATATCGTTAGATCCTCAAGACTGGCGGTTTTGAAGACCTGCCTCAGCTGTGGTGACGAGGAGTTCTTCTATATCGAGCGAATGTGCTGAAACCTCGGGGACGATCCAAGGTGGACGAGGCACTAGCTTCGGGTGTCGGATTGGCGGATTGCGGATTGCTGGTGCTCAAGAATTCATGTATTGGTCGTCACTATGGATCAGACGATCTGGCGTTACGTTGAAGAATGGTCGAATTGGTGTAGAAGAAAGTGCTGGAAATGAGGAGTCTCAAGAAGTTCGATATTGTCGTGCTCAACAGTCGTCAATCTTCTTGTTCGGATGTGGCACCCGTCTAGGTGTGGCTTATGAGGTTTTGATGCCTGAAGTTGTACGGCCTTTAAACACCATATGTACGAAGTCGATGGACAGAAGTCTCCGCAGTCTCGCTTCTATTTCTATGGCGTTCAGCTGTGGAGACTTCCGTCCTCCGACTTCGTACAAAGACACATAGCAATGTATGTCAATTGGCCTTAGAAGGCATGCGCCGAGCTCTTTCAGTGTGATCTCCCCCTGTCTCTTGTAGCTTCTCTACTATCGCTGGCAATATCTTGTCTGCGCGCTCACTGCACCGCACACCCTTCTCACCCGTGTTCGCAGGTGATACATCCGCAAAGAAACTTTCCTCCCCTCTCACACCTCCAAGGTTCAGTATCCCTATCGGCATTCCTCGCTCCTTTGCCCTCTTCACTAGTCGCCACGCGGAGTAGGTCGCCAGGCTACTTCCAACGACCAGGATTTTACCAGCGTTATCAATAGCTTCCTCCGCTGCCACCTTGACCGCTGGTGCTATCGACTCGCCGAACATGACCACAGCAGGCTTCAATATGCCAGCGGTTGAGGGCGGTGACCAGGCACCGTCAGAGTCAACTTCCACAACCAACTTAGTTCCCTCTGCCGAATTTGGTGGGTTTGCCAAACAGGTCGGACATGCCGGATACCTGAATGTGCTATATGGCGCATCCGGTAAATCCACGTCTCCATCCGGGTTAGTTTTTAGACCTTTCTTTCTTCTTTCCTCCGGATGCTCTGTGTCTAGAGCTCCTGACTCTAGGATCACTGCTAGAAATGCAGCCCACGCAGGATTGAGCGATGAAAGAGAGTCCTGGAAGGTAGCTCTAGGTAGATGATTGTGGCACGTTACGCAGACTAGTGAGCGAAGGTAGCCATGGAGCTCGATCGTTGGAAGGTCAGGGTGAGCCTTGGGATGGAAAGAATCAACGTCTGCCACGATAGTGGAGTACTATCAGCTTTCGAAACCTTCTATGACACTTCATTCCTATTGAAGCCAACGCTATCCGCATGTACATACTTTGAGTTATCACACTTCCCAAGACACCCATTTCCCCTAGTCTCTTCACCGCCCAGTGCGCGCTATTCGGCCTCGCTTTATATAGATTCGTCCATCCCAGAAAGCTCCGTGCCCAGTACCTCTTCCTGGCCTCATGGTTTGTTATGAATTCATTGAAGTAGATCGGCCGGTACGTCTTGTTCAAGGTATACGTGCCATTGGCGCCGCGATAGTCGGCGAGGCCTGATGCTACCGATATGCCAGCACCTGTGAGCAGCACAGTCTGTGCATTGTGGTCGTGTTCCGCAGGCTTGTGGTATGGTGCGAAAGGTGCGGCGAGAAAGGCTGACAGTGCCGCAACGGCGCCTGAATGGGTATTCGCATTACGTGGGACAATTATGGGCGCTGGCAGAGGACCCGTGTAGGGTATTCTCATGAAGGGTTTTTGCATGGAGATGCATTGGTGCTGTCTAGGTATGTCCTACCACCGGCAACAAATGTCAATGTTGTCATCGGCGGTAGGCACCTCCGGACTCCGGCCGGCAGGGTCTCCCTAAGCGAAGGAGGCTCAGGTCAGAGCTCAAATACTGTAATCTCGTTGCGTTCATGAAAAGTATCGAGGAACCTTTCAAAGTGCTTCAAGCTTGTCGAACAAAGGGGGCGTTTCTGGCAGTTGGTGATCAATCGGCTTTCACTTGCTAAATCAACTTTATGCCGTTGATACGCTGCCTCAACAGCGTGCAGCTGCGATATCCGCCGACAAGCTTTCTGACACTGCGGCTCCGTGGCCCCTGCCGATCGTCCTTCAGGCCAGATCAGACACACACGCAGCAAACAAAACGCGTCTTCCGCACTTCTTGTTTTTCGCCTTCACATCCTCCTCCGCAATCTTCAGCAGCTTTCAAACGATCTCGCATTGTCAGCTGTTCACGCACTCTCCCCGCAATGACTTCCACAGCCCAGAGCAGGCTGCACTCTGGCCACTCGCATTCCCACCAACATCATCACGACAGTGCTTACTTGACCTCTGCAAACAAAAAAGATGCCGGCGTCCGCATCACACGAATAGGTCTCTATGTCAACCTAGGCATGACAATAGGAAAAGGCATAGGCGGCTACTATTTCAATTCTCAAGCTCTTGTTGCGGATGCTTTTCACTCACTGACCGATCTTGTCTCTGACTTCATGACGCTTGCGACGGTGTCATGGTCTCTAAAACCACCCACGGCGCGATTTCCAAGCGGATACGGGAAAGTCGAAAGTCTTGGGTCGTTGGGGGTCAGTGGGCTGCTGCTCACCGGAGGGGTGCTGATGGGTTTGAATGCGTGTGAAGTGCTGTATCATCAGTTCTTTGTGGATGCAGCGGCAGCGGCTGGGCATGGCGGGATGTTCGGACATGGGCACAGTCACAATCCGGCGAATTTAGGGCCAAATATCAATGCGGCATGGTTAGCTGCTGGGTCGATCGTGGTAAAGGAATATTTATACCGCGCAAGTATGTACTCCACTCTGGTGGGATCTATAGACATCGTACTAATATACTCGTCTAGCTATGAAGATTGCGAAGGAACGCAAATCCTCCGTCCTTGCCTCAAATGCTGTCCATCATCGGATAGACTCTCTTACCAGTATCGTAGCCTTGGTGGCAATTGGAGGCTCACACTTTCTGCACAATGCAACATGGCTTGATCCTGTTGGTGGTCTTATTGTCTCCTTGATGGTTATCAGAGCCGGTTGGGGAAACACCGGATCTGCTCTGCTCGAGCTCGCTGATGTGGGGGTGGATGACGAAACGAGGAACTCTGTGCGAAGAGCGGCATCCAAGGCATTGACTGTTGATGAGTCGAATGGTAACCCAGCAGGGCAAATCGAAGTACGCGATATTCAGGGCGTGAAAGCTGGTCAGAATTACCTGATGGACTTGGTGGTCGCAGTCCCTGGCCAATGGTCCGTGGAGCAGGTCCGAAACATAGAGGAAGCCGTTCGAGAAAGAGTAGGATCGAAAGTTAGGGGTGTGCGCAGAGTCAGGGTAAGATTCATAGCTAAAGAACGAGAAGAGGTGGACTTCTCGGACGAATTCATTGGAGCGGAGATGAGTCCAAGGAGTAGCCCTGAGCCAGAGGAAGAGAAAGAAGAGAGGCATAGCCATGAACACCCCTACGCGAACGGCGAGTTGAAGAAAAGCCGATGACAAGGAAACGCCATCTTGACGAAGACTTCTGGTCCTAGAAACCTCGATATCAAGCCTGCCTTGAGCTCGACTTCGTAAAAAGAGTTCGAGTGGAGGAAGCGCCTTGAAACGCACTCGTCTCGAATCGCTCAGCTTACACGGAGAAAATCCACGACTTGTGGGAACATGAGCGAGACGATGTTTTCTCATGCGGCATAACTACCTTCGGCTCTGGTGGATTGGGCTCCAAGAGGCTAAGCGATGACCGGGCCGGATGCGTAGCGTTGGTCAATCGCGACGTCAGATGGAGGTCTACCTGTATGTGAAGAATGTATTTCTCGGCAATGGTGCCATTTTTCTCTGATTCAACAGCGACAGATGCAGAGAAAGATATGGGATGTACGAGTCTAAAAGGCTTGGGCGCATCAACAATAGAAAATCTAAACTCATAACATTTTTCCGGCCCTCACTGGAATTGACTGACAACGTTCGTACCGATAGAAAACTTGACGGAGAATATATCGGAATCCTGACTATTGCCAATCACCATGGCGTCAGATACTCCACTATATCTAGGCTTTGACCTTTCCACCCAGCAATTGAAAGCCCTCGCAGTGACATCGGACCTCAACGTCGTCTATGAGGCCAAATTCGACTTCGATGCTGACTCGACATATTCTGATGTAGAAAAGGGTGTCATTACCAACAACGAAGAGCACGAGGTCTATGCACCGGTTTCAATGTGGCTACAGGCGATTGATGCAGTACTTCAACGACTTAAATATAAGGAATTGGATTTCAGTCGGATTAGAGGTATCAGTGGGGCGGGCCAGCAGCATGGAAGCATTTACTGGAGCGAGCAGGGGGAACAACTGCTGCAGAGCTTGGATCGATACAAGACCTTAGAAGAACAGCTGGACTCGGCGTTCTCGTATCCTTACAGTCCTAATTGGCAAGATGCAAGTACCCAGAAGGAGTGCGATGCTTTCGACACATTTCTGGGTAGTGAAGAGGGTTTGGCGCAGAAGACTGGCAGCAAAGCACATCATGTTTGTTAGCCCGAAAAGAATCATTGAAGTCGTACTGATTCATATGCAAAGCGCTTCACAGGACCTCAGATTCTGCGATTCCGACAAAGAAATCCTTTGGCGTACCAAAACACCTCCCGGATATCCCTCGTTTCTTCCTTTCTCGCATCAATCTTCCTTGGGAAAATTGCGCCCTTTGATATCTCCGACGTGTGTGGTATGAATCTGTGGGACATAAAGATTGGAGACTGGAATGACGGGCTATTAGAGCTAACGGCCGGCTCTTCTGATGTCAGTGATCTGAAAAAGAAGCTCGGCAAAGTGCCAGAAGATGGCGGGGGCAGTTCAGGCAACATCAACCGCTACTTTGTCGAGAGGTTTGGGTTTAGCCCAGAGTGCTCCATCGCCCCGTTCACCGGCGATAACCCTGCCACGATACTTGCTCTACCGCTACGACCGAACGACGCCATGGTCTCTTTGGGTACTTCTACTACCTTCCTTATGTCAACGCCGAGGTATAGGCCGGACCCTGCGGTTCACTTTTTCAATCACCCAACTACAGCCGGATTGTATATGTTCATGCTCTGCTACAAGAATGGGGGTCTAGCCCGAGAGCAGGTGCGTGATGCGATCAACGAGGAATTCCCATCTTCCTCCTCTGCCTCTAGGAGCTGGGAGAACTTCGATAGGATTTCCATCGCCGCTCCGCAACTCGGTCAATCCTTAGATAAGCCTCCTATGAAGATTGGTCTCTACTTTCCAAGACCAGAGATCGTCCCCAACGTGCAAGCTGGAGAATGGCATTTCATGTATGATTCTACGAAGAAGACCCTCGTGGAAACTCAAGAAGGCTGGAGAATACCGCATGATGATGCCAGAGCTATCGTTGAGAGTCAGATGCTTTCTCTTCGCCTCCGATCCCGAGATCTCGTAGAGTCGCCAGGACATGGCCTGCCACCACAGCCGACGAGAGTCTACCTCGTCGGAGGAGGTTCACAGAATGCGGCGATCGCGAAGATAGCAGGAGAAGTTCTTGGTGGCCTGGAAGGCGTGTTTAAGCTTGATGTCGGCGAAAATGCATGCGCTTTGGGGGCAGCGTATAAGGTTGTCTGGGCAGTCGAAAGGAAGCCAGGGCAGACATTCGAAGACTTGATAGGGGAGAGGTGGAAAGAAGAAGAGTTCGTGGAGAAGATTGCTGACGGGTATCAGAAAGGCGTTTTTGAGAAATATGGTTTGGCTGTCGAGGGTTTCGATAGGATGGAGAAGCAAGTTTTGGAACAGGAGAAACAGCGCAGAGATGGTCCGTAGATTTTCCAATAGGGGTTGCATCACCTCATCACTGCTGGACACCATGCTCGCAGTGTCGGTCATCAGCTCAATAAATCCTGAGGACTGTGATGAGGGCATGGTCGCGTGTCATAGATTCCACACAAAAAATTGATATGATCCTGAGAGTGACCACCCCTATCATGTATAAACAGCACTAGATATTTCTACAGTCTTGTAAATAAAGTCATGCACCACGTGATGGTTGTCACAGCAGTTAGGTATTGCTCTGGTGCTCACACGACAAGTAGTTTTTCGACGGAACTCAAGTGACTCAATACCCATAACACACCACATAGGTGATTATCTGGTCTCAAAACTCGCGCGACAATCCTGTTACTGCATATCAAGTCCGTTGACCGTGAGAGCGCATCCAAAGGTTCCAAGCTACGCCAGAGGCTTACAATCTAGTCTTCCTCACCGTCGGCTTCGTCGGCGGAGTGATATTTACTGCCTCATGACTCGGTGACATAGACTACCTATTGCCTTCCGGAGTACTTCAGCTTTCTTCGCAACGGTAAAGCTCGTCAACGGCAAAGGCAGTCTGCTGTTACCGCCGGCGCTGGACCTGCCGGTGGGACCAGACGCTGCCGTTGGGTAAGCATGGATGTCCAGGTATGGGCCCTCTGCCTCACCATGTATTCAGAAAAGATCTACAAGCATACGGCATGTTTGCTTCACTGCAAGCTGAAAGCTTACGAGATCCGTACAGGTCCAAAATGCCATCGAGATCGCCTGGAACCCTGCCTCTGATCAAAACCTTAAGGCTCAAGCCTTCGACTTCTTGAACCAGCTTCGCGAAGACACTTCTGCCTGGCAAGTCTGCTTATCAATCTTCGCACGCACTCCTCGCCCTTCGGAAGTCGTTCGCCATGTTGCGCTCGAGATCGTGAACCATGCAGTACAGAACGGACAGCTAGATGAGCAGAGCCTAGCCTTCCTGAAGGACAGCCTGATGGAGTACATTCGGCGGGTTTATGGAAGTCACGGGAAAAGGGAAGACGGAGACACAATTACGATACAGAATAAACTTACGCAGACAGTGACCTATCTCTTTACGACCCTCTATGCCACAAGTTGGGGGAGCTTCTTTGAGGACTTTCTAGCGTTGACTATCAAGGAAGGCAGTTCTGCCAGAGACAATGCACCCGGTGTGTTTCTATACTTGCGAGTGATAAACTCGGTACACGATGAGATAGCAGATGTGCTTGTACCCCGGTCACTAGAGGAGCAAGGGAAGAACAATGACCTGAAAGATCTAGTCAGGCATCGTGATGTTCAGAGAGTGGTGCATTCCTGGCAGGAGATCCTGTCTGAATGGCGAGAACGGGATGCTGGAGCTGTGGACCTGTGCCTGCGGGCAATTGGACGCTGGGTCAGCTGGATCGATATCTCGCTGGTTGTCAATGAGCAGTTACTCAGTATTCTCTTTCAGCTTGTAGGTTATGCACGAGCAGTCAGCGGTAACCTCGCTGAGGACAATGTTCGAGACGCTGCCATTGATACCTTTACAGAGATTGTTGGCAAAAAAATGAAGCCGGCCGACAAGATCGACATGATCCTATATCTGAATGTGGGCAACGTCATTACCCAGCTCATCGGAAGCCCGCCTCTACACGACCTTCGAGCTACGTCAAACTATGATACTGATCTCGCAGAAGCTGTTGCTAGGCTGGCGAACAGTACTGCGTTCGATATCATCAAAGCTCTGGATACAGAGTCTCTAGATGGACAGGTCAGACAACGGGCGAACGAGCTCCTGCAGACTTTCCTACCATACGTTCTCCGCTTCTTTTCAGATGAGTATGACGAGATATGCTCGACTGTCATACCGTCGCTGACCGACCTCCTCACCTTTCTGCGCAAAGATACGAAAGCGAAAGGCGTTTTGGCTCCGGAGTACGCTGCCATGCTGTCACCGATCCTCAATGCCATCATTGTCAAAACGAAGTATGATGAGACGTCGTCATGGGGGAATGAAGATGAGCAGACCGATGAAGCCGAATTTCAGGAGTTGCGGAAAAGATTACAAGTGTTACAACAGGCTGTCGCTGCTGTGGATGAACCATTGTATATCGACATGATCAGCACTGTCGTTGGGAATACGTTCGAGAACTTTCAGCAGCGAGGCGGGCAACTGGACTGGAGAGATGTCGACTTGGCGCTGCATGAGATGTTCCTCTTTGGTGATCTTGTCGTAAGAAATGGTGGGTTATACAGCAAGACGAAGCCTATATCTTCAGCTGCCGAAAGATTGGTAGGGATGATGTCAAAGATGGTGGAGTCAGGTACGTGTTGAGATCGTTTCACGACCTGTTATCAACTACTAATATTAGTGCAGATGTTGCCTCCTTCTCTCACCCAGCTATCCAGCTTCAGTATATGGAGATATGCGTTCGGTACAGCTCTTTTTTCGAGCACCACGCCATCCTAGTACCTCGGGTTCTTGAGAACTTTGTCCGCTTGGTCCACCATAACCACATTAAAGTTAGGACGCGATCATGGTACCTCTTTCATCGGTTCGCCAAGCATCTACGAGCGCAGATTGGGAACGTTGCACACACAGTCATTGAAGCCGTCAGCGACCTTCTGCCGATCAAAGCCGAACTCCCGCAAGAGGGGTCTGAAGAGGAGAACATGTCTTCTGACGAGAACGACCAGTCAGCTGATTCGATCTTCAACAGCCAACTGTACCTTTACGAAGCTATCGGCTGTATTTGCTCTACATCTGCCGTACCGGTCGACAAACAAGTATTCTACGTACAATCTATTATGAACCCTCTTTTCGCAGACCTAGAGGCCCATCTTGATCCTGCTAGAAATGGAGACGAGAGAGCCAAATTGCAAATTCATCATATCGTCATGGCTCTCGGTACGCTTGCACGAGGATTTTCGGACTGGAGTCCTGGGAATACATCATCTTCATCATCAGCACCCGCCAAAGAAATTTCCGAGGAGTTTGCGAGGGCAGCTGAAGCTATATTGGTGGCATTGGAATCCTTGAACTCGTCCTCTGATGTTCGCACCGCAGCGACGTTTACTTTCTCGCGATTACTCGGCGTTCTCGGTGCCGGTATATTACCCCAGCTCCCCAGATGGATCAATGGGCTACTGTCTCAAAGTTCGACGAAAGATGAAATGGCGATGTTTCTAAGATTGCTGGATCAAGTTGTTTTTGGCTTCAAGACGGAGATCTTTCAAATCCTCGATACACTGCTCACGCCATTCTTGCAAAGGGTGTTTGTCGGTATCTCGGAACCGACTACCGGCACTGACGACGAAATCCAGCTTGCGGAATTAAAGCGAGAGTTCTTGAATTTCCTGTTGGTGATCCTAAACAACGATCTCGCGTCCGTGCTTGTGAGCACAAGTAAGTATCATCCTGGTTCCATCATCTACTCCTACAGTCCAGTCTAATGCCTTCCTTAGCCAACCAGCAAGTTTTCGAGAACGTGATATCTATCATTGAGCTTTTCGTCAAAGACACCACGGACTTTCCTACCGCAAAATTGGCTTTCTCGGTTCTGACCCGTATGTCTGTCGTATGGGGCGGACCCGACCTCGTTCCCCAGACTTCGAATCCTTCCCTGCCGACCTTGACCTCCTCTCCTCAACCCACTCTTCCAGGCTTCGACCGCTTCATGCTGACACGCTTCTCGCCCCTCTGCTGGGCATTACCCACAACACCTGGCTTCAACGCAAAAGACGCACAAGCAAAGCAAGTACTCGCAGAAGCAGCAGGACTGCAAAGGACGATCTACTCCAAGACAGGCCAAGAATACATTACCTGGCTGCGGGATGTAGAACTTGCAGGCATGGGAATGGTTGGACAGACTGTAGAGGAGTATCTCAGAGCGTTGGCGAGCCTCGATCTGAAGGGGTTCAGACAATTCTTTCAGGTATGTGTTATCGGCCTTTCCTCAACGTTCATGACTCGCTGATTCCAAGGCCAGGCACTCGTGCAAAGAAGCGGCGGATGAAAACACATTTGTTCTAACGACTCTCGGAGATCTTGTTTTTCATCAGCGACGTGCATTGTCGGCGTTGGAGGACCCGGCTCTAGCGATCTGTTTTCGTCCTCAATACCATGCATTACTGCGGCGTTTCTTTCCGCACGGCGGGACTCTTGCAATTTGCGTTGGCAACTTTTGCTACTTGGAAAATTAATCCAGCACATCTTTGAAAAAAGCATGTGGAAGAATGTCAAGACCCTTTCGTGTAGCAGCTAAGAAGCAGCACCCTCCTTGGCCTCTCACATTTCACATTCAGGAGCCTCACAGATGAAGACTAAGCCCGAGAACAAGATAGTGCTTGTATCAACCACGTCTGATTTTTATCGCATGAATGGTACCTTATGTCTCGCAACTGTCAATCTTCTGGGTAGCATCTCGCCCTGACTGGCACAAGGTACTACTGAACACTCCATTTGCGCTGACGATAACCCTCACCCCACAGCACTAAGCGCTCGAAGATTACATCTATTTAATCTTACATCTGTGCCCTCCTACACGCGAAACAACAGCGCTGCTACTTCATCTATCCTGAAGCTTCACGTTTCTGTATCGTTTGTCTGGAGAGCACCACAATGCATTGTACGAGTAGAAGATGAAGTGGTGAACGGCACAGTCGAAACTGTGAGTAATCGAGTGAGGTTTGATATCGACCCTAATCAAGGCGACAGCTCTACGACAAACCACATTTTCCCTCGTGGAAGCAGATCTGTGGCTGGGAGCCGCAATACACCATGGACGAGATCCACTCCATCTACTTGAGGCTAGATGGTGATAAGGATGCGAAAGAGAAGCGTGGTGAGGTCAATGGAGGTCCGGTGGGCGCGATCCGAGGGCCCGCTGCTGCTGGTGTTGCGAAGGTTGTTAGGCTCCTGCTCGCGCGGACCATCTTTGTCATTTCTCTCCACCAGACTGTGATTCTGCACCGCACTGGTCCGATCAGGTGTCCAGAACGACAATCACAGCGAGCATTTCAATGCAGTGATGGTAGACGAAGACTATTGTGATGTATATACGGATATCTACAACTTTTGACGCTTGCTCACGGCGCTTCTGTAACGGTTAGCCTCCGTACTATGTTCATTGGGTGATGTAAGAACTTACTATGCAAATAGATGCTTGGCCGCGTGATTGATATGGTCATCTGCAAACGACGCCATGGTATAGTAGCTATGGTCATAGTCCGGCTGATACCGAATGTTCAACTCCTTATCATTGCCCGACTCCTTCGCTGCCTTTGCGAAGTTCTCCGGTAGTAATTGGCCTTCCTTGTAGAAGTTGTCTCCCGTTCCCTGTGACAAGCACCCGTCAGTATATATGATAGATACAAAGCTTACCAGAAAAGGTATGTGGTGACTTACAACATCAATCAACAAGTCCAGCGGACCCTTCCACTTCTTCACCAACTCTGTAGCATCATGCTCCTTCCACTTCTGCTGTTGGTCTTCCCCGAAATACCCCGTGAACGCCTTCTGGCCCCAGGGGCAATTGATCGGATTCGCAATCGGCGCAAACGCAGAACACGACTTGTACTTTCCCGGATTCTTCAAGAACTGCCCTCACTCCCCGTTCATCAATACCTAACACATCGCCACCCACCCATTCATCCCCAGCCCAGAAAACACAGGGAACGAAAAGGGAGTACGCACCATAGTCAAAGCCCCATGCCCTCCCATACTATGTCCCGTAATACTAACCCTCCTCTCATCTAGCTGCTCGAACGCCGAGAACAACGCTTTTGGCAACTCCTCCGTAATGTAACTGTACATCTTATACCCCTTGCTCCAAGGCTCTTTGGTAGCGTCGACGAAGAAGCCGGCCCCGGAGCCGAAGTCGTAGGAGTCGTCTTCGCCAGCGATTTTGAGACCGCCTGTTTGTTACACAACAAACAACGTCCATCAGCATCGGAAACAAGATTGTCGTCGTTGGAAGTGCAGTGGGTAGGGATAAACAGGACGACAACGTACGAGGACTAGTATCAGGATACAAAATCGCGATACCCTTCTGGCTCGCCCCGTGCTGGAAAAAGCCCTTCTCGGCGCAATTGTCGCCCGTGCATGTCAGTCCGGACAGATAGATGAGCACGGGAACTTTGCGGAGTGGGTTGAGGGTTGCTTGCGGGGGAAGGTAGAGGTTGAAGCCCATTTCGCAGTTTGTTGTCGAGGCATTGTGGGTTAGTTTCAGCAGCTTGCCGCCGAAGGAGGCGATTGTTGCTTTCGTTTGGACGGACATTGTAGATGTATGGGTTTGGAGTAGATTCTTGGGATGTTGTTGTTGTTGTCGTTTCGGACTTTTTGTACTTGGGTTCATGTGTTGGTGCTGTAAAAGGTATGACGTTCCCCAGAGATCTACCCCTCCAGTACCCCACATGGCGGAGAAAGAGACTGTCAGGTACCGATATGGACCGATTTCCGAGATCAAACACCCTCAAGCGGGCAATGTTCTATGAAGCAATCGCATTTCTTGCTGAGAAATATACTCTATCAATTGAGGTCGGAAGCCACACTATCATTCCGGGATTGATTCCGTCGAGAATGGTGAAGTTACGACTCCAAGACGCCTTCCAATGACAATGTCCAAGCCGCAGTCCAATGCTCCAAGAATTGTTCAAGAGAACGCTCCAAGCATCAAATACACCTTCCAATGCCTTCGGACCTAGGAAAGATAGACAGGAATACCATATACAACAGGAGCCGCGCCATTAAGGTATCTAAGTCTGCAAGAACTTCTCCCGTTCGCAACAGCCTCAACCAGCGACACTGGTTCACGAGATGCTGTACAGGCTTCTTTGGCCTTGACCTTCCCTCTGCTCTTTCCCCCTCTTTTGGCGGGGCTCGTCAACAAGTCTGAAGAGAAACCGTTGAATAAGCCCCATCTATCCAAGACCGCGTAGGAAAAGCGATCGGTGTCTTTATCCGTAACATCCCATAATGTCGCCACGAGCGCTGAGCATCCAGCATGCATGTAGTTAATTGGCGTTCCATATGGCTCGAATTCGCCAGCTTCAGTCAAAGCACCACTGCTGCAACCCATCAGAAGGCTCACAGCGCATCGGTCCAGCTTCTTGATTGTCCTTGCTCGTATATACTGTGCGCCGCTTCCGTGACCAAAGTAGAGAAACAGATCGCGGGACTCCAGCGCGGTCTTGATCTCGGCTTCAGAAGGCTCACGTTGGACAATGCTATCCCAATTGGTGAGGTTGTGGAGCGGGCGTTCGAATGCTGCTTGTGTAGCTTTCAGATCTCCCGAAGGATTAAGGACGTATGCGCCATTGTTACAATCAATGTATGATCTATCCGGACTATCCACATTGGGATTCTGCCGTTGACGCAATAGTCTCTGCCGAAGGCATCCAAGTGATGGAAGCCTTGAAACAGGTTGACCGTCTAGGCAAGGCAACGATTCCCAGGGAAAGACGTGAAGCGCTTTATCCAGAATCAGTATTGTGTGACTTGCAGTATCATCCACATTCTCCGCTTGAGCTGCTTCGTAGTAGCAGCGAATGGCATCACTCGTCTCGACGATTATCTAGTCGAGTCAGAGATAGGCCATTGGGTACAGAAAGCAGAGCACTTACGGAGTCAAAGTCAACCTCGTCATACGCATTACGCTCGCCGTGGAATTGCAGGACATCTACAACAAAGTACAGCAGGTCTGTCAAGGGCTCTTCCAGTTCTGATATATCTGTCGAATTTCCTAAGCCGACGAAGAGCTCTAGGATCCTAGAGTCCAAGCTGATCCGACTTGCCTTGGTCCGCTTGCCGAGGACTTGTCGAGATGGCAAATATTTATCAAGGATGTTCTGGAAGGAGTGCTGAAATCGAGAAAGCAGTTCTGAACGTCTATTCTGTCGTGAAAAGAACCCCCGAAAACCGCCGAGCCAGATGTTCTCCACATTAGCGAGTAGATTTTTTAAGCGTCCGTCGAGAGCTTCGCGCTCAGCCCACCACTCTGACCTAGCACCTTTGCTTGACATGTTCCGTGCGTCTTGCGCGCTGAAGTTTGCTAGCTCAATGATTTCCAAAAGCTCCGCCTTTCCTTGGTCGAAGCCGAATATGTCTTCATCAGCATCCCGAGAGTTGTGCCGACCTAACGGTAACCGGAGCATGAAGGGGGGTAAACCTCTCTGAAGCTTGCTGATGTAGATCTCGTCCCGAGACTCGCTCAGAGAAATGGAGATAACCTTCCAGGTAGATGGTATGATGTCGACGTAGTCCGTTTGAAAGCTCGAATGATTCATGGGCATGCGCAAGTCAATGGGCTCGGAACAAAACTGATTAGCAGTCCTTGGCCATCGTAGCAATTCCTCCTGTGGAATAGGCTGTTTATCAAGGTAAATGCCTGACCGTTCCCGTTGCAGAGAGACAATTCTTCCAATCTCTGTAAAATCATCAGCTTCAGCGATTGAGCAAAGACTAAGGTAATCAAACCTCTTGAGTAAGTAGCAAAGTACGGGTTGATAGAGGTCTTGGCTTTCGAGCAAGCAGCAGAGAGAAGCATCAGTATACTGCTGTGAACGTTGGATATAACATGAAGAGTATTCGATGAGCACATCTGCACTGCCATCATCTGAACTTCCGAAATACTTTCTCTAGCCTGACAAAGGATGTCCACATAATCTTCTACAATTGGCGTCTTAAGTCTCCCGCTCTTTCGTGGTACTGGTTTTGTATTTTGTCTTCGAGGCGGTGAAGATCTGAACACCCTTGTCGGACTCCGTTCGCCTATCTGCTTTTCCTTGCTCCTGGGAGCAATCGCAACAGCTGGAAAGGATATTGTTGATTCAGGCAAGACGCAGAACACAGCATCCGCAGACATGATTTTCAATCCGTGCAGTAATAGCTGCTTGGCAGTCCCAAGGCGTTGCTGGATAAGACCTTGCAGGGACTTAGGAAGCTCCTCGGCCTCCACTAGCATGGCCGTTGCATCTTCTAACTTTTGCCGGAAGATCATCGCACAGGCATGTTGTCGAAGGATGTCACCTCTTACTCGCAGAAGCGCAGAACACTCGTTTGCAGAACTGTGTGACTTCGAGGCCGGAATATCTGGATCTTCATCCCGGCTCTTCGCATTGTCCTTAGTTCGCTGTCGAATCTGTCGTTTGACTGCGGGCTTTTGAGAAGGCTGATCATCCTGAAGAGCAAGCTTCGCCGTTCGGTCTTCTAAACCTTGCACAACTGGCGAAAGATGCTGAAGCTGTTCGATAAAACCAGTAGCGCTCAGTCCTTTGAGTACCTTGTCTGCAAACTTATAGGCCTCAGCTTCTTCGTCCCAGCGGCATTGTACTCTGTGTAGATTGGCTAGATGGCAATGAAAAGTCGCTGTGTTTCTGGTATTTTCCATCCGCAGAGTGAGGTCTTGGGCTTGATCGAGGATATCGTGCCCCTTCCGCAGATTCCCACTACGCGTCCAGTGATCTCCACTCACGGCTAGATTATGTGCCATCCATGGGCCTGCTCGGACCGCGTCCACAGCTCTCTGAGTTTGCTCCGTATAGTATATTGTCTCCAGGAACATGCCTTGGTGGGCGAAAAGTTTGGAGAGAAGTGCTAGTCCTCGATATATGGATGGTACTAAGGACCAAAATGGAGGGCTCTTTAGTGATTCGTGGGTCGATGACATGATGGATGGGGCAGAGCAAGCGGATACTGTAAGTGCTGAAAAGCCCTCGCTCAGTCCGCTAACTTCATTGTCATTCGGATCGATGTGCGTTGGCTTTGTTCTATTGCGCGTTTGAAGTTCCAGACCTGACCAAGCTCGATAGTTCAGCCTGACGCAACGCTTAGCTGAAGCAAGTGCCGTTTCCGGATGACCTTCCGAAAAGGCTAACAGAGAGTAGACATAAGCTGCGTCTGCGATGAGTCGGTTCAATCTTACTCGTCCACGAAGCGTTGCGGACGAGTCGGCATTCTTCATCAATTCTGGGTCAACTTCAGCTGCATGGCTTGCCCTGGTGAGGTAATCTTCACTGTTGAACATTAACAGAGTAAAATTAAACGACTCTGTTACCTCAAGACTTACCACTTTTCAAAGTTCCCTATCTCCACGAGGTACTCGGCGTACGCAAGGTACCACTGCAATTTTATCTCTGTGGATACATTATATGACTCCATATATTTCACGGCTCTCGCCAAGGCCTGACCAGCTTTCCCCGAGTATCCCAGCCTCGAATATTGAAGACCAAGGTCCGACGTCGAGCGTACAAGTGCAGAGTAGTCCACGGGTTCCTGCAGCTCCCGAATCCTTACCATCAAGTGCAGCGCCGAGATTCTAAGCATCTCTAGACCTTGCATATGAAGATAATCTATAAGGGACTGTAATTGGAGGATCCAGTCTGCTCGGTTTTCCACCCTTTCTCCAAGACAGTGCCAGGTTCCGCAAGCATCAAGAACACCAGACCAGATGCCAAGTACAGATTGCAGACCCTTCGCCGAAGGGCGGTCCTTTCGAAAAGCGAGGGAAGCGGTTACGCAGGCCTTTAAGTGCGCCTCATACCTAATAAGGCCTCCGTCACTCGTTGTTGATATTTGCCATGACTGGTCGTCAAATTCAGCGGTTAGCTTGTCGGTCAAGTCCAAATCTATGATGTCAGCATGGTTGGATTCGGTGCGTAATAAGCATAGAACAAGGCGTAAACGTCGAACGGGGAAGTATTCAGCTTGGTAAATCTCGAGGAGGAGATTGGCTAGAATCCAGATTGATCTTCTGTGTCTGTCTGTTGTCGTTTTTGTGTCTAACAGATTTGACAGCACGGCCAATTGCCATTCAAGTAGGAATCCTCGCTCGTCCAATGATAGCGTCTCGTCATCGAACGGAAACCTTGATGTAGAATCGTCCTTGACTGCTAGCTTCGTCCATGACGATAGGGCCTTTCCAAAAACGCCAACTGCCCCTTCACCTTCCCACACGTCCGGCAGAGATCTTGTGTGTGCTGCAGTTGCCGCGTTACGCAAGACTCCGGCATCAATGTGTGATTGTGCGGCTTCAGCAAACAAATCTAATGCGTCTGAAAACCGTCCTAGACCCTCGTGCAGTGCACCTAATCTTTCTAATTTTACAGCAAGGAAACCAGCGCTTTTTTCTAGCTTTGTACGATTCCTGATCAGCTCCACTGATCTTTGTAGACTTTTCACCAGTTCGCGCGGTGCACCCAATGCCTGCTTTTTCTTCAGATAGTACGACCAGTAAACATTCGATAGCTTGACGACGATTAGCTGTTTGTCCGTACAAGCTTCTGCTGGAGGCTCCTCCGAGAGTGTGGATGCAGGCTCCAGAACCACCAGAAGTTCGGCGCAGTCCTGCAAAGTTGAGTCGAGCTTCTCCCAAGAAATATGATCGGTCCCAATTGAGATTTTCGTGATCGCTATGACAGACTCAATGGCACTTCTGGCTGCGATAGCGGATAGCTTCCTCCGCTGCTCGTAGCGCATCAGGGTTTTTGCGTTTTGATCACCGCGCGGGGCCGTGCCGATATACCGTACGAAGAACTCGAGGCATGCATGCACAAGCTGTGAGCAAATCATTCGGAGATCGAACAAGATTTGATCTATATTGCAGGCTTCGTTGGTGAAGGTAGACGATTTGATCATCCATGTCATCGCTGCTTTCCTAAGCGCAGCAACAACTGTCATCAACTCATCCAGCTCAGACGATTCACCTCGAAGAGATCCTTGAAGATTTTTGGTAGCCTCTGCGAGGCTCTCTCTAAGGCCATCGGTACAACCTCCCTCGATAACGAATTGCAGTCTCAACAAAGCAATCTTGCAGGCACACGCACCATGCAGTGCACAGAACGTGGACTTGTCACGTAACAAAGGCATTGAGTCCACATTCCATCGAACTGCCTCTTCAAAGAGCAGACATTCTTGTGCCAAGTTGCCCAACGACTTGTAGATGCTTGGAAGTGAAGAATCGCTCGATGGGCGAGAACCATTTCGAGGCGTAGAGGCGAGACCAACACTCAGACGTTCCAAAGCTTTGATCGCGAGCTCATACTTCGACTTCGCATCGTCAGAGCTCCGACGAGAGAACGCAGCTAGGCACTTCCCGAATGGTTCGTAGAGCTCGTTTTGAACACTAACCTCATGGCCAGTCAAGTTCCACAACCGTAATTGGATTTCGAAGGCTAGCACTTGTGCTCGAAATGTTGCCCGCGGAGATACCGTCACCTTTGCATGCGCTACATTGGCGTCTTCAGAGCTCGAAATGCTTGGACACAAAGATAGTAGTGTATGCGCGAGCGTTTCGAGCTGTCTGGCTGCCTTGGTCACTGAAAATGGCGGACCTTGCCTCGATGACTTCAAAATCAAGTGGGCGGGCGAGCCTGATACCGAGAGCTGGAGGTTGTCAACCACACCCTCGATGATAGAACGCCGTTTTTTTGACGCAACTAGCTTCAGTGCATGCATTTGAGCCCCTATCATTAACGCGAGTTCTGGTCCTTCCGCTTCCGCACGTTCGAAACGTAAAAGACTTGCCAGCGTCTCCATTTCCGGCCTTGTCTCTTGCTCCTTGCTCTTGTCTTGGTTGAGTGCAGTATTGGTTGTATCTAGCCGCCTCTTTAGTATGCGCAGTTCCTTGACCGCCAGATCGTCAAGACCCAAAGCTATCAACTTCCCAATCAAGACGGACATCCCATTCTCTAATTGTAAGGGCGGCATCTCAATCCGCTGAATATCCTGCGAGTGCAGGGACCGCAGAGCGGCAAGCCCTAGCCGTGCACATTCTGCTACTGCGATCAAGCCTGGTGGGGGACCAATTGAAGCGCAGGACGACGATCGTCGTAGTAAAGGCGATTTCGAGGGTGAGCTCGAGACCCTATTAAGTGACCGAGGCTGTAAGGGCTGCTGGAGCGCCGATGCAGAGCGTGCCCTGAGTTGATTTCCAGAAGCGGATTTTGGCAGGTGGTTGACATCTTTGGTCGATGACTGGCATCGAAGCTGTGGTGGTGACTTAATGGCCTCAGTGAGGGCTTTGAGAGAGGCGTTGAAAATCTCGGTGGCGAGTACAAGCTTCTCGCATGGTTCCAGGAGTTTCTCCTGGCTTTCAGGTACCTCGAGAACTGTGACCTTGGCCTTGACTCGCGTCTTCGATGTTGTCCCTGGTCTCGCCTTTGTCCTAGCTGTAGTCGTCGCCCTGACAGTAACCCGTGGGGGATGCTTGAGGTCATCTGCAGGGGCGTCGGTTTTCGAGGATAGAAGCTGGTTCAGAGTAGCGACAGTCAACGAAGAACATGTCGTTGGCGATGCTACCGCGTGCTTGACGCTCTCCGCTTGCGTCTGCGGTGACGGAAGGGTCATTGCCCAGTTTGATCGGCGCCCGTATACAAATTGAGTAACTGAGCAGATACTGAAGCCATAAGAGTAGCAAAATCGAGATTCATGTCACCCAAGACGTTCTGTTCACGTCAGATAGTCGCAAGTACTGACCGGGCCTTTGTGACCGGAAAGCCGAGCCGATTTCACCACAGCAACGAAGCTCGCTTAATCCTGCCCATAAACTCAACGTTATCTTCGACGACTGCGGCCATTCAACTCATCATCCACATTGCAATGAGATACACGAAGCTTACGACTCGCCTTCGGACAGTTCAGCCGGGTCTCATAGACGTGTTATCTACTCCCGCATTACCGAAATATGCGTGTCGGTGTCCGCTGGGCCGCGCCATCGACCACCGTCGACGCATCGCCGTAACTACACGATGCGCCAGCTCTACATCGACACAGTCTCTCCCGCGAGTCGCTCAGCCTTCCCTTTGGCATTCAGTGGTTCCAAGATTCCTTCGTCAATCGGAGCCAGCTGCGGTATCAGCCGCTGTCTCCGCCAAGCCCCTCAAGTCCAAAGAATGGAATCCTGCGACGTTCTACATCGTCATCTTCTTACTCATCGGCTCACAAGCCATACAAATAATTGCTCTACGCAACGAGCTCACAACGTATAGTCGAAAGGCTGACGCAAAGATAAGCTTGCTTAAGGAGGTCATTGAGCGAGTACAAAGAGGAGAGGCTGTGGACGTACAGGGGCTGCTCGGTACAGGAGACAAGGCGAAAGAGAAGGAGTGGGAAGATGGTAAGTAATCCTGGAAGAGGCATAGATTATGTGACTCTCCCCGAATACTGGGCCATAGCACCTGACTTACTTTCCGACCATAGTACTCCGGGAAATCGAGGAAGAAGATGCACTTTGGCAGAAGAAGTCTAGGAGGAGAAAGGATAATGCCATTGCCGAAGATCATCCAGATCGAGACGCTTCGTTTGCACCATCAGACTCTGCAAATGCAAAAGGCGTAGAAGAAAGAATGTCCCCAAAGGACGCGGGGCGGACATCTGGAAAGAATATCGCATCATCTCATGGCTTCTACTAGTGTTCTCAACCGCTCTTGACTCAACACCCACACACATCACGGTGTACACGTATTATACTTTCCTTGGGAGAGGAGGCACCTCTTTTCTATTCGAGGCCTTCAAAGGGAGCTAGCCCTCAGCAAGCTCTGAATCGTATTTCTTTGGTATCTCCGACCCAAGCAACTGGAGCAGGGACAGACACACCCAACGTCTGATGTACACTATTGCTCAGCTTAGCTGAAGTCGGAGCGGCAGGATTCTTCGTCGCAGTCGCAATCCATCGCTCCGTGCTGCCCATCGTCATGAATCGATAAAGCTCCTCGTCCGTCTGGATCTCCGTAACCTAGGACATTGTTCGAAGACACGGACCGTGCGAACACCCTGAATTACAATTTCCTGTGCATGAAGCTGGGTCACAACTTTTTGTCGCTACTTTGTACAAGGTAGCCTCTTATATCAAGGTTCCTACCATGATACGGAGAGCCCCGCGTTTTCGACCATCTATCAGGAATTTTAACCCCAGTCCCGCACATGCTACCGACTGTCCTCTTCACGAGTGCCTCCGGGCGGTATGATAGCTTGTTTTGTCTTCGTAGCTAGCTGCTCATTATTGACGATCCATTGGGTAATCGGCATTTCAGATCTGTCGAGATGGTCTGAGGGGCGGGGTCCTTATTTGACTCGGTCAAGGCCTCTATGCTGGGTGGATGAGATGGTCTGCACGGTAGCCGAGAATGCTTGGACGGGCGGAAGGTCACGTCTGGGTCCGCAGATCTCCACCGCTTCTTACCTGTTACTAGACTTGATTGCTCTTCGGGATCAGACCCTGGAGCTGGGCTACTCCCAACCCGCTCTTTGTTTGTATGCACTAGAAGTGCGTCACCTACGTGTACTGAGTTAAGAGAGTCAGCATCCAGGTCATGGAGAGAAGGTTCTGGCGCGGTCTGAGGGTTTGCCGATGTGACTGCGGATATGGGCGATGGTTTCAGATCCTTGATCAACACAACAAGATGCTTCTGTGTTACTGGCATTCCTTATACGACGTAGTGCATTAACTGTGCCTTCCACAGTTGTTTGAGATGCCACCGTTCCCCATGTGCTGAGTATATTAATGCCCTCTTTCTTGGAACGGATGTCGGCTGAAATGCGATCAGGAAAAGTGTGCCAGCCGGGATGCTTGATAATCCCTCTCAGGTAGTCCTGGTTCGACCTTGCCGCCTCCTTGGCTACTCTCTGCAATTTAGGTAATCTGATCCCTTCTCCATGACTTCACCGTTGGTGAAGCGGATACCCCAAAGGCTCTCCCTATCATAGTACTGACACAGCTCAGATCATGATCATCTTGGGATAATCTTGTCAATTGCGTCGGGAGAAAGTTGATCTGACTGAAGAACACCTGAAGGATCCTTCGTGGCATATCCAGAGCCCTGAAGGATAAGCCTCGAAAGTACCGGCGAAGACGTGCTTCAGCATGAGGAACAAAGGAGGCGAGAGAGAGAAGCAGGAATGGCTCGCGGATGCTAACCCATGTGCAACAGCCTAAGAGCTTAGGGCCCCAACGAGGGTTACTTGTAGCTTTCGATCCATCCGGCTCATAGCCTGTCTTCTCCGCAGCCATCCTTCGACACTTACTCTGTCGCTCACTCTCACTATCACTATCGGTGATGTGATTATTCAAGAGTCTTCCTTCGATCGCAGCATCATTGTCTTACAGGTGCTCACTGGCTGGAGAAAGCCGGACCTATCAGGAATACACAACTGGCGGCATACTAATACATTTTGACACATTACGGATCGAAGTTGGATCAGCTCGCCAGAGAACATATTGCTATCTCCGATCTAGCTAAATCAAGGCACTGGAGACGTCACTCACTTTACACAACCATCGAAGCGGTAGAGGAAGAGTACCTGACGTTTCCCTGACACCAGTCCCGGAACTATTCCGATGCAAGACGGATGCCGAGTGAGCTCATCGAAGCGTGGCCAAGCTGCAGACGCACCTTTGACTCGCTTTCCGAGCCATTTACTGTTGTGACAACGTCCAGACCCGCGCAGTGGATCCGACCCAGGCCATATCTGACGGGCAACTTTAATGCACGTGCCGAGCCGCACCACTTCCCCAGACTCCGCAATAATCGCAGACCTGCGGTATGCTCCGCTTGCGGTCTCCATCCTGCAATGGCGGGAACGCGGAGCTTCGCAAGGTCAAGATGGTTTTTGCGCCTACGTAAGAGGATCGCATGTCGCCTGTCATCTTGTAGGCGCGTTGAATGTACAGGCGAACGCTTCGAAATGCGCAAAATTTCTTCAGCGTCAAACAGACCTAGGTAATACCCCAACATTGGATAGGAAAGAAATTACTTACTAAAACTACAACCAGCATACCGGCACACGACATCAAATACGCAGCCACTAGCCCTAATAGTGAATATTGCATCTACTTCATACCTCCGGCCGCTCAGAATGTATCAATATCTGTTCATACTTGACCACGTACCTGGCACTTCCACATTTCTTTCCATCTCTTCTCGAAGAGCAACAAGGTTGCATCATTACTCTCTAGTCTTAGTGTTCTTTTTAAGGTGCGGCTTCAAAGTGCGCTTACATGATTACAAACAATTCTCAGAGCTGGACCGGAGATACGCCAACGCCCTCGGCGTCACCCTCGGGATCCTCTGTCTCTACCTTGACGGTCGTTGAGCCAGTCTTCCTGTCCAAGTGTGACGTAGGAGAGGCCTTTGAGTTAACATACTGGTCAGCTATACAGAAATATTGGCAGCAAGACCCAGAGGAAGACTACGACTCACAATACGAGCAAAAGCAGGGAAAAGAGGAAGAGCAACCGTTAGATCCTTTTGAATTGGTCGATATATCCCTTGACGATGACTCGGAGCTTAAAGGCGAAATTGATGTTGGGGCAGAGGGTATCATAAAGCAGATCCGGAGATGGTGGGGTTCCAATGTGTCGATGATAATACCTGACGACCAAGACGTCCGTGACCACTTCTGTAGGTCTCCCTTCCCCATCTATACGGATCGCAAGACTAGGGAAACTCGTAGGCTAATCGCGATGCCACAGCCTTAGAAAAGACCTACCTGGCTTATTTCCGGACTGCAATGTCCCTCGCCATGAGTTCGGCGATGCTCTCCCAGTTCTACATTTTCTCGGCACCTACGATTGATCCACATCCACTTGATTTTCGAGACGTTGGAAAGCCGTTAGCTTGCTCTTGTTTGGGTGTTGCTATAATTGTCAATATCATTGGCGCAGCGAGGTTTCGCCGAGCGCAATACGCAATGCTCCATGGCAAAGCTTTAATCGGAGGCGCTGACCTAATGCTTGTGGGGGCTTTGATTGGAATGGTCAGTCCATCGAAACCCTCGAGATGAATCTCGAACTTTGACAGAATCACTAACGGCGATCGCAGCTTGTTGTAGCCCTCATGGTCACCGCCCTCATTGTCTAGGTATCTATCTTGAGGGAGTATTACGCAACAAGAAAGCTGTATTTGGGGATGCACATTGACAACAATGCCGCGGAAGATGGTGCTACAACGTGTCAGATTGCAAGTGCCAAAATCCGGGGTCGAGGTCTGGGGTTGAAGAGCTGGATTGATGGATGTGGCGTCGAAGATCTGGGGTCGAGCGGTACAAGGAAGAGTCAAATGCATGAATACCGTCCATGCATGCGTGGGATCGAATCATTTGAAACATTCTACGCGGAAGCTTGTACATATGTACATGTACCTAACTACCTATCCTACTACTGTACAGTACTTATTCGCGACTGTGCCGCAGAGAGTCTGGGGAAAAGCAGACTACTCTTAGGGTGAAACGCATAACAAATTCTGAGAAATGCGAAACTATCGCCTGCTCGCGGACGAATGAGTAATTGTACGGATACATAAACACATAATCGCCATTGCCTGCGGCTATTTTACAGTTCTTTGACCCTCGTTCTCGAACCCGGCGATTCAAGGGCACATCGGAGAATAGCCCCCTATCGACGATCCTTCATACCATCAGCTTTGACACCATGTATCGTGCATATCAGCGAAAGTTCCATTAGTTCTGATGCATTTATTATTTGTCAATGGCGTGGCCACAGCTTGCTCGATCCCAAAACAGAGTCTAATAGAAGGTCTCACGGGCTCACAGCTGTAGCTAGTGATGATTTGAGGGGCTACGCACTTCCGCCACTATAGAGGACCCTATTCAGAAGGTTACAGCGTAATTGCAGGATTAACGATGCGGAAAAGCGGTCCGATTCGAACGGATTGACGAGAAGACGAATTACTGACCTCACAGTGTCCTGACGTATTGTTCTCGTAGTAGACTAAAAAGCACCGCCGCCTCTTTGATTAGTCTTCTCAGATTCTGGTCAAGTAAAGTGCGGATTGATGACTGCGGATAGTGACATCTCTTTGGGAGGACCCTAGTCTCGGCTAGTGACGAGATTTTCTATCCGCACGCCGGGCAATTCAACGACACCTCACATGATGCAGAACCGTAATGACTCCTTACAACGCGGTGTGATTGTACATGGACTGGTTGTACGAGCGGAACCGCTTGACCGAAGAGCTTTACAGGCTTCCCTACGATCTCGGGCTGTATCTAAAGCGAGCAATAACATACGAGCATCTGGGATTCTCGGATCTAGCAGCCGGAGACGCATACAGAGCGCTCCTGTTGATCGATGAAGTGCAAGATGGTAGTGGGGAATATCATCCGTATGCGCTCGAGGCTTTGAGATCCCGTCTCTTAGCCCAGAATCCGAAATGCGACCCGAATGGTTCAGATGAAGCCATTGGGGACATAGAGAATGGCATCAAGGAACGCAATCTTGATGTCCCCGAACAGAATGCCGGGATTGACAGAGAAATCGAAGATGGCGACTTAGAAAGGCATTCTCAGAAATGCTCTCTTGAATGCTATCATCTCCTTTCTCGTACCCTCACTAGATGCGGCTGTCTCAGAAGCGCTTTTGACTTTTGTAGTCGTGGTCTCTCTGCTTTTCCTGATCCATCTTTGTCCAGACAGCGAGATGAGATTCTTTCAAAATACCGCGAAATACAGCAAAGCCAAGACCCCGCTTGGGAAAAATCGACCTTCGACCCGAAGGATCTCCCAGATCAAGGTTCGGTCAGGAGAGAACTTTACCCTTGGAATACTTATGAGCCAGATCGCTTCTCGGAGGAGACATTGGGATTATTGAACGATGAAATGAGTAAAGTGGCACCGAAATGCCAGGTACATGCTGTGTCTCTGCCTCTTCTAACGGAAGAGAATTTGCACCTCATGCCTACGCATGGTCTCGAGCCGCCAACAATCGATCAACTAGGTATATTCGCCAAGGAACACATTGGTCCCGGAGACACTGTCCTGAATGAATCCAGCGTTTTGACTGCCAACAATCGTCTCTATCATCCGCTCTGCGATGCTTGTAGCTCTGAGCTTCCAGATCTTACCTCAGCGGACACCATCTTTACTTGCGATGAATGCGATGATACTGTTTTCTGCAGTCAAGCATGCTTGGATCTTGCAAGGGAAACATATCATCCAGCTGTCTGTGGCAGAGATGTCGACGCCGTTGGAAAGAACACAGACCCCCAGGAGGCAACCAACGCACTTTATCTACTACTTCTAGGTCGGGTCATGGCCATGACCGAAACGCAAGAAACTCATCCTCTGGAACTAAAAGAGGTCAAATACATCTGGGGCGACTTCATAACGCCTGACATAGCATACCTTCACTCCGAGTCAGCCTCTGCTTTCTCTACAACTCGCCACCTTCCCTTCTCCTTTACCTACAATATCCTCTCACCTCTCCACGTTCTCGAGAAAATGGACGTTGATATATTTGCTTCCCTCCCCAGATACGACAACTGGATCTTAAATACTCTGTATGCGAAGTTCAGAGGCACTGCTTCCGCGAGACTGAGCAAACATGATGGCAGACCAGAGGTATGCGCTGTCCATCCGATTTGGTCTCTTGCCAATCATAGCTGCGATCCGAATGTTATATGGGAGTGGGGAGGCAAGATCACGTTCACGGCCAGGGAGGAGAGGATCGACTGGGATGGTAAAGGAAAGAGGAAAGGCGGGATTATGAAGGGGGAGGAAGTGCTGAATCATTACTGTGATATTGGTCTGGGGGTTAGGGAACGCAGGGAATGGGCAGTCGGTGCGCTTGGTGGGATGTGTGTCTGCGAGAGGTGTCTCTGGGAAGAGGACCAACTGAAGGAAAGAGAAATCGATGGGATTGAGTAAAGGACTCGATAGTATGTTCTTGCACCTGAAATACTCCCTACGGACACACGAAACAAGTAAACCCCGTTACCATACGGTAGCATTTCTCGAGTACGTGCCAGTGATTGTAGGCTTCCGCAAAATAAGGGTCTACGAGCAAATCTCAAGTTTCTGGATGTGTGTTGCAAGGAGTCATATTTGAATGATAGATCGATATTTGGGGTATAGTATTACGATAATAGACATCTCTACGAGCGGCCCTGACCATACTCTTCAGCGAGCTACTTTTGAGAACTCGGACCGCAAACAGTTGTTCAACCACAAGACATGCTTGTGGTCTTACAACCAAAAGTAAGCTAATGGACCAAACTTGCGGCGTTATTTCAACACGCTGTACCAAACCCCTTTCCATTCCCTAAGCCTTCTTCTTCCCCGCCGCTCTCGCCTTCGCCGCCTTCTTCTGATTACTCCGTATCATCACCACACTCAAAAACGACCCTACAACAGCCGAGCCCAGTAGTATCAAAATCACAGGTATGCGGATCGCCCAGACGCGAGGCGGGAAGAAGTCGTGTAGAGGGTGGCCGGGGTCGACGAATGGCTATTGTGTCGTTGTTAGTCCACCGAGCAAGTGAAGAGCAGAGGCTGGGAAGCCAGACCATGAGGAGCGTCCATATAGTGTAGTAGAGAAAGACTGTGGTGGCTACGATGAGCATTGCGAGGCCGATTAGGCGGTCGAGCTGGGAGTTGTTAGCTTTGCTGGGCGTGATGAGAGGTTTTGGGTGGGTTACCATAGCTGCAAATTGTAGTTAAGGAGCGTGGAGAAAGTAAGGAGTGACGTGGAACTTGCAATGGTATGTTCTTTGTGAATATCAAGCTGCGATTGGGATCAAACTTGCTGTTTGCTCATTAATTAAGGGAGACGTGAAGTGTTCCTGTGACCATTAATGCTCACATGTTCGCTAGTTCTGTACAACACAGCACGGAAGCAGAGGTTCACATTTTTGGTCGTCCGCGTTGAGCAAACCGTAACTGAACACTCAACCCAACTCAGCAAGCTTTACCATCCACTCGCAGGTAACTTCGTCGCAATGTCGAATTGACAAGCACATCTTTGGAAACCAAATCTCGACTGTCGCAAGTCAAGATGGAGGATCCAGTCATCCTTCAGTCCGCAGTTCGCCTGCCCACGCCACCACCTCCGGAACCATACTCAGCGTACTCAGCCAGCAAACGCAAGCGCTCGCCACCTTCCCGCTCACCTTCTCCTCGTCGCCGACGTTCACCACCCCGCGGACCCGCACGAGCAGGTCCCGTCCTTCCAGATGTCGACCCGCAAAGAGCCATGGAGCGGGAGCGGCAACTCGCAGAGCGTCTACGGCAGCGCGACGAGGCAGAGGCGGCACCTAAAGTACTAACGGAGGAGGAGAAGCAAGCAGCAGCCAAGGCAGAATATGAGAAGCTGCTTAACATGCGGTCTGGAGGGACCTATATCCCACCAGCGAGACTACGGGCTCTACAGGCACAGATCACGGATAAGACGAGCAAAGAGTATCAGCGTATGGCGTGGGAGGCGCTCAAGAAATCCATCAATGGCCTTATCAACAAGGTCAACGTCTCGAACATCAAGCATATCGTGCCGGAGCTGTTTGGAGAGAACCTTGTCCGCGGAAGAGGCTTGTTTTGCAGGAGCATCATGAAAGCGCAAGCGGCGAGCTTGCCGTTCACGCCCATCTATGCAGCTATGGCTGCTATCGTCAATACGAAATTACCCCAGGTGGGGGACCTGCTACTGAACCGGCTCGTCGTACAGTTCAGGAAGGCGTTCAAAAGGAACGATAAAGCTGTGTGCTTGTCCTCGACGACCTTTATAGCGCATCTTTGCAATCAGCAGGTGGCGCACGAGATGGTAGCTGCGCAGATATTGTTATTACTGCTACACAACCCTACGGACGATAGTGTTGAGATCGCTGTTGGCTTGACGCGAGAGGTGGGACAACATCTGGAGGAGATGAGTGGACCGATCGCATTAGCTGTTTTCGATCAATTCAGGAGCATCCTTCACGAAGCGGACATCGACAAGCGCATTCAGTACATGATTGAGGTACTCTTCCAAGTAAGAAAGGATAGGTACAAAGATAATCCAGCGATCAAGGAAGAACTAGATTTGGTCGAAGAGGAGGATCAAATCACGCATCGGACTGGGTTGGAAGATGAGATTGATGTGCAAGATGGCTTGAATGTCTTCAAATTGGATCCAGAATGGGAAGAGCATGAAGCGGCCTATAAGAAGCTGAAGGCGGAAATATTGGGAGAAGCAGATGGGAGCGATGAAGATGACGAGGATGAAAGTGACGACAGTTCGGATGACGAGGAAGCAAAGGAAGAGAAGAATTTGGAGATCAAGGATCAAAGCAACACAGATCTTGTCAACCTCAGGAGGACAATCTACCTGACCATCATGTCTAGTATTGACTTCGAGGAATGCTGTCACAAGCTGATGAAGGTAACTCTTCCGCCTGGACAAGAACAAGAGTTGCCCTCGATGGTCATCGAATGTTGTTCGCAAGAACGTACTTACTCGAAGTTTTACGGCTTGATCGGCGAGCGCTTTGCCAAGCTTAACCGTCTTTGGACTGAACTCTTCGAATCGTCGTTTGCGAAATACTACGACACTATCCATCGCTACGAAACCAATCGTCTACGTAATATAGCCCGTTTCTTTGGACATATGCTCAGCTCCAACGGCATTGGCTGGCATGTGCTATCCGTTGTGCACTTAAATGAAGAGGAAACTACATCCAGTAGTCGTATCTTTATCAAGATTCTATTCCAGGACCTGGCCGAAGCTCTGGGGATGCAGAAACTGCAGGCCCGCTTGAGAGACGATTTCTTGCGGACAAGCTTCGATGGACTCTTCCCAACAGATAATCCTCGCAACACTCGCTTCTCCATCAATTACTTCACTAGTATTGGTATGGGAGCAGTGACTGAGGAAATGAGAGAGCATCTCAAGAACATGCCGAAGCCTGTAGTTCCAGCATTACCAGCTGCTGGACCAGAGTCTGACTCTGAATCTGCGAGCTCTGTCTCAAGTTACTCATCGTATACCGGCTCTTCGAGGTCGTACTCACGGTCACGATCAGCTTCGCGGACTAGAGGACAGGTTCGTGGAAGAAGCTATTCAAGATCCCTGTCACGTACACCATCAAGGAATTTCAGACGTAATCGCAGCTATACTCTATCTCGATCTCCATCACCTGCACCGCGTCGTGGTCGCGATGCATCTTCCGAGCCACCAGTACCCCGAGGGCGATCATTATCGTACACACCGCCCAGACGGTCTCCGCAAAGGAGTCGGGATAGGTCATATTCACGAAGCATTGACGGCCGCCAAGCACCAAAACAACGATCTCTGTCCTATTCGTCTCGATCGATCACTCCTCCCCGCCGCACTGGTAGGGAAAACAGAGACCGAGGTCGCAGCTACTCTCGTTCCGTCACACCACCAAGAAGACGAAGCACGAGTCGCCGGAGCTTGTCGCGCTCACCTCCTCCCAAGCGTGTCACAAGACGAGATAGCCGGTCTCGATCCCCACTGCCAAGGCGAGGTGGACCAAGGGATAGTTATGGTTATTTCCCATCTCCGCCGCCTAGAACACGGAGAAGAAGAAATAGCTCGTCGTCTCTTTCGCGCTCAGCTTCACCAAGGAGAGACGCACCCGCTAGCGGGGCAAGGAGATATTCACCCGTTCCGGTCCGGAGGAGGAGAAGTCCTAGTTATGAAGCTGGTGGCGATGCACGTGGAGGGATGGAAAGGGGCAGAGGTGCAGGCAATGATGGGAAAGGTGGGAGAGCCAGAGCTGCGGATTATTTGTAGATTAGCATGGAGAGGCGATAGATACCGCGTTGTCAGGTGGAGACACGGAATTGCCAGAATCAAACGAACTTGTCGTCTAAATATCTGGTGCTGTGCTGTGGTGCATATCGTGAGGTAGATGAGCCTTGCGTTAACGTCCTCGCACAGCGTCCTCGCATAGCCATCAGACGTCCATCTCAACGCCCTTGGTTGGGGCAGATCATCCACTGAAGGAAGGCCTCGATTCAGCCTGGACATCTTGGATTTCAAGTCCGCACGTCGGTGTTGAATGGCGAGGGAAGAAACAAGACTCTCCGGGGTAAAAGCAAGAAATCTCAACGGTCGCTTACAGGAGACAGTCCTGGAATTGGAGTGTGGTGCCTCTCCATGACACGATATTCTGGAGGGTGGAGTGTGGGGGGTGGTGGTGGTGTTGGTGTTGGTGTTGGTTGATGGGGTATAAGGATAGTCCTATGGAGAAATGAG
>JAABUP010002932.1_pt1 | contig 31364 bp, 34 predicted proteins | sample 5559201 | NCBI WGS metagenome assembly JAABUP01 (sample SAMN10711887, study PRJNA513373) | rock metagenome | isolation source: Antarctica rocks | place: Antarctica
ACCGCAAAGACCAAAACTTTGGCGAGGACTTTTGGTCTTTGCGGTGCCACGAAATCTTCAGCCCTCCCTCGGCCCAGAGTTTTTGATCCTACTGTAAGCGCATCTTCGCTTTACTTCACATCACCTCATCTCACTTTCTCTTCTTCTTCCGCTCTTGACTCTTGATCTTCTCACTTTAAGCCATCTCAGTCAAAGTCATGTCTGCCAACACCGGCAGTCCCTTTGTTATTCCCCCCAACACAGATGCAACCAGCAATGTCTACCCAAATAATGCCAAGTGGATACGAAAGCTGATGGGCAAAAGGGTGTCTGATACGTCTTCTGACTCTGTACGTTGAGCTACTTCAAAGTCCATTCAAGCTACAGAAGTAAGCGACCTAGACCGATGCTGTGCCTCTATGGTTAGACCTTCACGTTGTCTGAGTTGCCTACAAACCATCATCGACTCCGCGGAGGGGGACACGGTACGTCAGCAAGCTACGGTGCTGACTATAAGGAGGACAGGCAAGTACACAATGACTCAGGTTCTATCTCACGCATGGGACTCGCGTGGGCTGACTACTGATTGCCGACTCACCGTCACTTTGACAAGGACGGCGTCGTTATCGAGGTTGAGTTTGGATAGTAACATAACGTGAAAGGAAGACGTGCAGTGAAGCCCAGGTTGCAAGGAAAATTTTGCTCATGCTGGCGGTTGTTTTCTTGTGGAAATCTTTGACTAGTGTAGCTTACGTAGAGCTCGAGTTTTTGACTTGGAGCGATCATACGCAGTGATCGGTGCTGATGCGGAACCAAGATACCAGATCCGGTGACTGCAACCATCCTACGCCCGAAGACGTAGTTCGACTTCAGTTCTGATTCGTATGATCATTGAATAGACGCTATGGGCCGGTCCCGTTGTATCTAGAATAACAGTAGGAGAAGCGATAAGTTTACCAGCCAACCGTGACACCAAAACGAGCCATGCAAAATACCGCCGAATCTTTCTGCTCTTCTTCGAGTTATCAGTCGCCAATCGCAGCCCCCACCTTCACCTTCTTACCAGTACCCACCTCTTCTACATCATCAGTAAACTCAACCTTTCGTTTTCCGCTGCCATTCACCGCTGTATTTCGTGCGACGTCCTGCCTGCCATCAGATGTGGGCTTTCTCCGCTTCACTAGGTTTGTGAGATCATGGGCCCCCTTCGTAGCTTCCTCGATCCTGGCTTGCTGTGCGGCAGGCGACTCGCCGAGGATCGAGCCTAGGATACCACTCAGAGAATTCGCGCCATCGATTGCGCCTGTGCCAGTGGGATCATTGATAGACACCGGAGGCTGCCGGAGCTCGACAAGCTTAGGAAAGTATCAGTCACGGCCGCAAACGTAGACGGCTCGTAAACACTCACTCTTTGCTCCATGTCTGCCACCATAACTTTCACATCGTCAATGCTATCCTTCGTCACTTTCGGCTTCCGTGAAGTTGCAGTACTTGCGGCGCTGGATGCTAAGTTTGTCTTTTCCTTTTGGATCCTCAGCTTACAGCTCTCGATTGCGGCCTCCATCTCCTTGGCAGCTTCTTCTCGCATGGCTTCGTCCACGTGCGCCTCCTTGCCTTCGTCGGCCTCCCCATCCTCGCCCTTTTGTTGTGTGACCGATGAGAATTCCAGAGCCAGAGAGAGCTTGTAATGTGCCTCGGCAATGAGACTCGAGTCTTTCGGGAACAACTCCTGCTTGAGCGCCAACGAAGCCTTCAGGTCTACAACCGCGTTTGGGAACCTTTCACCCTCAAGTGATATCTCGGCTTGCAGATCATGTGTATCTGCTAAGCGCTCCTTGACCTGCTTGACATCTTCTGATTCCTCAGTGGACTTGCCCTTCCCATCAGTGGCTTGTGTCTCTTCCAGCCTCCGTAGTAACAGTATCCGTGCCAAGTCGAGGACCTCGTAAGCGTTGACAAAGTCATCTTCCTCGTCCTCCGCTTCCGCAGGGTTCGCATCCTCGTCTTCCCCACCCTCGTCGTCTCCAGAGTCGTCGAAATTCTCGTCTCCCGTGAACTGAAAATGGGGATTATCGTTCGCTGATTCCCCACCTTTCTCATCCTTCCCACCATCTTTGTCCTCCACCACTTGTGTAACGCCTTCTTCAGCTATCCTGTCCTGCGCATTTGTGGCGCCAGCGGCGCTGCTCTCCCCGTTGTTTGCCTTACTTTTCGACTTCTTAGGTCCGTACCCAGGTTGCTCCCCGGCCACTTTAGATCCTAAGACGTCACTGTTGCTAACGGCGACATGATATAAACAGCGGCCGTAGGAGTATAGTAGGTCGGCGTTCTTGGATGACATCTCGCCATAAAGCTCAGCCTGCAGCTCCGTGGCCTCGGAATAGAGCTCCGCTGCCGCACTGTAGTCCTTGATCGAATATTTGAGGGTTGCTTGAGCAGTGAGGTCAACAAGCCGGGCCTGTGAAATGCCCTCTACGTTGCCATCAGCTTCAACATCTGATAGACCATGCTGCGGATCGGAAGCTTCTTCCATGTTTCTTCGCGTGAGATCTGGAGTGAACGTAGATCAGATTGATCGGCGAAGTGAGCTGGACTTGACTCGATGGTTGCGAAGAGACAGCGTTCGGATTGCATCTCGCCAGCGGGACGGTGACGCGAACCACAACGCGTCCCCCCACCAAACCCAGACTTTGACATTGGCTTCAGCTCGACGCATTTTCGAGTTCTGTCCAATGACTTGATGGACTGCCCCGGTGGTTGAAAGACCGATCTTTAGACTAGAGTATGACCACACACACCGTACCTTTGTTGCGACCCGCTGCAAAGCCAGCGCCCTCCAACCCGATCCCGTCATCTTCTCCAGGGTTCGGCACACCTATACACCCTCTCAAGCTTCAAAAAGCTGCCGCAGAGGCGCCAAAACCTTCAATCCTTACTATCCTTCTTCCACCAGCAACCCTCCGACCATTAGCCTTCCGCACGTTCACCAAGAAGCACAACCTCACGCTTACATCCTCGGCACTGCAAGCTTTTGCAACATTCATTGGCAAGAATTGCGGATCACGATGGCGGGAAGAAGGTCTTGCAGAGCGGGTTTTGGAAGAGATAGCAAAGAGTTGGAAGAAAAGTGGCGGTGGGGTGATTGTTGACGGCGACAGCGATGAGTTGAGAAGCATTCTACGTAGTCTGGAAGGATACATGAGTGGTGGGAGAGTAGTGCAGGGCAAAGCACTAAGTCGACATGGCAGCTTTGCCTTTGGAGATAATGAAAATGCTCCAGGTGAAAGGTCACTGGTCCTTGAGAGGGAAGAGAGTCAGGCCAGTCTAGCCATGTCTACGTTAGAGGTTGGGGATGAGGAGGAAGACAATCACGCCAATGATCCAAGGAAATGGCTACAAGTCATTGGGGCCTTTGAACAACCACGATTGGACTATGTTGTTGGCAAGAAGCACTTCGAAAAGTCCACTGCCGCGCCATCACTGCTACCTTCGCCCTCACATAAGACGCACCTCTTCAGACATCGCTATCATCTCATCCATCAACGTCTCCTTAGAAATGAGTCATTTCAGACACCATCATTTGCGCCAGATCGTGCGCCGGCTTTACAACGCTCATCGTCCACCATCGCGAGCGCACAGAGTTCGTATAAGCTCACATCCATTGCGAACCTGCTCGGTCGGAGCGGCAGCAGCCATCTCCTTTTAGGATTGCTCACAATAGCACCAACAGGCACGCTATCTCTCAGTGACCTGACCGGCAGTATCGCGCTCGATCTCCAACATGCGAAGCCAGTACCGGAAAACGGTGCTTGGTTCGCACCAGGGATGATCGTGCTTGTGGACGGCATTTATGAAGAACTGGGTGCCGATGCTGGAGCAGGCCTTGGCGGTGGAGGAGGCGTTGGCGGCACGATCGGAGGCAGATTCGTCGGGTTCTCAGTTGGTGGTCCGCCATGTGAGCGACGAGAGGTAACGCTTGGCGTCAGCGATATTAGCGGCGAAGGGAATATGAGTGCGGGAGGAGGCTTTGGATGGGTAGATTTCCTGGGTGTGGGGAGTGAGCGCGCTCTAGGGTCAAGGATGAGGATGATGGAGCAGCGCGTCATCGGACGAGGTGCGACTGTCCAGTCCAGCAAGGGCAGGAGTCGAGTAGTGATCATGGGCGAAGTGACGCTTGACAGCACAAAGACACTGGAGGCTTTAAAGATGGTACTGGGCACATATGCTGCGGAATTGGTAGAGGACTCCCCAATGACAGTCGTTCTGATCGGCAACTTTGTCCAGCACGCAATTATGGCTGGTGGTGGCAGCGGAGGCAGCATCGAATACAAAGAGTACTTTGACTCGCTGGCATCGACTCTGGTTGAGTTCCCCTCCATACTCCAGAATGCCACCTTTATCTTCGTTCCAGGAGACAACGATCCGTGGGCCTCCTCTTTCTCAGCTGGAGCAGCAACACCGTTGCCAAGGAGAGGTGTGCCGGATTTGTTCACGTCAAGGATCAAACGTGCGTTTGCCACTGCAAATACAGAAGCGGAGAAGGAACTAGGTAAGAGAGCTGACGGTGAAGCGATCTGGACCACAAACCCGTCCCGGATGAGTTTGTTTGGTCCAACACAAGAGATTGTCCTCTTCCGAGATGATATCTCTGGGCGGCTACGAAGAAACGCTATCAGGTTCAAGGCGCCAGAGCTGGCAGAACCGACACCGACAAATGACTCGGCTGCTACATCGCAGAACAATTCCGAAGAGGACACGGAGCAGATGGACATTGATCATGATGTGGAGGCCGCAGAGTCTCACTTGCCCACTGCAAACCCTCGAGCACCAGATCCCAATTCTAATGCTTCTTCCGACCTCCTCAGTGCTCGCAAGCTCGTAAAGACGATCCTTGATCAGGGCTATCTTTCTCCTTTTCCGTTATCCACGCGTCCTGTGCTCTGGGACTATGCCAGTGCACTGCAATTGTATCCTCTACCCACAGCTCTGGTACTTGTGGATCCACAAGCACCGCCATTTGCCGTCACTTATGAGGGCTGCCATGTGATGAACCCTGGAAAGCTGGTGGCGGAAGACAGAAGAGGTCTGGCACTGTGGATGGAGTACGATGCCAGAAGCAGGAAAGGAAAGGTTAGACAGGCGCATTTCTGACATTCTTACCAATCTAGTTTAGACAGTGAAATACCCTGTGTTAGCCTGAGTTCTTACTCACAAAGACTGAAGAGATCATGAACAGCACGCAATGAGATTTACGTATCACGAAATAGAGTTAAGCTTTATCACCAAGGTCAGAAAGTCCGCAAAGTAAGTCAGCAGCCAGGTTCTCATTCTTCTCACACATGAAGTAGACCTCAACAACCAGACCATCCTTGGATTGAAGTCGACGTAACTGTATCTCAAAGTTAGTGGGAGAGCTGCTATGCAATATGTGGTGAGCCTGCCTATCTAAAGCCTCTGCCTCTTCTTCGGTAGCAGTGATGTTTTCGTCTTCGGGCGGAAGTCCTTCGTCCTCGTTAGAGCATACGGTCATGGGTTCAGATTCATCAATGTGGTCGGTAATGACCTGCACAAGACCCGGGTCGTTGGTCAGCAGGACTCGCAAGAACGGTTGGTGAAGCGTTTGACGAAGTTGACAGAACCCTGAGTCGGCACGAATAAATTCAGGACCTCTGAGACCATCTGCTCCCACCGAGACGTAACTTGCGGCTTCGTGCGGTGACGGAGCTTCACCTTACTGACCGCTGTAAGCGGTCATCGTGGCAAGTGAGTCCGAACTCCCCAAATTGGTGCTAGCAATCAGATGACGAAAGTGTCCGTTACCAGCCATCGTAGAAGGAGAAACGATCCCAATTCGAGAGTTCATCTAGTATTGGACCTCCGAAGCTGGTGCTTTCCGCTTGTTTCGTCGGGTTACGTCTGCTCCCATTTGCGCCCAAGGTGATGCTGCAGAGTGGATCATAGTCTGCTTTCCATTACCCTCTCGAGGCCAAGCCAAGCAATGTCGCTTTTCTACAAAGATACAGAATGTCTGTAGAGGATATTCCAAGGTGTTTTGAGAAAAGTGCGAGAGGTTTGGAGGGTGCAATATCCTGAAACCATCTAGGAAAAGGATTGCGTGCGCCAATCGTTCCTGACTCTCAAGGTGTTGAGAAGAGACGTAGCATGAACCTTTGCAATCTGACAGAAAAAACTCTACTGCATTTGTATTGTAACTCTCTTGGCTGTCAACATATTATAAGAACTTTCAATTACCAAGCCAAAAACCCGCCATTCTTGATAGCTTCTTCCTTTATCCAGCTCAGAGTATCAATATAGGCAAGTCCAATGCAGCACATAAAGTCACCCTCGCTCATCATATATCGATGCTCATGTTCATCGACGGAACTCTGCGGGATATATAGTTTTGTCGTTAAATCAATGACTGTAAAAAGAATCCGACCGCGGGTCGAGGTAGCCTCCGTAATTGCTGCCGGCGTGTTTGTGCTGCCCATAGACAGGTTTGATGACCTGCTCGATAGCTTCGACAATCTCATGAAAGCCAAGTACCGTCAAGGTACGGGGAAATGCATAGATGAAGCTTTGCTTGACCACGGTCTCTCCGTCCTATCTGGAGCTCTTGAGGGACAAAGTGTTCCGTTTGTAAGTCGACTTGTGATCAGATCCTTCTCTTCCGACGCAACGGTCTCATCACTGGCCCAGCGATAGGATATAACAGTATAATGATGACAATTCTCTACGGTCCTTAAATCAAATGTTTGTAGTCCAAGGGCATCTCTATGCCGAAACGGTCGTCAGTTCAGTGACTCGTACACACAACCGCCTATTTCCATGCGTCTTCCAAGCATTTTCTGGGTATGGTCTGATACAGGTCATCTTTGACGCCTGATCCGTGATGCGTTCGGTTATGTACCGCTCTCATCGCTTTCCTCGAGAATCCGAAGACGATTGATGCTCTTATTCAGATACATGCGTGAGTATGGATCGTCAGATTCGTCAAGGTTGACGTCGGACACAAGACCATATCCAAGGATGATCGAAGGAGAGTTCTATGGTTCGAACACTTGCGCCTTGTCCAAGTCTCAGGTACCAGAAGCTGCAATGATCTCGCCCGTTTTTCAGGCTTGACGCGCGCATACATTCATTCTGCAAAGCCTGAAGTAGCAGAATCTGGAGTTTGTCAGAAGTGTCACATATTCTTGAGAATGTCGATGCAAAATCCTTGTGTTAGTAATAACTGACCTTGATACTGCTTGTACTCTACGGGATTATTGGGTACGGAGGTAGCCGTAAAATCACATGTGCAATACATGTGATTGGAGCCTTGACAGACCCCTTGTCTTCGCCGAAACACTGTCAAAACCTTTCCTCCTGCTTTCATTTCTCTACTTTAACTCACCTCTTCGTCTCTCAATCTCCTAAACGCCGTTCATTGCTGCATTGCTCCGTCCTGCCAGTCACTCTCTGTGTTCGACCTTCTTCTCAATCACTAATAATACCCACCGCGCATCCGATCAGCCAGGCTCTGTGTGTGTTCGCGCTCCTCTCCTTTTGCTGTCACGACCTTCATTTCGATCACACTTGGGTTGATCCCGAGCTTCCAACTGCTCCGAGCGTTGACACGCAATATTATCGTCAATGCAACGCTCGAATTTCTCCGCAACATTCTACCAACCATTTTGTATCTTGAAATAGATTTTCGGCGACCACCCTTGAGCTAGCGATTCTGCACATTGCAGCCAGCTGCGCTCAGCCGCAACGAAGCGATCCGGCATCTTTCAGTCACGTCTTAAGGAGACGCATCGTCTCTCCTTTCCGGTCGATCAATTGTTTCGACTTCATACAGTTCCAGCACCAACATCGTTGTAACCTCACGATGAGAACACTACGGTTTCACGCCAAGAATATTGTTGGCTACCTGGCTTTGAGTGCTCTACCGACAACGGTGCTTGGAGCCGACATCCTCAAAACCTCCGGCTTCACCACCTGTCTCGATAAGTCCACAATCACTGTAGACAAACTTGACGTGCAATATGATCGTTCTGGCAATACGGTGACATTCGATGTGGCGGGCAGCAGCGCCAAGGAGCAGAACGTAACGGCTTCTTTGATCGTTACGGCGTATGGAAAGCAGGTTTATCAGAAAGATTTTGATCCTTGCGCAGAAGACACAAAGGTTCAGCAGCTATGTCCTGGTAGGCGTTAGCAACATGTATAGCATTGAAAGACACAGACTGACGATGTTGTGCTTAGTGCCTTCCGGCAACTTTGCCGCTAAAGGATCACAAAACATTCCTTCAAATTACGCCTCCATGATTCCTTCCATAGCCTTCTCCGTACCAGACTTAGACGGCGAAGCTAAGTTGCAACTAAAGGCTGCCGATGGCGGACAAGACCTCGCATGTATTCAATCCAGTGTTAACAATGGCAGGACGGTCGAGGTTCCAGCTGTCTCATATGTTGCAGCTGGCGTAGCAGGAGCTGCACTACTTCTTACGGGTGTGTCTGCACTTGGAAGTGTGGGTGCCACGGGCGCGAGCACACCAAGCCCAAGCTTCAGCGACGTTATCGGATGGTTCCAATCCATGGCGATGAACGGTATGCTCAGCGTCAATTACCCGCCTGTCTACCGGAGTTTTACAAAGAATTTTGCTTTCAGCGGTGGCTTGATCCCATGGAATCAGATGCAGAGCACGATTGACAGCTTCAGGAAAGCTACCGGAGGAAACCTCACCGAGGATAGTGTTGCCTACCTGAGGAATGCAACGCTCGTTTACACGGACGGTTCCTCCTCCAATTCCAGCAGCAAGATGAAGCGTGGAATCGAGTTCTTCTTCGACGGCATTTTTCTCGACACGCGTGACGTCTCAACCGAAGTCAATGCCACGCAGTCCGGAAGTAGCAGCGGCAACAGCACTGGTGGATCTACCGACAATAAGGTCTCGCATCTTGTTCACGGCATACAAGGCTATGTCGAGCAGCTTACAATCCCTCAAGCGAATACCTTCATGACCGTCCTATTAATCTTTGCTATCGTTGTCGCTGCGATTGCTGTAGGGATCCTACTCTTCAAGGTTATCCTCGAAACTTGGGCTCTCTTCGGCTCCTTCCCAAACAAACTGATTAGCTTTCGAAAACGCTACTGGGGCCTTTTGGCTAGAACCATTACTAATCTGATTCTCCTGTTATACGGTATCTGGACGCTGTACTGCGTTTACCAGTTTACCCACGGCGACTCCTGGGCCGCGAAGGCGTTAGCTGGTGTAACGTTTGGGATTTTCACCGCAATCCTGGGCTTTTTCACCTTCCGCATCTGGCAACTTGCACATAAGTACAAGGAGCTAGAGGGCGATGCCTCAGCCTTATTTGAGGATAAGGAGACGTGGGTGAAATACAGTCTTTTCTACGACACCTACAAGAAAGGCTACTGGTGGCTCTTCATGCCAGCAATTGTTTACATGTTTGCCAAAGGCTGCGTACTCGCTGCTGGAGACGGTCATGGTCTTGCCCAGACGGCAGGTCAACTAATCATCGAGTCTCTAATGCTGGCTCTTCTACTCTGGAATAGACCGTTTGCGACTAAGGCGGGCAATTGGATCAATGTCTTCATCCAAGTCGCACGGGTGCTGTCCGTTGTGTGTATCTTAGTCTTTGTGGAGCAACTCGGCATCTCGCAGTCTACGAAGACCATTACAGGAGTTGTCTTGATTGCAGTCCAGTCGGTCCTCACTGGGTCATTGGCGATCTTGATTGCAGTCAACTCGATTATCTTCTGTTGCAAGGAGAATCCGCACCGCAAGAGGAGAAAGGAGGCGGGTGAGTTAGATCGTGCTAGAACACATCGACCTGTGGCGACGATACTGACTACTTCGGCAGAGAAATTGAACCGTGATCTTGACAACCTTACTCCTCTCGATGCTCGAAACTCACTCCTCATGGACCCTTCGGACTACAAAGACTCCCGTCTCAAAGCACCCCTTGTGTCCGGCTATCCTATGAGCACTGTCAGCAGTCACACCAGCTATGATCGTTTACCGACTTATCGGGATCAGACGCCGCCACCTCGTCGTTTCGGCCCCGGAGAAAGCACGGAGAACCTTGTCAACTCGGCAGCGAGTAGCGGAGAAAGCCACCATCGAAGTACGAGCCATGAGAGCGATAGTGTGAGCCCGCCACCTGTAGGAAGACAGCCGACAGTGCCGAACGTGGGCTACCGGGGTATGGCTTACTAAGTTAATTATGTGCGCATACGGGTTCGAGCACGAGCACTGCTCCGGGGTTCACTTCGGCGTCAACATTTTTAGGTGTACGGAGGTCACTTGCTTTGATCACTATCTTCCTCATGCACTTCATTAGCGCCTCCTCTTGCCGTTATCATAAGACGGAAGGGCGTCCGGATTCAAAATTTTATGAAACTTCGATGTTTACTAGCATTCACTTTAATTCGACGGATCGTTCATGTGCATCAGAATCGTAGAGAGCGTCCGCAATACTTGAAAGGCGATCATGGGCCTCTAGATGCTTAACAATCTTATGTCATGTGCTGCAATGAACGTTACGATCTGTTCAAACCCCAGCTCTACGATTGTCAACAGTCCTTGAATTTCGCATTCCAATCTTATGAAACGTAAAGTGGCCATCGTTTTCCCAAAGACATGAGTGTGGCCGATTAGGATATAACGATATACGACCATGAACCGCTCAGAAACATGTCCTAGGTTACATGCCATAACATAATCGCGTCACCCACAGAATTCCAGACTCGCGGATTCAAGGCAGAGGGCGGTTGTATGCTGAGTGGGGTCTGACAGCTCGACACGACCGAATAACAATCTGATTAGGAAGACGTGAAGAGGAGTACCTTACTAATGGAGAAGTCAAAATCAGCCAGAAGCAAATACTATTCCTCAGACTTGGAGCGTAGACCTCCAGCAAGGATAGAGCCTTGGCTTTGGAAGTCAACAGGCTAGGCTCATCGACGGGATGTGAGCGTGGAGTCTGGGAAACTGGGGTCCAGGGTATGTGTTGGGGATGCGGTTCTTGACGATCAAGAGGTTGCAGGATTGGGATGAACACTGAACGCGGTATCGCATGTAAGGCTGGCGTATCCAGCGGACCTTCGGTAGCCTCGAGGTCTGCGATAGAACGCGGTGAGCATCTCCATCTAATCACGGATAAGTGTCTCTTGATTCCTCTGGGTGTTTTGCTACTTTTGGAGATCTCCAATTCGGCCGTGAAATCACAGGCATGTCCAAGGCGGCCAAGGCTGTCGAGTAGGTTCGTCAGCATGACACAGACAAACGTGGCTGTAATACCGAGCGAGGAGAAGCGAGCGAGGAGAAGAGATCAAGTTCTCATTGAATAGTGAAATCAAATGCTATGAAAACGCCGCATATCCAGGGTATCTCGTCAGATTCGGTCCTCTGCCATTAGCCTCATTAAGCATTACGTGCCATGTCCTCAGTTCACGCACAAACGCCAGATATGTGAGACGCCCTATGACTCCCGTGCCCCAATTTCTCGGTCGTTAATCGTTTCGTGCGAGCTCGGTATCAGCCTTGTTGGCTAGCCGTATCGCATGTCCTCCTCACTTTCTTTTCCCAATCATGAAATACCCTCACTCTTCGCCCTTCGGTCGGTATCTCTCTCACCCCTTCCAAATCGCCTTCCTCTCCTCCTCTTCATTGCCAAAGTAGGACTCCACACTCCTGCGAATAGATCCTCGCATTCGTCCTCGTCCTGACTGTCGAACTCGACACTCTCCTCCTTGACCCTGTCCAGACCCTTCGGTAGTGCAACAGGCGGCATGCCGTACTCATCTCTCCAACCATCATCTGCTTCATTCTCCCAGCACGACGACGATGAGGTGCGCTTCGTCTCCAAGATGAACTTGCCGACTTTGTACCTCTGCGTCTCCTCTTCTGCGGCGACATACTTCCACCCTAACCCGTTCCCGCAGAAGGAACAACTGATGTCGCTCACCGTGTGCGCCCCGGTGACCAGCTGTCTAGGGACAGCTCTATCTGTATGTGTGTTCGGTAATGACATGTTCGGGGTCGACGTCATGGCTGTAGTTGATATGCCGGAGGCTGTGGGGGAGGCGGAGACGAGATATGCGCGTCCGTGCCGGCCGGTGAAGCCCTTACTGATGATTTGAGAGGTCATACAGAGGTCCGCGGAGCAGCGGGCACAGCGGAGGTGGGAGACATGGCCGGAGAGGTGGTTGTTAGAGGTGGTAGGATTGGCGATAGCGTCTGGGGAGGAGACGGAAGAAGTACTGGTGGAGGAGTCGGTGGAGTCGGCGCTGGACTTGCGGCGACGGAAGGGAAGTGAAGGGAGGAGGTAAGTCGGGAAAATCGACGGTGGGGAAGGACGATTATGGAGGAATGACATGGTGGTATCTGATTACGATTCGAGAACGTTGAATATTGGAAAGCAGTCCTCGAGCAGATGCTTATCGTAGCCGGACGTGAGGGCTTGCCAAACTCCTAAAGCGTCCCGAAACGTTTATCCAATTCCTTTGTACGCGGAGGCTGCCTCAACCGCTGTGTCCAAATGATATAGTGCAGTCTGCGGGCTTCCCACTCCCCATTCTGAGAAGAATAAGGAAAAGGTAGGAGAATGGATGATGGACTGGCGGAGTGGTCATGATCACCTCATCCTTCCCGCCGGTTCCGAGAGGTGCTCGTGACTGTTCTCGATACTTTACTGGAATCAAGGTTGAAGGTATGATTACACGAGATCGAAGTGTAAAGCAACTCGTGAACGATAACTAAGTCACTGTAAGACGATGCGTATCACGCGATGGCCTCCATCTCTGCAATTGTAAAGTTCTAATCGGAGTACTGCTTGGTTGCTCTGTACCCTGCTGGTATTGTACAATTCATACAATACAAATATGTACAATACCTGAAGATCGACATACCGTACCCTCCCGCCTTTACCGAGCCGCCGCTACTGCACTGTCAAATCTCACCCACAACACAATCAATCTTGCTTCTTACCTCACTTACTTCGTTGGGTACACTTGTCGCGTGACGTAGACGGTCAATAGTTGCTGCCAGGTTTTGTGATTGAGCAAAGGCCATGCTTAACCCTATTGGCGAAGGGTACATAAATCCCGCATGACACACACCAATATCGACAAGTACCTCTGAGGGAATCCAGCGCGAATGCAACAGAAGAAAATTCTATATCTCCATGCCCAGGAAGACCCAGGTCTCGCTTGTGGTCTCCCGCCCTTTGGCCCAATAGTCCAGCGTTACAAGGTTGAAGCCAACCCAACCCAGATCCCTCGTCAGCCTCTTAAGCTCGCTCGGTTCGATCGACCGATTCAGGCAGGTGACCAGGCCTGTACAGTTGGAGATGGAATCGCTCGCCAGCTCGATTAGGGCCATGAGACTGTTAAGATTATCAGCCATGCACTACTGCGCAGGAAGATAGGCCGCGTGACGGTTCTATGACGTACCCATGCTTCAAGTCCTTGCCGACAAGTCCATCGTCGAAGAAAATGAACAAGCTCTTCTCGTCGCCCTTACCAGCCACAAAGCCCCTGAAACTAGTGTCACCTGTTTAATCCCATACCTCAATCCAATCATTCACACATCCATGCGTTGCCTCAAAGTGTCTATTCAGAACGTTGACAGTATGCGCATCCATCACAAGCGAGTTCTGCTTGACTGTAATCCCCTCACCAAGGAACACGGCCTTCAATGTCGCGCAGAAGAGTCTCTCACACTCTTCCATGACGGTATACGCAGCCCCCCCTCCACGCGCCCAGAAGCTCTTCTTGTTCGTCTGCGAGAGCTCGGTGTCGGTTGCATAGGCGGGAAGGGGGGGACTGAGCGGAGGGGAAGGGATACCTGAGGGGACCTCAGGGATACCACCGTGCCCCTACGAAGCCACAGGCGTCAGCATTGTGTCTCACATTGAGTTGCCTAGTGGAAGAAGAATACAAGTAAAACACGAGACAAGGTGGAAGTGAGCGCGTACCGCCGGCACCCGTAGAGGAATAGTGGAAACCTTTCAGAGCCATGGTGCTGGCGTTGACGGTGTAGCAGCTGGCTAGGATAGAAGGCGTAGGACAAATGTTGTAGGCGTGAGGATTACTACTGCTATCATCCTTATTACTTTTAGTGGGTTTCGCCATTGTTGATGAATGCCACAATTGCGATAATCGATGATGGATGAAAGCGTTTGAGTGGGAGCCTTGGAACTTGAGTTGCGCGGGTTTGTCGTAATCAGAGATCGATATGACAGCGTCCGAGCGATGATTTCGCAATGTGAAGACTCACTGCGGTGAAAATATCTGGGTGTCGCAAATGTAGAGGAAATGTGTGAGTCTCAATGGCGATGTTTGCAGACGAATGTTGGTTTGTAAAAGCAGGGCGTATCCATATTAGTAAGCACGTATAATACACGATTACTTTCACAAAGTACAAACACTTGTACCTGCCAAGTACCCGCACAGAGTCTCAAAGTAGTCAGCTACCGCAGTTTGTTTCGGCGATGTAAGCCTCACATTGTTATCATATGTCACCGCTCAGGGAGAATGGTACCATATCTTGTTGCTTCGTGAGACTTTGAAATGTGAATTGAATATGCATGTGATAACTCTACAGCCCTCTGCGCCTCTGAGTGAGGCGTGATGGATGGTCTTGAACTCAAGAGACTTTAGAGCAACAATAGCAGATGAAGGAGTAGCGGCAGCCAAAGGACAAGCGCACGAGTGTGTCCCTTACTATATAAAGCTCGAATGTCCCCAGTGAATCACATGCAAAACGCCGAGTGTATGATCCCCTCACGACCTGGTCGAATCCGCGATGCAAACCACAACACCTGCACACCATATAGAACGTCATGTAGGATTCAATTCCATCCGTTCACCGCTCCCTTTGTTTAGCTCCCTCTAAGTCGAAAAGTGAGTTCCTTTCAGTCCATGATAAATCTCGTCCAAAATAAAAGACAAATCCGAAATCCGCCGCCAGATGGTTCTCTCCATCATAATTCCCGATAATCGCTCGGACGAACTCTTCTTTGCCTTGCTTGATGTCGATGCGGGTTCACCGGCTTGCGGAAGTATGCATTATCCTCTTCGTTCGGAAAGGGCTCGCTAAAAACCGTCCTTTGTTGGTTCAGGAAGGCGCCGTAACTCTTGCCGGGTGACATGATCTGCTGCGGTGGCATGCTGCTCATACCGAGGCCGTTCATCCCCATGGCCACATTCCCCATTGGGAATTGCATGTTACCCTGGGCGTAACCACCATTGGGCATCATGCCATTGCTGTAACCAACCCCATATATGTCATTCGGTTGCTGAAGGAACCCCCCACCACCCATGTTGTTCCAGCCATTCCCACTGCTGCCGATACCGCCATTAGGTGGCATCATCATATTATTCATCATGCCCTGATTCATGCCCGTCATAGGTGTCATATTGGCCGCCATGCTCATGTATCCATTATCAGGGACGTAGGTCATTGGGTTCATACCATGGGACGGCATGAGATTGTTGTTCATAAGATGCACTTGATGCGCAAATGCCATGTCTGGTGCAAGATCCTGTAATTGATCCAGCTGGTTTGGACCGAAACCGCTCGTGAGAGTTCGCTGTTGCTGTTGCTGACCCTGCAAATAGTGGCTACGCATAACACCAGGCCCATTAGGAACACGTTTATTTGATAACTCTTCTTCAGCGGGTCGTTTTTTCATGTTGCGATTAGTCACGGGGTTTGGCGTATTTGTTGAAGCTCTGGTCGATCTCGACGGTGAAGCGGATTCAGCCTTCTCGCTCTCGATGGTTGATGACACTGGTTCCTTGTCCAAGGGACTTCCTGACTTCTTCCTATCTATTTTGGTGCCGGCCTTCTCCTCTTCGTATGCTTTGATTTTGGCGGCAGTCTCGTCGTCAGGGATCAGATTGTCTATTAGCACCCCTTCTGTCGAGCATCCTGGACAAACGAGGTCATTCTCAATCAATGCGTTGATGATACAATCGTTGCAATAGGTCTTCCCACAACATGGCGTTCTGGTAGGCTCAACGAACATGCGCTTGTCAATCGAGCATTCTAAGCCCCTTTCCCGCAGCTCCTCGCTTCCGGTAGCGGCGGCCTGCTGTGCTGCAGCCGACACTTTGGCTTTTGCTTGGTACTGCTCCCATGACGCCTTATCTGGCTCGGCAATCACGAATTCACCTTCGGCGTTGACCATGACCCCTGAAGGCTGCTTCGTATCGTCGATTGTGCCATCGTTTGTAAGTGCTGCGGGCTTCTCAATAGTCTTCAAGAAAGAGCGCGGAATACCGGTTGTCCGCTTCACTCGTGGACGGCCGTCGAAGTTGGGATCATTGTTCGTTGGACACATCTGAATCCAGTGACCTGAAGACAACTTATCAGCGCCGATCTTGAACTTTAGGAGTGCAGAACCCACCTTTTTCACCGCAACGGTAGCAAATATATCCTGGTGGTGGTTTGTGGTCGGGTACATTGACAGGCTTGCCTTTCAAAGGTCCACCTCGGTGGACTGGTGTTGCACTAATTCAAATACTGCGTTAGCCCCATCCCATCATACAATCAGGCAGAATACACCAAGCATCAATATCATGATCCGGCGGTGGGGAATTCGCTGACATACTTTGCCATTTCCTGCTGCTGTTGCGCCCATTGATCGGCCCCAGCCTTAAACATAGCTTCGATCTTTTCTTCTTCAGTTTGGGCGCCATTCATATCAGATAGCCCAAGATTTGTGGTTGTCCTTTTCCCTTGCATAACAGGCTTGGATATCGGTGCTTCCGTCCGAGTTGAATTGCGCGCATTGGCTGGCATTTTACCGGACACATACCGTGCGGCTCCACCCCGGCCGGCCTTGGCAGGGGGGAGTCTTCTGGCAATGATCGAAGTTGACCGTGGGATGATTGTTGTATCATCGTCATACTCTATTCATATATCAGACTTTAATTGGAATAAAATGACCAGAAGAAAGCCGTAACAAGGCTCCAGTAGGAAAACTCACCTTCGTTCGTGTCTTCATTGTAGATGGCGAGCTCGAAGTCGGTACCATCCCCGAGGCGATTGATGGTGATGATCTCCCGCTTCAATTCAAACACGGATATGCCGGTGCCATCGAACGTCACTCGGGATGGCTCCTTTTGGGACTTAAATTTGAAAAACACAGAAGACGACATGACGCTTGAATATGATCTGCAAAGATGTGTGATAGGCAAGCAACAGGTAATTCATAGACTTAGGCGTACAAGTAGTTGGACGGTTGAAAATTGGCACAGCAACGCTACTCGCAGAGGACGGTCCGCTGATGGGGAATTCGTGTCGCAGATGGAGGAAAACCGCTGTCGGACCGTGCTCTTTGCGATGTAGTACTAGATTGTTTGAGCAGACCAGGGTTGTTGAAGGTGTTTTCAGATGTCAGTGGAGAGTACGGGTAAGTGGACGTGGCAGAGTACAGCACTCTTTCTAGAGTGCTGTCGCTTTCTGGTCTTGCGGATGCCAAGCGTATTGTAGATTCTTGAGGATTGAACACAAGCTGATGATCCAGATGTCGCTGAATACAGGATTGGGACGTTGGATACAGGTAAGAAAGGAAATGGAGCCCTCTGAAAAGCAGGAGGTTGGTAAAATCTCGAATCTTCCCGATCCGAGCTATAGCTAGGAAACCACAGCCAAAGACAAGAGTGTCCCTTCAAGTGCTCTGTCTTCTATACTAGGTACAGCAATATTGAGTCGCTCCAAGTCCCCTTGCAGCCCAAGCCCGTCTGACGAAGCTCTTATTGCGATGATCGGTCGCAGGATACGATCGCAATCCTACGTGAGTGGGTGGCGGTGATGGGTAGTCAGGAGAATAGCAGTCGTTGGTGGAGACATCTACAACTGAGAAATAGCTCTAGGTGTGAGGTTTGATTGTGGATGGTGGATGGTGGACGGACAATGTTGCCTGGTGCAGAAGCGGATGGAAAGGTGGTCCATGGACTAGAGTGAAAGAGATTAGAACTCGACAACGGATAATAGTCACGTGATGATGACCAATCTGTTGACACAATTCCATATCTATACTGTACGGAAATAAGATTCTAATTCGCTTAATCATTGGCTGTCCTTCAGTCTTGGCTTTCGTACACCACGTGACTCGAACTGAGAAAACTGAAATGCCTCATTCCATGCGTAAATGCTGCGCAGCTCTGTATCCAGCCATTCATGTCCTTATCATGTCTGTTCAGACTGACAACCGCGTATGTTCAAAATGCGCAGCTCACACGTCGAATGAGTCCTCCATAGCTAGCTAGCTAGCCGTCGAATCGAGTCCTTCCTACACGTCGAAATGAGTCCTCCATAGCTAGCTAGCTAGCCGTCGAATCGAGTCCTTCCTACACGTCGAAATGAGTCCTCCATAGCTAGCTAGCTAGCCGTCGAATCGAGTCCTTCCTACACGTCGAATCGAGTCCTCCATAGCTATAGCTAGCTGTCGCATGAAGTTCTTTCTAGCTGTCTAGCTAGCTGTCGCATGGAGTCCTTCCTAGCTGTCGCATGAAGTCCTTTCTAGCTGTTGCATGGAGTCCTTTCTAGCTGTCTAGCTAGCTGTCGCATGGAGTCCTTTCTAGCTGTCTAGCTAGCTGTCACATGGAGTCCTTTCTAGCTGTCGCATGAAGTCCTTTCTAGCTGTCTAGCTAGCTGTCACATGGAGTCCTTTCTAGCTGTCTAGCTAGCTGTCACATGAAGTCCTTTCTAGCTGTCAAATTGAGTCCTTTCTAGCTGTCTAGCTAGCTGTCACATGGAGTCCTTTCTAGCTGTCGCATGAAGTCCTTTCTAGCTGTCGCATGGAGTCCTTTCTAGCTGTCTAGCTAGCTGTCACATGGAGTCCTTTCTAGCTGTCTAGCTAGCTGTCACATGAAGTTCTTTCTAGCTGTCAAATTGAGTCCTTTCTAGCTGTCTAGCTAGCTGTAATTATATAGACATTAGAATTAAATCAATATTATGAAAACTAAGTCAGTAAAGTAAACAGAAGCTCTAATAATAATTAAGTCAGTAAAGTAAACAAAAGCTCTAATAGTGATAGCAGAATGAGTTATTCAGACATGTATAATTCTTTTATTTTTTATGTGACCTTCTCTGCAGTCTGTACTCAAGAGTGTTTACCTAAATCATCTGAGATCATAGCTGTTCTGATGTGTGCAGCTGCTGCTGAGATCATAATGATGCTGAATAGAGTTAAATGATGATTGATAAAGATGTATTAATGTATAATATAGTGATTCAGAGCTGAATGACTGTGATTGTGATGCAATTAAAACAAGTCAGCACTGTACAGATTCAAATAACAGTAAATATTACTGTGCAGTGCTGTGTGATGCTGAATAATGTGTCATAAAATGAAAAGATTATTAAGAGAAGCTGTCTGTCTGTGCATCATCAGATTGATATAAATGAAGCAAAATAAATCATTACTGAGATAAATAAAGCTGTACACTGCTGAATAATGAGACAGACTGACTTACTGATCATGATGTTGCATGAGTTACATGATTAAGATGACAAAGTTATGATTATAGTGAGTGGGATTGAAATCATGACTGCACAGCACTGAACAGACCACCAATTCAACACTTTAAAATCTACATACATAACTACTCATTAAGCCTACTAGCCACTCACCTCGCTGTCAAGGTGGTGATACCCTTGTTATCTGTACTTTCTTCATTTTAGGAATATTGCGGCTATTACTATTCTACCTACACATATATACATCAATGCAAATTGATTCTCATGATTATGTGTACTCTATCTTCCATAGCAGCGCTTGTGAAGCATCTCAGTCTAGTCTATATCGTTATATCTGGCCATTCTAGTTGGTTACATTTCTTGTACCCTAGCCAAACTCGACTCTCATCTGTACCTCGTTGTGGTCTCCGCCCATATTGAGACCGATCTTTATTCTATGTGCGTCTCGTACGCTCGGATAAGGAATCCCTTCTGTGCTAGAAAGCCCTTCACCTGTTTGATAGTGTATTCACCACGATGAAACTGTAAAGCGTTAATTGCAAGTGACTCTATGTATGTGATCTTTAACATACGCACCATACCAGCTCCCAACGCAGCATCCGTTGCGGTACATTGAAAAACCTCTTGAAAATGTGCTGGGTTGCCAGCGCCGCTGGAAGCTATCACAGGGATCGATATTGCAGCTTTCACATCGTTGATTAATTCGAGATCGAAGCCGCTGTTGCTCCCATCCTTATCTATACAGTTAAGAAGGATTTCTCCAGCGCCCATCGCCTCTACCGCAGTGACTAATTGGCGGACGTCGAAGTCTCGGCCTTCTCGGCCGCCTTTGATCGTACACTGATACCAGCAGAAACTCTCCCCCAATGGTCCTTGATGTATTGTTTTGATTGTATGGTGCGAAGTTTTATCCGGAGACCTGACGTACACCCTTTTTGGGTCAACGCTAACCACAACTGCCTGGTTGCCGTAGGCTTTTGAAATTGTCTCGATCGCTGTCTTCCCTGATAGCTTTCTGCCGGCTGCGACATATTCCTCCGCAGCCAAAACAGCGTCGGACCCTATACTCACCTTGTCCGCGCCTGATTTGAAGTACATCGTCGCAACCTCAAGTGCAGGGATCCTCCTGCCGTCGGTATCAAGGGCATCACGTATACCCCCACCGATAGTCAAGGGAACGAACACCGTTTCTGATGTTCGCCGAAGAATTTCAAGCATTGGAATATCCGCGAGTGGACAGTTCCGAAATGATGTTATATTAAGAAATGTGATTTCGTCTGAGCCTTGCTCATAGTACTTTCGTGCCATGTCAACAGGCTTTCCAAGGTTCCTAATCTGTCCCCCCGTGTCAATGCCACCTTTTTCTCGAACATCGTACTGATCACCTTTCGTAACCACTAAGTCCCCTTCGTCATTAGTTCTCACATCGAGACAGGCAATGACTCTTCTTGTTAAGCCCATCCGTCGATCACCACTACTAGGAATCTGCTTCAGATCCTCCAGACATTTACCGTCCAAAAAGGCTTTCAGAACCCTCAAACCTGCCACCCCACTCTTTTCGGGATGAAACTGTGTAGCGAAGACATTCCCTTTACCTATCGCTCCCACGAATTCCTCTTCACCGTACCGGGCCGTTGCCACAGCCCACCCATCGTTCTCGAGTACTCTTTCTCGGTATGGCACGGCATAGGAGTGCACGTAGTAGTATTTACTGGCTGGCCTCAACCCGTAAAGGCTTTGGCTCTGCGTCACACCTTTGCCAGTTGTGTTCGCTGAGTTCCATCCGATATGCGGTACGCTCTTGCTAGTAGCATTGAATCGCGCCAAGCGGCCAGGAATAAGGCCAAGCCCAGGTACAGTCGGGTCCTCTTCTGAACCTTCAAAAAGAGCTTGTAATCCGACACAGATACCCATGAAAGGTTTGCCAGACTCGATGTGCCTGCGAATGGGTTGAAGATAGCCGCTGTTCGAAAATTGTGAAAGGCAATGACCGAAGTGGCCTACACCTGGCAGGATGAGTTTCTGGGTTTACTCTGTCAGCTGCACCTTATCAAGATCCAACCGCCGGCTTCAAAGGTTTGAAACGGTAGAACAGTTTACTGACCTCTGCATCTTGCACATCCCTGGGCTCCTTGATCCACTCGACGGTGTATCCGACCTTTTCGATCGCGTTGACTAGAGAGCGTACATTGCCAGCTACATAATCGAGGACATGAACTGTGGGCATGCCGGCGAGGTCAAGACGGACGTTTTGTTTGAAGCGGCGCCGACCTTTTTGGTGGTCAATTTCCCGTCCGCCGTACTGACTAGGGATCTCCGGATCAACGAAGCTGCTTGTACTCTACAGTTGTACTCTGTAGGAATACCTTCAAAATGTAAGGTACGAAAGTACGCTCGTGATTTTAGTTGCCGGCTCCTGTAGTGTAAGTACGAAGTACTTGTAATAATGATTGTAGAGCGGCAATCCCCTCACAATTTCGACGGATGAAGATGTAGCAAAGATTTATTAAATCTAACAGCGGATAAAGGCCATAGCGTGGCATTACATCTTCAGTCTAAAGATCTGTACATAATCAGGCCAAAGGACAGATGAATAGATGTCTCCTCCACAAGACTTGCGGCATGAATTGCTTGCTGAAGTCGAGATCTTTCAACACTACAATACTGCGTAAACGGATGTCGGAGATCAATTCTGTACTTATTCAATCTGTGGATTCGAAATTGCAGTGATGAGTGTGACTTTCAGATCCGTTGTTGAGAAAACACCTCGGTTTACTGAACATTGTCTTGTTTAAGTAGTTTACGGGTTCTCAGACTCAAGATTGAACGTTGACTGGTCGTGGTTCAGTAGGCTAGTACTTCAACGATGTGTACAGGCATCGCTGGGCTTTTAGGTGTGTCGTGGGCAATACTAGGTAATAGTCGAGGAGGCCTTTTCTATTCGAAGCCATCTTCAAGGATAAAGAAGTGATACATAGGGGGCTCTTCAATTATTAGCACGTGGAAGTTGTGAGGTATCTTTGCAAGACCGGAACCTACGCCAAGAAAGGCCTTGAACTGGGATGTGTTGGGTGGACCATACTCTGACGTTCTCATAATCATCCAAATCAACAAGTTCACAAACCCTATGAACTGACTCGTTCCGTTGTCTTTAGCTCATTGACAATATAATTCGTGGTGTATGCGGCGGAGTAGCTGTCATTGCACTGGAGACAGAGTTAGTGGTCGGATTCACGCAAATGCACGTTGTGCACTACTGGACGCCAAAGTTCAGATCACTAAATTATCGAGCTGGGATTAGTGTTCGATGACTTTAGATGTTTCTTGCAGAATTGTAAGAGAGGTATGGTCGACGAAGCACAGCATTGTAAGCCAAATCTCAGTCGCTCGTCCTATACTCGTCTAGCCCCTTATGAGCTTGAGAAAGAGGTTCGCACTACACACGAAATGCACCAATGGAAACGCTGGGATGCTAGTGAGAGATGGAATATTTTACCTTCTCTTCTGGTTTGAGCTCTTCCGCACTCAAGAAGGCGGTGTCACAGATGAAGCCGGCCAAACATTGAGCGGCCTAGACGGTTTCGGACACTTTATTTGCGATGCAGTGGCCTGGGACGATGTCACTATAGCAGAGGTAGAGATGTGATGGTCGCGGTTCGACGAGAATTTTATGAGGTAGCGGGCCTTTTCTGAAAACGCTTACGGAGTTCGAGTACAGGTCGAACGCCGCATGTTGAGTGATTGTAATAGCGTGTTCAAGCCACCACGCATGGGGGTAAAACGGGCCTCATATATTCCAAAAGCACGGCGTTGTCAGTTCACGACCCTTTCCATGCCCTATGGAAGTATCCCTCCCGTCACTTATCCATTGGAGAGGGAGATTGGCAACGAGGACCTCGGAATATAATCAAAATAGGCACAGAGCGGCTGGTAAGGAGGCGCTTCGCCCGCTGGATTCACTTCCAAATCGAGTATAATCTTACTGTAACTGTTAGCTACATTAGATAGGTACGGGGAGAAGAACAGTAGGGCCGCAGCGGCAGCCATCCCTACCCCCTGTATCCAATTTACCACCTTGGAATTGCTCCCTACAAAGCATCTCTCCTCTTGGACTGGGAATACCGTCATGATATTACCAACGACGATACGTCACGGTGGTACATCACAGTGTCTGTGCTAGATAGACGAGTCCGTTCCGAGGCTATGTAGACGTCAGATTGTTGCGATCCAAGAGGGACCAGATGCACACTCACCGGAGAGAATTGCCTTAACATCACACCTCCTTCCTGGAAGATTGCTGCACTCTGCTGCGGTCACTGCACTGCCCAGCGACTGAATACCATAGCATCTTGCGCACCTCTGTATCCATACTGTAGCCCTGAGCATACACCACTTCCGAGATCCCGACTTGAGTGATTTTGATACTACACGTCAGGCATGGGCACCTTTTCTTCCATCAGCTCATAGCATGTGTCTTGGCTGAAGGCCGCACTCACGTGTCACAGTACAATATTGAACCTTCTCTTATCCTCTCTCTTCCTGCTTCCAGCAGCGCGTTCTCTTCGGCGTGTATGCATAAGCAAGTCGAGAGTCCCACGCCAGCTCCATGACCGTCGTTGCAACGGGGACCTAATCCAGCATTAGTATCACCCAAGGTGGCTTGTGCGCTGTATCCTTGACTCACATCCGCCCTCATTACAGTTCTTGATATTCCTTGGTGTGCCATTGTAGCCTGTGCTTATCACTCTCTTTTCCCGGACAAGGACACATCCTACTCGTCTTTTCATGCAATTACTTCTTTGGGCAGCCAATGACGCCAATTGCATGAAATATTGATCCCAGCTAGGTCGCAGGCGTTGCTCGTTTGTCAGGTCCAATTCTGAGAGCGCATCGCGCAACTGCCATAGCGACGATGTGGGATTGACAAGGCGGACTTGAGCACGATCAATCAGCCGAGCAAGGCCAAACTTCTGATTATACAGATGGTCGTCATTCCGAACTACGAAGTCTTCGAGAGATGGAGGTGTCTGGTAGTAGAGTTCGCACCTGAAAGCAGAAATGAGATATTTGGACATGCAGGTTCGGACATCGCCCTATGGATACATACCTCTCTGTAAAGCGCTTCCACCTTATACTAACAGGTGCGTCTACACTGACAAGGATGAAGAAGGGTCTGCGCTGCAGTATATCCAAGACGCACTCATCCCAAACATCTGTAGTGACCCAGCGCTCTGACCAACGTGTTGTGACAAAGTCCACCAGAGAGTCCACAGTAGAGAACATACTTGTAAGATGTTCAGGACCTCGATTGCCATTGTCTTGGTCGTGCCCTGGTATTCGGGCTTGATTGGCTGACTTTTCCACTAAAGGCGTCGACACGGTTCTTGCAAGATACAGCTTCTGGAAGCCATGCCTGGAGACCAAGTAGTCCGCAACAGAGTGCTTTCCGGCGCAAATACCTTCCAGGGGTTAGCTATAATCGCGCTCGGGGCTGCCAGAAGCGATTCTGACCTCCGCAAAGCCCCAGGAGCATGTTGATAGATCGTAGCACTGTGCGCAGAGACGGTCAAGTTTCGCAAATCCAACTAACTATGGTACCTCGTTCCTCAGGTACGAGTTAACGTTACATGCAAGTGGACGATGAACGCGCTAGTGCTGCACAGGCCACCTTCGGCCGCCTCGGCCCGTCGCTTCTCCAGCAGTTCAGTTCACCTTTGGCGATCCTAGACGCTGTCATCAGACCTCTACAACGTGTTTTGCGCCGTGACCATTAAAGATCTTAGTACGTTAGATAGACAATGCCGAGATACTGCGGCCATCATCCATGAGAGACCTTCTCTTCTCTCCCTCCCAGAATGCTCAAATTTGCAAGCTTCTCCTCCGACATCGAGCTGCCATTCTACACTTCCCTTGCTTCCCATAAGATCAACCATGACAAACTCGACGATTCCGCACGAAAGGTCCTCGGACTGTACGAGGTCCGCCCAGGTGATGCTCCAGGTGCTTCGTGTCGAATGCAGGTGCATGGCAATGCTCTGACCAGTGATGAGTCTGTGCACTTGGAGCCGCAGAGCTGGCCGATCTTGCCGCTGATGGCGAACTGCTAGGGTTGTCGCAGGCTATTATCGCGCCGAGGGCATGATCAAGAACGTCAATACAGTAGAAGAATATAGAAATCTTGACAAGACCGTTGTGCTCAACCGTGCTGGTCGGACTGTAAGTGCCGTGTGAGACGATTGCATAGCGGAAGGCGTTAATACCCTCGCAGATCTGGGATGCCATCAAGGACGGCACTATATATTCGTGCCCATCTCTGCTATCCAGCTTCTCAGTTCTGTGCTTCGCAGACCTCAAACGGTACAAATTCACGTACCTGTTCGGTTTTCCGGCTCTTCATTCCGATCCACCATGGAAACCAGCATCAATAGGTACTGCAAGAAATACTCCAAAGGCTCCCCATGGCAGCACGGGTGAAACAACTACGCAACTCACAGGGTATGAAACGACGGCTTTAGTGGATTGTGTCCAGACGTGGCGATACGGTGTCGATGCTCGGCAGCATGGATTCTTCCTTGCGAAGAGAATGCGCGTCGGTCCAAGGATGGAAACAAAGCAGCTTGGAAGCAACCCAGAAGGCAACGACGAAGACTCCGAAGCTCGACCTCGACCTGTTACTCCTGGAACACCAGGACAAGATCTTGGCTTTGTCTGGGCAGTATCATCGTTGGCAAGTTATGAAGGTGGCTTCTTCAATGACATTGAGCCAGAGGATCGTTTCGTATGCTTCGCAGACCCTTCGACCTACTTGGATCACCCTGGATGGATGTTGAGGAATCTTCTGGTACTTATACAACAGCGTTGGGGACTTGAACAGGCCCGGATCTTATGCTATCGAGATGTTCAATCACGACGCGATGAGGCAAGGAGCATCATCCTGGATTTAAGCACCGAAAATTCCGAGCCTAGCACGGCTGGGCATGAGCGAGAAGCACCCAAGCCCTCAGACATGCCCAAGGTCACAGGCTGGGAACGGAATCGAACCGGAAAGGTCACAAGTAAGATTGCCAACTTGGGGGAATACATGGATCCTCGGCGGTATGTGCCATCTTTCAAATCTATACCATACGCAATCGCGGCTCAAATACTGACATACCCTCACACAAGTCTTGCGGATCAAGCAGTCGATCTCAATCTGAAATTAATCAAGTGGCGGATAGCACCTACCTTGGATTTGGAAAAGATCAAGAACACCAGATGCTTGCTGCTGGGTGCGGGGACTCTGGGTAGCTACGTTGCACGTAATCTACTGGTGAGCTTTTCTGGACGATGTTAATCTAGTACAGCTTACTAAACATATACCGTGCGGCAGGGATGGGGCGTTCGCAAGATCACTTTCGTTGACAACGCAACCGTTTCATTTTCTAACCCTGTCCGGCAGCCACTGTATGACTTCAAGGACTGTTTGGAAGGTGGTGCAATGAAGGCGTATCGTGCTTCCGAAGCGCTCTCAGAGATCTACCCTGGCGTGGAATCTAGCGGCCATGTCATTTCAGTGCCGATGGCAGGACATCCCATCATCGACGAGAATAAAGCTAAAGCTGAGTTCGACACACTTCAAAAGCTTGTCGATGATCACGACGTGATATTCCTGTTGATGGACACAAGGGAATCGCGATGGCTGCCCACGGTTATGGGCAAGTCGGCGGGTAAACTCGTGATGAATGCAGCCCTTGGTTTTGACACCTTCGTTGTCATGCGGCATGGTGTCAAGTTGGAGCAAGAGCGAGATCAGGAACTTGGATGCTACTTCTGTAATGATGTTGTAGCCCCTGCAGATGTGGGTGTCAACATGCTTTTCAAGGCAGGGGTCCCTTACTTATCTTACGATTATGTAGTCAGTCAGGGACCGAACTCTCGACCAGCAATGCACTGTTACGCGCCCTGGTATTGCAGCGATAGCTTCCGCCCTTCTTGTCGAGGTCTTCGTCTCTGTCCTACAACATCCTGCTTGCGCTGCTGCACCAGCCCCTAGTCCTCAGACCGAAGATCGTGGCGATCACCCCTTAGGCATCGTACCACATCAGATTCGAGGTTTTTTGTCCAGCTTTCAGAACATGGTTATCAGGGGGCGGAGCTACGACTGCTGCAGTGCTTGCTCTGATAAGGTAGTCCATACCTATAGGCAACATGCTTGGAGTTTCGTGAAGCGGGCACTCAACGAAAGAGGTTATGTGGAGGAGCTTAGTGGACTCGCTGAGGTCGGTACACCTGCAACCTTGAAGATATTGACTAGTCAGAAGGCTGATGTTGTCGGACAGGTTCAGCGCGCGGCCGAAAAGGCAGAGACAGAGATAGACTGGGAGGAAGAGAGCGAGATGGGAGACCCAGAAGAGGGCGAGTTGATCTAATGTCAACTGAAACCGTTTGAGCGGGCAGATTGGGGCTTGGGACATCGGTTCAATCCTGGAAATGATCGGTCAGGTACGTTGCGTGCTGAGGACTGTGTTTGTCGTATTTTACTTGTAGGCGTATATAGTTGGAGGCTCTTGAGTGGCCACGGTTTTCTTAGCGGGTACTGCTCCTTGGCTCTCAAAGGGTTCTTGGACAAGCTTGGGTCAAATGGAGTACCTGGTCAGACAACGGAGACGCATGCCCTTGGCGGTCGTTTATATCTGGACGTTCATTACGTCTTATAACTCTTTGCGTACCTTCTCTTGCTTCACTTCATTCTTCTCCTCAAGGCGACAAAATAGGCTTCTCTCGATTCCTGCGGGGTAGATTAGCAAGTACGTCCTACGGGCGGCATATTGGCTGCCTTACACTTCTCGACGAGTCTGGCTTCTCCCTATGGACCTTATGGAAGAGCCTTCTTAATCGAGCTTCTAAGGACTTATCCTCCGCCCCCTGATAGAATTTACACACGAAATGGCCCCCAGTTCGTAAGGTATCGAAGCAGAATTGTAATGCCGCCAAGCACAAGTCCTTCGCTCGTGTCAGCATGTGTATAATAGCCCCATCTGTTGGCAAGTAAACGCTTACCATACTGCCTGCATGATCCCTGAAGCTCATGCCGCTTGTGTTCATCATCCTGTAGTACGGGTCACTCAAACTCCTCTTCCAAAATCCGGTTGTCTGCTCCCAGGGCGCGGACATATCGCTAAGAACCACATCCACCATCCTTCCCTCTATCTCTGCCTTTTCCTTTTTGGTTACACGACCGCCGGCTTCCTCCGTGCCAATCTGGCTTGAGCTATCCATATCGACTCTTCGTTTGAGGTCAATGTAGCCCATCTCTGTTTCCCCAAGCTCTTCCCCCGTTGGGGCTTCGCCAGCTTCTCTGGCTGTAAAAGCCTTCTGTTGCCGTGGTCGTCCTCGACCCTGGTTGGAGAGAAAACTCTTCACTTCAGCCTGAACATCAAGGGAGAGGAAGTTGCCTTGGATGGTCGAGACACCTTTTGGTGGTTGAGCTGGTATGATGTCTATTCCCAAGACTCGGCCGTCGGGTGACGTTCGATCAACCGCTACCTGAGACCACGACCCTGGGGCGTATCCCTCAAACCAGTCAATGCGGCGCTTCTAGATCGAAACCAAAGTATCTTACCAGATCAACGACTGTCTGGCCGTTCTTGAAGATCTTGTACTTCTCGTTAATCTATCGATGGTTATGAGTTGACTTCTTGGAACACTAGACATAGCCAGTCACCTCGAGCAATTTGAATGCAGCTCGGCTCTTCAAGCCTTGAACCGTTGCCTCTCTGGCGAACCTGTCCCGACCCTGCCGATTCTGCCATCGCTTTGACGATGAAGTGGAAAGTCGGATCTGCAGCGTATCGAAGGCCAAACACAACGCAGCCGGTTGTGAGCATTGTGAGCAGCAGCTGGACGCTGCAATCAAAGATTTGAAGCCATGGGTGCCTGGTCGACGAATATAACAGCTCCGAAGTAACATGAGCGTCAACTATACATAATGAAGCACATCTGGAAGAAGAAGGCTTGACGACGTAGGTACGCTCAGATACGAATAATTGTACGCGTGCCGTTCCGAGCACTAGATTATGTAAGCACCTCGTACGAATGTGCAGTCCCAGCACGGCTTGTCTGTAAGGTATTCGATGACATCCATACTAGAATGCCAATGACTTTCAGAATTGGGAGCAGTGACATCCTCTGAGTTTATGCACATTATCCAATGCATTACGTTCTCCTGATAGACACCGCAACACCGGGCTTTGCTATATCAACAAATGTGCATCAATTGACCGAGCCGCGCTGTAGAGACAATATAATGTTCCATGCATGAGTGTCTTCATCGCTCAGTACTGGCCTTCTTGTCCTTCTTCAGCGGCGAAAATGACCCAAAGACACCAGCAGCAGAAGTCGATCCAACTCGAAGGCTTCCCTTCGCTCCCACCAAACCCCCCTTGCCAAGCACACCAAATCCCCTTACTACCCCTAACGGGCCTCTCACTCTTGCCTTAATGGTTTCTCCATCATCGTCGTCAAACAATGTCTTACCTAGTCCACTGCCAAGCAACTTCCGTTTCCTCTTTCTAGGCTCCATCTGTTCTCCTTGTGCATGAGACTCGGATGTTGCTTCGGTGTTTTGGGAAGCTTCATCGGTGATGGCAGTCACCTCTGCTGGTGGCTCATTTTCGTCGTTTTGTTCTTCTGCGACGTTTTCTAGAGATGGGACTACCGGCCGCTTTCGTGGTGGAGGTGCCTTAGTATTGATCTTTCCTGTCTTCGCTGTTCCGAGGGTATGTGTCTCTACAGCGGTCTTTGCGGTCGTAACCCTTTTGGTGACCTTTGACTTCGGCGCCATAAGGAATGAAGTCGTTGGCACAGCGCTTGGAGTGTCGTTGGATGGTTCTACTGGCGGTGGCACTTCTTCGTTGTGCTCGCCTGCATGTTCAAGAGCCTTTGCCTCACGAGGAGTGTCTGGAGCCACGCTAGCAGTACGATTAAGGAATGGTGTGATTGAGAAGGTAGATTTGTCACCCGGGAGAGTTGAGCCTCGTTTGCCATGTTTTGCTGGTGGTAGGACTCCCGGTGTACCGATTGTCGCGTCCATATCCAGATGAGTTGCGGATCGCTTGCGAGGATTTCTTACCGACTTTTCGTAATTTCCGGAGAGGATGGCTCGAGATGTCAGCGTTGTTGTTGAAATCTGAGCCTTCTGTAGTTCGGCTTCGGTTTGCTTGAGTTGCTCCTTAGTTGTTCGCAGCTTGTTCCTGAATGCATCCAGCTTTCCTTCCAGAACCGCCTTCCTCCCTTCCCAGCTTGCAAATTCCTTCTGCGCATCTTGCTCTACTTTCTGTCTGTCTCGCCTCTCCCGTGCCAGTTCCTTCCGCAGTTCCTCGAGTTGGTGCTCTAATCTACCATCCTTCTCAGTAGTCTTCTCCTCCTTAGCTAAGAATCGCTGAGTGGCACGCTTTTCCGTCTCCAGCTTAACCTGAGCGGTACTAAGCTGTCGTTGCAACGACAGCTTTTCTGATAACAACGATTGATGTGTCTCGGTCTGTGACCGAAGATGTTCGAGCTCAGGCTTCAGATTTGAGAGCTCGCGCGTCAGTGCTAGCTTCTCTGTCAAGAGCTTTGCCGAGTCGGTTGATACATCATTGAGTGCCACCAACTCCGCCTGTTCCTTCCATTAGATAACGACAGTTCAGTGTGTAGACTCCAGTACTACCTTTAGGGTGTCCATCTCCCTCGCTTTCCCTCTTAGATCACCTTGCGCGGTTTGTAGCTCACGGTCGATGTCTTCCAGCTGCCCTTGTAGCTCGGTGGTGATTTTCTCCAACTCGTCAATGCGATCATCGTCTTGCGCCAACTGCTCCAGCAGGCCATCATTCTCATCCTCTATCAAGAGTATCTGTAGAC
>JAABUP010002934.1_pt1 | contig 31359 bp, 42 predicted proteins | sample 5559201 | NCBI WGS metagenome assembly JAABUP01 (sample SAMN10711887, study PRJNA513373) | rock metagenome | isolation source: Antarctica rocks | place: Antarctica
AGTGTCCTTCGCAAGAGCAGCAGTGATGCTGTGTTTCTGTGAAAGTGTCAAGGCTGCGTCTGGTTGCCTCCAGACAAACTCAATGGCTTCTTTCCGGCCGTTTGGCCTGACTTCCATTTGCAGGGTTGCTGCCTGGAAAACATCGAAAGCAGGCGGGCCGGATGACTTTGCCAGAACTGTGAGCAGGCCTAGCAAGCGGATGAGGGTCGACCGTAAGGCAGTATAAGCCTACACTCACTTTTTGATGGGAGAAGAGCAGTTTCAAGATCTATATGCCGTCTTCCTTTTGTTGAGGATACAGAGGCACAGCGAGTGCAGGATGGGTTTCCTTAGTAGATTTGATCTCAGATACATATCCCCAAGGATACACTGATTTGCAGAGCCTGGTGAAGTGTCTGGATCATAGGTGTTGTGATAGAGCCAGTATGCAGTCATGCAAGGCTGTGTTAGGCTGCGCAATGCGTTGAATTGCATTGAATTACATCTCGGAGACTATAATTACAGTCAAGTAGAACCGCTGACGTCAATAGCTGCCGGAAAAACTGCTGACTATAAGATCGAGGCTGACAGTCCAGGTGGCCGGCCACGAGCGCAAGCACAACGCGTGTAGAGCTGAGGCTATAGTGGTACGCGAGTGCAGGATGGGTTTTGAGATTACGTACAAGGCTGCGCTTGATGAGCCTTAACACAACAATAGATGCAGGCCAGGATGCAGGCGGCCAGCCCAGCGTGTGGAGTGGAGCACGGGCATAGAATGCATCACGCCCGTCTTGGTTGTATTACAGCCTGGCTCCGAAGTCACACGCGTACAGCGTACCTCCGTACGGCGTACAGCGTACCTCCGTGGCACATGGGCCCTGCTGCTGGTGGTCAGCTTCGCTCAGCTTCCCTTGGCAGTCAGAGGCCGAGCTGTTGCGTTTTTCATATGCATGGGCTTTTAGGCCAGTAGTGCACATGACGCTGCTAGCTGACGCCCAGACGCCAACGTTATATATATATTTGCGTATACTGACCAAAGGACCATCCTGATTCAGCATTTTGCTCGCGCACCTGTAAGTCGCATTGTGCTCATATGCATCTTAATATCGTTATGCAGAACAGACAGCATTTGCTGCCACAACCTCACTGCTTGTGAGACTTCACTTGGGTAGGGTTGACAGATCGAACCCCAGATGTATGATCCCCAGCATCGATGCAATGGTTTGCAGAGCCGGGTAAAGTGCCTGGATCACAGAGATGTTGTGTTAGATACAGTATGTAGTCATGTAAGGATGTGTTGGGCTGCATGATACACTGCAATGCAGTGATGTCGGAGGCCATAGTTGCAGTCAATGAGTCGTGCGTAGAACTGCTGTCACGAAAAGCCGCTGAGAACCATTTAATTGGGGTTGGCAGCAGACACCTCATGCAGAGTGTTTCTGCAAACTTGCAGAGCCTTGCCAAGATTTCTTGTCAACAAGCAATGGCTGATGGCATGTTATGTCGTCAGCTCCTTTGTGATCATACGTAGCTGTCAGAGTTCCTCATGTGCTGTGCTCTTCTGGGACCCTGCAGCAGAAATTAGCTCTAACTCACATGGTCTACGGTGACCTGTCTCATCATGCATGCTGCAACACATGGGAAGAACATGCTTAGGATTCATTCACATTTTATTCGTGTCTGCAGCAGTGTAACAGCAACATGGCTGCTACATACACCCTTTTCCCTTTGCCTTGGCCATGTCCAGCTTGACGGCTTGTTCAGGACATTACCGACCTTGAAAGCCTTGTGTCTCTGGCAACGGCCGCCGCTGATGTATCTTAGATGCATTCTGTGATAGCTGCGGCAAGTGCTGCAGCTGCCCAGCAGTGCGCAGAGCTTTGCGCCGATCCAACAACAGCTGCTTTCCAGCTTCATAGAGGTCCACATCCATTTGATTTAGCTGTCTGCGGCATCATTTTGTTGTCAGTGATATGTCTGTGAACTCTGACAGCAGACTTGCACCTGACAGAGGACGTACTGGGTGCAGTGTACATGCATGCCTGTTGGCCATGATGTAATGAGGCACTAGCAGAGCTCACGATCTAGGGCAGAGGAAGTCTAGTAATAGGGCCACAGCACGAAACAGGGCCACAGCATGTAACAGGGCAGGACAGAAATGAGCATATGGATGACAGTGCGACAAGAGGAAAGATGATCAGGAAGGATTGTTGCCTGATCCTGGCCAGAATGTTGGGGTCAATGGCCGCCCTGGCTCCATTCCCAAATTCCACTTGGCGACCATCTGGCAGCTTGAGCAGAGCAAAAGATCTTGTCCTGCGGCCTGCATTCTTCCTGCGCGCTCGCAAGGCACAATGCCTATATGATTCCCACAGAGGGCCGGGTTGCAAGAACGCTGAGTCTGGCTCTGTTGGCTGTCTATTCAGTTGGGAGCTGGGCTGCTCCACAAAAGCTTGCTCATCTGCTTGTTGCTGAGCCTGCATAGACAGCTTGCATTGAGGCCAGGTACTGTCCAGTGAGACACAGACCTGTACACATCCTGATTTATGCACAGACAACAGTGGCCCTTGTAAGATGATCAATACGCATGAGCATGCCAGCAGCATGACTCAGCTGTATACACTGCATGGAATAATTCCAATGGTAGGCTTTGGCTTAATGATGCACAACAGTGCATGCTGCAAAGATGCTCCCCTTGTGTCTTGGTAGAGAGTCACAGCTGCATCAGACAGGCAACATGGGGGAAACCATTACAGCATGATGCAGCAGGATCTCACCTCCTCAGACTGAGTACTGGTATTGGCAGCATTGCGCCAAGCAGGGCCATCAAGACGTAGCTTCAGTGTACTCTGCAGTTGAGATTGTTGCTCAGTTTGCAGGCATGAGAAAGGCAAGAAAAGCCACTCTGTTGGAAAAAGGTCGAGCTGCTGACTGAGACACCAGACTGTGAATGACAGAGCTGACGAATTGTAGCCCTCACGGACCATGCAGGCTCTTGATCAATAGGCTGAGAGCAAGCACAGTCATGCTGTGCACCACCTGCAGGACCATGCTTTTGTACCGGCAATTGTGCCATTATATATATGTAAATAAAGGGGGAAATTGCGTGCGCACTGCAATGGCTTCAATGGACTCATCAAGCATATCCATCACGCCCACATGTACGAACCGCTGCAGCTGTTTGAGCGCCAAGCTGGACAGCAGCTTCTGGGTTGTTTGGGAGCCTTGTAGACACTGACGTACAGGGGCAGCTTCTTTCCAATGAGAGTAGTTTGTCAAGCCAAGCACCTGCATGGTGTGCAGTACTCGCATAAGCTTTGCAGTCATGATGCAAGCTTTGTTTGTAAGGCAGGACATCTAAGATGCTGTGACACTACCTGTAAAGTCTGTCCATTGTGTACCAGCTCATGAGCAAGGGGATGCTCAATGAACTCTGCCAATGGCATGACAAGGCTGTTTTGATATGGGTCCAGGGGGCTTGCTGCAGGCTCTACAGCACAACTGATGTGTCAGTGTCCTTGGCATAGTCTGTCATGCACACTGCACATCAGCAATAAGTGCACGTGAATAGCTTTCAGTGAGTAGCTTGCAGACCTGCTGCTTCTGAGAGGTGTATGTCGCCGGCCTGCAGCCATTACTCTGCATTTCAAGTAAAGTCTCAAGCTATCTTGACATGTGAGTGCGGGGACTGTGCCAAATGTGCAGTCTCGTACCCTTCTCATCAGATCCTGGCGAATGAAAGGGACCAGCAAGGACCAAGGCCACACATTCTGTGTATCAATTTTGCTAGGGTCTTTGTCAGGGGCATCTTTGACAAGTGCTCGAGCTGCGACCTCAATTGCAAATTCATAAGCACTGAGTACACGGTCGACAGGATCTCTGAGCTGGGTGGCAACAGCTGCATCTGTGGGGAGGTACTGTATGACACTGTAGTCGTCGTGGCTTGAGAGTAGGCCACAGTCTGGAACACTGCTGTTCAGTCTTAAGACGTCGTAGGATTTCGCGCATCTCCTAGACGGAGCCCAAGCTTGCTTCAGAAAGCAGGCACCGTATGTTCGGCCGGCTGTGCGAGGGATGTGCAGAAAGTAGAGCATATGATCAGCATCGAGCGCCTGGAGACTGTCCATGTGGTGTTGCTTGCCAAAAGCATACAAAGCTTTCTGACATTCGTTTGACACTCCTTCCAGAAGGCCTTGTACATCTACGGCCAGATTCAACCAGCAAAGGGTTGGCAGTAACGCCCGCTTGAGCAATGGCATGAGGAGTACCGACACACTGTTTCAGCACAGGCACAACGACAAAAAAAGTAGTGAACTGCCCGTTGCAGACTCGTTGAGCGGGGCAGTGATCCTGCTGCGCACAGCTTATGCCGCATGATGCGCATCAGAGATATACATGCCAGGGATTCCGACAGTCGGAATGTGAAGAGGCTTTTGATTTCTCTGCATCTCACTTCATCATTACCTGAGCTGCGCGCAACTGCGACAAGCAGTCCAGGTGGTATGGATATCTGATACAAATCGTAGCATACCTGTCTCTGCTCTGCCGGTCGCCGGGTAGCAGTACAGAGACGATCGTCTCTGCTTGTAACCTCCCAACTTTGCATGCGAACACGGATCTGACTGACGTCGACTCACGGCGGATCTCAGACTGTTAGAGTCAAATTGCGCGGGCTCAATCGTTTCAATTTAGGCTGCCCGCATTGCGCGCTGTCATCAAACGTTGACCGAGCACGTTAAGCATGCAAACTTTCTGGGAAGGAGGCGAGTGCGCAAATTTAGGATTTGGCACCAGAACTAAGAAAATTGGTTTTATTGGCTTCAAGGTACCTTGGCACCTGACAGTTTTCGGTGCCTTCACACAAGACCTCATTTATGGTGTTTGTGTTCAGGTCTACAACGTTGCGTTATATGTTGAAGCAGATCCTGCCAAGGCTACTTTGCAACTGTCTGATCCCAGCACTGACTCAGTCTGCAGTGCACTGCTGAATGGTCAGTTTCAGAAAGTGCTGCAAATCCACATGCTCCGTGATGTCACCAGCACCCAATTTAAGGATGGACTGAGGGAGAATCTGGTTCCCAATCTGAAGAAATATGGTGGCGACGAACACTTGGAGACATTCATGGACTTTTTCAGCGACAAAAAGATAGGGAATGGCAGTGAGATTCCCCTTCTATGGTCAGGTAATGGTCATTCACATGGTGCAGGACTCAATTGTCATGCTCCATATGTAATGCATGTGGCAGTGCCATCTGCACATAGGCTGTCATGCACAAAGCTTGAGAAGTCACACTCAGCTGCTTGCCAGCTCTGATATACGTATGCATGGCCAAATCTGGGTTCGAATTTCAATGGTTGCAATAGTTTCGGAGCACCACCACCCTAGTGCTAGCAAATTTTCCTACACATGGCTAAACTGCCAGAAGCGACAGCGAAAATGGAAAAGAGTGTCTCCAGCCTTTACCATGCATGCAAGCACGCAAGTAAGCAAAGTTGTCTTCATGCAACAACATATCTTGGCCAAACCATTGTGAGTACTGCTATGTTTGAGCTCATCCTGTGCCTTGAATGTACTGCAGCTGGTGGAGAGCTGTCAACAGATGTCTTCTCTGCGGGCTTCTCCAGATTTACAAAAGCCAAGCCTGGTCTACGGATTGCATCAGAGGCGTTCTGCAAGGCTTTGTTTGCCATCTTTTTGTCGCCTCAGTCTATTGTGCAAGATGGTCGTAAGAAATGGACTGCGTCAGCCATTGATCTGGTGGAGCAATGAACAGCAGCAACAGCTATTAGACCAGCAGACCAGCATGCTTTTGCCCGGCAGCAGGCACAGGTCATCTTAAGTCATGCCTGTCTACAGCATGCCTCCCCATGTGCTTAAGCTTGCACCAACAAGAGTGTGTGTGCTTCCTTATGAGTGGATTTGAAGGCAGCTCAAGTGCAAATGAGCAATGTGATTTGTTATGTGCAAGAGTACAGAATGCTTTGTTGATGCCAATGCTGTAGCTTCCGGCTTATCAATGTCTTGACTACATGCACACTGTCTACAATGTGAAGCTCACAATGCACCGTGTACCTGTATGCTAATGTTGAGACATGCATGTTGCGGGGCATAAACTTAAGTGAGGCAGCTTTGTTGAAATGTAATGTACTGCGTCTCAGGCCAGCTGTGGCGCTGCCTTAACAATAGTCATTGTAAGTGAATGAAGTAAACAAAACTCAGGTAAATGCATGACAGGAGACATCATGTTTGCCATAAAGAACATGGGAGGTCACATGAATGGTTTAACTTCAAATGCTTCAAGCAATTTGCAGAGGCATGAATAGAGTTCCCAGGAGGATTCATTTGGTCCAGAAACAAAGCTGATCAAATCACAAAACAACACCTACTTCAGTGGGAATGTCGGGGCCTGTTTGCCACCCCAAGTCCGCTCATAGAACAAACGCTTGAACAGATCTTTGTAGGGATCCCTTTCTCGGTTGATGCGCAGATAGCTGATGGCATCTTCACATGACCGCTTGGTCTCATCATAGATCTGCTGAGTCCTGACCAGGTCTTTTGCATCCTCCGGACACGTCACAATAGGCTTCTGAAACTTGAAGTAGAGTCTCTGTGGCAGCTTTGGCAGGGGCACAGGCTGAATGAAAAGCTCCTCAACATCTGATTTCTGTGAAGTGCCCCTGCACATTTACAAGCAGGGATTGCTGAACCCAACTTCTCTCTTGACCAAGAGTGTGTGCCCTTTTGTGTGACAGTCAATGCAGCATGTTGACCAGGCAATGTATGCTGTCAAACACGTGCCAGGCAGAAGTACAATTTGGTAAAAAGGGGAGACGGTAAAGCACACACACTGACTAGTGTACACAGCTGACCCACTTGCAACTCTATGTCATTGCACGTCTGCCAAGGCAATGCCAACACCTGCTGCGTAACAACACATCATTGCCCAAAGCTCTCACCAGGCTTCAGTAGTGCTGCAGCAGCTGTGTTCCCTGCTGACATCTGACAGTGATGCAACAAAGAGCCGCAGTCACAGCTCCTCTAGCATGTCTCTGATACTCAAGCAAATCTCAGCCCAAGCTGGCGTCCCTAATCCCAAGTGGGATGAAGCATGATGCACCAAAGCGACAGTGATGGTTTGGAGCATGGCATGATAATAATAATTATAATCATAAAATTCACTTTACAGCTCATGATGAGCTAGGTATGTGCGGGTGCATGCAAGTTGGTGCATGAGCAAAGCACCTTCTGGCTGGGGGAATCCTCTTCTTGGCGTTGTCTTCAAGGAGCTTGCCCAGCACTGGGATGGCACGGATCTGCTTGGGCTCCAGCAGCATGTCAAAGCCGTCATCCAGCCCCACGCCGCCAAAGGGCACAATGGTGGCGCCAAAACGGGCTGCCATGCGCACAAATTCGGGCTGCTTGGGCCAGAAGAGCTTGTACTCCTCCCCCCGCCCCTTGTAAGCCTACATACGCAGTCCCTCTTGTATACAGGGCATCATATGACAAGGCAGACTGGCAGTGTAAAACTGAGAGATGGGTTGACAGAAAGCAGGAAGGTCTGCAAGGTGCTTCTTGGCACTTTGTGAGGCAGTCCTTGCACACTTGCAGCAATACGCAGCCGTGAGGCGTCCTCTCTTCTAAAGTTTTGGCCTGTCACACACAGACAGCACTCACAGAGAGGGCATGGCACCTCATGTGAGACTCTTGCAACTAGCAGTAGCAGAGGGCTGGTAGAAAGTGGGTTGGAGTGACAGGAACAGAAGGGGCAGAGCAGTCACCTCACGGACGCCGCCAGGGTACAGCAGCACACACTCTCCTTGCTGCATGAGCTTGAAGAAGTTGCGGCCCCCCACCTCCACAGACCCAAAGGTGGTCAGCAGAGACCCGAACACATTGCTCTGGGGGTCCGCATTGTCTTTTCTTTCTTCTAAGTTGCCCTGCAAGACAAGACCACCCAAAGGTGCAAACCTCCTGCGGAAGCCTTTCTCACATTGCCAGGAACCCAAACTAGGCAGTCCAGCATGACTGTATGTATCCCACAGCACAACCTAGAATTTGTGATATATGAGACACTAATGGACTCAGTTGGGATGGTGGTCTTGCAGGGCAAAGCATTTGTGTAAGCCTATAAGGACAGCATGGTGTATTCTGCAGGAAAGGAGGAACGACCTATTGTACTGCACTGGCCTGCTGTGCAAGCAATGCACAGGTAAGATGTAAACAGTGAGGAGGAGAGGAGGTAAATGAAAATGGGGAAGAGGGGAAGCAAACCTGAAAGACTGCAGGGTGTGTAAGGCCCCTAGGTAGTAGCCCTGTCTGGCGCAGCAGCCCTTCTACCAAAGGGCCGATGTCCAGGGCAAAGGTCTGGTGATTGCTGACTAGCAGCAGGGGCCGGTCCAGGGGGATGCCACCACACCCCTGCTGCACCCGCCCATCCTCCCCAGTGGATAGGAACACTGGACTCTGCAGGGTCTTCAGATTTTTCAAGGTCCTGCAGACATACACTTGCCACACTGGGTTACAATTGAGAGTGTGTAGTTATGTGAAGCCACTTTTGCTCGAGTTTGTGCCTCATGACATGGCATGTATATTGTGACACACTACGTTGCAGGGGAGTTAACACAGTCAGGTCAGGTTTGATGGCCGCAGTGTGTACTGTACTGTACTGTCAGCAGATCTGCAGGCATACAGCAATATTCACTCGACACAAATCAGAAGCGACGCTTTGACATTCACATCGACAGGAAGCATTGTCACAGCATGACACACCCACTTGTTGATGTAGAGCCTGCCTTGTGTAGAAGCATACATTACTTGCAGCCAAACAGCTGCGTTGCTATGCTTGCACCAGCACAAAGATACAGTGAGCGAGTGTACCCTTCAGTATAGTAGTCTAGTTCTCCCATAGTGGGTTTCTCAATTGGGTTTGCAGACCCAAAGGTGGACTTGCTCCTCTTCTTCACAGGAGCTGACATGTGCCGCTTGGTGACGTAGAAGCCCAGCTGCTTCATCAGCTGTGCAAGATTGATGTCTGCCTCTTGTAGGAGAGCGTGACTGGCATTTGGGAACACCTACAACACAGAGACCATGTGGTCATTGTGTTTGTCATCATTAGTCATTCATGAAACAAGACATGGACAGCCATTACCATTGGATGAATGCACTGATGTGAAAAATGATGTACCCCTTAGAAGATACAAAATTGATTGACCAAGCTATGTCTGGGCTTCAGTAGTTGCTAAAGCGGTGCAAAGGGTGCCAGTCTAAATGGCAGCAAGGACATGCTGTGAGCAGTTATGACACCGAGAGGGGGAGCACTTTCCTTTTTTTGGAATAGTCAGAGATGTGCCAGTGTCTTGCAGCGCAGTTAGTACAGCAGTTGCAGCAGATCTTGAGCCTGATGACTTCAGGTCGCAATGTGATCTGCTGATCACAATCTTCTGCCCCAGGCAGGATGCCCTGGTTGCTGTCAACCGCAGTGCCAGGACCACCACATGACTACACCAGAAGCAGGCAGTTGCATGCCATACAACATTACCTTGAGTCTGCAACGTGGGAACAGCTTCTGCAGCCGGGGCCCTTCCTCCTTGCTGGGGATCAACAGATCCCCGTCAGCTGTCAGCAGGAGCACTCGCTGCTGAATTCTGGGCAGCATGCCCTTGACAACAGCGTTCCCTTGCTTCAGCAGCTCCAGTTTCCACTGCAGCACCGCTGGAGGGAGAATCTTGGACAGGTATCCCAGCTGCGGTATCAGCTTCTGTAGGCTTTCTACATACTGGGCAGCCTGCAAACCATCAGCTCATCATGCATGTGTGAGAGACTGCGACACTGGGTGCCGACAAGTCCAGTCCTGTACAACAGTTGCCTAACTCTGCTAAGCAGGGTCACATGCTTGTTGCTGGCTAGCATGGCAATTTGTGTAATGGCTTTCCATGCGTGCATGGCAACAGTCTGTGATCTTACAGTTGCCATAGATATTCAGCAGAAACGTCGCTATACTGGCAGTGGCAGATACAGGAGGAGCAGTGAGTGGCAGGTGTACCTGAGTTGGCAAGGACGCAGTACGGTCCACATTGACGGCTGCCATTGCCAGTGGGTTGCCCAGCACGGGTGACAAGGCGTAAGGGATGGCACTGTACACACTCTGCATCACAGAATGGCTAGTCAGGGAGTGCTGCATTGTTCAGCTGCTGCACTGCATGTTTGCCTGACAGAAAGCTGACAGCGCAGCTTGACAGCAGATGGTAACGAACCAAGCAGAGTGTTTAGTCGTGTCTTGGCCCGTAGGACGGATGACTTGACTAAGCATGCTCAAGCAGTCAAGTCAGGGGAACCATATCAAATTTAGTGCGATTGTAAAAGTCTGTAGAAATTGCCAGGATTCATTCAGACAGGATGATGCTGCATATTGGCTCTACTGTGGATGAAGAGAGCTCATGCTCACTTCAAGACATTGGTGAAGTAGATAAACTTACGTCAGGTAGTTTGGCCAGAGCAGGTCCCAAGCGAGGCCATATGCTCTTCTCGTAGGAGGTGGCTGGGTTGACCAGCACCAGGCGGTCCACCAAGTCTGTTTTGTCGTGAGCAACAGCCAGAGCCAGCACTGCCCCAAAGGACTCTCCCAGCAAATACACTGGCCGATCTGGGTCATCCACATCAACCTCTGCCTCTAGGTATGATCTGCAGATCCACGCTGCATGACTGATGACAAGGCATCTGCCAATGTTTACAATGAAAATACCCCATACCAGATGGGCAGTACAATACCATGGGCGGTGTACCGCTCATCTGGTATGGCATTGCCTGGCATAGCAGTGCTGCCATCTGCAGCACAAGGCCCTGACTATTCCTGCTATGTATACATATGACAGATAGATAAGTTTGCTTTGAAACATGTCCAATGATAGGCAAGCTTGCATGGTAGCAGCATGCAACAGAAGTCGCTGTGGTTCTTGGAGATGCATGTGCTTGCAGAATATGGTATAATATGCATGCAACGCTGTGCACATGCTGTCATGATAAATCACAAAGCAGCACAGATGATCTTGCACAGCTTGCCACATGGGTTGTTGTAAGAGCAATTTGGCAAGCACACACAGGCACAAATGCAGGGGCTCACTTGATGATCTGGACCAAGCCGTTGAAGGGGGTTCTGTCGTTGACTGGCACACTGAATGATCTGAAGTCAAAGGAGCTCATCAGACCAGGAAACTGGCGGGAAGCTGCCATGCCTGTGCCATCAATGCCTGGAATGTACAACATAAGGGGCAGGTGTGCCACCTGGCGTTCTGGCGGGAATCCTGGCAACTTGGGGATGATGAAGGTGGGTTCTGCACCTACACCACATCATCAACAATGCTTGCTTTATGCTGCTGTTGCATTAGGTTGACAGAGTTGAGTCTGCCCACATCTGGCCACAACAAGCAGTGACGCTATAGCTTCGCTGTGACGCCTGTTGACTGTAGTACTACCCGGGGACTGCTTGCTTTTGGCTGTGTGGCTGTGACTTCGTGAAGTAGTGAAAAGAGAACAGCATGTCAGCTTGAACAGTCCTACAGGCTTCCTGGCCATCAGCTTTGCTGCGTTACACAGCTGGCAAGAAGAATTATGCTTGCAAAAGGGCCTACCGCCAATTGCTTGTCTATCAGCCCTGACAGCTGACTCTGATGTGGCTACTGAAGTTCCAGTGGCAGCCTGGGCTGCTGCAGAAGAAGGCATCACGACGCTTTTGTCACTGCGCTTGTCTGGGACATCTGCTTCAGCTTCGCGTGGCTTGTTGGCTGTCTTCAGGTTGCTCCTGGAGCTGGCATTGCTAGGCTTGCCATTGGTGCTGGGAGCTCTAGATGCAGAACCAACCTCTGTTTGCGATGATGCTGTGGCACTGCTGACAGCTGCCTTTGATGTCAAAGATGCCATCAGAGAGGGTGCTTTGGAAGCGCTGCTGGGAGCCTCTGACGGTGGCAGGGTTGCAGTTTGTGAGGATGGTGAAGGTCCTGCAGCAGGACTTTGAAGGGACATCTGATTGGTGCCAAGGGTATTTCCCTGCTGCTGTGTGGTGGCCTTGGCGCTGCTGTTGCTACTACTTTGTCTTGAGTGCGGTTTGGTTTCTGCCGTCTTCTGAGCTGGAGTTGACGATGCGCCTTGGCGCTTACCTGCACGCAGCGACGAATGTGGGTCTTCATGAACCAATACCTTTAGCGGGACTGCCGGTTGATTGATCAGATTGAGCTGCATACCAGTCTCCCGCTCACTGGCTCTTGACGTTCGACCATTTACATTCGAAGCTAAGCGGGCAACTTTTGACCTTCTGTGCCTTCTGACTGAAAGAACAGGCAGACGTGTTCCGGCCAAATGAGGGTGACAAGGACACTGGTGTCCTTGCAAGCTGTGCATATGCTGCATTTCTGCAAGTCACACTTCGCCAATAACACGTGGCGCAGCAATGAGCTTTTTGCGAACACCACAAGTCTTTCACAACAAATGCAGCAGGACCGGGCCAGCAAACGCTGATTGCCTGCGCCAATTCTTGCAAGTCAACGACGACCAAGAGAGTTCGTACACATGCATGAAGAAGAACCAGAAGAAGCCAGCGCTGAAGCTGGTCTTGACCCTCGATCATCTTTGTACCGACGAGTCGTGTAATTGGCAGGCAGACGCTGCAATGTAGAAATTATTGAGTGACTCACGACAAGGACTGTGGTGTTCTGATACTGAGATTATGGGGTTGCACCTGTCGGGGATTGTTGCTGCAATCTCTGTACTGCCGGCCACACTCACCATCTTGCTGAGGCACAAGCTGCCCTTACCCTTGACTCTCACGTTTGGGCACATCTCTCTTGTTGGCTTTGCTGTGGCGTTGGCGACCACAGACCAGTTCGCAGCTCACTCCACACAGCTGTTGGGCAAGGTATATCCTAGCAGGCTTGATAGACCAGAAAGCTTTGTCTTGCTCTCCCAGGCGGATATTAGCATGTTGCCTGCGAATGTGGCTATGTCACTACTGGTTCTCTTGCGCTGCTGCCACTCCGTGCTTGCCTCTCCTTGTCCCTGCGTATCTGACCGGTTTGCAGCTTTGTTTGAGCTTTGACCGAATTGCTTGTGCACTGCTTCAGACAGTGTCTGGAAGCATTCCTTACTGGAACCTGTTGCTTCTCTGGCCATATCATGTGGGACTGAGAGGCAAGCTGTGGATTCAACGCCGCACCAGCACTGAGCCCCATTGGACTCTCATCACTGACGGCTGGTATGGAGAATGCAGTGGCTTGTGCATTGTTGCAAAGTCTTTGCTAGGTTCCACCTGGCAATGCATACATGTCAGCAGCATGCTTGCATGCCTCTTGAGTCTTTGTAACAGTCTGCAGCACAGAAGTCGACAGCATTTCCTCTGCAGCACCTTGCGGCAACAACACAGCAGGTTGACGTAGCAAAAGCAAGCTGCATCATGGTCATTTATAGCCTGCAATGCTTGCACCAAGGCATATCACATTGACTTGGAGAAAGTGCTGCAGCTGATTACCTGACTCCCATCACAAAGTCTTATTGGGCAATATGCAAATCTGCTACATTTGGGCAACATGCAAGCAGCTGTACGCATGTCAATTGTCTACAGGCTTGAGGCCTGTCAACTCGCACACAGCAGCACAAAGTTGGTAGATGCTGTCTGCAAGCTGGCAAGCTATGCAAACATACAGTTGACACCTCTGATTTGGCCAGATGTGGGCCTTACATGCCATCTCAATGCGTGAGCAGACACGTGATGCAGGTACATTGGGGGTTGGCCCAGCTCTCCCAAGTGGATGCCACCTGGCAACCCCTCCATTGTTGACTGCACCTGTGAGCTGCCACGCCGGCACAACAACACCTACCTGTGCCTCCCCACCTGGGACACTCATGGTGAGACTGCTGTAAACCTGTTGTGCTGTGTTCAGCGCTAGCTTGACAGACCTGTGCCAGTGACTGCTTTGCTTTCCGACATCTTGTGGTCGCGCTCCCGGTGACCAGCGTCTTGATGTTGTTGAGGCTGTTGTTTCAAAGGCACCTGCCTGTGCTGTTCAAAGTTTGAACTTCAAAAAGATTTCTCCTGTATGAGCATGGCGTCAGCATACTGCTGGCTCTGCTGTTGTGGACACTGCCTGACAGGTTTCTTGAGTTTGCAATTCTGTTTGCCAAACACAATTTGCATGGCACCACATTTGCTGCATGCAAGCTTTGCATGAGATTCTAGTATGAAAGAAGCTGTATTTTGCTGAATCAAAGGGAACAAGCCGTTTCTGGAGAAGCAAGACTGCCCACGCATATACCCAGCTCATCTTCTGTTAAAGATCACCATTTTGAAAAGGCGTCTTGTCAATTGCGCTCAAGTTTGTCTCCACACATTCTGTGCTGAGTACAGAAATATTATTTGTGAATTGCAGGCCCGGATGTTCAATTGATTGAAGATGGTGTCAAGTGGCTGCTGGAACAGAGAGCAGAAGAGAGGCCTGTCTATGTGCACTGTGCTCATGGGCATGGCCGCAGCACAGTGGTTCTGTGTGCAGCTCTTGTGGCAGCTGGTCATGCAAACTCGTTTGAAGAAGCCTTTCAGGAAGTGCAGCAGCTCAGGCCAAGAGTCAAGCTGAATTATAGGCAGCGTAAAGCGCTGATTGAGTGGGCTGAGCGGCGCAGCAAGCTTGAGTAGCATAGCCATAGGTTGCTGGTGGGTATGGCTGCGATTTCTTTGTGTATTTTTGTTATGGCTTGCTGGTTGAATGCATAAGCACAAAGGTTGAATCTTTGCTGGCCACAGCCATTTCTAAAATCATCATTGGTAAATTTCGTTTGTCCCTTGTTGGTCGACATAATGTGTTCATCTCCTTTATGTTGCATGCGCTTGAAGATCGCATAGTGCTTGAAAAAGCCAAGACTGGTAGCAACAAATTGTCACCCAGTATGTTCAATTAGCTGTACCACAGAGTTTGCAATCAGACACTATACAAAAGGTATCTGCAGCATACAAGTTGCAGCAACAAACCAAATCAAGTATCGCACGAAAACAAAACTGCCTGTGATATAATTCACAAGCCACTGTACAAACACATGTGTTGTGAAATGTCTCCTCATGCATCCGACACTAAATGTCCCCTCAAGCGCTGAATTGCTTGAACTTTGTGACTGCGTGGACAACTTGCAGAAGCACTCAACCTGCTAGCAACTAAATACTGCAGCTGCCCCCTACTTTCCTGAGTTAACATCAACTCACATGATGTGCAGACATGCCTGCAAAACTGCAAGGTAATCCTACTTTGCAATAGAGCCATGCATGTCGTGCAATATAAACTGGATGACATGTACAAAACAATCTGAATTTCAGCACAAGACACACTGCTGTCAACCCACTGCGTACAGCAGCAGGTAATCCTGCAGCTGGACCATGATGTCTCAAAAAATTTCACAAGTGGTTCCTGAACCACCCTGCATTGGCAGCTACTGTTGCTTTTAGCTGTCCTTCTTATCGCCTTCAGACTCACCATCATCTGAAGCAGTTTTGCCATTTGGGGTTGCTTCACGTATGGTGGGGGAGGCAGGGACCTTGATGGGACTGGTGAGCCAGTCCCCATCCAAACGCAGGGATGAGCCTCTGCTGAGTGACGCTCCTCTGCTGAGACGGCCTGAGTTGCTTCGGCTGTGTCGCCTCGTGAGTGGCTGAGCAATGTCCCCAGACACTGATCCCTGATCAACCATGCTTGCTTCTTTTGCTGCTTGTCTGCAGCGAATTCAGACCAATGCATTTTGCAAACGCAAGCTCTAGGTGCAACATGTGCAGGACAGGAGCTTACGTGATACAGTTTATACCATCTGGGCATATTTGCATCCAAAAACAACATGTCACTCTTTTTGGACTTTGCAACAGGTGCTGGACGGAATGAGAGACCAATCAAGCTAGCGACGACCTGCCCAAACGCTGCAGATAATACTGCGGCATGCAAGCAACATCAATGCATGAAGGTGCGCTGAGAACAGACCAATGACAAGCTCGAGGCACACATGCCGAGAGAGAAGAAGCAAGCTTACTTTTGCTTCTGTGAGGCGGCTATTTCTTCCTCAGACGCGTCATCTGTGTCCTCGCCTGCCACGTCTGCTACAAAGTCCGTGATGTAGGTGCCCCACAGACCAAGACTTGTAGTCAAGGACGTTGCTACATTCTGTATGGCTGCTAGTGCTGGGCTTGGGGCTGCCTCTGCCTGCACCATTGTACACAACTGGCTGAAGAAGGTTGAGGATGCATTGACACGAGTCATGCACTCATGCATGCAGCAATCTGCGCAATGCATGAAGTGGGGCCAATGGTGCCATAGCAGCCCACCGGCCTGCCTTCCTGTTGGAAGTGCTCACGCCGATGAAAGCCAAGGTGTTACAGATATGTTTGGCTTGATGAAAGCAAGGTGAAAGTGAGATTATAGGGCTAGCTGCAAGTGCCATGTATAAGAGGCAGATAAAGTTCTGTTGCATAGCTTACATCAGTAGCTCGGCTATGAGGCGCTGCTTGGGAATGTGAGTACCAGGCAGGTGAGTGAGCATCCTCATCTGCTGAGTGACTGTTGCTGTGCCTTAGGTCACCATTTTCAGCTGCTGTCGATGCCTGTGGCAGCATCATTTGTGCTCAAACATTAAAGTGATGGTGACGCTGACTTCGTTGGCACACAGATATTGGCAGGCATCACCTGCTGAAAGGGAGAGAGGAGGGGTGGCTTTGCATCATGCTGCTTCCCCTTGGGCCTTGGTATCTGCTTCCTCTGCAGCCAATGCAACAGCATTCGTCAGCAGAACACAGGAGTCTGACTACATGCTGACGCCGACTAGTTGATAGCACGACACAGTAGGAGCAGTGCTACCAATGCACAGCGTATGTCGGTGTTGCTATGCCAGTCACGCAGGCAGCGGATGAAGCTGCAGTTGCTTGCTTTAGAACAAACATGGTGCTACGCTTTTTGCGTCTAGCGTGAGGCTCTATGGCGCAGCGACCCAGCTATGGGAAATCAAGCAGGTAGGACGCGACGGGCCCTATATACGACCGCACCTTGTCGGCTGAAGATCCGACACTTTGATCTGGACCTAAGTATCTGTCGAATTCAATACCGCTATTGCTCCGCGACCTCTGCAGGTATGGTTCGTGCCCATGGTTTTGTGCAGGCAGTATCTGCTGAAGCACAGCTACTTCGTTCTCGGAGTTCATTTGAAAATGTATCAGCTATGTAAGCACGGCTCTGCGCAAGGTGAATATGGTGCCGACGCAGCAATGCTCGGTTGTGCAAGTATTGAGGGGCCAGAAGGGAATCAGTCAGGTGCCATATCATTAGTGATCAACGAGCAAGCCCTGATCGTATGTTTCGCAGCCCGGCAAACGGACGTGCCAGCAGAAGAAGAACCCCACTTCAAATGCACAAATACAGTGATCACGCTGTTCTCTGCGCTCTGCGCTCCCAAGCGACCTCCAAAACAATTGGCTGTGCAATTGTAACAAGTAACTGTGAAGCACAGTTCGAAGCTTGCTCTGTCAAAGTAGATAAAACCGAAAGCCTCCTCTGCAACAGGGGCGGTCGGCTTTCATGCTTCCTCGCTTGTGCCAAGTCAAGACGTTTCTACGACAGGCAAACTTTCGGCAGCGGCAATTCAGTAGCAACGCCGAAACAGTGCAAGGTGAAGCCAGCATCGCTCAGAACACACTGCCCTGCAGACCTGCACGCCGTCTGCACGTCTTGTGAAAGCTGATTTCACAAGAGTCGGCAGGGCATGTCGTACTTCAGCATGATGCGTGCGAACATTCTCAAGCCTGTCTTCGACATTGATAGGTCCAGCTGGCACAGTTATTACCAGCTTGGCCATGTTTCGACGACACTTTGCTTGTTTTCGAAAAAGCATGTGTTGCTGCTGTTGTGCAGTTTATGTACTCGATCCAAAAATACTTTTCAGCGACAGTCCATCAGATCAAATTAACAGCAGCCAGCAAGACTGGCAGAGCAGAAATGCTGCTGCCCCTTATGTCCAGGTCTCCATGCCTAGAGCTTTTTTGCCAAAACTTTCAGATGGCCAGTTTCAATTAGGGGAAATGGATGACCCTGGAAACTCTTGGGTGTTTGGTGAAGAAGGCGAGCTGTTTGAGCAGAAGCTATTGGGTTCCCACAAGGTGACCTCTGGATTCACAAGCATTATCACTGCAGAGGCGTTTGATGAAATGCAGCGAGGGGCTGATGACAATGTTAGAATGAAACTACCCACATGGTCTGATTTCACCAAAATTGTGACAGGAGATGATGTGACATGGCCTCACCCTCAGCTACAGCCTCTCTTCTTGTTTGCTGGTACCATCATTGAGTCTGATACAGCTAGTGTATACAGACATCCTGCTTCTGGGGCATCTTTGACAGGCTTGGTCATTTCCACCAATGCAGAGGGTGTAGATTGAAACAAAAGCATGTGGTATTGTTTTCATTGTCAACCCTTTGTTGAGAATTACTCAGGCAACATTTGTGTCAACATGTATGCTTACGCTGTAAGGCACAATGTCCTACAAGCGGTTACATGGTATTATTGATGGAATTGCTGTTGGCGGATTGCCCAATCAACTTTTGCAGAGTAACTGCTTTGATGGGCTGCCCTACTAGGTGAAACATTGCCTGCACTGCATGCTACAGCAACACAACACATGTTTGCATGCGCCAGTATCGCTCAGCTCAAGAGGGTTGTCCTTATTCAAATGTAGGCAGGGTAGCTAATTAGCTACATAGCTCAAATTGCAAACTATGTGCCTAAAGAAGGTTTGCTGAGCCATCTATAATCAAGTCAGCATCAGGTCAGCAATGTGCAGGCATCAGGTCATGCCGTGCTTTTCATCAACACTCTGATTTTTATGATGCACACCGGTATTGCTTTTGGTGCGGAGTAAACAAACGTGTAACGTGCCAATATCCTGGCAAGAGATGAGATGCAGACCTGAATCATAAACTCCATGCTGATGAGCATCGCCAGACTTGTTCTTCTTGTGCCAGCACAGATCAGTCAGCACTTGCATTGTGCATTGATCTGTGCAGCAAATGAAGTCACTTTGCTAGAAGCTACAGAAAGCAAGCTGCATAGAGCGCCTGTGCGCAAAGTCAGGATTCCAGCCACTGGCCAAGGCCATGCGAAGGTGCTGCTGGGCATCCATTTGGCCTGCAGGAGGGGGTAGCTGGCTGGATACAGCTGCTGGGGCTATGGGCTGAGGTTGGCCAAACCCAAGGGGCCTGCACTCAGCAGGTATGCTTGCCGCTGCAAAACATACTTGCATGCATGCCATTTGTGATATAGAACGCACTTGGTTGTCCGGCATGATCAGCACGCAAGCAGCAAGCTGTGCCAAGAACAAGGTGCAAGTTTGGTGGTGTGCAAGATGCTACATGACAGTCACAATGGCAGGATGCGAGATGGGCAGGCTGACTGGATGGGCACATAATCACAAGGCAGAGGATGTTTGTGATGCCAATGTAGATCTCTGTACCTTTGCTCAGCAGCATAGGTGCCAGTGTTTGGCTGTGATTGTGTTGCTTGAGGGTCTGTGGTGCTCACAGCAGCAGACCCTGTGATCTTGGGTTGCACACGGCCCCTCTGCAACACCAGACAACAGAGATGTCATCCTAGTTGTATGCATGCTGGTGCAGTTACCATCGGATCTTGCCATGCGTCTTGATGCAATTATTTGGCAGGCACACCCATGAAGTTCATGCATTGGTTCCCATTTCTTGCATGATGTAAGATAATGTAGTACGGTAGTACCTTTTTGGCTTCATTCGCAACAATATTCCCAAAGTTTGCCTTTTTGTATTCTTCGATAGAAGCTTCTGTCTGCTGCACATCCTGGCCTTCGACGAGCTTGAAAACTGCAAAAGCGACATTGAGCGTTGCGGACAAGAGGACAAGGAGAATACTGTTGCCTAGTGCTGCCAAAGACTGGCTTACTGTGATCCTCTGTCAGCTCTTGATAGTCAAACCACTCTTCATCGCTCGCGAAGATGTGTCGGGTCTTGTTAAATCTGCACAGCACGTCCGTCAGAACCCAAAGCTGCAGGACTCCTCAAAATGAACCAACGTCGTTCGAAAGTGCGTCTCATACATGTCTAAGACTCGCTTGCGAATGGCTAGCTCGCGTTGCAAGCTGCTCATCCGCTAGTTTTCAGCCTCGTACACACTATGTACGAAAGCAGTCTTTGGATTAAGGACGGTAGGAAGCAATTTTTCAGCCGTGCTGTGCATGTTATGGTGGTTCTGTTCGTGTCGAAATGAAATCTGAATGCGCGTTGCACATATTTGTGTAGTATAGTTGCTTTTCACAAATACCACTACCAGGTCTTTCTTTGCGCTGCTCAGATATTCACCTTACTATTGGACTGTCTTGACTTCCTCAATACATGGCCTTTTTCTTCCTCAATGAAAACACTCTCTGTTTGGATATACGTATCTCGTGCACATATGTAATCAGATATGTATATCCTGTGTGTGCACGTGCCATATTTTCAACTCTGTAAAAGGGCCAATTAGTTGGCTACCTGAGCGCTGACCGTACCGTGTTCTGCTGTCACTTGTCCTATTGAGTCAAAAAGAGAAGCATAGGAATCCCATGTAATGTGCATCAACACATGCTGTAAAATAATGAACCAAGACTTATTTGTCAATTAGTTACCCCAATTCCCATGTCAAACCTAGATTACCGGTGCCACATATGTAAATAGCCTTATGCAGGCAGGTTCTACTTGTCTATCTGCTTCTTCACATGTCTGCACTTCTTCAAGGAATCTGCTTCTTCACATGTCTAAACTTCTTCAAGAAATCTGCTTCTTCACACGTCTGCACTTCTTCAAGAAATCTGCTGCTTCACGCGTCTGTACTTCTTCAAACAATCTAAACATATAACAAATCAGAACTCAGGTTTCCACCAGCGTGTCGAGTGGGGTAAAGTTCAAGCCTGCTGATGCCCCTCCCCCCCATCCTGGCCCTCACATGATTGCCCAACAAAATGTAACCTTAGTCCAGGAGAGTAGGAGGGGGGGGGGAGGGGTGGGTGTCTTCTATAGGAGACCAGTCAACACTCGCAAAAATATAGAACCTACTTCTGCATACTCAGAATTGGAGTCATCCACACAAAACTCTCTTCTTCTTCTGCATGCAGTTCCCACAAATTTGTAGGGCAGAAGCTACAGTGCTGGTCCAATCTAGAGCAGACCGTACAATGATCTAGGGCAGATGGCTGCACATATGGTCATACTCAGGAAGCCCTCTAAAAATGTGTGACCACAGCATTACGACACACCCCTTCACACGAACATGGGTGACAGACATCCTGGCAACATGAGCAAACAGAGCCAATGACAAATATTCTAAAATGTAGGTTTTGACCTTGATCACAAGCAATGGCTTATTTGACAAACAAAACTATTGCTTGGTTCACAGTATGAATTCATATTGTCAACCAAGCGATAGGATTGTTTGTCAATCATTACATGTCCCGAGTTGGAAGCAATGGGCATCTGGGTGTGTCAGGCTGTCCTGCAGCTCAGAAGCAGCAAGGATGCACATTGTTGATGCACATCATGTGCTGCTCCTTGACTGCTACTGCTGCTGCATTAGAAGTACACTGTCCTGCAGTTTAGTTGTCATGGCCTGCAGGGCCATCTGCATCGCATGCTGCTGCCTGCTGAAAGCCTCAAGCTGCAATGTGCAGTCTGTAATCTGATGCAAAGTATGCTGCAGTGCACGGAGCATTGATGACTGCCCATGGCTAGCATGCTCCCCAGATTTCACAATAGTAGCACACTTCACATCCGCCACTCTGCTGGGCGTTGCCGATGGTGCTTCAAGCATACCATTCTCAGAAACATCCACTGCTGTACCAGATGAGGTGGACTGGCTCTGTTCAAAACTTTGTCTTTTGGAGCGCTTGTTGACAGACTGTCGCGGTACTCTTGATGAGCTTGAGAAGCTCAGCCTGCAGTTGCAAATAGACAGCCTTTGCAGTGACACCAAGCCTGGCACAGCGCACTTGGCACCATCTGCTTGGCACACCACTCCAGGCTGCCGGTGTCAACAGCAAGTTCACAGTGCCGGCAGATGGCAAGAAAGGTCAGAACAAGCAGCCTCCACAAGTCAGTAGCTGGCCTGTAAGCTTGCTTGTAATAGCTGGCCCTTTGGCCTTGCGTCACACACGGCAAGACAGACTGCCTTGTACATAGGTTGTTGGCACGGGCAATGTGACTGATGGCACTGCCCATACCTGTGTGGCAGCCAGCCATCCTCCTCATATAAGTCTTCCCATGCATTAACTTGGTCTGCACCAGCAGCATGAGCAGCTCTCAGCTTGGCCAAACAACCAGGAGCTGCTGGCTCAGCGTGCTTGTGTGAGAGCCCATCAGCCACACCCAATCCAATACAAGAGCTCTCTGGCTCAAAAGATGTATTTAGGTGCCACGCAACACGCTGACTGCCATTGTCAGAGCAGCCATCTGCAGGAATGGCATCACCACAGCTAGGCTGTATCTGTCTGCCTGGGCGTGTGTCGTCACCTGCAGAGCTGGTGTCCTTTGCATCACAGAAGGCCTCAACACCAGTTGCTCCCTCAATTACCAATCCCATCTGCTTTGCTGTCTGAGCTCTCTGAGGGGTTTGGTCAAAAGCCAATGCTGACATCCCAAAGGCTGATCCACGCTTCTGAGTGTCAGACTTTGCCACAGTGAAATGCTCGAAACGTTGCACCAAAGCTGCCACAGCGCTCTGTTGCTCAGCTGCTTCATGAGATGCATGCTGAGTGGCTGCGTCAGCGTCTTGCTGCTGAGCAGCTGATTCAGGCAAGGCAGGCCGCCTGCCTGATTGACTAACGGTCCTCTTTTCCAGCACATCAGCACATGTATCCTTCATGTTTGCTGCGGCACTGGCGTCATATGTTCTTGCTGGGTCTCGTGGTAGCATGCTGGACCAAGCGGCATGATCACTTGCAAGCCAGTCCTGCACTTTGTGCCTGCCGTGAGTTGAAGCCGTTGCACCCAAAGCATCCACACCTTGCAAGCTGATGCTGCTGCTGCTGCTGCCATCTGAGCATTGAAGGACCCTCTCCACGTGAGCTCCAGTATGGTCATGCTTCATGGATTGCGCTGACAGTGCCTGCAGTCAGAGTGCCTTTCAGAAAACGATTTCGAAGTGCTGCAGGACAAGCCCAGGAGAAAGCAATGCATGGTAGACACAGACAGCTACGCTCTTCAGCAGTCAGGTAAGGATGTGTTTTGGAGGCTTGTGTCCCTATGCAGGTCTATCACACGCAGACTGTGGTTGCCAGCATTGATGTTAGCACTGCTGCAAGAATCAATGTCAGTATGAAGGGTATGTGACATGTTATGAATGCCAGGCAGAACAATGACTTGTCAGGTAGGTGACTCTGCAAGGCCGCCAATGAGCTGGCTAAGACTTCCTGCCTACTCACCAGTCCTGCAGTGGCATCTCCTGACTTAGGCGCAAGGCATTCCTGGACAAAGGACTCCCAGTTGCCTGCTGCTGAAGGCCCATACTTTGGCCTTTGTCTGGAGGGCACCATGAGCCCTACTTCAGTATGGTGCTGCTGCTGTTGCTGCTGCAGAGGGCGGGTGACTCCAGCAAGAGTGGGATTCTCAAGGAGCACCAATGCTGCATCAGCCAGATCTGACCACCTCTCTGGGGCACTCTCTGACCCATCAGAGCTGGAATGGGTACGGCGCCACATGACGTCGGGCACTTCATGCACTGTGTAGACATGTCTGTTGCACCGCCATGCTGGCCAGCCCAAAGGGAGTTGAGATGATGGCCTTGATTTGACTATCCCTCGTGAAAATGCAGGTGCAGTCTCCCTTTCAAGCCTGTTGACTGCTGCCTGCACCATGTATACAGTCAGAGGTGCCTGTGCAGGCGCTTACACAACATGTGGACAGGCTGGATTGTAGCAATTGACTCATGCATGTGTGAACAGCAGCATTGACACACCTTACACAAAGTCCATGCACAGATGCATGCAAGCCTGCATCTGAACAGCATGGAGTGTGGACTGCCTAGTGAAGGCAACTTCAGGGTAACAAGCATGGATCTGACCTGTATGATTGCTGGTGTATGTAGCACCCCAGGAAGGTGCACAGAGCCTGTGCATGGTACCACAGCAGACCTGGCAATTCGTGTTCTGGCATGCTGACCAAAAGACCTGTGCACGCACAGCCACACGAGCTTGAAAGTATGGAAAGCAGAAGTCCACATAAAGCTTTTGAGACATAACTACGACAGAGTCAGGGTGGTCAAGTACAGCACAATAAAGCCTTGACGCAACATGGTGCTGAAACATGCATGCTGAGATGCCCAGAAAGCCAAACACAGGTGAGTCATGCCAACACTGCTCGTTCTCTACAGTCCTGTGATCATTTTCAGCACACCTTGTGACCTTTGATGAATCTTTTCCAGACACCCTGCCTCCGCCAATCAGACGCACCAGAATCAGAAGCGTTCCCTTGTTGCTCAAAACGTGGTGGCGCATGCTTTGCAACCACTCGTTAAACAGGGCGCGAATCTGAGCATATATGGTGGTGGAGGAACGGTCTCCTTGGCGTCTGAGCCTGCTGAAGAGGCTGACTAGAACACTTGCAACCAAGGCTGCTACCAGCCACTTCAGAATGAATGGCAGGATGAAGCAGTACACCTCCTGCATGTCAAAGCCAGCTGATCATGCTTCCTGGACATCAACATTCAAACACTTGCTAAAGATGTGAATATAGTAGTCATGATGAGATCTTTGACCTTTGGTGATACAGCCAAGGAAGCAGATACGCTGAGTCCTGACAGAGAGATGTGGCAACAGCGGAGTTTCTGTACAGCCTGTCACCCAGGCTGCTTGCGTTACCCATGCATTGCATGCATCATTGCACCAGCAAGCACCACAGACAGGAGTCAAGAGTGCACCTGACTGAGCCGCTCTACAAGGCTCAGACTGATGTTTCCATCTGCCAGAATGTCAGCGCGAGCGTCATCCATGACCCCTACCACCAACAGGGTTACCATCACCTCCAAGCTGTCTGCAAACAACCCTCCATTAACAGCCCTTCATACAACTGCATGTGATAGCTTTTCACAGCGCAGCCCTCAGCAGGAGCTCTGACATGGCTCAGTGTGCTGCTGCTTTGATGCCAGCTGAGCTGCTGTGGTAGCCTGACCAGCAGCCAATGCAAGTGGCATGACCTCAGCACATGAGACAGAGACGCAGGGGCATTGTGCCAACCCCTGTCATGCCCTGCAAGATCCCCCATGTGTGTTTTCCCCCCTCATCAAATGAAAGCTCCTTTCAGTAAGAGAACATAGACATCAAAGTCAGGGGCTTTTGGGGGGATCGCATCTGGACTTTGAACCCGTAGTGCTCATATAGCTAAACAATGGTGTGGGCTACCAGGCTGCGTCATCAATACATGCAGGGACCCAGGACCCAGAGTATCACCACTGCAAGGCAAACAGACCTGCTAGTGAGGAGAAAGCTTGTGCCCTGTCACCAAACAGGGCATTGCCCATGAGGGCAACCATAAGGGCAACACACACCAGCACTGCCCCAATATGCAATAGGTCTGGCAGGCACCTCCATAGCACTCTCGCGATGGGACCCATCTTAGGGTCAAATGACCTGCATCGCGCCCACTAGCATAGGTTCCACACCCTGCCTCACTCTGTGAGGCCGTACAAGACCCCCTAGCATCAACAATGTTTTCACAGCAGCAATCGACTCAACACATGCCAGATGCAATTGCAGATCTGTAGACAAGGCATTGCACAGTACACACATGCTATCACATATTGATTGATGCGGCCAAACATTGATGCTGCTGTACGCTCGCAGGCCTTGGCACAGTCTTGTGTAACCACTCATGTGTTGCGCAGATAGTGTCTTGCCCTCAAAAACGACGCTGTGCGACTTACCATCGCTGAATGAAGCTGCACAGCATAAGAGTGAGCACCAGTGCTTGTACAAGGGCATACGCCACCAGCAGACTGTACAGCACACTTGTGTTGTACAGGAAGATCTCAAAATTCTCTAGGCCTGCAGGAAAAAAAAGAAGGAAAAAACACTACACCTTTTGGCGTCAATTTAATGAGAAGCCAAGTATAATACTGGGCTGCCCAGGCTGTAACTCACGCAGCATTCCTCATGCATGCTTGCCAGCAGGCATTGAAGGAGTCAAACAGAGTGACGTTTTGGAGTCAAGCCTTGTCCCTGCTGATCATTCCCAGTGTACACAAGCACACAGAACATGACTTACAAGGCTGCAAAGCTTAGTGCTGCATGAAGCATACAAGTCATGCTGAACAGGCACTTGGTGTGTATGAGCACAAGAGGAAGTATCTTTGAACAAGCTTACGTTAGAATGCTTGAATTGAAATTCAAGTTACATTGCACATGATGCAAATGCAGCACAGCTGCAAGTGGATTGCACAGATGGCTAGCTTGCATACTACTTTGTTGCCTGATCAGGCACTCATCACACATAACAAAGCCTTACCAGTGTAGTTGGCCTGTAGAAGGTACCGGTTGGGCCCGCCAGCTTGCATTGCTGTTCCATTGACTGCATCTGCCACACTTGGTGCCACCCTCTGGATCAGTGGATAGCGTGCCTGCATGTATGCACACCAGCTTTACATAATGATGACTCAGTGCTTGCCAGGGTTGTGTAAAAAAACTAGGCTAGATGTGCTTCTGAATGCTTGACAAAGGCACAAAGGAGTTGACGCAAACAGCACTAGCCTGACACAACAAAACCCAAGAGCAGCATGGCAAATGAAAGGTATGCAATGCTCTGCTATGTCTCTGGCATTTTCCTGATGCCAGCTGGCTGGATGCAGCAATAACATGACAAACTGATATGCAAAATGTGCCACAGCAGGTGGTCACAGGCTTGTGAAGGTTGATCTGGGAGGCCAGGGGTTCAGGGGCGGGGGGGGTGGTGTGTAGAGGGCGTGAGGCATACCAGGGGGTAGTTGTCTGAGTCATAGATGTCATAGGTGGCAGTGGCGCTTCCCAGCTGACTGACTTGCAGCCAGGCATACCCAATGTACAAAGCCATACCTAGAGCAAAAAGGATCAATTTTATCACACGGTGCAAGTTGGGACCTACACCTGGTCTATGCACTCGTTGTCACAGGTCCAGATGTGCCAGCATGACATTTGTGGGTATAACAGACACACAGACACACACACACACACACCAACACACACACACATCTTCAGCTCTGGTGTGTTGCGGCTGAGCCAAGCTGACAGACACTTGGTCTCTAGCCTGCCGTCATATAATGCATGACTGAATTTGATGCACTTGAACTCATGCATCGTTCTGAACCCTGCATAACTGCACAAGCCTGCAGTTATCGTGACTACGCCAAAAGCACTTAGATGCACCACATGCATCTTTTGTGTAGGAGTCTCTCATGCTTCTGGAACAGGCAAGCCATTAGGTCGCAACGCAGTTTATGCCCACCGACTTACTGAGAGCCTGCAAGGCAAGGATGGCTGTGTCCAGCAGAATGGCAGTGCGGTGATACAGGACTTGCCAAAGGTGCTGGCGGTTGTGCTGCATGACATGCTGCACTCGCTGCACCACATTCACACCAAAGGCCACCATCACACTACACACCAAGACATCCCAGAAAACGCCTTTCCACCTAAGCCACAATGCACAAGTCAGTTTCATCTTCAGCCATGTTAGATTCTGGTGACTATCTTCTGATAGCGACAAAGTGTTCATCATAGCATAAGTGCTCATTTTAGAGCAATCCAGGCGTCATGACGCTCAAAAGGCTTGGAGCTGGCTTGCCATGTGGGTAGCCACTGGGCATGCATGAGTGGCAGAGCAGTTTTGTTCAGCTATGAAGACAGCAGCTGCTTCTGCACACACAGGCGCAGTGCATCATCGCACACCGTCAAGCATTGCTATGCAAATATTCTGTGTGCGTTGCAGGAAGCTTAGCTTATTCAGCAAGCCAGCACCCAAAGTGCTATTGAGTAACACATGTCACTTGTACTGTATAATCTTGGCATGTGTTTGCCTACCTGCTGGATGCATACGAGGCATAGGCCAAAACAGGCAGGGTGAGAATATGGGGTGGCCCCCCTATGATGACCCCTGCAGCCTGCCACTGAAAGAGAATCTGAATATAGGCCAGCGCCTTGGCATCTGCATTGTATGAGACTAGGCGCAGAGTCATGCTATTGGTTTCGGAGCTCAGATAACGTCCATCTGACATGAGAATGAGCTGATCTACAGATCTGTCACGGGACATCTGACTTGTGACCAGGAGGGGGTAAGAAGGTGTGTGCTGGCTTAAGGGGGTCTGGGTGAAGCCATAGGGGTTGCCAAAAGGGTCCACATCACTAGAGCCCTGCACATCACACTCACCTGGACGAGTGATTGAGTAAAAAGTCAGCATTTCATTGCTTTGAGTACCAATCGATAATGGTGTGCCAGTTGATGATGGTGTGCTATAAGCATGCAGCAGCTTCAGATATGCTAAATGTGCTGGAGCGTTGCTAGTAAATAGCTAGCATAATTCAATGATTGATTCCACAAAAGGATCATGCTGTAAAGCTCACATTGTGTAAGCATGTCACCTTTGTTGTGTTGTAGTACTTGTCCTCATCCCCTACCAAATCCAGGTTCCACAGGTCTGACCAGGTCTGAAAGATTGGGTCCACCCCAATGCTGCCCTCTGGGTTCATCAGGTCCACTACCCCGCTTGCATGCTTCAAGGCTGCAGGGGGCTCATTTACCCCTGTACACCATGACAGTTAATCATCCTGCATTGCTCTTGTCCTGTTTACAGCAATTATGCCTAAAGCCATGAAGACTTTGCTGCATGCTGCATTAAGGAAGCTGGAAAGTTTTGAGTCTTGACAGCAGCCTCCAGATGATGCCATGGTGATGTAACATGTGGATGCTGGGATGCAATTCAGGTCTTGCATGCATGGGTCCTGCCACATACATGCATTTGAGATCTTGCACTCACTGCGGGAGCATTGCATCACACAGAGCTTTTAAGATTGTATTGACACATGATGTGAATGTAAATTTGCATCAGTATGCAGCTACAGGCTCACCATGCGGTGCGCTGCAGGAAGCTGCAAAGCTCGCGAAACGGCCCGACTGGCACACTTGAGCTTGGGTTGTCTGCAGACGCACATAGCTCCTGTTTAATGTTATACTACAGACGAGATGGTGCTTCAGGCTGTGCATTGAACGCAATCAAGCCTGCACAGTATGCTACGCACACACTTCAAGACAGCCCCAGTTGTGGGTGTGGATCTGCCCTGTGCTATGTCAAACCCCAATAGGCAGTGCTGCATCCCCTGAGAGTAAACTGGTGCATCATGGTAGCCGTGCATGCTACGCTGCTAGCTCCATTGCTGGCAGTGGAATGGTACAGCATGCCATTCATTCCCCATGAGACACCAACCTGTTGGACTTCCAGCGCGCCAATGACCTTGTTGCTACCCTGAATACCCACATAGCGTCTGCGCAGCAGCTGTTGTGCTACTGTGCCAGTCCCTTGTGGGCTGCTGTCTACATTGGCAGACACCAAGTAGCCCTCCCAAGTCTCTGCTGCCTACACATCGCCATACTCTGACAGAAATAAAAGTGAAACAAAGGAATGCCAGAGGCACCCAGCACCTATGCTCTTTCAATTTGTACACTGAGCATGGAGGCAAAAATGCCACAAAATACTTTCACTACCAGAGTGGGGTTCAAATGCGCCTTTGTTTCTGTTTAACAGAATGAGACTCCAGGCTGCTGCCTTAGGAGGCTCCAGTCATGATTGCTGAAAAGCACAAACTTTCTCCCATTCTCTTTCAACAAACAGAATGAGTACATTGTAGCTCAGTGCACGTACCATCATAGTGTGGCACAGCAACTGACCTGGTTGACCAGCAGTCTGCGTCTTGTAGCCAAGGCCTCTGTCGCGGTGTCATTGGTGACCTGCAGAACACAGCAGCAGCTTTTCCTGTTTCAGCAGCTGTATATTTCAATGGTTTGGTGCCTGATGGGGCGCCTTGCACCTGTCAGCAGCAGCATTGTTTGGGGGTCCTGCTTCGAGGCCCTCCAAGGCCCTTCGAGGCCCTTCAAGCATGAGCAACCATAGACTAATTCTGCTTGCAGCAGCAATCAAAGGTTTCCATGGGCAGGCACACATTCAGCGAACAAAAGCAATCAGCCCCAGTGCCTGAATTCATGTTGCGCAATGCATGACACGCAGCTTGTAGGCAAGCCTGCCAGAGAATTTGTAGTACATGGAGTCCTACCACGAACTCATACTGCATGTCAGCAGTCCTATTGCAGCCTGGCAGCACAGCCAGGGAGGCAACAGCTGCCTGCTGCTCCTGCTGCTGCTCAATCAAGGCGTCACGCAAGGTAAAGGTAGATGGGCTGACCCTTGCCTGCACCACCACAAGGGTACCATCATGCCCATGCTGCCTCACAAGCAACATTGCACTGCTGGCACCATCTTGTTCTGTCTCGGCAGCGATGAAGAAGGTGCTTGCAAGCAGTGTCAAGGTTTTGGCAACACTGCTTGAGGGCACAGATGTTGAGTGTAGGCACATCAATATCTTTGAGGAAAGGCAGGTACAGGCAAAGGCAGCAGAAGCAGCCTCAGCATCTTGACCCTGGCGTCATGCATTACTGTCTGTATACCAGCCTGTACACTGTCTCTGTGCTCTGCTGCTGACAAGAGCTCAACAGCAGGATCTATGCCCCTGTGGAACCAGCAATATGCCGGACCTTCAATCCAGATATGGGCTCAAGCCACAGATGAAAGTCTTCACACTTGTAAGCAATGTCAGAATTTGCATGTGCATGGCAAGCAGGCCACTTGCCGGTAAGAGGGAGGGCATCGATGTATCCCCCAGGCTCCCTTGAACCTTGACATTTGATGCAAGTGCGTCTGTCAGGAACCCTGAGTATGCATTCAGCAGCACTCCCTGCTCAACCATCCCATTTTGGGAAAGCTGAAGGGCTAAGCCTGCCACATCAGCAAGCTCAGATTGCTGACTGTAGTTGGTCTGCTGGAGAATTGCTAACACCATGGCTTCCATGCCAGATTCATAATCCACTGTGGGGCTCTGCGCAGATGCTGAGGTGCAGTGCAGCTGTACCACCTGCACATGCACAGCTCTCAAGTTTGTCGCACGCATCAAAGTTTGCATACAGGAGAGCTTGCCATCAACAGGTAAGAGGTCTTGTCTGCGTAGATTCTGTGCTTAGCCATTTCATGCATGCAATGTCCAAGTCCTGCTATGGGGTGTGGTATGGGGGGTTTGGGGGGGGGGGGGCCGAGGG
>JAABUP010002935.1_pt1 | contig 31357 bp, 37 predicted proteins | sample 5559201 | NCBI WGS metagenome assembly JAABUP01 (sample SAMN10711887, study PRJNA513373) | rock metagenome | isolation source: Antarctica rocks | place: Antarctica
TGCTATATACCCATCAAACACTGTGACATGATGAGCAGTGGTCTGACTTGTCTTCTTTACGTGTTATGGATCTCGACGCTACCACAACAGCTCGTAGCGTCTGTGGATACCTCTCTAGAGATTCTCGTCTCAGAATTCTGATGAACCATTTGCAATAATGTCCGACCGGCCATTACCCCCAAGAGATCGTGGAATATTACCACCACCATAGTAACTAGAATCTACGGAATCTCAAATGGGATCGTAGATCCCAATGAGGTTGCGGAAAGAAACAGCCACCGTAATCCGTACGGCGGACTGTAACAAGGGACTGCGCCGAATACTTAAGTCCGGTGCACAGAGCGCGCGCTTCCTCAGTCACTTGATACAAGTAAAGTACGTAGCTGTACATAGCCCTTCCGATCTCTAAGCTGTCTAGGCAGCAACTCATTCTTTTGTAATAACGTTGACGCAATTTCTTTACTCGATGTGCTCTTCTAGTACATAAAGGCTTGACTGAACCGCTATGTTCGAACCACTACAAGAAGCAGGCGCATAATCTTCGTCGTTGATACCGCCTTCACCTCTGTGTTTCATCATGAGCAGCGCCGAGATAGTTGACTCTTTCTTGTTCTGTCGAGATGAGCCAGATTCAGCACCCTATTTCTGCTGCCACGCGTCGGGGCAAGAGAATCATAGTTGCGTGCGATGGTATGGCGTTCTTTTCTTCCGCAGTCTTATATATATCTCCCAGCTCCCAGCTATAGAGGCTCCTGCAACGATGAAATTGACCATTGCGGTGGTTTGCAGGTACTTGGCTCAATTCAGATAACGGTTTCCAGAAAAGCGCGCTACCCACGGGAGGCCCGAATCGACGTCTCCAAGTACCTTCCAACGTGACCCGTATCTGCCGCGCCATCAGGACTGACACCGACGACAACATCCCCCAGATCGTCTACTATCAGGCTGGTTTGGGCACCGGTATTGGCCTCTATGACCGCATCGTTGGTGGCGGTACTGGGTTGGGTCTGTCGGAGCACATCCGCGAAGCCTACGACTTCATCGTCAACAATTATGTAGCAGGCGATGAGATCTTCCTTCTTGGTTTCTCCCGCGGGGCGTTTACTGCAAGAAGCATCTCAGGACTTATTGGGAGCATTGGGATCTTGACGAAAGCTGGATTGCCCGAATTTTATGAGATATTCAAGGATTTTGAGAACAGCCGGAACCCTAATTATCGGCCTGCTTATCCGAACGTGCCATTCCCAAACAAGCCGAATATTAGAGATCCTACCTATCGGAGGGAGCTTAGACGCGTATGACTGCAAGCTCTGATTGGCATCTACGTCTCCCAACTAACGCATCCATAGCGCGGTCTTACAACGCTCAACATCTCAATCAAAGCAGTAGCAGTCTGGGAGACCGTCGGTAGGTTCCCTAGGAATCCGCCAAAGTCCTCTAAGAGCAACGTTGAATTATTCGTAGGATCACTCGGTATTCCACGCATCCCCTGGCTCGGAAACCTCGGGTTTCCCAGAGACATGAAAGAATATTCATTCGACAACGTCTACGTCGGCGATCACGTCGAGAACGCGTTCCAAGCCTTGGGCTTGGATGAGCACCGCGATCCCTTCTCCCCATCGTTATGGGAGAAGCCTCGTGGATCCAGAACGGTAGACCTACCACCTCCCCTTCCACTCTCTTCCGTTTTTTATTGTCTCGTCTGAGTGGACTTGTGTGCAATCTCAGAATCTCAAACAAGTCTGGTTCCCAGGCGTCCACTCCAATATTGGTGGCGGTTACGATGACGCTGAGATCTCCGACATCACCCTCGCGTGGATGATGTCCCAATTGGATCCCTTCATCGAGTTCAACGGGAACTACATCATCCGTCAATACGAGCTCAACCGGCGCTACTACATCAACACCAGACAAGCAATCCGACCATGGTCATTCGGTACACAACTCTCCCCTTCACCCTCTTCGCCCTCTCACCCTCCTCAAGCAAAACACTAACGACCCCCACGCACAGGCAAAATCCTCAACTCCTCAACGGGCATCTACGTCCTCGCCGGCAGCAAAACCCGCACGCCCGGCGCCTACCACAAAACGGACCCCTCCACCGGCCGCCCCACGTCCAAACCCCTCCGCAACACAAACGAATACATCCACGCCTCCGTCCGCGCCCGCGTCCGCCTCGACGGTCCCGGTGTCCAAGACAGGGGCGTCTACGAACCTGCCGCGCTCAGGGGCTGGAAGGTGGTTGCTGGACGTGAGGATGGGAGGCCGAGGTGGGAGTACGGGGGGGATAGTAAGGGGTTTGCGGATAGGGTTTTGTACGAGGATGTGCTAGGGGACGTGGAGAGGAAGTTGTTGGGGATGGATCCGGAGGTTTATGATTATGTTGTGAAGGGGTCGCCGCGGCCGAGACGCTGAGGTGGTGGAGAGAGGCGTGTGGGATTGTTTTGATAGCGGCATAGGCGTTAGATAATGGTTGGTGGGGAGTTGCATTTACCGGAGTTTGTTGGGAAGGTGGTTACCTTACTGCTAGTTGCGAAGGTTGACGTCTAGCTCGACACGCAGGTTTTTCTTCGTCTCCTTTCTCCGCCAGGTATGAGAAGTCTAGACTTTATGTTTTCAGCACCCCATAGAAACCAATCACTATGGTTTCAGAAGCATTAACATTGGAAGGCTTTCAAATGTTCACTACGAAATGATACTCTTCAGCAAACCTAGTCAAGAGCCTTCTGCTATCCTTGTAATATATCTCGCGTAGCCCAGGAAAACCTGCAAATCTACCTGAGCGAACTCCAGCTCCTACAATATGCGCCTAACGGCTACCACAAGTCTTAGCTCCTCCGTCGTGTAGCTTACATAAGCATCATCTCCTCATCGTCGTCGTCCTTGTTTCTGTCGTCCTTCCGAGCGTCCCAGCATAAGGCGTGAAAGCAGCGCTCTTGCTCGAATAGAAGATCGTCATCGTCATCACCTTCAAGAACCTTTTCGTTATTGGTCCTTGATTCGTCTAGGAAGAGAAGATCTTCGTCTTCCGTGCTTGGAGGTGTGCTAGGCCCCCGATTGTGTGGGAGAGGGTCGTTTGAAGAGAGAGTTTCGTTGACGTATGGGACATGGTCGGCTGTGAAGAGCATATCGTCGTCTTCGGGACCGGGAGAGGTATTGGCCCCTTCATTGTGTACCGGATGTCTATATGGGAGCGGTAGCTGTTGATCAGCATGGTCATGTCCATAGGTGGACTCTACGTTCGTTAACATCTCAAGATCCTCCATATCCTCGTCACCGCTACAGTCATGCTCTAACATCTCTTCATGTCTCCACCGCCAGTCTTCTAGATCTTCTCCGTTATCTAACATCCCATCATCGGGATCGTCGTATTCTCTGAGGATGTCATCATCTTCCGAGTACTGTCCAGGCTTTTCCGGATCAAGATCGGCAAAGAGAATATAGTTGTCCTCGTCTTCGAACAACGATTCGAAGTCCGTCTCTAAGCTCGGGGCAGAGCTTTCATCCAGCATCTCATCGGGCTCTTGTAGAAGGATAATGCCGTCCTTAGGCTGGATGGGCTTCAATCTCCGCGCAGCTTCGGGTTTGTAAAGCTTTTTCTGCATGATCCTCCAAACTCGTGCTTTGACTACGCTACTGATTCGGTTGTTAGGAGGCGTCATCAGCTCTGCGTCTTCGTCGACGGCGATCAAGGGTGACGGTGGAAGTGATTCTAGCCTCGCAAGCTTGGCCTCTAGGGTAGCGGATGCTGATCGACGCTGGAATAATTTCATGGCGTAAGCAATGTTTGAGATCATGGGAGCTCGTTGCGAGACTGCCTTAACTCCAGTACGTCAGCCTGAGGTCCGAACAAGCACAGTGCGTCTCAGGAGTCGTTGTATGACGTACTGGCAGATAATCTGGGCTGAACAACGCTGGCGAGATGTCTGCTAGTTTGGGACCGGAGGAAGCACCGAGTACTTTGATCCCAGTGGTTCTGATCGGTTTAGCGCAAATCAATGTACGTAGAGCTGCATCGGTCAGCTCCAGTAAACGCTGCAGATCAAAATCCTCAAAAGTCCAAGGTGGCTCATCACCGCCATCATTGGTAACCTTTGAACCTATCTCAAATCCCCGTATGTACGCCACAGAAGTATCATGTCCTTCTATTCGTGCGACTTCCAAGCGGTCTGAAGTGGCAGCTCTGCTAGTGGAAGTGTACGAAGGGTCATCCAGCATCTCATCATCACTCGCCGGATACGTCGGCTGCGAAGCACACCGTCGAGCCAGGTTTACTTCGTCAGAGCACAGATTTTGTTTGCTGGTCACCGGCTGGGAATAATATTCTTGTTCGAGATCTGAGAAATCCTTGTCTAATGCAAGAAAATCAGTTTGCAGACTCTCAGCCAGTTCCCCACCCATCTCCAGGCTTATCGTTCTTGATCTGCTACGGCCACATGAGAGATCCAGGGTGATGTTGATGCTCTCTAGGCCTGCACTAGGAACTCCGTCTGGAGGCCGTGCGGGGGATAAGTCGTCGGTGTAACGTTTTCGTCGATTGACACGGCCTGGGACGGTCCCAGAACGTTGAGCGTGAGCGAGCGAGAGAACAATATCTCCGGTCTGAGCAGACGGAGTGCTTCCGCTGATTGTCGGCAGCGACAGACTGGGCAGAAGTCGAAGTTGTGACCAAAGCTGATTTTGTCAACGGTAACCTAGGGCAGACGCGCAGAGTCCAGTTACCTCTGCATCGCGAAGTACCGGGCCTATGGTCTCGAGTACTTCTGCAGCAGCTGGTGCCTCGATGAAGTTCTTGCCATCCAGCAAGATATGAATCGATATTCGTAGACCTTCACCACGTGTCACCCATAGATCTCTGCTAGTTAGCAAATCGAGCTGCTGTGAGCTGCTTGTAGCATGAGCAAAGTTTTGCAATCCAGCGACCTGAATGGCGGATGCAACAGCAAGCTGCCAATTATGCTTGGCATAGCTATGCACAACGTGTCGTAGATTGAGGAAGGACGATGACATAGTGCCAATAGTCCTATTGTAGTCTTTGAAGAGACAATAAAGGACATGGTTCAAGACCACTGTGAGAGCAGATTGGTCACCTCTGTGACGAAGGGAATGCAGACTGAAACTCATAGGACTGAAGAGAGTATGAGACCGATAACGATAATTTAATCAAGGAGGGGAAAGACATCCAATTTCTACATGTAAAATACATCGGGTAGATCTGAGCAGTTCAATGCTCTAAATCATCAAGATTGAGACGTCGAAGAGGGACGATCCAACCGTGGCTTGGCGCGCTAACCTCGGGGATTTCCCGGTCCGCTTTGTTTATTCCACTTCAATCTCATGTCTTATGGGTAGGTGTACGGAAGTCCTCGCTCTCTCTCACCATGTTTGTGAGATGTAGTCAATCCATCTTGAGCTCTCGAGCTCTTGCGAAGGCTGCTACACGGCTGAAGATCCCCAAGCAGCAATATTTCATGCGCGGTCTGTATAAAAGTCCGCAATGTTCAACAGATGGCGTGTACAAAGCACTCACAGAGATGCGGATAAGGACACCATGGGTAGAGGCTTTAAAGAAGCAACGAGAAGAGGGCTCTAATCCCACCAAAACGCCGAAAAGTCCAGCCACCCCACAGGACCGAGATCTTATGCCTAAGAAGATGTCAGAGAGCTTCACTCGCGTAGTAAGTGGAAATCCACTCTGTGATCCATTGTCCGATGCTGTACTGCGTGGAAGTGATCTCTTTTTGAAAGATTCGCTGGGCATTCACATGGCTATTCGGGGCATCCCACCGACAGTAGTTGAATGCCCTTATCATACTACACTACTTAGTCTTAGGGCTTCTATGAAATAGAGACCGTGTTGAACTGACTGATATAGTACTAGGTACTTCCTCTGGCCCAGGATCCATGGCTGCTGGACAGCTATTTGAATGCCTCAGGGCACATTAGGTAGACCCTCCATTGCCAATAGTGTGATGGCGCTGAATGGATAAGTATAGACTTGGCACTATCTTTATGGACCTCGATGCCTTGTCAGGAGTCATCGCCTATAAGCATACAGGCGAGTCCGTGACCACGGTGACGGCTGCGGTGGATAGAATTACTATCAACCACCCTTTGAAAGAAATATGCGACCTTGAACTAAGTGGCCAAGTGACATTCGCAACCGGGAGAAGTAGCATGGAGATCTCCCTGCAAGTTGCAAAGGCACCCGAAGACGGACACGATGTGAGGAAGGAAGATGTGCTCCTGACTTGCGCATTCACCATGGTTTCATTGGATCCCTCCACGAAGAAGTCAGTCATCTTCCATTGATTTCCACCGTCATAGCATGACGATGAACGTCAACCGCTAACTTGAATTCATCCGCTATGAAGACCTGTGGCTATCAGTCCGCTCCAAGTAGAGACTGCAGAGGAACGCCGACTTTTCGATCTTGGAGAGAAGAACTACAACGCCAAGAAAGCAATGGCTAAAAGGGCGTTACTAAAGCAGACACCCAACGATGAAGAAAGCGACTTAATCCACGCAATGTGGCTCAAGCAATTATCATATCACGGTACGCATCCCCCAGTAGAAGTCAACACCTCCGCCAAGCATCAGAACCATCAGCCTAACACATACCCCACAGACCCAAACCAATCTATCCGCAAGCCAGACAACGTCATATACATGGACATGACCAAGCTGCACTCATCACAAATAATGCAACCCCAATATCGAAACCGCCACAACTTCATGATCTTCGGGGGTTTCCTCCTAAAGCAAACCTTTGAATTGGCCTTCTGCTGTGCCGCCTCCTTCTCCCACACACGACCCACTTTCCTCGCCTTGGACCCTAGTACGTTCGAAAACCCAGTGCCGGTAGGAAGTGTTCTGTACTTGAATGCAACTGTCGCCTATACGGATCTACCTTTGGTAAGTACGACCGGCGACTCCAAGGAGACGACGTCGGAGTATACCAGAGTGCAGGTGCGAATCGATTCCAAGGTCCGGAATATAGAGCACGGCGAGACGAAACCGACGGGGCAGTTTAGCTATACGTTTCTTGTAGAGAAGGATATTAAGGTGATGCCGCGCACGTATTCTGAGTTTATGGTCTGGGTTGATGCGAGACGGAGAGCTGAACGGGTGTCTGCTACATTGAAGAGTACGGGAGGCGAAAGTGATGTTCTGACTAAGGATGATGACAAGAGGGAGAGAGTCACTGAGTAGCGAAGATGAACTGGTATAAAACCGCCATGTATGGTCTCTATTTAGCAGATGATCATCATTCAGTGGCAGATAGGCTCCGAACCACCATGAACGCCACCGCTGAGATGCAGAGAAGTCTAGTCTAAGTCTACAGATATACCTGAATAAACCTAAAGGGAAGTTTCACCGAGCCCGAACATCCTGATGGAGTTGTTCCATGCCCTAAGATGACTAAGCGTCAGCTTGGCAAGAAATCACGAAAGGTAATCATAGCGAGACTGAACTTACGCTTCGCAGACATCTTCAATTGGAAGTCCTTTAACTTTCGCGATGACGTGAGCTACGTACGGTATTGTAGCAGGCTCATTGCGCCCCTTTACCATCAAGCCCTTCTCCCATTTCTCCTTCTTAACGGGCTTCGGTAGCTCGATCGCATCCTCCTTGTACTTTGCTGAGGCATGAGACGCACGCATTTCACACTATTCATCGCCATAAGCTCGACATCAGTCTCACTATTGCCAATTGTCTTGGGTAATTGACTTACCCAAGGTCCATCCGTCTCGATCTGCAACCTCTCCAACGGAACTGCTCTCACAATATCCAAATTCTCCTCCGTCTTCATACTACACCCATTAATCCCAACATCCAACCCCATAGCCACCAGCCTATTCATCTCCTCCATCGTACCCGTAAAACTATGCACCAGTCCCTTTTTCGGCAGATGTGGCAGACTCCTCCCTAACAACTTCTCGAAATCCTCGCTTGCTGCGCGGGAGTGTAGGAATAGCGGCAGTTGGACTTTGACGGCAATGTCGAGCTGCGCTTCGAAGTATTTGAGTTGTTGTTCTTTCGATGTGAGGTACAGCCGGTCGTAATCGAGGCCTATCTCGCCGAACGCAACAGCCAGACCGGCGTTCTTAGATTCGACGGCCAGGGTTTCGAGATCATGGAGGAGGGCGGAGCAGCCACCGGGGTGGGTCTCGAAGGTCTTTGCGGAGCACGGGTGTACACCTACTGTAGCGTAACATAGACTGGCTATGCGATTGGGAAATATCAGCTTGCCAGATGCGTACGAAGACCAGGACGAAGATCTGATGGCACCTACGGTGATCTTTTGCGAGCTGCACAGCCTTCCGCGACTCTTCCAGATCTGACCCCGTCACCATCACTTTTGTACACCCGACCTCGACAGCCCGTTGGAGCACGTCTTCGAGGTCGTCATCGTGAGCTTTTTTGCCGTGGTAAATCCCTCGGAAGATGGGGTCACCGAGGTTGATGCCGACCTAGGGTGGCCCGTAAGCTGGAGGAGGCAGAGAGGCAGGGTTAGAGTAGGGCGCTGACCTACGTCGGCGTATCTCAGCTTCCTGCTCATGCCGTTGATGACTCCGAACGGATAGGCCTGAGAGGACGAGGCTGGTGAGGCCGTGCTTGAGAAAGTATGCGAAAGCGCTTGGCTTGGGGCTATGGATAATCTAGTGACTGTGAAAAGACCAATGGTCAGCTGAGGACCAAGTCCTGAGGTAGGAAATCACTGCGAACAGGTCCTGAGGGGGTGATTCTAGTACCTCTGAACGCAAATGATGCTCGCAGTGACAAACCTCTAGGTAACGAGGATCGCGGGACACATAGGTAGATAGCGGACATGAACCGTTGCAATAGCAAAAGATCTTGTTCTCCACAGAAATTTCCCTGGTACTCTTGATGTGTTTACACAATCTAACTTCAAGAAGCTGTTTGTATAGCTAACTAATAATAGTATGCTGTATACAATCGTTACCACACGTAAAATACTACGATCTACACGAGAAAGACACGCTAGTCTTCATGACCTCGAGCAAAGTACAGGTCGTCAGTGAACACATCCGATAACCATTATGCTGTGCGGATCACACTGGAGCAGCCAGAATCTGCCCCCAAGAATCGAAGGCCTTCAAATCTTTCTTAGCCTTGCAACGACGATACTTATCCCACCAGGCTCCATTGCTCATCTGTGGGAACAAGCACCATGCCAACATAGAATCTTCTTCAACCGGCGACAAGTCCAGTCGCGCATAAGCACGGGATCGAGACTCATTCAGAATGTTGTCATCAGAACGACTGATCTCGAGCCGTGCGCCGGTGCGATACTCAGAGCATCCGATGCGCCATGTTGTGAGGACAGTTGCTACCACGAGGACAACAACGGAAATAATCTGGTTGACTAGTGCGGCCATGCCCAAGCTTATAATATGGCACCCAAAGGCTAGCCATCCTAGAGCCCGGGCTGCATGGTAGAGTTGCGGATTCGGCGGTCGAGGGCTTGTCAGTAGGCATTGTATGAGGACGCCACGAGGCACATGGATTGTGACCGCCTTGCCGCTCGGCAACGTCCAGAAAGTCTTCACCATGGCGCTGGACATGTTCAGGCCGTCGAGTGCGGCGCGGTCGACGGCGACGCGGTTTTGTTTGACCAACATGCAGCGGACGACGACGGAGACAAGCATGGATATAGCGTTGGTAACACCCCACCAGTCGTGTGTTAAAAACGTCATCAAGGAAAGCGGGATCATGACGGACAGTGCAACAATGATGGAGCAAAAATCATCCGCGCGAGTAGACCGTTGATGACGGTTCACCGAGATACGGAGAGTGCTCGAGTTCCAAGTGAGGTCCTGACATGAAAGCCATCGAGCGAACCATCCTGTGACATCGGTGGCCAGTATGCCATCGGTGACATTGTATAAAACGAAGCCAGGGATTGGCTTCGTAATACTGTCGCCCGCGATGATAAAGCCTGCAAGAATGGGAACATATTCGGTGTAGCGATTGTAAACGAGCCTGCCAACAGTGAGGTCGACCTCGGTTGCGCCTAGCATTGTCACAAGGCCCAGGGCATCAATCTTGAACGGCGCCCACTCTCTGAGTTGCTCGAGGAGCACCATCAATCACTATTATGGGTTTGGAAATTTGGGTTCGGCTTCACGCCAAAACGCGAGTGCACTGATAGAATATGTACGAGCAATTGAGAAACTCTCTTGCTTCACTGGGCCTATATGTACATGCAGTCGAGTAAGATTCAGCTACAAAGCGTTGAGTAACCCTCTTGTGAGTAAGTTAAGCTTACTGTACCGCTCTTGTATGTAGGCTGAATGGCCTGGTTCAATCGGTCAACTGTTTTATTGGCTCGCAGCCACTGCAAAAGGCGGAGCAGGTCCGCCGATATGCAGCCTCGTGAGGTTGGCCTTACCTGGCGTTCCGCTCGTCGCCCAGAGTCAACTTCAGCTCTACACTTGAAGAACCTCTAGAGCCGCTTTCCCTACTACTGCTGCGCTTTTCGCATCGACACCTGGCTGCTGCGCTGTACGTAACATTCAGCACCACGTTCTCTCCAAAGGCTGAAAGAGGGTCATAGATTCGCTGCTGCGGCTCTAGATCGAGTCCTGGTCATACTTCCTGTCAAGTTACAGCATCCTCGGTGTTCTCTGGCTCTAGATCTCATTGCTCCGAAGACCTTTACGTTTACAAGTCCCCGTTCGTGCAACCATTGCTACCCCTATATCTCCCTGCTGAATGGATCATATTCGGCTCCCTGAAAATCCTGTTCACCCCCCTATCGAGGTGCCGTACCTATGCACCGAGGAGTTCGATGGTGGACCATTTCATCTCTATCCCTACCTCAAGGGTTGGTCTGAGCGGGATGTCTTTTATCGCGCTAACTGGACACGACGGCCTCCCTTTGACTCGGATGCTTTCCCAGACAGGCGTCCGGTTGGCGAGGCAATGTCGTTCTTGCAGAACTGGCTCTTCTTTGGGCTATTGGTCACTGTGTTTGGACCGGACTTGGACATCCGCGATTTCGTCCGCAGAAATGAAGACGGACATGAGGTTGTTACGACCATTCCATTGCCAGCGTTCTCGGCGGCTTTAGTTGAGCGCGAGAAGCAGCTCAAGGCGGCTGAGGAGCTTGCAGTTATGATGCAGGGACGGCAACGTCAGCTTGATACGTGCCTCAGATTAGCCCATGAAGTCTTCGGTTATATATGTCATGATACCTCCCTCGAACCGGCGGTTTTACTTTCAATCGGAGCCTTGGGCGATTACCTCACCAATGTCAGAAATCTGATATACTGCGACACGAGGTTACCTGACTCAGAACTAGTCCTTGCGTGGCCGAATGGATGTATTAGAGGACTTGAAGCTGACCTCCTGGCTAAGCGGATGCTACAAGACGGATGGTGCAGAAGTGAAGTCAGGAGGCTGTACCGCTTTAGCCCGTCGGCCATGTACTTCGTCAGCAACCTCAATAGGCCTGGGCCGGACAAGAACCACCGAGATAACTGCAACCGGTTCCAGTGCGTCGCATACCAGATCAACAATGATACATACAGCACAGAACACATCAAGAAAGGATGTGATTGCAAACACATATATGCCGATCAAAATCAGCTATACTCGACCCTCAAGAGTGGTGTGATCCCTCTAATCTCTACATCGTGCTCTTTTGAAGAAGATGTACCCCTCGAGATCATCCCAGCCAGATCTGAGACCAAATATGTTGCGATATCTCATGTTTGGTCTGATGGATTAGGGAACCCGCTTGCCAACTCTCTTCCACGATGCCAGATGGTTGACATTGCCCATCTTGTCAATCAACTCTATGGACCAACTGATCCTCCTGTCCCCTTCTGGATGGACACCACTTGCTGTCCAACGGAGCCTGAAGCAGCCACTGATCTGGCGATAATTCTTATGCGAAAGACTTACCGGGAGGCGGACAAAGTCTTGGTTCTAGAGAATTATCTCCGATCTCACCCTGCGGAGCCCATGTCTAAGTTCGAGCGGATGGCCCGGGTATTTTGTTCCAGCTGGACGCAGAGGTTATGGACGCTTCAGGAGGGTGTTCTGGCAAAATCGTTGTTCATTCAATTCGCAGATATAGCTCTAGACTTCAAAAAAGCCTACTTCTCCATGGTACAAACCGAGGGGACGCAGTCCGAAGGTCACAGCCTAATAGGATTCTTCGGTCGGATCCGAGGAGAATGGGCACTTGTGAACTCACCCACGCCGTTTGCCACGATCCAGGGGATGGTCATAGCACTACATGAGCGATCAACCAGCGTGCCCACCGATGAAGCTTTATGTCTCGGAACATTGACGGACATAGACATGGAGAAGCTCATGGAGGTGGATCCAGAGGTCAGAATGAAGCGATTCTGGTCCCTCCAACGAGCCTATACCGGAGACATGATTTTCTGGACCGGGCGTAGATTGGAAGACGAAGGATATCGATGGGCGCCGGCATCCTTCATGAACCAGACCCTCGAGCTGCTTCCTGGCGGACTAGACTCGAACTCAAAGTCCGTGGCCCATCGAACTGATGCGGGACTGATGGTCAAGTACCCGGGCGTCATCCTAGGCACATTCCAGGATGCTCGCATCGCGAGGAAATTCTGGCTGAGAGATGAGAACAACGAATGGCGATACTGGATGGCATGTACCGCGCGCCGAGACAACGGGGACGAATCTGAGGGCGTCATCTGCTCCTCTACTAGGGATGTCTCTCAACCCGTCAGCGTCGCTCTAATCTTCAGGCAGCCAGCCAGTACAATCGCACTCGATCCTCTAGATTTTCCCTACGCATGTGCGGCTTTGGTGTCTATTCGAAAGCGCGAGGAAGGCATCATCTTCGCCAAACTAGAGAAGACCGGGAACGTCTACCCTGCAGTGGATGGGAAGATGCCGGGGGAGCAGCTCGCGTATGCCATCGCACTCAAAACCGAGCTTATGTCACTATATGAGAGTAAAGCCCCGGAAGAACGGAGCGAAGATATGGGTAGCGTGGTCTTTGACAATCAGCATCGTGTCTTCGATGGGGAATGGCTGAGTGAGGATCAACAGTGGTGTGTGGATTGAAGGACGTACATACAAATCCTGTGGATTTTGAATACTACGAGCTTTCTTCGACTACGGTAGTGTGTGGATTGAGGGCCGTACATACACGTCTAGTGAACATAGATACAACAGGACCGTCTTCCACAATGGTGATGTCGATCCAGAGGCCTTCCTAGGAATCTCAGCCTCTACCGATGGCTAGACGCAGGTGTCGGAATCAGAGATCTGTGAGCCGTCGTCAGTTGTGAAGGCTTGGTCAATAACCTGGAAGAGCTCCTCAATTAGGCAGGACTGGCACAGATGCCTGAATATCCAATCCCCGTAATCTGACAAAGAAGGACTTCTTGCCAGGATTGTCTTGAGACGACGCAGCATCTCTCGCTCTACCTAGCCGTTATACACTTTGCCCGCGTTAGCATTGACAGCTTGGCATCAATGGTCGTGGTGTATGTAAAGCTCAACACGGACATCTGGAATATGCAGGAAGCGATCACGGTACCATTACTGAGCACGATAAGGATAGAGCGGCAATGACTATGGCTGAAAACTCAGATTGGTACTTTAGGTAGATCCTAATGACACCGCTAGCACCGGGATATATACGCACACATAACTTGCGCCGCCAGTTCTCACTCGCGGGGCATATTCGCCAAACGCCTTTCAAACCAATCATGAAAGACCCGATCCCTTGTTCCCAAGTATTCTTCCGTCCTTGACAGTACCGATACTAACACCGTTCTCGCCTGTCATCCATCCGGGCATCTTCACGCCATCGACAACACCAGCTTCCACCAAATGCCGTATCCCAGCGAAGACGTGCGAACCGTGGAACGTTAGAAGGATTTCTGGCTTCCAACCCGTTGAAGTGGCTGGCTCTGCGTCATCGTCCTCGTACGCGTGATTTTGGTCGAGAATTGACGTCCTTCGCCGAGGCGCTCTGCGTGGCTGTGCGTTTCCGGCATCCTGCGTGGCCTGCACTTCACTATCGCTAGAGGGGTTAACTTCGTTATCAGAATCTCCATCTGAAGTCGATGTCATTGTGGGGTAGGCATCTTCGATCCGGATGTCAAGACGCTCGATGCCCTTGCCATCTCCTTCGATGGCCGAGGTGCCGAAACGATGCTCGGCCATCAGCTTGCGTCGCTTGCTGCTCGCAGTATCTTCGGCCTGTAAGGCATTCTCAAGTCCAGACGATCCTGACTTCCTTTTCTTCTGGCCTTCCGAGACTTCTCCACTCAACTCGTTCTGCTGTTCACCAACATGACCCCCAGGAAGACGTGATAGTCTCTCTTCGGTGTGGACAGAGTCTAGAGGGCTCTCTTCGACACTTCCATCTGCAAAGATGCTCCATCCGCCGGCGGCCGCGTTTCCTCGGCCGGGGCCCCGTAGTGAAGTCAGAGCTGACAGAGACCGTGCCGAGAGCGAGGTAGGCTTCAATGTGTAACGAAACTGAGGGCGAGAGAAAGCTTTGGGCAGAGCATCCAAAACTACATTCCTCAGACTTCGGCTGTCACCATTGGTAGACAGACCTGGTGTTGTAGCAAGCGATACGTATATTGATGGTGAGCCATCAGGGAACGCAACGTAGATGATCTTTGATCCATCGCCCGCCATTTGTGTTCTCGCATTCCGGCCGAGCAACGACCGTTGGCTGTTGTAGGGCGAATCGTGAATGTAGACCCGCAGCAGCGTCAATGGCATCGAATTGGCCCGTGTGAGATAGTAGTGCGCCTTCACAAAGGGTGACAGCTCGCTTTGGAGGTTCTGAAGGAACGTCGGCGCATGGAACCGAGGTAGCGTAGCGGATCGTGGCTCACTCATGGCATAACGAATCTCATCGTCACTGTCACCTCCATCCGCTAATGTCACTTGCTTCAGCTGGAGTGCGGTCCATCGCTGTGAGGTCGGATGATCCAGGAGATAACGCACATCAGCCATCGCCAGCTGACGGAGAGAAATCCCACGCCTCCAATCACCCTCCAAGATTCGGTCAACGATTTCTCTCTTTCCTCCTTTGCGGGATTGAAGCTCCCGGTAAACCTCCCTCAACTCCTCCAAGCTCTGCGCCGCAGGATACGCAACATCGTCCTGCCCATCATTTCCATCGTGCTTGTCGCCCGTAAGGAAAGGAGCGCAAGTTGTCTGTTTAGAGCTTCTCAGCCATTCGAGGACCAGCGATAGGAGGGAAGGTCGCGAGAGCTTTGCGAGGGTTTTGAAGACTAGTGGAGAGCTTGGGGACAAGACATGCGCGTGAGGGAGTGCAGCAGTGGTTGGTGCGGAGATGGAAGCTCGTTGAGCCATGAGCTCAGGAGACAGGAAGAATCATCAATGCTGGCGCGATATCATCACCTTGATGCGGGTAAACAGCCTGCTTGCTTAGTCATGAGATTCTGGGGATCTTTTCCAGATTAGACTAGCTTTCTGAGGTCAATGCACGTCATCGATAAAATACTCAAGGTAAAGTATGTATTCGTAACTTTACGAGATGAAATGCCCCATTATCGAGCCAGGAAAGCACAGGACCGTGTCCCTCAGGAACACTACGGGTCATACATTGACAAATCTCAGCTTCTTGGACATGTCATGGAAACGTATTCATTGAGAGCCGAAAGCGGACAGCCTCGGGAGTGTTGATTACTTTTTCTTTATCGAGGATCTCCGCTGCCCCACGGTAAGCGCTATCAGCGTTAGTCATCCCTCGGAAGCGGTTCCGTGTGGGGCGATTCGGGCTTGGAGCGCAGAGATTACCAATCCTCCACTTCCAAAGATTCATCTTCAACCATCATCCAACAGATTAACCTGATTACGAGCCGCTGAAGAGGCGGAGAAGACGACTCATACGAACGACTTTTACTGTACCTCACGATTGAACCGTTGAACCGATACGCAGCTGTGGTGACCATCGGAATAGCAACCGGTAGCGCAATCGGATTGAGGGCTTTCTGCTGCTGGCTTCATAAACAACATCCAGATACACAGAAGGTAGCGACGGCGACATCTTGGATTACAATTCGGCGAACAGTTCGACCGGCATGTCTGCCTTCGGTGGCCGCCGGGCACCAAACGTGTCGCAGTACGTTGCGAACCTGAACACTATCCCGTCGGCCCACGATGTTGCGACGCAGCAACAGGAAGGCTTCAGCCTCGAGGATGACCTTGCGATGTTCACCAATACCGAATTCTTCGACTTCGACTTGGGAGAGAATACCTTAGCCGCACCTCTCGAGTACGACCCATTGCAAGAGGAACGCGCAAGGAGAGAAAATGCGGCGGCTCAGCAGAAGAATTTGAAAGGGGTAGATTTCCTGAATGGTATGCCTCTATCCGTTATTACGTCTGCTTATATCTGCTCTCATCTTCTGCTAGGGTGTCCGCTGTTGTGGCATCATTCAGAATCTTCCATTGTGGTTCTTACCATTTTCTTACTCTTGCTGCTTCGTCCTGAACTCCCTCCTTCATGCTTTCGTTAATTCTCTTACATCTTGTTATATCCAGTTTGTTGGTATGTAATCTAGGAAATCATTGTTGCTGACATTGAGATCTGCTTTCAGGCGAGTATCAATTTACAGGCTTTTCCGGCTTTGTCCCCGGCGAGGCTTCCTCTATCGCACCAGTGTCCACACCCACACCCAATCAGACTTCGTCGTTCTCACCTCAAAGTCTGCTATCATCTCGCATTGGCTCTCCGAATTCTACATTAGGAGGTCCCAATACGGGGGAGAAGCGCCACATCGATGCAATCCTGGATCCCAACGCCGCTCACTCGCTCGAGGATGCGTCACGGATGGCAGCAGAAGAGGACAAGCGCCGGCGCAACACGGCCGCTAGTGCCCGCTTCCGTGTCAAAAAGAAGCAGCGAGAGCAAAACCTCGAGCGATCGGCAAAACAGATGGCAGACAAAGCTTCGGCACTCGAGGCTCGGATCGGGCAGCTGGAGTTGGAGAACAAGTGGTTGAAGAGCTTGATCACGGAAAAGAACGAAAACAAGGATGATATTGCGGAATTGTGGCGCAAGTTCACCAAGGAGTGTGCCGATACTCGGAGTACTTCCGAGCGTAAAGATGGCGTCGGCACAATGACCAAGGCCGAGAAGTCTTAAAGCGTTGTCTCCTTATTTTAGACCTCTGATCCTTACAACCTATGCACAGTGCTACTTGAACAGAAGATATCTTAGTTCGAATAAAGACTTCGTTCAGCTGATCGCACAGTGGCGCCATGGTGTGTTAGCTCCCCTTGCATACCTCCACCGAGCCTACTGCCCTTGCAGATTGGGTTGCTCACCAAAAGAATCATTTTGTGTTACTCGAATAGTACAACAGCTGAGCTGCTACCTGGACCTCTGCCCACTTCGGCGATGTATCGTGACTGCTCACAATTCGCATTGAGTCATTTAGGTTTTGTCACGGGAGCTCGCATCGCTAACGCGTCTCGTTGCCTAATCGTTGCCAAAGCTCTTCAGCTTTTGAATGGTCCATGTTTGCACGTGCGACTTGAGGAGCTCTCTATAAATCTACCACCATCCGCAGCTGCAAGTATCGCGTTGTAAGCTTCTCTGTTACAGCTGTAGTCTTCTCTTACGCTTTCCATTACCGGTGTAGAAAGTCAACGACAATGTCCCACGCCGGGTTTATGGAGCTCGACTCGGAAGGCAATCTTAGAGATGTCTTGGCAGAGTACACTGACGAGGAATTGTATAAACGATTGAAAGATAAGTTTATGCAGGTGAGTTCCCGACCCATGACGGTGTCTACTATTGTGGAAGCCTGACTTCTCCTGACGTGTTGTGCTAGGATGCGCGCCGTGATGCAGTTATCGATGTCTTCATCGAGACGTGCCATAGAGGCGTCGACGGCAATTTCTCCCTGCACATTACAGGTTGCATGGACTACAGTACTCGCGGTCACCGGCTCAGCGACGACGACGCGACCTTCATTATGGAGATGAAAGAAGATCTGATCACAGACCTTCGCCGCGCGGGTTGTGTATCTTTGGGGCCTCAATATGACCACTCCGACGCAGTTCCCGATGCAGACAGTAAAGAACTCTATGAGAAGCTCAAGCCTCGCGTGCTTGATCGTTATAACATCTGGGTTACTTGCAAGTTGAAATCGAAGAGTTAGCTTTCCCTGAGCTTCTGAATTCCTCTTTGTGCTGTTCATGGCTGAGTCCAAAGATTAGACGTCGATTCCAATGACGCGAGCTTCCTCGAAGCTGCCGCCAGGGCTAGCAGTTTTCTCGGTTTGCCTGCATACGAAGAGTGGCAATCAATGAAAGACGATGGAGCTGCGTCGTTGCAGCAGCTCACCGACCGACATAGCCTTCAGCTCCTGAGCTCTGCTGTTCAAGGCGAGCAAGCCACTGCTACCTTCGCTTGTGGTGGAACCCTTGCACTTCGATCTACCCATGACTATAACCCTGTCGAGGGGCAGGGACAGCTAACATGTCCACCCGTTATTCTCCGATGGGACAGCTTAGAGAACAACGTTGCTCGCCGCCTCGAGCTGCCCATTTCGCCTGGCCAAGAGTTCGAGTTGAACGGACTTTTGGGGGAGTGTCAGCCAGCCACATTCGGCATCGGCGGTGTAGATGTGCTCGATGAGTCCTACCGGAAAGCCTCCAAACTAGATAATACGCAGTTCTCCACGAACTTCAATCCTTACGACTATGGCATTGTGGACACGATCAGCCAGGTCCTCTTTCCAAGTGTCGACAAGAGCAGCAGCGAAGACCTGGGCTTAGAGCTTCGAGGCGTACGAGCCGAGCTGTACAAGTTGAACGTGGGTTTCCGATACTCATCCAGATCGTTCAGGTATAAGACTTACCGTGCTCCCATCAGATCTACTCTGGTCCATCGGGAATGTTCCATCCTCATGTTGATACACCACGCGGGACAGGCCAATTCGGTTCTCTCGTTGTCTGTCTTCCTTGTGCTCATTCAGGCGGCGAGCTGCTCGTCCGACATGAGGGCACCACCGTGAAGTTCGACTGGAGTGCTCGCAATGCCAACAGCAGCTGCATCCAATGGGCTGCGTTCTATAGCGACTGCGAACACGAGGTCATGGAAGTCAAGAGCGGGCACAGGCTGACTCTAACCTACAATCTCTACATCCGCGAGAACCCTGGAGGAGCACTTGAACGTACCTTGACCATGACTCCTGAACAACTGCCACTATATGGTATGGTCAGGGATCTACTGGAGCAGCCGGGCTTCATCAAAGAAGGCAAGCCATTCAACCGACGGGCTCATTGTTGTATCTACTAATTTGTTGAGCACTTGCATAGGTGGTGTTCTGGGCTTCTTTTGCAGCCATGAGTATGCCCACACCCACGGTGCTCCTCCTGTGCGCCTTCCCAGGTCGTTGAAAGGTGTCGATATGGCGTTGTATGCGGTATTCCGCGCCCTCGGTCTCAAGATCGAGGTATTGCCAATCATGGGGAAACCGCGCAACCTTAGCAGCGCTGATCGCCTCTATTTCGGAGGGCTCGACGTGAAGAATGCTGGCTGGAGGCCGTCAATCTCTTTTGATGACATGGATGAGGATGAGGATGAGGATGAAGATGAGGGAGGTCATGCAAAAAGTGTTCCTGAAGCAACGAATCTAGGAGACTACAGGGACTTCGAGACCAGATTGCAAAGTATTCTCAGGAACCGGAAGATTGATGGTATTTCGCGCAGCGTGGATCCTGTGATCGTTGGCCAAAAATTGCACAACTTGGTTTCAAGCGATCGTGGCGGCTCGGACAGGGAATCTCAATCCGAGGTATGTTCGTCTCTTGGCAAAGATCCACACCTCTTGCGAAAGAACCCGAATTCACATCTGGCGCACTTAGATCCGGGACGGTGTCTGGCCTAACGCGCATCTGCCCAAGGTGCAGTGGCTGAACCGTGCGAAGCATACAGATTCCGCCCTCACGCATCTGGCTGTAAGTCTTTCCAACAAAGATTCCCCTCTGGCTTGTTGCTTATCGTCGGAACGGTAGTATGGCAACCAGGCAGAATTATCGACGTCCTACTCTGCTGCTGCTCTACTGGTCATCGTCCCGCCTGGTATCGAGAGGGGTCCGTTTCCGATGCGCAGGACCCCCACCCCGACACGTAGCGAGGGAGACCCTGCTGCCTCTCAAGCTTGATGGCTCAGGGAAATATCTTCGGACAAGTCGTCAGTCGTCTCGGTAGGAGTCAAGGGTTTGTCAGTTTCGGTGGCGTAGGTTCGGTTAGCGTTGGGTGGAAGGAGAAGTTAAGAGTCTTGACAATCTTAGGAGGTTCGGACAGTGGAAGAGCACTTCTGTGCAACAAGACATTCTTTGACGTAGCTAGAAATGCAGAGAGCTCCTACCATCCATGGAGATTCTCCATCCCGTCCAAGCGGTTGCCAAGATTTCTCCCGGCAAGGTACAATTACTGCTGCCTAAAGCACTCTCCCACCACGACATTGCAAACTAATCCCAACCCCAAATCCTAAATCCTAAGCAAAACGACCACCAAAACCCCTCGCTAAGTCCCCATCGAACACAATCACCAGCTCTAGCAAGGTACATCCACAGCTGCCTAAGGCTCCCCCTCTAATATTCCAAACTCCTTTACATCCGAAAGTCCTCGTTTCGGACAGATGTCCATTGTAACCAATCCTTTCTAAAAGAACTTGCTCGTCAGACGTACCAAGACAAGCCACTTCCACAATCTCACAAATTCACGCGTCATAACGCCCTCAGACGCGGTGTGACGAGTGAGCTTGCTCCCGATTGAATGAGCTTATGTTATTGATGCTGCATACAGGACCGCGGCATTTCTGGAAAGTCGTGCTTATCAGACAGGGACGGTTATTGCTGCCTAACCAACGGACGAAAGATCGTCTTGCTCGGGGGCCGAAGGGATCTCACGCTGTCGAGAGGTGTATATAAATCCCTCTCCAACCTCTTCTGTCAGATAGCTTTTCGAACCAGCAATACGGACAAGTAAAGACTTCTTACCACTTCTTCTTCTTCTTCTTCTTCTTGACGCAAGCCTCAACACACTCAACCCATACACCCATCCACAAAACCAATACCACCACAAACCCTCACCCCTCCGCCCACCCACAATGTCCACCACCAGCACTACCACCCCGATCAAATTCGGCGTCCTCCTCCTCGGCCCCAGTGTCCAACTCCTCGACGTCTCCCCCGCCGACGTCTTCGGCATGCTGGAACCCAACTATCTCCGCGCAGGCCAACTTCCCGAGTCTCTCGTGGCCATGGGTGTCGATATCGAGTACCACTACATCACCGAGAGCGGCGAGGGCTTGCAGCAGATGACCGCGGGGGTGAAATATGGTGTCACTGTCTGCACCCAAGCCCCAAGCCCCAAAGCCCCATCTCCTCTCACTTCGGATGGCACCAAGTTATTCTGCCGCACACAGCCTAATAACATCAATCGATGATGACGCCGATGTGGCCACTGATCGTCCAACAGGATTCGATCCACACCTGCCCCCCCCTCACATACCTCCTGATCGGCGGGCCCCCACCCACCTACACCCCCTCCACCCCCGTCCAACACTTCCTCACTTCCCAACTCGCCCACGTGTCCGCCTTCATGACCGTCTGCACCGGCATCCTGCCCGCCCTCGCCTCCGGAGTGCTCAGATCCAAAACCGTAACCGCGCCGCGGTCGATGATCCCGATGTTGAGGGGAAAGTATCCGGAAACGGAGTTTGTGGGGAAGAGGTGGGTGAGGGACGGGAAGGTGTGGACGAGTGGGGGCGTGACGAATGGGTTGGATATGATGGCGGCGTTTATGAGAGAGGGGTTTGGTGGGGAGAGCGAGTTGGTGGAGACGGTGTTGGGGATGGCCGATGTGGGGGATCGGGGGCAGGAGTATAGAACCTAGGCGGAGACAAGGGTTGAATGAAGATGAGGCGAGTTGAAACGATTGGGACGGTGGAAGCGAAATGGAGAAGGCGGGAAATGGTGTCTATTCCACTCCACCAGTACAGATGCAGTGAATGGAAAATATAATCCTTCAGCCGCGTGAGTGAAACTGTACGGATGGAAGTAGGGACTTCTGTCTCTGTAATTCGTACAATGGTCTACATGAATGGTTGAAATGAATCTCAAAACTCCACACCAAAAAAACAAATGTAAACGTAACCTTCACCGATACACAAGGCGGTGTTCCAGTCCTCAGTAACCCCGGCCGGCCCCAACGGTCCGTACCTCTGCATGCATCTCCCGCGGCCAAAGTCGTCCAACCCCAGAGATTTCATGGACCGACTTCGGCGGCGAATCACGCACCGCGTGTTTCTTACTCGCTTGTAGCTGCTCCGACGCTTGACCTCGCCACCGCTCGCGATAGGACAGGAAGCCCAAAAATCCGAATGCTGCTATGCCCAGAGGCACGCCGACACCAGCCCCGATGGCCATAGCAATGTGCGAGGAGTCGCTTGAGCTCGGCGCGGGTGACGTTGCAGAGTTGTTGTCGGAAGGGTTTGAGGCATGGTACGAAGTAGCGGAGGCACGGCCGGGAGCTGTGGATGTGCGCGTTATACCAATAACACCTGCCCTTATACCAGTACCATCCGCGGCGCTCGTCGGGATGTCCAAAGCAGAAGCGGAAATCTCGGTATGAGCGATGGGGGTTGTGGGCGGGGACACCCCTACTGCCCAGCCGGGGTAAGTGACAAAGTGACCCGCGTCCGATATACATGGTGGGCCATTTTCACTGCCACACCACCAAGACGGTTTCTCAACAGTTGATCTCGGACAGTTCCAGAGGCCGGCCCAGGCATTAGGCCGTCCCGTCAATCATTGCAACGTCAGCAGTTCACTATTCGCGTCATGGGTTTGCGATGTCTTCCTTGCGGGTTGTGAACATACCCAGAGGACAGTATTGGTTTGGACAAGCAGGTGTGCTCCACGACCGATCTGTGCAAGCTCCACGGTATATGAACTCAAGATAGCCACCAAAGCAGAGACCGTTGGTAAGGCAGCTCTCCGTCTCGAGGCAGCATGTGCTGTTGCCGGAATCATTGCAAGGAACATAGTTGCCCTGCGTTTGAGTAACGGTAGAACCATCCGGCCAGTAGCATGTGGCTTGAACTGAGAAGTAAGGGGGTAGCATGAAGACAGAATTGTAAGGAGTATAAATGGATTCGAAACACTTTGGAACCTCACCGTGTAATGGATGGGGACAGAGGAAAATGAAACGACTCTTGAAGATGTCCATAGCGAAGGCGTGCAAAGACATGGCTGACTTCGTGGTCATTTCACTCTCCAGAGGCAGTGCCCCAATAATACCAGCTGAACTGCATTGTTTTGGTATGAGCGCAAAGGGGACAAAAATAACACCCTGTAATTACTATGCCAGCACCCATACCCCCCGTCAGAGAAAATACAAAATATAAGCGCGCAAGCTGCAACAGTGACCGTGTACACAGCACGAGTAGACTCTGTTCATTAGAATAGACATCATTACGATACATCTGCAGACTGTCTTGTAGATTGATCAGCGATGCCCTTCAGCTGAACAGTTGTCCCTATTGACTGATGAGCTTCACTTACTCATGTACTACTTGCTTCTTTGGTCGCATTTCTGGTGACAGTCTACAGTAAATGCAACAATCAGCGTCCAATTGTGCATTTACGCTTATTGTGAAGAGTTCTTGACTTGCTTGTAGCAATCGAACTCTGTCGCCGCTGGCTACTTTCTCTGACAGGGGGTGCAGTGGGTAGCACGGCATAGACTGTGCACAGTACAGCGTCAACGTGCAGATCTCGCTTCATCCAGGCCAACTACAAAGACAGCCGATATCCTGGGAGGGTGCATGCGAATTACCGCTGCCTGAATGCACAACGGACCAGGCGTGAAGATGATCATCCAAAGTGTAACCCTCGACTAGGATCCCATGGTCCACCTCTGACCTTGTCATTCCTAGTATCAGGATATGGTGCAGCATGCACGTTTCGGTTGGTCGGCTGTGAAAATCCTCCACCGAATTGAATCCCCATCTCTGGCGTCCATATGCCTGGAGATCCTGGAGGTAGAGGTGGAGGTGGAGGAACAGCTGCCCTTGTCGGCGTGGGGGCTGTTAACGGCTCGTCCGCATGGGGTTTGGTTTTATAAGACGGTCGTAAATTCTCCTCCTGTTTCTCTTGCTGAAGAGAATTGGGTTGAAATAGATTCAGGGAAGACATGGCGTTTGTAAAATCGCTGCCAGAGGGTCAATCATTCGCTCCCGATCTAGGTCTTTGAAGGGGTGCTTATGATTGCTTACGATTCGAGTTGCCCAGCCTCCATACGTCTTTGGTATGCAAGGCTCTTGCAATCCTCCCTGAATCTTGTCACAATCTTTGCAAGATCATTGTAGAATTTCCTTCCAACGTCTAGATTCGAGACGATCTCCTTGTACTTGAAATAGGCATTCTCTAGCCTTTGTAAAGCCTGCTCTCGCTCCTTGGTTGATGAATCGCCCCGCCGCGCCTGGAGGAAAGCCGCATTCGTCTCTTTCACTCGCAACGCAACCCCTTCCTGCTCCTCTTGCTCTTCAACAATCATTGCTCGATCCGAATCGTAGCGTTCTAATCGCTTCTCGAAGAGTTCCTCGAACTGCGCGGGCTCAATTTTTTGCATGGGATATTCTCGCCCGAGCCGAGCAGCCTCTGCCAGAATGCTTGGGTCTGTATCATGCATCAGCCAGTACCAGCGCCAACAGTCTTGTCAATAACTTACTGATGTCATCTGATTTTGCTTTCTCGCGAAGAGCTTCAATCTTGCGCCTTCGCTTGCTCTCAAGACGGCTAACCTCGTTCAGAGAAACCCTGAGTCTTCCAGATTCCCTTTCCACCTTGGGTGTCATTGTTGCTCTCCGGCTGCTTGGTACAAATTCCTCGAGATCTCTATCTGAGCCGGCAAGCACCCGCAAGACACTTTCACAGTCCTCTAACTTACCCTTTACAAGCTCATCGCTGCTGTTTGCAGAGTTGAGATACCCATCAATTTCACCGACCTGCGCATACAGCTTCTCAGCTGCCTCTTGCGAAGTTGGTCGGGTCCATCGATCCGTGCCATACTTCTTCCGCGCACGTTCATCCTCGGCAGCTTCAGATTTTAGAAACTCAACGCCTTCGGCGTATGTGGATTTGTCGTTTGCTTTCAGCTTCGCTATATCAGCCATTGACCGGCGGAGCCGATTGAGGCCATCCTGTTGCCGTATTTCCTCCGCGTGCGAAATCAATGTTGGTGGGAGGCCGAGAGGCTTTTCAAGTGCTTGCAGTGAGCCAGGAAGACTCAATGATTGGAGAAGGCTGGTCAATCATAGTCAGCAATGAGGCAAATTATCGAAAAAGACGGACAGAACTCACTCTCGTAATTTGGTCGTTAGACCTTCCAGCTCATCGATGATTGCCGTATTGACAAGTCTATCTTTTCGTTCAACGTAGATACTGGCTGCGACGTGTACCGCATACGGCACCAACTTAGCGAAGAGAGCCTGTCCAAACACACCATGATCACCAAGCATGGAGGATGGATCCGAGACCTCCTTCGGAATCTTCGCTGAAGCCATCGAAGCTCGTTCCAGCGCTTTCAGCTCCGATTTTGGTGGCACTGGTATAAGGTAGATCAAATCATTGTCCTTTTCAGCTCTCTTTAGATCCTCCGACACCCTGTTCTTGAGGCCGTTCAAATCACCCAACACCATCTTGTTTATCCATCTTGCCTCCTTCATTGCTTCATTCACACAGTTAAGACTGTCTCGTAGCCTAGCAACCTCATCTCCATATTTCCTCTTCTCCAGGCAATCACAAGCAGCTCTGTACTGCGCCGCCGCCGCAAAGTGATGATGCTTTGCCGTCATGTGATGGATCCACTCCGTGCTTATCGTGTCCGATTTTATGCCAAAGTCACCAGCTTGTGAGTAGAAGTCGGAGACTTTGGCCGCCAGCTTCGCTATGGAAGCGTCCTTGAGCCCGTCCTTGACTGCCTTTTGCCAGAAGCATTCCTGTGCTTGGGCTAAGAGCAGGTGCTCCAGACCTTCCAACGTCATCGTATCCATGTCTTCTGGTGGTGTAGAGCGAAGGTCAGGTATGATATGGGTCTTGAGGTAGGAAATAACGCCAGCCGACACGCAGAAGTAATTGCATGCTGTTTTCAGGCCGTCGCTCGTGCTACGATTTGTTGAAATGGCGAGCTGAGAATAGAGAGAGGCGAGATTGTACAGAATATTTGCAAGCTCAAAGCGTAAGTTGTTTTGCGCTACTACGCTGAAGTCATTCCAGAATTCGCAGTACATGATCAGGCTGATACGAACTTGGTCTCTGCGTGTTGAATCCGAGTGCTGGGTACCAAATGAAGTCCACCCCAATCTAAATCATCAGAAGATCTTCAATTAGTCTTATGCTCATCAAGACTTATATTCGGGACTTGCTCACATCAATGGGAAACTTTCCCCCAATCCATACCAACTGCGCCGCGTATGCTGCGAGTTTCCTGATACCACTCACATGGGGCTCTAGAGAGTTCACAGCGTCTGCACGTAATCTATCTATCGTCTCAAGGTCGTGCTTAAACATATCCGGATGCTGATCATATTTTGTGGAAATGTACTGCCTGATGGCCGTTGAAAGGGAAATGGAGTGCGTTCGCCGGAACGGCAAGAAAAGGATGTTACTATTACCGGGAGTCAGCCATTGCCAAAGTCTGCAGGTGAATGTACTCACGACGACATCTTGCAGCCGCCGTGAAGGCTGGGGCCTAAATTGTTTACAATGGTGGATGAGTTGTATGGTGTAACTAGCAAAACAGCTACAAGGCACAAGCAATGACGTCTCGCTTGGCTCAGTACGGAAGACTCAGAACCTAGACAAGCTCGTCGAAGTGAGCACCTACAGATTTATAAACAGCTCCTGACTTTCTGGAAGGAAGTATGCTGTACTTTGCTGTCTTTGTCCTGTACACGGTGTAAATTATCTTTGGCTAATCTACAATTGGATTATTTCGAATTGCACGTGAAATTCTCCTCCGTATGACACTACTTCAGAATCGCGCTTCAACCTTTTGCTCTGTGTCCGCCAAGGCCCAGTCACTTCTCCTTTTCTTGCTTCTCACCTTGTCCGCCTGTGCGTGGGTGAAACCCTTTGCTTCAACAGCGGGATTGTAGCCCAATCCATTCTTCTTGCCTATCACGTCTGACGGCACAGCTTCGCTCGCCTTCCCATCTGCTCTCTTGTACACAGTACACACGACCGCACCTCCGAGGCCGAGGTTGTGCTGCAAGGCAGCATCAGTCCCTTTGACCAGTCTGTTATTCGCCCAACCACGTAGATGCCAGATCAGCTCTGCGCACTGCGCAATACCACTAGCACCTAACGGATGTCCTTTCGAGATCAGACCACCAGATGGGTTTATGACGCAGCGGCCGCCATAGGTTATGTCGCCCGCTCTGACCATCTCATGCGCTTTGCCTGGCTCCGAAAGACCGAGCGCGTCGATGGTGATCATTTCATTGGCTGAGAAGCAGTCATGTAGTTCGCAAACTTTAATATCTTTTGGACTGACACCTGCCTCTGCTAGGGCTGTTTTCGCGGCGTATTTTGACATTTCGAAACCCATCAAGTTGATCGAGCTTCGGTCGAAGAGTGACGGGGCATCAGTGGCGAGGCATTGCCCAGCTATGAGGACGGCTTGCTCCTTGAGATGTGGTCTGGCGTCGAGGAATTCCTGAGACACGAGCACGGCAGCAGCGCCGCCATCTGACGTTGGACAGCATTGCAATTTAGTGAGAGGTTCGTGGACCATTGGAGCTTTGAGGATCTCTTGAAGCGTATAGACATTTTGGAACTGTGAATACGGATTCCTCTGGGAGTGCTCATGGTTCACACGGGCAATTTCGGCGAAGTCTTCAGGCTTTGCCCCGTACCTTGATGGCCCCTAGTCAGCATATGACAATGACGGGAACTCCTTTTGATATAGTGGCATACTTCTCCATATACTCTCGACCTGCGTTTCCAAACATCTGCGCAGCACCAGGCGCATTCGATATTCCCCTCGTCTCCTTCATCATGTCCACCGACGTCCCGGTTGGATTCGTCCTATCCTTGAAGAAGCTCTGCAGACTTCCTGGAAACATCTTCTCAAAGCCAACAACCAGTATGCAGTCCGCAGCACCATGACTGATCATATTCCTAGCCAAATGTAAACCGGTTGAACCAGTCGAGCAGTTGTTGTTGACGTTATAGATTGGGATCTGTGTCATGCCAAATTGATAGAACACGCGCTGTCCACATGTGCTGTCGCCGTAGCAGTAACACGCAACGCCTTGATCAACATCATCGTAGTTGATCTGGGCATCCAGCATAGCCTTGACGCCAGCTTCGAAGCCGAGTTCCGTGTAATCAACCTTGCCCCGCGGTTTGATGAACTTGGTCATCCCGACACCGAGGACGTAAGTGGGAGCATTTGGCCTCTTCCCCATATTGGCGGTATTGCAGTGAACAAGAGTCTGGAAGCTTTCTTATCGAAGATGCGTTTATAGATATAGATGGCTTCGCGTTGTCAGCGTTGGATGAATTGGATGGTGGACTTATTTCTTACAGTTGCGATGATGGCTTGGGAGTAAAGGTTTGGGAGCTTATTGAAGACACATACAGACTGATGATCAAAGGTACAAGAGAAAAATTTACGAAGTAGCTTGCCATCTGGGAGGAGGGGCCTTAAGTCCGTGGACCTTTTTGCGGGGAAGCAACTGTGCCGGCCACCGAACACCGAGGCATATCATTCTTAAGGTACATATCGCCGTCACTCTTTCAACACCATATTGAGGGCCGTCGAGCACAGTCACAGAAACTAGGCACATCGCGCAATTCGAGATGAAGTCCTCCGAGTCTACATAAATTGCTTGCTACCCGACGCTCCCGTAGACTCGACGAAAGCGCACTATGGATGAAATTCAAATGAAGATCTCTATCTGAGGAAACCTTTCTTCTTAGACCTCCAACAGCCATGCAACCTTCCTATAGATGGAACCAAAACTCCAGTTCCCAAAGTGCTTCGACCTCCCCTGCGCCCTACTTTCTCTCTGCACTACCCCACAGGCGCTCCATCGTCCAGAAGTAGCTCCTGCCTGTTACTCAACGCTCATCGGCTGACCATCCGCCTCGGCCGAATTGACCTTCTTGCCCGTCTTCTTGATCTTCTCAAGAAGCGTACCATATTGCACTGACTCGTCGACGACAACATTGGCGGTCTGGTTTTCTAGAGACACATCGTAGGACTTGACACCTGCAGATTTCGCGGAAAAGGTTAGCCTCATCATCGCAGTCATATGGTTCCCATACTTCGCAAGGAAGGACATGCTGCCGTTCCTTCTCCCCCAAACATGTCGCTGCGGTAGCGATGGGCATCAAGCGCAGGTGACAGTTGACCAGGTGCGATGAGATTGCACTAGGACTGGTGATAGCAGTAGAGATTCGCCCAGCACTGACCATCAAGTCTCTTGATAACGCGCTCCACAGCGCTTGAGCAGCCTGAGCAGCTCATAGAAATATCAAACTTGTAGTGATGCTCGGCCATAGTTGGAAGCAAGACGTTGTAGGGTTCAGTAAAGCGATGCAGTCCCGGGTATGCGACTAAAGAAGAGTATGCTTAATCTGAATGCTGATACGCAGTGATCGAGGTGGTTGCGACAATGATGCGAAGAAGAGTGGAAATCGGCGGCTTCTGTGCTCTTTGTACTCGCGCTTTCACTTCATCTAAGGGTCAACTCAAAATGAAAACAAATATCTGGTGTGTTTGCAAATCAACCTTAGTCAGCAATTGCGAAATAATTCACACCTTAGACAACATGGCCGAGTGGTTAAGGCGGCAGACTCGAATCTTGAAAAATCCGCCATCTGCTACGTTCGCGTGCGCAGGTTCGAATCCTGTTGTTGTCGCTCAATGTTTTTGCCAATCCTATCTTGCTTTTCGAGATAGATTTGTTACCAAGCTTCTATTACCGCCTTAGCTTGTTAACTAACATCTTCTCAATCATTGCACATACATGTAAGGGCACAGTTATGATGGCATACTCTAGCGATCCATCTCAACTCTTACAGGCCCGCTCCCACCCCAACTCCACCACCTACACCCTTTTCCTAAGTCATCAATATCAAATATCAGTGCTCGCATTATATATATACATTGAGAGGGTGATTCATCAACTGGTATAACGCCAGGCAGAGCTATAAGGCCACTTGTGCGCAAGAGGATCACATGGTAAGGCGCGGGCGGTATGGTAAGAAAGGAAGAGGTCCCTACGTCTCTGTGGGAAACGCCATTGCTGAGATCCTCCGAAAGCCACCCACTGCTTTGTCTAGATTGAAGAAGTACGCTTCCGTGAGGGATGGACTACAATTGCGAAATCTCTCAAGTTCGCGGCTCCGAAATGGACATGTAAATACGTTCTGAGTTAGGCCTGGTCTATTGGCGCATAAGAAGATGTTCATTATGAAGTCTGCAATGTCTGTATCAAAAAGTCCATGACCTAATCGAAGCAAGCTTCTCTTTTACATGGCCTCTACTATCTTGTCGAGCGAAGCGAGACCTTATCATTGAAGTGTGTTCTAAGCACTATCAGATCGTCGACTAAATCCATAATGCCTGGGCATTGCATCAATAAATCCTTATTCATGTAGCTCGTATAATCGCCCAAAATGTTCGTGCTCATCTAATCCCGGTCTTGCTAAATACTATAACATATGAGGACACCGCGATTGTCTCAATCAGCGGTCGCCAGTCCTCCTCAGTCGCTTTGCCAACCGCTCTTGTCGGCACACGAACCTTATGGGAGGTGCAACAGCACCACCTCGACATATGGTTATCAAGATCGTCCAGCTTGCAAGTGGTCTGGAGATGATGCGACTGGCGCTGGCAGAGCAGGACGCTGTTGCCTGTGCGATCGTCTTCGACAGAGCCTGACCGTAGTAGCTGAGAGAAAGAAGATGGTATTAGCAGAAGATTGACAAAGGTTCAGAGACATCGATACTTACTTTCTACGGCGGCGATGGCGGCTGCGGTCGGGAAAAGAAAGCTTGGCGTGAGTGGAGTGTTCAAGCTCGAAGTGATGGCAGAGCCATTTTGGCTTCCAGAAGGGGCAACGATGACGCCAGAATTGCCGACACTTGTGACAGTTGACGGCATGCTTGAGTTGGTCGAAATGCCCGGTCTTATGAACGATGTAGTCATGGATGACTTCGCAACGTCTGATGTGGTGGATGACTGACCACTTGAAGCTGTCGAGAACGTGGAGCTATGGGCATCAGTCGAAGCGGCAGGAGGACC
>JAABUP010002936.1_pt1 | contig 31355 bp, 50 predicted proteins | sample 5559201 | NCBI WGS metagenome assembly JAABUP01 (sample SAMN10711887, study PRJNA513373) | rock metagenome | isolation source: Antarctica rocks | place: Antarctica
CCTACTTGCACTCCATGCTGGTGTGTGCTTGGATGCTGACATGGCTACCTGCAGCATCTTTGCCAGCTCGCTGCAAAGGACATCCTCCAGTTAGCAGGGTGCACAATACAGCAGGCATGCATGTTTCTGGGCTACTGATCATTTCAGCCTGGCTCAGAGATTAGGCAGCGCCACACCGTCAAGGGACCCATTGACAAGCACAACAGATAGGCCCGCGGCGCAATTCATGCACATGACAGAAGTGCTTCTGTCCAACAGGCAAACAACAGGGCTCACCAGGCAGATTGACAGTTGAAGGACTTGGGATCCTGCCAGCTGGCAGCAAGAGCACCCAGCACTGCAGGAATCTCAGCCAAATCCCGCTCTGCCTGCAGCGCCGCAACACATACATACTTGTATACATCTGTCTACATAGTCCTTGACATGCTGGGGTTGTGCGGAGGGCCTGCTAGGCTACCTTGAGCTGCTGTCAAGCAGCTATGGGAGTATGACGAGATGCAGTTGCAAACCCTCCTTCAGCATGCTCAGACGTTCAGCCTGACCTGGTGCTTCCAGCGCTTGGCAATCTGAGGTGGGAGCTTGCTTTGCATTGGCACGTATGAGTTGTTTTGCATGCTGACCAGCTTGCGGCTCTCCACAAAGTCCTGCCTGTCAATCAGCCGCCTCTCCGCCACATTGTACATGGCTATATGCAATGACAAATGACTCTCAGGGGTGTTGCCTGAGCACGGGGTTTGGCAGCCATAGCAGCCAGCAGTATATGTGTCAGCTTTGGATGTCCTGAAGCGAGCGCTATCGTCAAGGTCAGCCTTCATGTTTGTTTGACCTACAAACAAGGGCCAGACAGTTGTTGCATTAGCATCAGCAATTGCTGGTAGCAAGTCATCCTGGCCGCAAGTAGAACCCGGAACAGCCATGCTGGGTTCAAAGCCTGCGCCAGAGGGCTGCTCTATGACAGCTGCTCTGGATTTGTACTTCAGCAAGTATACTTCGCCTGAGCTATCATCCATGTCAATCCTGTAGGTTGGCGGTCTAATGTCAGTGCTGCCAGTCTTGCCTACGCCAAACACCTGAGCCTTGGGAGTGGCTTGGGGTGGCACTGGTGTTGACGCTACAAAAGTTGTTACAGGCTGCAGGGTGGCTTGAGCCTCAGAGCTATACAGCACAACCCTGCACAGAAGGCCCTGTCAGGCCTCGACAGCTGTAACAAAATGTATATGGCTTTCTAGCTCAGGTCTTGATGCCAAACTTATGTGCTGTTTACTGCAACACATGGAGAGTAAAGTACTTGTGGTGACTCAGCAGCAGCTGCAGCAAGAAGCAACAGTGCATGAGTGATGAGTAGGATCTTCACAAACAGGCAGTACCTTTCGTCACCTTTGCAACCAGAATGCAGTAGAATCGCACAGTACCAGTACTCACCCACTGTGAGGCGCAAAAGTGAGTGTCATGGGCTGCTTGTAGGCTGCCAGAACAAGGCTGCCAGTATCCACCTCTGACATGACTGCCAACCCAAAGCTGCCATGAGCATTGTCTAGAAACTGCCGCACTGCCCAGAAAACATCATTTTGCACAAAGTTAAGCATGGCAATGTTGCAGAGGCTGGACCATTTGTCATGGGCAGCAAGCCACTTAAGCCAGGCCTCATCCTGACCCGCCTGAACACCATTGCGCATACCTTGAAGAAGGATGAAATGATATAATTGACATTGCTGAAGACTGTTATGCATCAGGCAACTGCACAGGCAACTGCACAGGCAACTGCACAGGCAACTGCACAGGCAACTGCACATGCAACTGCACAGGCAACTGCACAGGCAACTGCACACAGTGTTCTACATTGCGTGAGACCAGCAGCCACAAAGGCAGCTGCTGGCGCAGGTCTCGGGACAAGCATGCCTTTGCAGGGACAAGCATCTTCTTGTCACCCCATGAAGGCATAAGGCGTCAATGAGCGTAATGACAGGCACTTGCCTGCTGAGCATACTCACAGAAGGCAGCTGTTAGGTGCTCTGCTGCTGACTGGACGCCGCTCGACCCCCCCAGTGCAGCACACATTTGCCCTTGCAAGCTGTTGCTGCTGCTGTGTTGGTCCTTGTCTTCAAAGCCCTCAGCTCTAGGTCTCCTCAAAAAGGATGTCAGGGTCTTTTCAGCAATAGTGGCCAATGCCTGTGATCCCAACATGGTGTCTGTCACCATATGAGGCACACTCTGGTCAGCCATGGCTTACTACTGGACCACATGAGTGGCAGCGCTGTATGATCTGCACTGCTATGAAATGTGCCTTGCCAACAATTGAGCAGGCAGCTGACAGTGCCTCGTTTGCAGCCTAGCACTGTGACTCTGGTCACCAGTATGTTACTGTCTCAGGTCGTGCGACTTGCTAAGTGATGCAACTCTGAAATACAATTCTGACACCAATTGCAAAGCGCATGCTTGCTGCAAAAAGCCGCTGGCAAACAAAAAGCATGTACACATGTGCCACCCTCTGCATGAGCTACCCACAAGATGTTGCAAGCAGACCTGGAGTTGGGATGGAGTGGGTGGTTGACAGGCTGGCAGGCCTCTTTCTATGTCCTCCCCGGCCTGGTGAGCCCCCTTGGGTTGCACAGCACCGCCAGTGCACTGTTGAAAGGCCAAACGCAAAGACTGTAGCCACAAGCCTTGGGAACGCATCAGGTCTATCAGACCTGCACAGCTGCACTCAAGTCAGCATTACAACTTGTTGCCAATGGCTTTAGACATAAGCATCAGGCGTTACCTGTGTGATCAAGGCCTGTTTGGCAGAAGACACAAAAGGACAGGCAGCGGCTGTGATCACATGGACTTTGTGTGCTGGTCAGATGCTTAATACATGCAACAAGCGGCGACATGCTGGATGTGTCAGAGCCACATGGGAGGGCCACATGGTAGACATCTGAGCAGAGGACAAAAATGACTGCATACATGCAGACACCCATGCACCCACCTACACATGCACTTACATACCCATGCATGCACACATGCATGCAGAATGCTACCTGCAATGGCTACACTGTCGCAGTCTGCAGGAGCTGGCACATGCAGCACCGCTGAAAGCCAGGCCATCACTTCTGCACATGTCTTCCTCCGGCCAAAGAGCTCATAGCACTCAAAGTCCCCATTGTGAGTCACAAACACCCCATGTGGTCTGCTGACAGGCTGTAACTGCCACCTCTGCCTCTCTTTTGCTTCTGGCGCTGTCCCGGCTCCTACCTCTTCACTAGAATCCTTGCATGCTCTTAGATTTCTGCTGTCACCAGGTCTGGAGGCAGGGATAAGAAGAGCCGGCAAATGCTGTGTGCTGCAGGGGAGCCATACTGTGGATGTTATAGATGGGGTCCACTGGTGAGGGTGGCTTTCGGCCGGCGTGGGGATGCTGGATGTTGCAAACCGGCAGTGACCTGCAGGGCCAGCTACATGTCACTGCTTGCCCTGCATTATTTTGAAGGCAGATATACAGGCAGCACATCACAGAGTGGGCCAGAATCCAGGTGCATCCAGGACATGACCAAAGCCTAGCGACAATGTTCAGTGTGTGACGACTGCTTCTTGTAGGTGTGTTCACAAGCTGTAGGTAACAGCATGTTATGATGTTTGGAGGGTGTTATCTGCCCTGCCATGCACGGCCTTGGTACCTTGGCATTCATGTTGCCATCAGGCTATGGCAGGCAATAGGCAAAGAGGCAAACATGATTTTGCTGTGTGATATGGGCATGAAGTATAGGAAGCTCACCAGCGCACACCACTGGCACTGGCTGTGCAACCTGACAACCTGTCCATAGCCGCTTCATGCACTGCCACCTCAGTTTTCTTCGCAATGCAGCAGAGATGTTGGCTGCCACATTCCCTCGCCGTGATGATGCTACACGCACTCTTATAGCTGTTTCCTGCCTGCGCATGCATGCTTTCAGTTAGCAAGCCTGACTGCAATGAGGCTGAATTACAGCAGTCAGGCACGGCAGGCCTGATGCAGGTGCGGACCAGCACCACATCAGCATGACAGGCACAATGCAAGACAGGGCCACAGAGGTCCACATTGCAGTATAACACATGTACCGTCACACACAACCTTCACAGCATGTGGACAGCAGGCTGTCTGATCATACACTCCATACATACATAGAATTGAAATTCATAGAGTGGCAACATGCACATTTGACCAGGCTTGCCGTGGTGACACAATGCAGAGTTGCTCCAGACAATCTGACATATGTGTTTTGTACAAGGCACGTACATACCAGGGTGAGTGGCCATTCTGGGAGGCAGACAGTGTCCTGCCCTGAACCACTACGCCTCCAGACTGCGCTCCTCTTGCCATGCACACTGTGGACATGCTGTACAACACCTGCCAGCACAATAGACCATGAGAGACGCAAGGCCATGCAGGTGCAAAGCATCAGTGTCTTGTTAGATGTCAGAGGTGTCACCTACTGCAGATGGATATATATGTATACAAAATGATAGTGCAGGATCCTCTCGCCAAATTGATGCCATCATGCCATTGCAATGGATGCTTGCTGGCAGATTACTACCAATGCAAACCACAAGGCGTGCAACATGCAGACATGCTGGAGAAAGAAGCTGTGCGCACCGTCCTAAACGTATCAGTACATACGAAAAGGACCTACCTTCACAATGTCCACTGATTGATTGCAAGCATCTGCCAACATAATTCCAAAGTTGCCACAGTTGAAGGTACTCTGGTCATCACATTCAGCCAAATTGACAGAATAGTAGCCGAACAAATCACTTGCTACAGCTGCTACAGCAGTCACCCAGAAGCCATTGACAATCTGGGACAACAGTGTACTTTGCCAGCTCTGTTCATGAAGTGGAAGTGCCATGATTACCAGGGTGAGGTGATGCATTTGCTGCAGGCAGAGTGCACAGGCACAGCTGAAGAGCCACCCGGCTGCACAAATCATAGAGTCTTGCATGCTGTCAGCCTGATTGGAATGTAGGGGACGGACAAGTGGGCATGGGTACTTGAGCTGCAGCTGTTGCTTTGACCTGTATGTCTGGCTGCCAAGTTTAAGCACAATGTGTGGCTGGAGGGAGTGGGGCAATGTCTGGACAGGATTCAGGCATGCCAGCCAGGCATGCCCTGACGTATTGCCTACAATGCACATAGTATATAAAGACCATGACATGTTCTAGAATGACATGGTCCAGATCTGTGCCACAATCAGCAGACCAACACAAACATCTGATGGCTGTGCTGCATCAATGCAGATGCTGAAGTGAAATGTTGATCCTACACAAAGTTGCAGGATTCCTGTGGTGACATATAAGAGGGGCTAACTCAGTCTACAACAGGTGAAGTCTCCAACAGTCACTCAGCCATGACTGAGCAGTCTCTGAGTGTTGCCAGAGCGATGGTCACCTGAAATATTGGCCGCCGTTAGACATGTCCTGTCACCCAGCATGACAGCAGCAACAAGGTGTGCAGCTTCATGTAGCCAGGTGCTAAGGACAACTGCAGCCCGTAAAGTACAGCCAGCAGACATCACAAGGGTTAGGTGCCATAACAGGCCTGCACAAGCAAGTGACAGTGCTTCTGAAGGAGATCAGACCAGGGGATTTGCACCAGCCAAATTTGGTAGGCACCTTCTCAGGTAGCTGAGGACTACGAAAGCCCACCTGTAGCAGATGAACCAGCATACAACAAAATGAATGCGAAGAATGTCAGCAGCAAAGGGGCTTTGCCCAGCGCAAAAACCAAGCACACGGCAGCAAGATCCGACCCGTGGCCACCAGTCGCCCCGTGCAGTGGATCAAAGCAGCCGCCCGACAGTACCAAGGGAAAGAAGCCGATTGCAATGCTGCTGAATTGACCGAAGCTCTGATTTGTAAAAGTGGGGCTGATACACATTGATGCTGCCATCCCAGGTGCTCAGAAGTTTCTCAGCGTCACTCTACCCCTTCAAGGATAGCAAGATGGGGTGACGACCAGGGTCAGCCTTGTGCAAATAGCAATTTGCTTGAGTCAGGTGACAGACAATACAATGTTATTTACAGTCGTACGGGACATGTGCAATGCATGTACTGTCTGCCCGGTCTTGCAAGTATTGGCTCAGCGACGATCACCTTGATCGCCGGTCGGTCGGCGTGACCAGCAACCTCGGCGCCGTCTAAACGAGCAAGGGCGTGTTAAATCAAAAGATTGGATAATGTGAGACCTAAACCGACGCTTGATGCCGCGCATGAGGATACCTTTGTGACATCTGCTTGGTAGAACCTGCGTGGCCAGTGTAAACTACTGGCCAGAAGTTAAGTTAGAAGCTGGCAACTCAGGAAACGTGCTGCAAGCATGTTCCGGCAATGTCTTCATGCACCTTCTGCCTGCAGTTCTGTCTGACTTGAGCAGCTGAGTTTGGGTAACGTGAAGCTTAGTTAAGAGCGCTATGCCACACGCCAAGTATACCGGCGCAAGCTTTCCTGCATTCCTGAGGGATGAGAGCCCGATGATAGAATCCCAAAAGCGCACCAGCTGTTGAAAGCCTAGTCTATTTTTTACTTTTGTGTAGGCTGACCAAACAGGATTCATCGAAAGGCATGCTCCGCATATGCATGGCTTCGGGTATGGAGGCAGTTGCAGTATTGGACTAATTAAGCAAACCTCTGTGGGCTCAAGCTTTTTGTCATCACAATCCTGATCGCAAGTCCAAGCCCAATGAGTTGATAACAGTGGCCAATCTAGCATCTTGTCCCTGCAGGTGACTTGAAGGTGCAGGTGACTTGAAGGTGCAGGTGATTTGAAGGTACAGCGAGGTGATTTTGGGCACAAATTACTCCGAAACCAAACAGCAAACAGCTTTGCAGCTTGCATGACCGGTTTGCAATCAACGAGTCGTCGCATCAGTGTCAACGTGAGAAATTTTTCGATGTCTCTTTGACGCCCACGCAGCCAGAGTTCCCAGCTGTTTGTTTTAAAGGCAGTGTCAGAGACAAGCCTGATCAAGGAGCTATGAATATAGATCGTGGAAGTTGTCAGCAGTCTGCTTAGCAGCCACTGAGACGTGAGCTAAGTCCGTAGTGAGTTGCGCCTCATTTCGAGAAGCCTGTGAGACGAAAGTTCGTAATACGTTACAGACTCCTGCTGCACATAACAGCATAATCCTTAAGGAGTTCACCTGCTGACCTGCAGTACGGGACTGCAACGGCTTTCATATAGCAGCCAGCAGACATGCCAGGCGAAATTGCTGAAGCTGCCTGTGGAGGGTTCTCTGCCTTAGACCTGGTGCGCTTCTTTGAACAGAGGCTTTGCTCAAGCGGCTGTGTGTGAGACACTCCCACCACGTCCTGCTGTGCAGTAATCTCCATGCAATGTAATTTGGCTACAACTGTATCAAGAAGCCAACAGTGACTGCTGATTTGCTGCAGGGTAAACCCACGGTGTTACAAGATCAAGATGTCATGTCCTGCCTGTCAAAATGGTGTGCCAAAAAAAGACCTTGCTGGTCAAGCGACCCTACACATGCTTACATTTAGTGTGCTTCCTGCAGTCAATCCCAAATTGATGATGCAACTCATTAACACATGCCTGCTGCAGCCTTGTGTTATGTTCACTGTTTGTCTGCTCCTGATTGTAAGTTGTCATCCGTGACTGATGATACAATGCACAGGGGCATGATTAACAGCATCTCTCTCCGGGCCTTTTCCTACCGCAAGTCTTTTCACAAGCTACAAGCCATGGACATTCTTGGGGGTATGTTTAGCAGCCCAGATGTGCAGCAATATATGCAGGTGCATCATCTCTGATGACACAAATTGACTTGCATACTGCCAGTTTTGTCAGCATATGCTTGACCAGTTGCAATTGGCATGTTCAGGCCATGCACAAGCGCATTGGTCTGGACTTGCTGGATGCCATGTGCTCTGGTTGTATATGTTGTCATAACTTTGCTCCCACATTTGCAAAATCATGCCAAGCACAAGTACAGTTGACCTTGATGCTGTCACTGATGTCATTATGTGCAAGTTCACTTGGCCTTGATGCAGACTTGTCAGTAAACAGGTCACTCAAGCTTTTTTTGCAGCTTTTGGCAAGTTGTGCAGGCAGCAGCAAACATCAAGTGTGAGCAGTCACCGAGTGGGCAGACAAGCGTTTCATTTGAGGCGGTGCCAGCAAGTGTCACCAACATGAGCCTGTTTGACCGACTCACAGACTGTGGGATCCTGCGCAAAGATGGCGTCATCATCAAATGCATGGAGGACTACATTGATGGCTTTCAGGTCTGCAGTGTCTGAGTTATTCCTCAATGTACTGCCAAATTACCTTGCAATACGCTGACTGCAGTATAGAATATTGACTGCAAAGGCATGTGTCACTCTTGTTTTGCTGTTCAAGGCTGGTGTGATTTGGAGGAAGCTCTGCCCATGACATTGCAGGTCTCAGATAAGCTCAGGGATATGCTTTTGAACACTGAGTCTGACAACGCAGAGCTTTACAACCCAAGAGAAAGTGCAGAGTTGCTCTTTTGCATCTTTGAGCACCTTTGCTTGGGTGGTGCTATGAATCAGTTTGAGGTGAGTTTGCACTGAATGACTCCTTTGGTGTACTGCAATCAGGCAATTACAGACTTCAGTCTTGGAGTTCAGGGATCTGTGTTTCTGTGTTGCACTGACAGCAAAATAGATAATGTACCATTAGTTGCTGATCTTGTTACCTTTGTGACATGCTGAGCAGAGCCTGTCATGCACGATCACATAAATGAATTGTAATGACACACTTTGACAAGTGGTGTCTTGGCTGTCGTCACAACAAGCACAGCAGGGCCAGAAGCCAAGCAAGTACTTTCCTGAGCCTGTGCTGTATCGCCGTCAATGTAGATATTTGCAGCAGACCTGAGTGAATGCCTACCACATTTGCAGGACAGCATTGATGCCTACCTCAGAATAGCCAAGCTGATCTACAAGGACCTGGTCAGGTGCGACTTCTGCATGCACTGACAGTCAGGACACACAGCATTTTTAGTTTTGGCAGATGAATCTGGCTGAACTATTTGTGCGCAGCCAGTGTTTGTCTGATATTGAACGCCACAGTCTGCCCTTGGCACAGGCTGACTTACTCACAGCCTGCCTGTGCAGTGTGCACAGGAATACAGCCACCAATCAAGTTGAGGTGTCATCAGCTGTATACAGGGTGACAGCCATCTCACCTGGTATGGTCAGCGTTGCAGGCATGCCATAGGCGCTCATGCACACTGCACATGTGTCCTTGAAACAGAAATGAGCTGTAGCATACATGCATGCATGCGCAGGCAGGCATATGATGAAAGCATGACAAGCCATGCTGTTGCAGTTGCTCATGCAACGTTGAGGATCAGAAGCACTGCAGGCTGGCACAGAGGCCAATGCTTGTCAGCAACTGATTGTTTGCCTGCAGGTCAGCTCTTTCCACATAAGGGCAAGAACAACTTCTGCTATGTCAGCATTGACATGCACAAAAGGCAATGCAGGATGTTGCATCATGCCTACACTCCATTTTGGTGATGCCGTCATTTACACATCAATCATGCAGCATAGCCGAGCTGTCTGATCAGCTGCTGAGATGACTGATACAACGATGTCATGTTATGTACTCTTGTCAAGCTTGAGCCAGAGGGCACAAGGGCAAGGCTTATTAGCATGACATACCCACTTTTGTTAGACATTAGGTCACGCTTGCTTGTAATGCTGATAGCCCGACGAGTCACGGAGGTCAGGATGCATTAGCATGCCTATGTGTATTGCTATCCCTTTGCATGAAACTAGCTAGCAAAGGTAGCTATATTAGTCATGCTCGACGTCACGAGCGACACCATTCCTGTGTGTGTGGAAAAACACTACTTCCAACATTCATGTGTCGCAGCCACCCGTCTTGCCATTATTGCTGGACCGAGGGTGTATCGAGTGTGGTAATATTGAGGTTTCACTGATCGCCGTCCAGCAGACAGGTTGTGACCTGTGACTATGGCAGGGCACCGCCCATACATCATGCCCGATGGCACTTCACTGAACCAACTGCTAACCGAGAGTGAGGCTCATGAGCCACACAAAAAAAGCAGGAAGAACCGCACCGCCAAGGCTGATCGTTGGGAGCGATCTATTAAGCTTGTGAGAAGTCATCCAACGTCAGAAGCTGAGCAAAGCGAGCTTGACTTTTTGTATAAAGTTGGCAGGGAGCGCCGACGGAGATTTTTGAACGACAAATTGCTCCGAGACATGGCTGGTCCTCTCACAGCTTCAGACATGGAAGGGCTTTTCAAGCCAGCACCCTTTGGTGAAAGCAGCCATGTTAGCCCGTTACAGGAAGTGTTGCAGCCAGAAAATGCTACCATCCTAGACATGTTTCGAAACATAGACCATGACAAGCAGTCACGTTTTATACAGGTGCTAATCCGGAATTAAGTATAGCTTGCTTGTTGCAGCCCATGCTCTTGGCTGTTTGCTGAGCAGACACAGTGACATGTTGCTGCAGAAGTGGGAGGACAGGATCAAGCATGCACGTGCTGAGCAACCAGAGGCGCAGCGTGATGAGCTCAGCTCATCTGCTCCAGCTGAGGTGGCTCCTGAGGAAGCAGCATTTATTGCTCTCAAAAAGTGGGCAGGCACAGGACGCAAGTGCAGACAGGCACTCAAAAGAGCCAATCCAACTGCAATTGAGGAGCTGGAACTGCATTATCTACAATTCAAGCGGCAGGTGAGTCTTTGCAAAAGTCTCAACGTATTCAGAGGCCTACCTGCTGGCATGCAAGCAGATGCTGGGTTTTTTTGAATAAACAGGCAAACTTTCCATTGGCATGACTTCCTTGTGGCACCCATCGTGTGGCAGAGTCTTTCCTATCCATTCAACCCCAATCAACAGGGCCTAGTCTGATTGTGTGTGGCTGGTGCTTGCATGCTGCTCACTGCCATGTTTAATGATCAGATGTGGCTGCCAGAAGTCTGTGCTTCTGCAGGGGGATCCTGCTGGGGAGTTGGTTCTAGACCTGGATGACAGCTTTCACAGACTGCAAGCACATGGCCTGGCAGAGTTTCATGGTTTACTGTCACATAGTCAGGCTAGTGGTTCTGACCCTGACAAACGTATAACAGTAATCACCCGGCTGCCAGGCAAGGAGGCTGCAGCTGCCCCAAAGGTGCAGTTAGACACTTCAGCTCCCACTGCAGCCGTGAATGAGATCACCTGTGCTGACATCTTGATGGCTCTGGAAGACCGGCCTGCTGGTGGCATCAACCCTGCTGTGCTGAAACGTTATCTAGCTGGCCACTCAACAGAATCAGATGTGGCTTCAGAGGACTATGTTATGTTGTAGCAGTTTGTCCTGTTGAGTCTCTGTGTTCTGTGCTGCGTTCTTGTCACCGCTGACCTGAAGAGCGAAAGAGCTGTCTAGCTTGCTATACATTTTGCTCATGGTATGCTATCTGTGCCTTTGACTGTAATGCAAGAAATGCCTCACAGCTTCTTGTCAGCTCATTGACCCAATTTGTGTGATTTTAACCCGAAGGGTTGGCATCACACGAGACAGCAACATGGTCCGTCACAATGTCTGCTGGACCAAGCTGGGTGACATGAGCTGCAAGCCTGTTTACTTTTGGACTGGATTTCAGCTGGCATGCATACAGAGTTGCACTAACAGCATTGCCACCAACATCAGCGTTTCTTTGACCGGGCCACAGACTCTCAATCTCCAATTTTGGTTGCTTGACGGCCTCTGCCTCGACCTCGCTCACGACCAGCTCTTGAGACTACCTTGGCTTGCCCCATTTTTGGCTTTTCTTGCTCAGGTCCATGTGTAGCATCGCCTTCCTGAGCAGCAGCCTGGCTCGGACCTGAGACATGCAGGCCGAAGCGTCAGTAGCTTTGTGAACTTGCTTGTGCTGCCAGCCAATTGGGCAATGGCATTGATATGCAGATATGGAACAGCTAATAAGATGGCAAAGACAATGCTACAGTATGGTGCATGCATAGTCGGCGACACCCTGGAGGAAGTCATACCAACATATGAAACTTGCCAAGAAGAAGCATAGGCACCATACTGTTCACTTCCAATCTTCAGAGGAAACTTGGAACATAGCCAGACATCAGGCAGCCAGGTTGTCCCAAAGAACAAAACCTGTCATGACTACAGCAACTTTACTGCGGTAGTATTATAGTCTCAGATGTCAAGATGGGAGTGTGAGATGACTAAGAAAGGACCAGCATGAGCAGAATGTATGCTAGTACAGCACACAAACAATTTTCTCACCTGACGATGAAGCAGCGTTTTGGTCACTGCCAGTGTGCAACTGTGTGACAGGAGAATTGGGCGTGCTGCCACCACACTCAGCAGCTCCAAGATCTTGCGAGACAGCACTGTCCTGGTTGGGCGGGGCTTGTGATGACTCAGCACGCTGCTTCTTTGTCGGATGTGTGTTTTGCGACGGTTGCAGTGTCTGTGATGGTGAGAAGGCATCAAGGGAAGAGAGGGAGGCTGTGAACTGCTGACTCTTGGCGGGAGACCTGATACTGACTTGCCTCAGAGCTGATTGCACCGTACTCAGCTTGGACTCGAGCTGTTGCAGCTGCAGCTTCAACTCCTCCACCTGCGGCCAGCAGCCATCACATAAGCCCATCTACTAATGAGCTGTGATTGGGAATGACATGCCATGTGCAGACCAGATGTTGCGGCCAAATTTGGTTGGCCTACTTGTACCATACGCAGTAATCCGCCTTGCTGGCAGGCACCTAAACAGATTTCCAACAAGTTCAGGCCCCTTGCTCATACATCCACATACATAATACCAGTGCCAAAAACAATCAAGAATCGCAGAACTACATGTCTATTGTTGCCATATGTTCTGAGCATGATGCATCCAGTACTCGCCAGCAGTCACCCTTTCTGCACATAAGCAGGGCATGGGGCCTTGCCTGCTGTGTGGCATCACGCTCTTGTGCCCATGCTGTTGAGATGTCTGCTTCATCTTGTTTGTGCTGATCCAGCAGACCAAATGCTAGCTCTGCAATGCAGACATACTCTGCTGTCAACTGTGCACTGGACCGGCGACTGCAGGAGCATTGCTTGCATTACAAGGCTGCTTGTCTGTTTGTTCAGGTGACAGCGCATGAGCAAGCAGCATCTGGAGACAGGTGCGACAGGCATTAGCTCAGCAGTATGACCTGCATTCTGCTTTGATAGCTGTGAGCCTGTCACGAGCTCCAATGCGTCTTCTGCTGGCAACCTGATCTGGTCAAACAAAGAGGGTAGATGACAAGGCTGTACGGCTTGAAAGGATTGGGGCGAGTCAGCATACAAACATGAGCACAGTCTCCTACCTCAGCTTGATTGTGAACGACCCAGCTGTCACCTCTGTCTCAAGATGGGGATCATCTGCATAGTCAGCCAGGCTGGAAGACTTATGCATGCTTGTACGGTAACAGACACGCTTTGGACATCCTAGACAGCCAAACACACACCTGCTTCACTGCAAAACCTGAAGTTGTTGTCGCGCACTGCTGAGACAACCCATTGCAGCATTTGCGTATCTTCTGGAGATATATCATCCTTCACAGTAGTGGCATACAGTCAGGAGCAGAGGGGTGAAGGCATACCGACAAGCAACAAAGACCAGCCAAGACATGCTGCAGCTTTTGACAAGATGCAGCATGTGGGTGTCACATCAGGATGCTGCTGCAGAGTGTCAAAGGCAGCCACTTCACTTTGAACCACATAGAGTGCTGCAAGCACGTCTCATACCACGAGACCTTTCAAGTCCTGCACACTACAGGATCCGGTCCAGCCTTGCGCATGACAGTCTGTGATGTGTATGTGCCTGCAGGCTGGCTGCAGTCAGTATTTAAACTGTCTCAGGGGATGGAGTCACAATCCAAGAAGATCACTCACAAGGTATAGCCTCTACCAGCAGAGTGTCCCTCTAGCTGATACAGGTAGAACCTTTCGGAGTAGTCTTCGGCTTTGCCGTACACTTTGACGGGCAACATTGGCATTTGATTAGGTGCACAAAACGCAGACCAGCACCTGAACTGAAGCGAGAGCACAATCTCAATTGAGCCCTTGCAAGGGTTGACCGATATCGGTACTGCCAGGCTTGACTCTGAACCGGCCTGTTTTGACCTTCGACACCGTCGCAATGAACCTCGAGGCAGACCCAGGACATTACGATGGGTCCACTGAAGGTACCCAAAGCCCCACCGAGCCTATGGCCAGCTGGTTACTGCGGTGTGGCTTCCAAGATGGTGACGTTGCTGAAGCAGCGAGCCGAGCATTAGATACTGCTCAGCTGCGACCTTTGTGGCAACATCTGCAACAGAAGTTGCCTTCTGATCGTAGTCACCTGCAAGTCAAGCAAGCCGTTGAGCGTCTCAGCAGTGGGCCTTCAAGTGATCAGAGTGATCTCAAGCTTCGCCAGCAACAAACAACGCTGACAAGACTCATGTGCCACGTGCAAGAAACCAAAGAGCTGCTGCTCAAAGCACAGGTGGCAAATGTACTGCACCTTGAGTAGTGCCTGGCTGCCATGGGTACTCCAACATTTTGCTTGTTTGGCAGGCAGTCTTGCAGCAGCAAGCAACAGAGACCTTGCTGACTGAAGGCACACTGGTCTCGCAAGCTACTCACACAGATGCACAGCATATACAGGTGCATGGACTGTCGCGTGTTTTGCTGCTGTCAAGTTGGATCACTGGCTCACCTCTTGGACACTCTGTACAGTCCTATGCTCAAAACAATTTGTAGGTGCTGGTGCTTGAGTCATATGCCAAGAGATCTGAAACGCTTCTGCAACTGCTGGCAGAGTTCCACAGGCGAATTGAGTTGAGAGTAGCACATGCTGACCGCATGTCCACAGCTATGACTGCTGCTAATACCTCTCAAGGTGCTTTCCTGCGTCACGCATACTCAACACAGATAAGTCTGCAGAGGGCGGTCAGCCCCCTGACTGTACTTGCTGAAACTCATTGTACAACCAAGCTGCCTGCATTGATGCCAGTTTGTACACCATGAGATGCACATTCTGCTGCGTGTACAGAGAAGACATGCTGGCATCCGCAGATACGCTTGCGCTTCCCACAGCTTCAGCCTCCTTGTCCAGGCAGATAAAGAGCAGCTTGTCCAAGCAGGCTGGCAAGATAACAAGTTTGCCGGCAGTGCAGCATGATGCAGACACTGCAGCGACTGTGTCACACTTGAGCCAACAGCCGGCACAACTCGTGCTGCAGGCTGTAGCAGGTGGGACTGACAGCTGCCTAGGGGTCATCCTTGGAGTAAAAGATAGCCCTACAGCTTGATCACACACAGTGTATCTGTCAGGAAGGCTGGCAACGTAGGCTGCAATCATACAAGTCTGTGGTGACTGCTGGTGTGTGTCCGCTGCAGATGGCTCAATGCATGCAGCAGAAGAGGTTCATGCCATCACAGGTGCACTACACCTTCAGGTTGAAGCCAAGGAAGTACAGATGAGCAGCACCACAGGCAAGTTGTCTGCCTTGATACACTTAGGTCGTTATAGGCATCCCTGCCAATTTCTATGTTGCAATCTGCCCGCACGTATGGCGCTGCCATTCATTCAGTACATGGGTGAAAACATCTGTACGTGCAGTATCAAGCCGTATGTTTCAGACATTGCTTGTCACATGCCCTCAATTACGCATTGCTGTTGGCACCACTGCTTGCCATCATACAAACACCCTCCTGCAAGCTGACCAGTGGCCACACTGTCCTTCTTTGCCACTTCTGAAGCAAAGACAAGTAATCTTGTAGCAGGCATACAAGGGATTTTGAGAGCAAAGCAAGAGTCCCATGTCAAGCAATTCTTGCTTACTGAGGTGGCTTTACAGACTGGACATGCTGCTCAGCAGCAGATTCAGGCTCTCAGTGCTGATGTACAGAGGTGAGCATGCCTTGACATGTTAGGCACGTGAGGATCCAGATTGTAAAACCTGTTTGCAAGCAACTTGGTATAAAGTATACTGTTTTCATAGGCAGACAACCCTGTATGAGCACCTCATCGCTGCAAGACGTGAGGTGGCTGGAGCAAAGGCAGTGATTGCTGTTGTTGAAGCCCAGCTGGTAAGAGCATAGACCCTTAAAGTAGTACTTGCAGTAAGTGCATGCCACCTTCAGCCTGGGGCCAGCAAAGGTAGTGCCAAAGAGGCGCCAAACACTGCATGAACGAGCTGTTGGCACAACAGAGCCAATTTCTGGGCGCTATTCACATTGTTGCAGTCACAATGCAGCCAGGCCAGACCCAGCAATCAAGCAACACATGCGTGAGCAAAGGTATAAAAAGGCCATGACTGATGCAGGCAGGGCTTCAGCGTGAGAGTGAGGATTGCAGCAATGCCAAGGCTGAGCTGCTGCACAAGTGGGACCAGATCAGATCATTCCAGGCCCGCAACACAGACATGGATGCTTTGATCAAGCTGCTTTACAAGGATAACATGTGGAACAGACAGCGCTGGGAAACTGCTGCAGCGGAGACAAAGCACTTCCTCGTCAGTCAGCTGCTGCCCGCTACAAACCAAGTCAAGCACGCTGCAACAGCAATGCACAACTGCATGGCTAGCGAGCAAGCTGCATTCGACCAGGTTGTGCTACATCAGCTGCCAAGACAGAGTGTATCAGGTACTCATCAAATGCATGAGACACACTCATGAGAGCCAAGTCTCTGATGACACTCTTGAGCACCTGTTGGTCCACTGCTGATCAACATACATGTGCAGCAGCAATACTTTGACTTATCCAGCACAACATGTTTGCGCTGCATGTACGCACAGTCAGTATGAGGCAGGTTCCAAAGTTAACTTGTATGTTACGGAAGCAACACTGCACTGATTGGCTGTATATTCCATGACTGATATTGCAGGTGACAGCAAGGCGCCCTGTGCGCAGCTTACCTTGCATCGCTGGCAACAAGCTCTGCAAGATGCATCTGCCCCGCACAGCACTGCTTCAGCCAATGGAAGCCAACCCACAGCAGATGGGTTGCTAGGTATCCTGCAGCATGCAGCTTGGTGAGCAGCGCATCACCTACATGTGCACAACTTGCTTATCCTTCTGCTGCCATCTAATTTCTGCACTGCACAGCAATTATGAATGCTCAACACATGCTTGGCAAAGACATTCACATTGAGTGCTAGGCAATTTTGGTTATTAACAAGGCAGATATCTGTGGTTTGTCCTGCAACAGCGGAATAAATGCGCAACAGCAAAACGAGTCAACAATACAGACTCTGCTCTTTGCAGGCAGCACCCAGCAGCCCTGGTGCAGTCACCAGATGCGCTGCTGGAACATGTCATCGAGCTGTCTTGCAAGAAGCAGCAGCACATGTTTGCTCTGTCCCAGTGGAACAACACATTGGCTGATGCTGAAGCTGTTGCTGCTGCTTCTGCCCGTCAAAGTACCCAGATACAGCATGCAGCTGCAGAGGCACTTCACAGAATCAAAGACGGTGGGACTGGTTTCTTATGCAAAACTTTCTGCAAGCCAATACGCACATAATTGCAAGAATTGCAACACATATTCAATTTTATATATCATCTTCAAAGGTCAGTAAAGACGCTGATCTGATGTGTGCGTGCAGTCAGTTGCATTTGCATGTCATAGTGCCTGCAGCTTTTGACTGCAGCTTATCTGCCATTTTCTCACAAAGGCTTGTTGCTTCAGAGGATATTCCGTGCCTTGAGGCTGTTGTACAGTCCTGTCAATTAGCTACAGCTTTTGCTGAGAAGGAGGTGAAGGATGCAGTCACAGAGTGGTGGACTCAATCTGCTGTTCATGCAGTACCTTGGGTGCAGCGTAAGCGACATTGAACTTTCCTTCTGTCCTCAGCTTGCCCTGTGTGACCCATGAGCAACACTGCTTGGCCACTGTCTGCATGCACAACTTCAGCCTGCATGATGCACCTATACTTCTGCAACTGCTTTCTGCTATACCTGTCTGAGCTGAACGTGAAACGTGGATGCAGATGAAGGCAAGAACGCAGCAGAATGGTTGATAGATATGCGTGCCAAGCACGCAGCACAGTGCTAGCTTTCCTGTTACTGGGAAATCATGCGTCTAAATTGCTCAGTCAGCCAGTGTGTTTAAACACAGAGCACCAGTCACAAAGGGCCTGCTAGCTGAGAGTCACTTCAGCTTGTACCCTTCATCGCAAATTCATGTAACATGTCTGTAAGCCTCTTCAATACTTGTTCATACTAATTTTGCCCAGACGTGGTTCCACCGTCATCATAGATAATGTGTAACATCACAATGAGCTCACTAATATCAGGTCCTCACTGTAGACTATATGCCGTCACAGTGTGTGTGACGAGACTGCATGATCAGCTACTTGGTCTCACTGGAGGTACGCACAAGCAAAATGGTCAAGCACAATTGCATCCATGTTGAAAACACGCACACCATACACTTCATATGGTACAAGGACACATGGTCAACGTTGTGTTCTGCGAAGCTGTCTTGGCAGTGGCCTGTTCTCTTGCTGTGTCTGCTGGCTTGATGCTGTGCCAAGCAAGCCCATGTCCACTGGCTCCTCCATCTGCAACACACGCCTTTGGGTATTGCAGCTTGAGAGAAAACCAGGTACATTTAGGATGCATGCAAAAGAATGTTAAGGATCTGGAAATATGCCAGTACAGTGCCTATTGCTGCAGAGGAGGAGGCATATTGCTCATCTGATAAGATGCTATTGTGGAGCCATGAAGTGCAGTCGCTCACCTGGGCCAGTTTGTAGAATCGGTTCAGAGCCCCTTGGAAGAAATGGCGTATCGTGTTGCATTCCATGGCAGACACATTGTTTAGCTTGACGGTGATAGGTCCTTCAAGAGCTTGGAGCCCCTTGTCTATCTTTTCAAATCGCTCCATTCTGATGTCCTTCACCAGGTTTGCTGTCTGCATTGCATCATACTGCTGTCTTTCAAAATGCAGCACTCTGCCTCTTGTTTTGAACAGCCGGTGCACATATCAAGTGCTGTTCGCACCAGCACATGGTCAGGGCCAACCTGTCTGCAATAACACCGTTGAGTGCTATATCAATGTTCAGCTGAAGCAGTCAGCTTGATAGGATGTTATGTGATGTGTAGCCACACTCACAAGTCATATGTGCGGCAGAGGGAACCTCACTTGATACAGGACATCATTGCCTTCTTCAAAGGCCTCTTTTGCATGCCGCAACAGCAAGTGTGCCACCTCTATGTAATGGAAGGGCAGCGGTTGAAAGATTGCCTCATGTGCTTGCTCCTCAGCCAACACATCTGCACATTTCAAGGGTTACTCAAGCATGGTCACTCCATGATATGCAGACTGCCTGAAGTGCCTATCCTGAGACATGGGTGTTGGGCATCCTGAGTCCAGGACAGTGCTACACCAACTCGTATGCAGATGTAGGTGCAGCAGCAGCACTTCTGGTTCCCAAAGGCATACCTTCAAGATTTTGCACATGCATCCAAGCAGGTATTTGTATTCGGCAGCTTTTCTTCTTCTGTAATGCTAGTGCCAGCCAGAGTGGCACCTCTACAGGGAAGTTTGGTTTAAAAGGTCCCCACTCACCCTGTACAACATCAGGACATCATGCATGCCAGATAGTCTGAATTGCAAGAAGTACAGCCAGCGTTACATAAGGTTGGTCACAGCAAGGCCATTACCCCTATGCATATCAGGCTGCTGTCTGTGGTAGGGAGAGTGATGGTGGGGATCACAGTGATAACCTCGTCCTCCCCAAAGAATTCCATCTGCGCTGGCACATATATGCTTTTTGCTTTACCAATCTTGCACAATAATTTCTTGGATAGGGCCAGGGACGCCATAGACTCCATGACAAAAAGACGGGTGCCTGCTGGGATTGCGCCATACCTCCTCAGGGGTAAATGCCAAGTCTGCCTCTGCGAACAATGCCATGGGGGTCAGCACAGCTTACGCAACCCGATAAGCTGGTTCCTTTCTAGCTTGCCTGCCAGGCGCTTTACGAAGTTGATTTGTTGCAAATCTCAGGATTTCTGTAGCTTCACGCGCACAAGCTGCGGTGCAGGAAATGCCGCAGAGGTATCCGGCAATCACTTGAAATTGGGGTTCGCCTTGAGGACTACAAGACGGGCTTACTGTGCCTTTCAGCTCTCACTGTCACTGAGATTATGCCAGTGAAGTTCTGCAAACAGCAAATGCGCCGCATAAGTTTTATAACGATGTCGGAGAACACAATGGTCAAACAGCTTTGTTGACCAATCTGAATTTTGGATGACAAGTTTGGACGTGCAAGTTTGGACGTGCACCATGCTCTGCATGCCATGACATGACGTTGGATGTGAGATCGTGTGTTTCGTTGCGGCACTCGGAGAAACTGACCTGCTCAGGTCGAAAGCGCGCTCGCATATTGTGGACGTATTACGCACAGCCGTGCTCCTGCGCCTGTGCCCGGCGGAATCCCACGGCATATCAAGTACTTTCGTTACTCAAGGCCGCAAAACCCCTTGCAAGAGCTTTGAATGGTGTCTGGAGGCGGGTTAACGGCTGCAGCCGCCTCTGCTGGGTTCAACGGTAGCTTTGGCTTGTTTCAGAAGCTACCGTCGATCAATCACGCACAGGCATGCACCTATTTATGCAACAGGATTACCATGCACATGGACAGTCCAATTGGTGTCCGTCTACAGCAAACCGCACTGTGCGTTTTTGTCCGTCTACACATGCAAATACAGCAAATGCACTCACAACAAGTCGAACCTGCTCACACAAAGTGACAGTGCATGCTTGCAGGTCTCACCTGTCATTTTTAACTTCTGGTTTGCTGCTGGAATTGTCATCTCCAGCTTGGTGCTGTTGGTCAAGTACCCACTGGTGAGTCTTGCAGCAGTTCATCCCCTCCCATGTGTCCTTCATGACAGGATCTTGATCTCAGACCTCTCACTCCTTGTATCTCAAGCGACTTTCATTCCACTGACCGCTGCATGCAGCATACATCAGCCACATGCGACTCATGCCCTGCTTTCAAACCACTTCTGCTTGCCTTATTAGACAGATTGAGCCCAAACCAGTGATGAAAGAACATCAATGTCTTTGCGCGTCTGGACATCCCAGCTTAAACAACTGCAGCTACAGACATCCAGTGCATTCATTCGTTGTCTGGTATACAATTGACACCTGTTCAAGTGCCATTGCTTGGCGTCAATCAGGTCTTGACCCCATGGGGAATTCTCAGTGGAGCGCTGCTGATGGTGTCAACAGCCAGCACCTTCACAGCCATTCACAGGATAGGGCTATCAATGTCCACAGGGCTGCTATCAGGCACCTCAGTCATTGTGTCCTTCTCCTTTGGTGCTGTGGTCCAAGGGGAAGCTTTCAGCAGAACATCTTTGGCTGTGTGTGCAATCTTGGTTTTGGTTGTGGCCATTACTGCCTATGCAGCAGCAGGGCAGCTGGCCAGTGCAGCAAATCAGCAATCGGATGAAGGTATTTACCTCAATCTGTGATTGTCAGCACACACATCTATGCCGGACAGCATAGATTGTCAAGATTGCAAGAAGATACATCATAGCTGTATCCTCTGTCTAATCTTTTGTTGTTAAAGCAGCCAAATATCCATCTTTGAGCCTGTTAAAGACCAGGAACACAGGCTATTTGTATGCAGCTGCCACTGTCAGCATGCTCACTTCTTGCATGAAATGCTGAGCTGCAGACGCAGATGTGGAGAAGCCGTTTATAGCGACAATCCGAGAGCAGATAGACAATGGAAGCTTGACTGGCGGAGCTGATGGGCAGCAGCAGCTGGTGGGGGCCGCCTTTGCCTTGCTTGCTGGTACCTTTGGGGGTGGGCTTCCTGCCAATTAGCATCACAACTTGCAGCAACATGCAAACCTTGCTGCATTGCACATGAGCATGCACCCGGTCTGATAACCCATAGCTAGACTATGATGTTCAGCAGCCAATGTATAGAAGGTGGACAGTGGCATAGCATGTACCTCTGATGCTGCACGCTCTGCGCTACAATGCCAGTGTATCCCAGCATCACATGCCAATGTTGTGCCCAGATCAGCCAATTGTGCCAGGTTGCCGTGACACTCATCTTTGCGTGTCACAGCACACACATGCTTCATTGCTCAACAGGAGGCTTTCAGCTACAAGCGTCTCAGCTGACAGCAGATGCTTTGCAGGTTAGCTTTGCTGGCCCCAATGAGCTATGCTCCTCACAGAGCTCAAGGCCTTTCCTTTGTGCCCTCTATGGCACTGGGTTGGTGCCTGCTGCCCTGCTGTGCCTGACTGCTGCTTGTCAAATGATAGTTCTCATTTCACAATATCGCCTTGTTACTGCCAGGCATCTCAGATGTTGCCTGAAATGGCCTACAGAAAAAGTCGATGCTTGTTCTTTGCACGTGTTAGGCATTTGACATGACGCCTTGTGGCCACTCCTGAATGTATAGTCTGTGGAGTGCAAGGTCTGCATCATATCAGTCCCTTTTTGTGGTTGATCAGCATTGCTTCTGTTGCTGCAGAAGACATTTGTATTTTGCAGGTGTGCTGATAGCAGCACCAATAGTAACAGCCATTCTGGTTATGGTACAGCAGGGCCCCTGGCCCTCCCTGCACTCCAAGCAGGCCGCCCTCCCAGGCATTGCTTCAGGCACTTGCTGGAATCTAGGCAACATGTGCTCCATCATAGCAACAACAGACCCACAAGTGGGCTTGTCCATCGCATACCCTGTCATGCAGTGTGGACTGTTTGTAGCAGGCCTGTGGGGCATCTTGCTGTACAGTGAGCTGAAAGGCAAATGGCAACTGGGTTTTTGGCTGCCAGGGTTGTTTGTGCTGGCTGGTGCATCCATGCTGGCTGCTGCAAAATAGGCAAACTCATGCCCAATGCAATGCCAGTCTGTGCACACACTTGGCGCAATATTCACAATGGTCCTTTGGCCTTTCCTAATATTGCTCATTGAGGCCTGCTGAGTGTTGGGCTGCCTGGACACAATGATTTGCTTGTTGCGTTGCAAAGTTGCTAAGAACGGGGGCATGAATACTTTGGTCTGATTTGTTGCCCAACATCAGATACTGTTGAGCTACATGATTGTAAAGACGCAGGATGGCATTGTAGACCTGGCCAAGCTTGTATGCGTTATAATTTCATTCAAGAACATGTGGAGGTACACTGATGCTCACTAAGCAGTAAAATGGCAAAAGCTTGGTGGGTCTGTCAGTTGGCACAACACTATAATTTCATGACTCTAGCCAAGTTGACAGGTTATCAGGTGTCAAGGCAAACCCATTGTAAGCTATAGCAACACACAATGAACACAGACTGATTAGCACACACAATATTGAACAACAACAAGCTGCTTTGCTACAATCAAACAAGTTGCATGCCAACTAGATGGACGTTGTACAAAGACGCCAGGCAGCTGCTTGACACGCTGTGCTGCATCGACAGCATGCATGCATACGCACTCAGAGTATCCGTTCGAAGCGCACGCCATCTAGTCATGATTCAGCGCACTTCACGCCAGTCTGCATCGATGACACGACCTTTTGGTCCAAATTCATCTTCATCTTGTTCAAGGTAGTCATTTTCTTGTCTTTGCTTAGGATCTACTCTGATCACTTGACCATTGGGCAGCTGTACCTGTATATCTAGCCCAACAGACTGAGAAGTCTGTACATGCGCATGCGCTGTGCAGCCATTGGAGGCTACCACTGGAAATACCATTGCGACCTGCATACCATAGCACCAGCTTTGCTTGCAACAGCACCATGCTGTGTTGAATGGGTCCAATTGCCACGCATAGCACGCGCAAACACAGGCAATGAAGGACTTGTCACATGCATGGACTAATCTCAACTACAGCTGATGGTGCTTGCTGCTGCTGTTATTGAGTTGCATGACACTGTCAGCAACATACAGGATGACTGGGTTCAGGATGACTGGGTTCAGGATGACTGGGTACAGGGCAGAGACACACTTATTGTTTGTCGGAGGTATTGATCAGCTTGAGCTTCAGTGTGTTCAGAGACGTGCCTCTTGGGTTTGTTGGCCATTGTGTTGGGCGGTGACACTCTGAAAGGAGATGGGTGGCGCAAGCTGCAGATGGGCCCCTAGAAGTTGTCTCAGCTCAGAGTTTGCTTTGATAGCTTGTGACGCTGCTTCTTGCACCTCCTCGGATCGCTCCTGTGCGGCTTGCAGATGCTCTGCTGCACCTTTTGCAATGCCCTCAATTGCTCTTCCCAGGGTGCGTTCCATGACTGCGCCCATGAGCCCACCACCAAACAGGCCTGGTGATGCAAGCAAGCAACATCAAATGTTGGCTGCTTATGCAATGCTGCACAATGGGCAGTGTTCAGAGAGAACACATGTATCAGCCCTGGGTGTGCAAAACCCCATTGCAGAATGCTTACCTGATATTGGGGATCTCTGTTTGGACCTGTGCTGCTGGCGTGCTGACTCAGGTGGAGACGACCACCCTGGAATAAGTCTATTGGCCAACTTGGTGAAGCCCTGATATACAGTTCCAGGCAGTTCCCTGCACAGTGCCGTATACGCTGGGGCAGTCTGAGCAACAATGGTTGTCTTTTACGAGCTGATAATTCACATGACCTCCTGGGGAGTTCGGTTGATATGGCTTACTTGATCTTGTTTAACATTGTACTTCCCAGGTCACCCAGTGTCGGGTCTTCATCTCGGTTATCCCTGCCACCGCCCCGATGAGACGCTAACCCACGCTGTTGCTGCCCAAAGAGGATGCCGCTCGGCTGCACACATTTTTGCTGTATATAAACAGATCGCGACCATTTGGCGAGGCTTTGCATTGCGGATTGGACAGTCTGTGCAGCTTACAAAGTACTTCTGACTTTGACTTTGTAGGCCAGAACAGCTTTCGTTCGTCAGGTGCAATCGCGCAGGTCAAGTGCATCTGCCAGGCTGATCTGCGCCGTGGCGTTGAGTTGTCACATTTAAAGCGTGGTCATCCGATTGCGGGCAGACAACGCCTGTCTGCGACGCTCTGCGGCGCTCTGCGACTTGCAACGCTTCAGCCGTCGATCGTTCCAAGTGCGCTTGTCTGCAAGCGCCCTCGCTGCACTAGGTGCATCAATTCCGCTAAAGCTGCAGTTTCTCAGTGCACGACATCCCAATTGGTCATCTCGGGGCATACGTATGAGGGTCCGGTGCGACGCACTGCATCTGTATGGGTAGCAGACTGCGTTCACTCGCCGCGAAGCTCAGACAAGCAGCACAGTTTTCTGGCACCAACAGCTCGTTTTCTATCAGCATTGTTTCGCTGCCGAACGCCACTATGCTGCCCTGCTGCCCAACTTTGTTGCCGGGGACAAGCAGACATGGGTTCTCAAGCAGCGCCATGTATAGCAGATTTACCTCCTGTGCAGCGAACAGCAGAAGCGAATTTTATCCGGCAGGCGGACTTGTAGAAGCCTCATCCAAGCGTGTACCTGGTGCAAGCGGCCTGCAGCTAATGAGGTCAAGAGGATGCATCCCCAGCAAAGCTTTTACAGCCAGAGCGGCACAACAGCAGCAACCAGCACTTCAGGATGACCTATTGCTGCAGTCTGCACATGCCATGCGCTCCCCTGAAGGAACCGCAACCCATCAGCCATCTGCATCAACTTCTGCCCAAGCAGCAGCATTTGTTGAAGGCACCATTCAGAGGATCACCTATTCCTCAAAGGAAACCGGCTACACAGTTGCCAGGATAAAAGTGGACAAATGCAGTGGATTTGTCATGCCAACATCACGCAAGAAAACAAACAATGGCCTGGTCACAGTCACAGGCAAGTTTTCAGACATGGCTGTGGGGCAACAATGGAAATGTGAAGGCAGCTGGACCCAGCACAAGACTTTTGGTCCTCAACTGGTGGCGACTATGGCAGAGGAAGTACGTCCATCATCTTCATGGGACCTAGTAGCTTATTTGTGTGGGGGCGCCACAAAGGGGGTGGGTCCTGTGACAGCTGGCAACATGGTGGCCAAGTATGGAGGTGGTATCTTGGATGTGCTAGACAGCAAGGACGCTGTCCAGAAGCTGCACGAGGTGAAGGGGATAGGCCTGAAGACTGCCGTCAAGATCAAGGACGAGTGGGAGAAACGTAGAGGTGGAGCCTATGCCTGCACTTTGCATTCATGTCACCAATGCCATGTACAGGTTGCTGCGAGCAAGATGCCTTTTACTACTCATCAGAAAATCATTATGTTTACGCACGTGTGCCGTGTTACTTTGAAAGACACTGCGCGCCATTTGCTGGCTGTGTGCCATGCAGCAAAGCAAGTCTGGGTCCCAGATCTTTGCTGTTGACTTTGAGAGCACTGGGAACTCTGCTCAACTTATGTGTTGCTAATGTCACAACCCAAAAACCGGCTCAAAACATGTGTTTTCCTGGCAAATTGGCCTTGCTGCAATGTGTAACAACGGGTGCCACGTCGCAGGTGACAGAGGTGCCAGGGAGTTCCTGCAGAAGCACGGTGTGTCTGGTGCCATGGCTCAGAAGCTGGTGCTCAAGTACAGCAGCACCACAGAGGAGGCTGTCAGGCAGGACCCCTATACCTGCCTCACCCATACCTCAATATCCTCCACTTTCAGGTAAACACCATCTTGTCCTGCTCCAATGCCGGATACTACACAGCTGGTGAGCAGCTCACTCAAAACAGGCACTTCTTGCTCACTACCTACAGGTAGCAATGCCCTTGTAAACACAAAGTATATGGACCTAAAAGTGCATCCTGTGCAACTTGCACGAGACCATTCTAACACCTTCTGTGTATTCTATGCAACTTGCATGAGATCACTTTGCACCTTCTTGAGACAATGCATGGCACAAAGGCTTGCTGTATTGGCTGCAGAGTTGCAGAGAAGCTGGCAATGTTGTTGGGCACATCACCTGCCTTGCCCAGCCGAGCAGGCTCTGCCATGCACCAGGCTCTGGCACAAGCTGCCAGCAGCAATGGCCACACCTACATGTCCTGGGATCAGCTGCAGCCAGATGCTCTCAGGCTCATGTCTGCTTCAGGCCAGTCCTTTCATTGCTTACTCGCCAGATGTCAGTGCAACATCACAGCTTGGTCACACGCAGCAGCTGCCTCACACTTGTGTAGCGGCCTTCGACGTGTGCATTGAGCTGCAGGTGTGGATTGTCAGCGTCAGACCAATGTATAGGTGATTGTGAAGTTGTGCTGAGGGCACACCCCGCACACTGCTCTTTGCTGACTCTTCCTGTACCTGACTCAATAAATGGACCCGCTAAATTATGGACTGGCTAGAAGTAAAGCATGCAAAAACGTTTTGTTCATGGGGTCTCTGATGGCAGTGATGCAGAGCAGGAGCCAACAGTATGTGTAAGCAGCACAGAAGTTTTGGTGTGGTGTAGGCTTAGCTTGGATGGTGTCTTGACACGGTGCCTATGTGTTGTGCAGGGCGTGCGTGGAGCGGCCCTGCCCTGCAGGAGGTTGCCCAGGACATGTTCAACAATGGCAAGTTGATTGTAGAGAATGTCAACAGCAAACCCATGGATGCCTGCTCCCCCACTCCTGACTGGAATGCACCTCTTCGCTGCTACACCCCAGCCATGTTCAATGCTGAGGTGCGCCTCATTTGTCTGATTTCAACTTTCTAGTGCTGACTGAGGCTGGTCAAATCTGGTCAAGGCCAGCCCATCTCTGCTTCTTTGTTGCAAAGACAACTGGACTCTGCTTTGTTGTGCATCACACCTCCGCTTGGTCTTGTTTTGTCTTGCTGCATGGCACCTTTCTCTTGGGAAGATTTAGTGCAATGTGTCAACCCCTGAGGACTGGTTAAACCTCCAAAGAGCGCCAGTGGGTGTTTTGCTATAGCAGTCGTAGATGCTACTGGTGTAATTGTAGCAACAAGTTTACTCATGAGTGCAGGTTAAGGTAGCAAGCAAGCTGGCTGAGTTGGCAGCCAGGCCTCCCTTGGCGGTCAACACTCAACAGATTACCAACTTCATGGCTCACAACAGCACAGGTACCTGGTGCAGTTGAACAGTGAGGTAGCTGTACCTGCACATGCCAAGCACATCACAACTGGCTTGGGTCACAAAGCCTGTATTGCCTATCTCAAGCTTGCACTTGGCATGCACACAGACTGACAGGCTACATTTGCTCAAGCACAGTCCAGTCCTTGTCAACATACACAGCCCCAAAGACGTTCCATAACAGTCACCACACCTGTTGACTGCAAGTTAGGTTGTGTCAATATATTGCAAATTTTGCACGGCTTCCATTCGCCAACAACACTTGACACAGTTCATGCATCCAGTAAATACACTGTACGTTTGGGCGTGCAGGAAGAGATTTGAGGCTATCAGAGGGACAGAGGCAAGCAGTGATGCAGGCTGCCACAGCTCCTGTGTGTATCCTGACTGGAGGCCCAGGCTGTGGCAAGACCACCACCACCAAGTACATCGTGGACCTGTGGAAAGGCCTCGGCAAGAAGCTGGCACTTTGTGCACCCACAGGTTGGACCTGCTTGCCTTCTGCGTACCTCTTCTAACATGTCACAAGTCTGCTCATTGCCATACAGTGCAGTGTGCATGCAAGTGGCTGACTGACACACAGCATATACAGACTGACCACGGATTGTACCAAGGGCCACCACCAAGATGGTGCAGGCAGAAATGCCCGCAGCTTGGAGGCAACATTGACTGGAGTCTTCCAGAGCTCACATTGCAAGTATGTGACACTTTATGTTGTAGTCAGTCGAGACCTAGTCCCCAGGCGTTTCCAAGTTGAGATTTGGCTACGAAATCGGCGTCTCTTTCAGAATAATGAAGTTTCTGCATCCCCAAAGGCTTGCATGCAAATGGCAGCCTGAAGAGTGTAAGTTGGTGTGCAGGCCGTGCATCACAGCGACTGGCAGAAAGCTCAGGCATGCAGGCAGCAACCATTCACCGCCTGCTGAAGTGGGTTCCCAGCCACAGCGCTGCCGACTCCTCCAGATCAACAGCAGATGGCAAGCTTGATCTAGCATCTGGAGGGCAGTTCACGTTCAACGAGCAAAATCCCCTGAAGTTGGACGAGGCAGGGGTGGAAGAAGAGGACTGGGATGAGGTGGATGCAGTGCTGATAGACGAGGCCAGTATGCTGGATCTGCCTTTGGCTGCTGCCCTGCTGCAGGCACTGCCCTCTCACTGCCAGCTTGTCTTTGTTGGTAAGCCTTCCTTCCCATTCACCTCCAACCTGCCGGCTGGTCTAGTGTGACTCCTGCTGTGTGCTAAGCTTACAAGTCACCTCCACATCCTGTGTTGGATGTGCCAATTGTCACGGGCGTCCTGGTACCGCTTATGTTTGCATGGGGCTGCTTTTCCCCCAGTACAGCTGCACCTGCCTTTCTCTGTTTACAACTGCTTGCAATGTGACACAACATTGCACAACATATGTTGTACACATGCCTGGTTTTTGCATATACTCTGTCTATCGTGTACCGCAGTTTCTTCAGACTCCAGCAGCAAGGATCAAATGCCATTTGTAGAAGTCAGCTAGCTCCCTCGCCTACACTGCTACACGCTCCCCAGCAGACATCTTGCAGGTTCCACTTGCATGGTGCCAACGAAAAGGTTGTGTGCAGGTGATGTGGACCAGCTTCCGCCTGTGGGGGCAGGCAAGGTGCTGACAGACGCCATCCAGTCAGGAGTCATCCCTGGTGTGGACCTCAGGGAAATCTTCAGACAAGCGCAGCAGAGTGGCATTGTACGCACAGCTCATGCTGTCAATGGGGGCAACTTCCAGGCTGTACAGCAGGGCCTGCCAAGCATCGACCCCACTCATGTGAAGGCAAGCGTCTGTGTGTCCTCGTGTGTGGTGGCAGTGAGCGCAGCACTTCAATGTGTGCAAAAGCATGTATGGCACTCCAGTCAAGTCAGCACCATGCATGTAGCCTTGCATGGCACTTCAGCTTGCAGCAGCCACAACTGTATGTAAATGTCATCCAACTGATTGGCAGTTTGTGCTGACTGTTCTGTTGTGACAGCCCCACTGTCAAGCAGCCAGCAACTTCTGCTTGCATTTCAACAAAGCAAACAAAAACTGCCAAGTTTGCAAGCTGAAGTTGCAACTGTTGGTGTGTCATCTTTCAGCTGGAATTGTTCCAAGCCTGTGCTCCTTGCAGCAAGCAGCACTGAAAGGGTTGGTTGCATGCAGGAGGGCAGGTACAGAAGCGGCATTGGGAGCGATGCTGTGATGATGGCGGTGCCAACCCCACTCATAGGGGAGGGAGTGCAGCTGGCTCTCACACACCTCATCCAACTGCCCGCCAAGTTTGATGTCTGCAGAGATGTTCAGGTGTACACACTGGAAGCTGTACAAGCAGGGCTTTTCATGTTGGTGTCCCTCCTGCTGTGCTTGTGCCGTTGATGCTGCCTGCCAGTGCAGTAAGGCAGAGATACAATGCATGCAAGCTTTTGTTGTGAATGCATGGTGTGGCGAATGCATCACATCAGGCATGATTCACAAGCTGCTTTGCTGTCATCAGCAGCTCAGCAAGCTTGGTCTTGAAGGTGAGAGGACGGCCTGTTTACACTGCATGCACGCAAGCACATATGCTGTCTTCTGATACGACGGTCGGTTTGTTCTCCGCTCAATCACTTTGCATTCCAATGGAAGAGACAAACAGCAGCAGCAGCAGCAGCAGCAGCAGCAGCAAGTCAGCTCATGTGACATCTCAGGGCATAAAGATCCTGGGTCATGCATGCTGATGGTATGCTGGCTCTCGATTGCTTCAGGTCATGTCTCCCATGCGAAAAGCAGCAGCAGGCGTGAACCAGCTGAACACAGCTCTTCAGGCCCTGCTGAACCCAGCTGACCCCAAAAAGGCAGAACTTCTGTTGGGCAGAATGGCCAGTGCATCCACTGAAGGTGACAGCAGCCTTGATGGCTCTCCTGGTGTGATCAGGCAGGGAGATCGTGTCATTCAGACCAGCAACAATTACCAGAAGGATGTGTTCAATGGTGACATTGGATTCGTGGCTAGAGTTGGTAGGGCTGAGCGAGAGCTTGTAGTCAAGTTCCCAGGCAAGAATGTCTGTTCAACGCGATTGACAGACAAATGTACTGAATTGCATGCCAGTGTCTTTTGGAGTTGCTGTGGTTTGATTGTTATTATGCCTCATCACGTGCAACTGGGACATTGCAATTGTGCATCTGACCTGTTTACATCAGTCTGATCCCATGTGAATGCTGCACATATGCAATGATGATGCTGCTGTCAAGCTGACTCACATTGTATGCATGGGGCAAACACATCGCAACCATGTATATGGTTAGAGTGGTTGGTGAAGCGTAAGTTGTCAATGAGAAAACAATTGTAACAATTGTACCATTGTGATGCACGTTTTGCATTAGTGCAATTTTT
>JAABUP010002937.1_pt1 | contig 31343 bp, 28 predicted proteins | sample 5559201 | NCBI WGS metagenome assembly JAABUP01 (sample SAMN10711887, study PRJNA513373) | rock metagenome | isolation source: Antarctica rocks | place: Antarctica
TGTAATTGTGATGCAATTAAAATAAGTCAGCACTGCACAGATCAGAATAACAGTAAATATTACTATGCAGTGCTGTGTGATGCTGAACAATGCATTATAAAACAGAAAGATTATTAAGAAAAGCTGTCTGTTTATGCATCATTAAACTGATACAAACAGAGTAAAATAAGTCATTACTGAGATAAATAAAGCTGTACACTGCTGAACAATGAGACAGACTGACTTATCAGTTGTGATGTTGCATGAATTATGTGATTAAAATGACAAAGTTATGATTATAGTGAATGGGATTGAAATCATGACTGCACAGCACTGAACAGACCATCAATTCAACACTTCAAAATCTACATACATAACTACTCATTAAGCCTACTAGCCACTCACCTTGCTGTCAAGGTGGCGATACCCTTGTACCACTGTATGGCGCCCCCCGTTAGGTTCAAATTGAGACGAGTAGTAGGGGTCCCCGCATTCTAGCTACCTTCGGTCCTTGATCGATGAAAAGATAGACATCGTGGATGACAGGACCCTAACCTGAGTCAATTACCACATCCTCATCAGACGACAATGTGTCAAGTATCCTAGTTCTTCCACAACGAAACCCATCTGTGGAAATATGAACGGTACCTTTAATTGTAAGGACCAATGGCTTAAATTGAGGTAGCTGCTGTGCTGCGGTCAGATTGCGCAACTTGGAGGCTCGGAAGGAGGTAGGACCGCCAGCGAATCCAAATTTGACAAGAAGGCCTCGTAAGGCAGTCGTAACTTGAGTCAATTGAGTGAGTTGAACTCAATTCAATCCGCAGACGGTGTGGACTGCTTCTGTCATCCATATACTCCATTTTCGGGGTATTCTGAGCAGGGCAATTGATGGTGACGACGCGGTTGTTATTGGTTGCCTTCTTAGGAGGCATTGCTATTGACAGCTATTGAAAGAGTCAATAATAGGGAGATGGACCGTATGTCCTGTTGCTACCCGTTGTTAGAATATTTAATTGTTGTGGCAGGACTTTGGAGCCTGGAAGACGTACCGTGCTGTGAGTTTGTTGTGAGGCTTCGGTGCGGAGTTTCGTCTTATGACCGGCAAGTATGGTTGAGCTGTTGATCCTTCTCCCTGGCTAGAGATATGAGTACACTGAGGTGGCTAGATCGGGTTGACTTTCGAAGATAATCAGGTAACCCTGAACAGCGCGCGATGATCTAGCAGTCAAAGGTATAATATTCCCACTTACCGCAGTGTGCTACGCTACCCTTCAACCTGACTGGGACTGAGAAGGTCGTGCTTACTGAGAGGGTTGGGCGTCATGACTACATATTGGGAAAGGGCATCGCCAATTTCTGAGAACATATCTGAGTAGGCGCTTATGTACGACAGGATTGCAAGAACCGAGAACTATGTGTAGTGAGGAGATCAAGTACAGCCACGGGCAAAGCAACCCATCCAAATCAGTCACTAATGAATGCCCTTCGTCGTCCAAAAGTCCACCGAAGTCATCTGTTGCGTCTCCCTCAAGACTATGGCTTTATCCCATCTGTTCACTAGCCATCGTATGGATTCCCCGGAAACCACACGCTAGAAGATGGATCACTGCTAGGCAACTACAGGGCGAAGTTTGCCATCCAGACATCTCTTATCTCCTGCATGATCTTGCAAGCTTGCACGTTGATCACCCAAGTCAATGCTTTCTCATCGCTACAGAGTGGATGGTGTGTGTCGGCCAGCATCGTCCGCAGTGCGTCATCGAATCTGTTTAAAAGAGATCCATAGTATGGGTGTAGCAGGTCCCCGGGCTTCCAGCCTGCCAGAGGCGGTGACGTTGGTAAGTCGAGCACCTGGACAAGAGCGTGAGCAGCAATCGGAGCGTTTTCCCATTTTGACGCAATGCCAATTCCTATTGTCGAGCCTGAATCCCGAGCCTCCCATTGCTTCTCAAACCCGCTGAAGATCTGGCGAACGTGATCAAGCCATTCTTCTAGAAAACTGGTCGGATTGAAGACACCGCGTGCTTCAAGTATCTTTCCGAAGCAGTCCTGGAAACTCATAGCGATCTCATAATAGAAAGGGTGTAGATGATTTCCGGGTTTCCATTCCGGCGGGGGTGGATAAATCGGCATTGCCACCGCTTCCTGAAGTGCACGTGCGGTCAACGCTTCGAACTGCGAGGGCCCTTCTCCTGCCACCTGGGCGGCCCGTCCACAATTGGCAACCTGCAAAAGCCTCGACCCTTAGCCATTAGGTAATAAATCTCCGTACAACAAGCTAGGCGGTACTGACCTGCTCGTCAGATTGTGCGGAGGAGGGAGTTTCGGTCCATGGTGGGTCCTCGAGTGGACCGAACGAGAAGAGATGGATATGCCAGAATGCATTTGCGAATACACCGGTAAGGCGCTTATAGGCTGCGGGACGATGAGTTGTGTAGCTATCGCCTCGGGACGATCAGGATGCCCACCTGTTTCGAAGATCCTGGGAACATCACCAAGCTGCGGCTCTTGTGAGAAACCCTTTGGCCTTGGTTCCGTAAAAGACAGCGGAATTCCGCCTTTGTGACTGGGACCTTGCCACGAAGCTCCATGTGTATAATGGAAGCGTCTCTGACATGTCCATTGGACTAGCTGTAGGCCGTCGTGGTAGTCCGGTTGCAATGCTGGAAAGCCTCGCCCGACACAAAGTGGGAGAGGGGGGTGGTGTTCGTAGTTTTGGGCAGAAGTATGGCTAAGGTCAGGCGTTGGCGACTTCATAGCTAACACTGACTGCTTTGGCCGGGCGTGCGAGTTTCTATGCACGAATTGTGCCTGTCTCGGTGAGATGTTATCGTTACATTGGTTTTGTAGGCCGTGGCGGAGCTCACTAACGGCGTGAACAAATGGATGTTCCTTCAATTGAGATGAGACGCCACTGAATGGAAAGGGAGCGCTCATGTGACCGTACCGACTCGCTTGACTACCGGCCACCGGAGCAATTTGCCTTTGACGTGGCGCACCTCCAATACCCTGAAGACATGCGTTCAACAGGGAGTCCTGAAATGCTGGATCCTGTGACCTCGGGCTTGAGACATCTCTTTCCAGGGACGACACGGCACTATGAGGAGACAACAGAGACTCGAAAATAACGGACGTTGGTGGGACCCAACCAGTAGAGCCAGAAGAACTATCTGGGGGAGATTTCGGCCTAAGGCTCTCTATTGCCTGTGTCGCCTTAATCAGATGTCCTCCATGCATACCATCTAGCCATGCTTGAATGTCGAGATTAGTCTTTGAGATATCTGGGCCCATAGTCACCCATCCCCGTCGTCTCGACGTGTCGTCCCCGAACAGATGTAAGCGTCGGCGGCCTAGAGTGAAATTTTCGACAAGATCGATGAGTTCGGTGGGGCCACCTGCTGAACCTAACAAGAGATAATCAGCATACCGTCCTATGTGAAGATGGAGTCAACTTACCCTTCGATAGCAAAATGTCGGTGTCTACGTTGCAATGGATGATATGACCATCACTGGACCTGTGGCGAGGTTATCAAGCGACCTCGGGAAGTCGTGTGACGCTTTTGATTTACCTTTTTATGGTTCCCTTGATGCCCATGAGACAATGGTGTGTACCTCTTGCGAAGATTTCTGGAATTGGCACGGAAAATGCTACCTTTTCAGACTCACAGTATTGAGTCTGCTGGTGGAAGGCAGAAGGGTCGGAGGACTCGGAGTCGCTCTTAAGGGCCTTGTGGAGTTCATGTGGGATCATGCTGTTGTAGTCCTCCTGGTCAAGCCCGAGGTCCGACAAAGCCTCTGCTCCTGAAAGGTCTCCAAAACTCCACTTGCACCCACCAGAAAACCCAATGGTTCCTTGCCATGATTCACTTGCTTTACCCCGCCGATTCTCTCTGATCCCAACTCCGGCGCCGAACACGCTTTCATTGTAAATTAGGATATCTTCCGCCGGTCTGAAGCCCCATCCTTCCAAAATTCCGCAGCAGAGCTCGATTTCCGCGAAGTCTTCAACCCAGAGGAAGCAGAATGAGGGTTTAGCAGTAAGCTCAGACAGTGGCAAATGGCGAAGAGCCTGAGTCTTGATACCTGGAGGCAGCCGCGATATTAAGACTACATCGAAGAGTATGGAGTTCGTCATAGTACTAGGGGTCAGCGCCGCATGCTTAGAAGAATCTGCTCCTGCAGCATCTAAAGATCTTCCAGCAGATCGCGACGTTACTGCCGCCGATAAGGATTCTGGCTGATCATCTGCGATATATCCTGGTGATCTGCAAACTTGGAGCTTAGTTCACCGCCTCTATATCGGTAAAGTCAAAGTCTTAGAGACTAACAAGATCTGATTGTAGTCCTTGCGACTAACTTCTGGTTGGAATTGGTCCAAACAATAGGCAAGATCTGCAAGAGTGAACTTCTGCTCCGGATCCCATTTCTCAGGGAAGAGGCGCCATCGAACAGCCCATCCCCGACCATCGGGTCCGGAACCAGAGTCATTACTTTCCACTGAGTTAACATTATCTTGCTTTAACTTGAGCAAAGTCACGAGTTTCGGAAAGCCCTGGAACCTGGCAGAGCGATTTGATGTGTAGTCTTCCCAGTCAAAGTTGCGAACTTTCTTGATAGGGTGATCGCCCGTGGCTGTAAAGAGCAGCGTGGCGCCCACGATGACATCTTCCTCATTCTTAGAATAATCTGACTCTGACTGGACGCTAATCTCCATAGCGGTAGGGTCGACAACGTACGTCGCTGCAAAACATATACGACAACTTCCAGGCTATTTATGTATGTTGAACGAAACTCTGAGACCTGAAGTTTCAGGTCACTGCAGAAAAAAGCAAGATATATTATCTGCAATGTGTTTGTGTGCTGGCTGTTCGGGATACGTAAATCGATTGGGGAGCTGCCTTTGCATTGTGAGAGTTGAGTGTAACACGCATGTGATCAGAAGGCTCCGTGCAAATGAAAGTAAACTGGCGATTGGTGACGCACTAGAAAGTCTGCAGCGTAATAAACTCTGAATCAGCTTGCCTTCACAGTATAAGCAGTCCTTGCAAGAGGCCTACATAATCGCATGAGCTATTTGGGGCGCATTAAGTGTTGGATGTATCACGACTACCACGGCCAAAGAGATCTCTCGTTTCTATTGCAGCAGGCAAGCGTGTAGCACCATAGATGGCAATGTGTGAATCCTGCATGCAACTGTTTGGATACATACCAATTCCCCATTGCCAGAGCAGCGAAGCATAGATCTCGGCACAATTCAGCAACTGAAGGCGCTTCGGACTTGAGAGTCCCTTGCTAGATACAAATTGGTTTCCGATAGTATCTGACATGGTAGGCGAACGTCATGTCTTGATCATGAGAATCTACGCAAATCTTAGCTGTTGAGACGATGACGACAGCTGGAATCTGACAAACCTCGTTGAGCGCCTTGATGTCCATTACCGCCAGCTTCTTCTGCTGTATGTATCTATGTCTGATAGCGTGTCTCCCGCTCGGAAAGGTGGCAGTAGAGCTCTGTACAGGTGTCGTTGCGCTCCGGCTCATGTGATCACGACTTATCGCAGTCGTAACTATCGCATCCTCATTGACCATGTCGCTCAAGTTGGATGGACCACTAGAAGCCATGGGCCTGAACGAAGTGTCTCGCTCCTCCGTCTTCAGTTTCTTTACCCGCTTTGTTGCTTCTCGCTCGGGCTTCAGTCTCCTTTTCTTGGTCTTCTCTTGCCCCTGCTGTGAAGTACTGGCTTCCTCTGACCGAAGTTCCTCTGACCTCGATGAGGAGTATTCAGCAGTAATGCTGGCTGAGCCGGGATCAAGAATGTCAACCTTAGATATACGCTTCGGTAACTCTGACGCCCCAACCATCCCTTCACCCTCGAAGAGTTCATGGCTAGCTCTGACATGTGACCTTGACTTCTTCTTGTCCTTCTTTCCCACCTTCCTGCTACCTGATGCTAGCGGCTCGACAGTTGCGGCGGCTTGCCTAGTAAATTTTCGTGTCCCACTCTCTTGGGGCATCTGAGAAATCGGCGGCGGTCCTGGCTGCTGGGGCTCTCCTTGCTTGACAAAAGCTCGAAGTCTCGCTGCCTCGGCATGTGCAAGATCTTGAATCTTGTCACCGACCAGTAAGCCACCTTTGACGAATCGAACGGAGCCCCATCGGCGTTCTGTGTAGACAGCCCGCTTTAGGTCATCCCGTGATTCTTGGTCTTTTCGGAGTTCGCCCTCGCTCTTTCCATTGAGTCTTCCCAGCAAGCCTTGAAAAGCGTCAAGGCCTGTGCATTGACCTTCGATCTGTCCACTCCCGCGCTTAGCGCCAAGTCCAAGGTTGTCGTCCTTCAGAACTACTCGAATATGTGACGCGTTTGCACATGTATGAAGCTCAGCATGAGGTGCACCTTTGGCTCCTAAGAGTTCCCCGGGATTCCACCCTTGTGCTGCAAGTATTTTGTGTCCAAAATTACTCGCCGAGCGCGTCCAAGTGGTATTATTGGGATCGTGCGAAATCTTTGTGCGCCTACTCTGATTAGCTTGGGCACATAGACATATGCGGAGAGCATTGCGGACGAATGATATACTCACTTCCGAGGACCTGAAAGACCCATGATGTTGCTGACGCCCCTTTGCAGCCGTAGAATTGGCGTAAGGGGATTTGTGTACAGCGTGAAAGGTCGAGGTTTGTTCAGCCTTATGTCGGCTTCGGCAAACCTTTCCCCGGTACTTACGCACTACAAGTACGCGTACTTCGTACTTTGACCTCCGTACCTACCTTCGTATTTCTATATGAGTACGCTTTCGACATGCACCCATGATCACAGTCCTTCATACCGTTAGGTCGCCTTCACTACTATCAAACCTACTTCGCTCTACCGTCACACAATACATCGCCCAGAATTTGTGCAATTATGCCTTCGCATCGAACCGCAGTCAAAGACACAAGCTTATTGCGTGCAATCGATCAAGGCACTCCATTATCCGGTATAGAAGAAGAGGAGCATCAGAGAGATGCGCCGGCGGACTCCCAGAGCTCGGAAGACATAGACATCTCGCAGATGATCGAAAGCATGATGAAGTCTGTATGTATTGCTAACCATTTATGAAAAGCCTCTTCCAAGTCGGGAAAGCTAACATCCTTTTCAAGTATCTACTCACATGCTTGTAGACCAAAAGACGTCGTGAAGCGCGCCGCAGCGCAATGCACCTAGAGCATTCGAGGCGTGTCGACAAAGCACGAGCAGATGTCAGCAGGCTCATCGAGACTCACAAAGACAAGAGGTTGGTTGTCAACAATCCAGCAATCCACAAAGGATCTTGGCTATCTCTTGACTGAATCAAATCCAGATCCAGACTTCATAAAGTCCTGCTTGACAGAATATCCCGGATGATCACGAAGAGAGCTTTGATTGAAACAAGAATTATCGCCCATGCCCGAGCTCTTGAAGCGGCCTACATCGCCGCAAGTAACGAGATGATTGTTATCATTCAAGGTCGCGACAAGGATCTTGATGTGCCCGTGTCAGGCGCTGCGTTGAGCGCCTGAAACAGCTTCTTCACATCGGCTTGCGGTCAGCTTATGACTACAACCCTTGTGCTAAGAGGTTGGGTGAAAATCAACCTCGATACGGCTATCGTTGTACTCTACAGGCTCCTCTTCCCCAACTCCAGGACCAATGGGCCGTCTGAGAATTTAGCATATTGTCCAGAGATCTGCGCCAAGCAGACCTGTCTCTTGAAAGTCGGATCATCTCACGGTTCGTAATTCCCGCCCAGCGGCCAATAGCCACAGTGATGCTAAATGCTGACTTCTTAATGAAAGAAAGAAAGACCACTGTATTTCTGATGGAAACAATTAGAAGCGGGTCAACTGGCTTTTCTTCTTGTAATATATGATTTAGGCGTATGCTGAAGCTACGTTAGTGCTAAAGCTGGCTTGAAGGAAGAGCAACTCGTAGAATTAGCAACAGCGCTGTCCGACATCAGCAGTGAATGTCACCATAACAACCCTTCATGGTGACTGTGTGCCGTACCACACAAGACTATGATATATCAGCCGTAACCCAGAACATCCGGATTCACGCAGACTAGGGACAGAATGAAACAACCTTTCACTACATCCGTATATGACATAACATGCAGCGGTTAAGATAAATAGAACCTCACGCTTTGGACCGCTGAGAGAGTTATGTCCGGGCTTTATCGACCATCATGTCTATCCGCGTCCTCCTTCGCGACCAGCCTCACCGATCAATAGCTCTTGTGACGAGCTCACACGCGCTCATATTCCGGCACAGTCCGTCTACAACCGAAGCACTTGCCTATGGATCAGTGGCTTCAACGCCCAGTCTACCACCCCGAGGGTTAAGCAACTGTTCGGCTGTCCCCCGGTGCATGGTGGAGTTCTCAGCATTGAATACCATCAGCCTCGAAGACTACAGGGCTTTAACTCCGTTAAGTGTTCAGGGAACATTAGGATTGATAACTATCAACAATGATGTCTTTCTGTGTGTGGTTCGTGGAGCTTCTCGAGTCGCAAGCGTTCGGCCTTGGGAGACCGTGCAAAGAATATCCTCGGTGGATTTCCGTAAGTGAGATACAGCTCATGGGCATGACATATGCTAAGGAAGGTCAAGATTGCCTGAACAGATCTGACTACGACCATGTGCTCAATGATGAGATTAACCCTTACCCCACCGATAACATTCCACAAGATGGATTCGAACAGTTCCATGCCCACGACCAACGAGAGTCAGTACTTGAGCATCCCTGCCTCGCGCTGAAGAAGCTCTTGAGCAGCGGTACCTTCTATTATAGCGTGAACTTTGACGTCACAAAACGTCTGCAAGATCGGTAAGTCAGTCCTCTGTCGGGGTTATCATCCGTATTAAGTTTAGGTAGGTCCAATGAGACATCTGCTTTCGATATTGAGAATCTTGATGAGGGCTTCTTATGGAACTCGTACATGATTGGCCCTCTTGTCAGGTTCCGTTCACGCCTAGCTGGTCACGAAAGAGCTGCCCTTGATTCATCTCGAATCCTAACATCAGCTATAAGGGGGTTCGTTTTGACGGTGACCGTACCGGCATCCACATCTCCGATCCGTCAAAATCAATCTGGTCTACCATCGACATTGACTCTGATATCTCGTTTATCGTGCCGAAGGGCGGGGACTAGATTCAACGCTCGTGGTATCGATGATGATGGCAACGTGGCCAACTTTGTGGAGACCGAGATTGTCTTCTGGGGTCCTTCTGGCATATGTTTCTCATACGCTCAGGTTAGAGGCTCCGTGCCAGTCTTCTGGGAGCAGGCAACAGGTCTCCTGCCCGGTCAGCAGAAGATACAAATCACAAGATCCCCTGAAGCGACGCAGCCAGCTTTTGACAAACACTTCGAGGGATTAGAAGTGAGCTATGGGATGGTCCACGTGCTGAATCTACTGAGTGAATCCAAACCTGGAGAAGTTGAACTGACCAACAGGTATCGCTACCATGTGCGTCACAGTCCACTAAACCGTACTGTAGAAAAAGGACCGTCGGCGGATCACCACCTCCTGCATGAGACCGAGTTCGACTTTCACGCAGAAACCAAAGGTCCAGGTGGTTACGAAGCCGCAAGTATGGTCAAAACCTTGATTGAGCCATTTGCCGAAGGCTTTGCATATTACTTGTCTGAGGAGATTCACGATAATGTGAGAATCACGGGATCAGGGCAGGGCCAAGAAAGAAAATCTGTCGTAGTCCTGCAGCAGGGAGGAATCTTTCGCACAAACTGCCTAGACTGTCTTGACCGAACAAACCTCATACAAACGATCATATGTCAGATGGCACTCGAAGCATTCTTGGCTCACCGAGACAGACGTGCATCTGCCGACTTTTGGATGAAGCACTCTAGTCTATGGGCTGACAACGGTGATGTATGATGAGGTTTCATGGCATTGAAAGGAAAGACAAACTGACGCGTTATTTGACAGTCTCTTTCGAAGATATACGCAGGGACTGGAGCACTCAAATCCTCCTTCACAAGGCATGGAAAGATGTCCCTTGCCGGAGCTATTGCGGACGCGCGGAAGAGTGCAACGCGGATGTACATCAACAACTTCGCTGATAAAGGCCGACAGAATACCATCGACATATTACTAGTCGGTCTTCCTACCGCCAAATGCTTAGACAGTCCTCGGCACTGACTTCTATGAAGGGTCGATTAATGGGTCAGACACCAGTCCACTTGTATGATCCGATCAATGACTACGTGACAAGCGAGCTGATCAAAAGGTAAGTAATGAGCTACGGTATCTGTACACCGTATTGATGATACGACAGGGTCTCCGACTTTTCATCATCAAAATCCATCCACGTCTGGGTCGGCACGTTCAATCTCAATGGGCAAGGAAATGATATCACGGAGGATTTGTCCGCCTGGCTATGCCCAGAAGTGGATGCCTCGCAAATGCAGCCCGAAATAGTTGCTGTGGGTTTCCAAGAAATCGTGGAGCTGAGTCCTCAGCAGATAATGTCAACAGACCCAGCAAGGCGCCAGACTTGGGAGCATGCCGTTAAGAAAACCCTCAACGACAATTCGCGGAAGTCTGGAAAGGAAGAGTATGTGCTTCTACGCAGTGGCCAGCTTGTCGGAGCAGCCCTCCTTATATTCGTCAAGACAAGCGTGCTTGTTGATATCAAGGATGTCGAGGGTAGTGTCAAAAAAGTAGGCGCAGTCCTCTCTCTGCAGGCTTTCGTCTTCAGTATTTCCACTAATTTTGATACAGACAGGAATGTCCGGAGTGGCGGGCAACAAAGGGGCCGTGGCAATTCGTATGGATTTCGCTAACACTAGCATGTGTTTTGTGACCGCTCATCTCGCGGCTGGGTTTGCCAACTACGAGGAGAGGAATAGAGATTACCGGACCATTAGCCATGGACTTCGTTTCCAAAGGAACAGATCAATTGAAGACCACGAAACCATCATCTGGCTCGGGGATTTCAACTATAGGATCGGTCTCGGGGATGAACGGGTCCGAAAATTGATTCGCATGGGTGACCTTGATACGTTGTATCAGAATGATCAGGTAGAAAGCCCCACTTCTTGTGACGGGAATCGCGCGAGTGGCTGACAGCACCAGCTGAATCTGCAAATGGTTGCTGGCTTAACTTTTCCTTTCTATTCTGAGGCTAGAATTACGTTCATGCCAACGTACAAGTACGATAACGAGACAGACGATTACGATACGTCGTTGGTAGCCTAGATCTTCTGTTTCGGCCAATATCTACGCTGACACTACATAGGGAGAAAGCCCGAATCCCGGCGTGGTGTGATCGCATTCTACGCAAAGGAGACAACTTGCGCCAGATCAATTACTTTACAGCCCCTCTTCGCTTTTCGGACCATCGACCTGTATATGCAACCTTTCAATGTACAATCAATGTGGTGGACGAGGTTTTGAAAGAGCAGATTAGCCACGACTTATATGAGAAGCGTCGATCAGATGTCGGCAATACTACGGCGAACTCTAAGCTCGTTGATACCGACGATGAGGACCTCATTGGTTATGACTCAATCGCCCCAGGCCTTCCACCTGCGAGCTCGGACCGTCGAAAATGGTGGTTAGACAACGGTGGGTTCGTCCGTGTCTTTCCCATTGACATGGCTGATCTGAAGCAGGACTCCCAGCTCGAGCGATTGTCAAAGCGCCCGGAGAGGACTACATCCCAAATCCGCAACGTCGCTCCAATCCGTTCACCCCTACCACTGAGCCGGTCTGGATAGAGAAGCCTGTAGACCCGCGCTCGCGAGGCCCAGTCCGCATGTCGTCAGCTTCGGCGAGTTTCGCGAGCGCTAAGGCCGGGTTGCCGCGCAACGTTTCACCTTCATACAATCCATCTCAGTCCATCACAGGCATGCGATCGAGCTCCACCGTCGTCAGTGGGGATCCAATGGAAAACACTGGTTCCGCCATTGTGCCATCTTCAGGTATGACGATAACGCGTCAATCAGCTCGAGCCACAGCCCGCAAGCCAGCTCCACCCATTCCCCAAAAACCTCCCCTGCTTGCTTCCAGGAGTAGTCATGGCTCCAACTTCGTGAGTGGTGGTTATGGACTTCCCCAAAGGGACAGGCATGTGGAGTCTTCGAATATCCCTGTATCAAGCCAGAGGACCTCAACAGGTACGGCCACTAACGTCAACCTTCCTCCTCCACCACGGCGAGCCCCAGATGAAAGCTTCAAGTTACCCTCGAGCAGCCAGACTCCACCTCCGCCACAACCAATCACCATCAAGCAGCCTTCCGATGACCACATTGATGATGGTCCGGCACTGGCCCCACGAAGACAAGGCAGTGTTGGACAAACGAACGGTTTGATGGATGAGAACGACGATGCCATGCGAGAAATGGTTTCTTGGCAGCCTCTTCGGCCTCAATGAATGGAAAGACCCGGGCGGAACATCTCGGTCAGCTCAAAGCCAATGAAATGCAGTGAGTGGGTGGCGCAGGACAGTCTCTAAGTTCCAGGTCATATGTTAGTCGCTGGCAAGGCGTCCATTGCAAGTCGGCCAGGGATCCTCAATATAGTTGTGACCTCATAGATAACCACGCACTGCGCGCACGGGGAGGCTATCCACATGACTTCAACCCTCCGACTGTGGTTCAAGCTCAACCACCATGTCACCATATAGCGCTGCATGATGTTCCGAGCGAGGGCGCCTACTACCGATAGAACTCTCGCCGTCTCCCATAATCATCCACTACCACAGTCCTTTCCCTCGTGGAACGGTGCGACACGTTGGACGGTCTCGGGCTTAACGCGTACGTAACACTTGCTGACCTTCGGGGATCATCCACAGAGTATCTCTCTCTTCCCCAGGAGAATTTTATCCTTGGATCCTGATCACTACAAGACTGTGAGCCATACGGCGTGTTGCCCTTTCCCGCTCAACCTTCAATGAGGTACTCGACGACGTGGAGTATTGTTCGATGACAATGGCATGCTGCTGCTGCCCTTACTGTGCTGCGGACGGCGAGCGTGATCTCTTGTCTTCAATGACAGTAGGCTTGATGCTTTGCTCGCTCCTGCTGGATGGAAATCTTGCTCCGCAGACTAGGCGGTTGGGAACCGCCATCTCTTCTTCGCGATTCGAACTCACCTTTACCAGGCACATGGTGTTCGGCCACGCATTGCCAGCGAAGCTCAAGATAGCGTGCTGGTTGGTAAGTTTCTTCGACACCAGGACAGTGATATAATTGCTAGGGTTTATGTAGCTCGGACTGTTGCTCAACAGCTCTCAAGAATGATGTAAACCCGTCAGGCATCAGTACTCTCTGTTCATCAACGTATCTTCAAGCGTCATGGATGGGTCATGCGTTGCGCTTGGCAGCCTTCTCAAAGAGCTCTGCCACTCCAGTCAAGGCACTCTGACCTGATCCTTTGTCACGCTGGTGATGAGGTCGCATCAATGATGGTGGGGCTTTGGTTACATCTCTGTGATGCGGGCCGCTAGCTTCTGTGGGACCAGTCTCAATCTGCGGCAAAGCCGTGACAAAAGCGCTCTTCTTGCGTGCATAAGTAAAGGGACCGGTACGGAATCTGGACATTCACGTTCATGCAGCCAAGACTTGATCCACGTCCTCAATATCCTTAGTTGGGGCGGTTAGGGACAATTCGACGTATCCTATAGTAGTACACCAATGCAGACCATAGCTATGCTAAACGACTAGAGATCTTGACAATCCACGCCCTCGCTCATGCAACTTCAATACGACCAAGCTCTGAGAGAATCACTTTTCTCGTCACACAAAGCCTCAATCAGGCGGGACAACGATCGTGTGTGTATCTGTAGGAGCAGACCTGATGCCATCAGGGGTATTCTAAGACAGTTCCGAGACCAAGGGGACAAAAACTAACAAAGGGAACAATTACCACCACTGTTACCAACCCCTGTCGAGGCATGAAAAACAACCCAAGCAGTGTCGGGTGAAAAACCATGCCCCCATGAAGCAGCTCATGTGAAAGACCACCAACGCGACCCGACGAAGCGTGTACCTTGATAGGCAGAAACATGATGTCATAGAACGAAGTGGCAAGCGTCAGAGATGACGACTTTTCCGCCCAGGTGTAATGAGGAAACTTTTGAGAATGCGCGAGGAATCGGGAATCTATCCTGCTCAGTTCAGAGGCAATCACATCGAACGATCTGTGCACCATGTCCCAGCTGTATCTTTCGACATCTTCCTCGTACCTTCATCGAGGACCTAGTAGTGGGATGTCACATGACACGACATACAATGTCGTGTTGAATAGCGTCTTCAGGTTTTTTTGGAACTTTTCCCGACTTCGATTGACGAGATCGACCAGCCGTCCAGGCTAATAACGGGGGAACTTTCCCCGCTGGACCTTTCTTCCCTGATCGAGGGTCAGGAACGACCACAATCGTGTCAGAGGGCGCAGGTGGAGGGGGAGGGGCTGCCCCGTCCGACGGCGGCGGGGGTGGAGGAGGAGGAGGGGGTGGCGCACCTGGTGCTCCTCCCTTTTTCGGTTCAACAACCACGATCGTAGGAGATCCCTCGGCTACTGCCGCCGGTGCGGCTGCTGCAGGGGGCGGATCAGCAGCTTTTGGAGGGTCGGGCATGGGCCACATGTGCATCGTGATGGTCCAATCGGGCTCTACCATAGTCTCCCACACCTGGGGCAGAATAATTTCTCCATTCGGGCCGACCAGATCATAGTGCCCTTCTGCTACGTGTGGACCGATGATCTCAACGTGGAGAAATGCTTGCTTGATAAGATCTTCCATACCCTGGTGACCAGTCAAGAAATCTTAGCCAGAATCCTCGAGTATGTTGAAGGAAGCTTAATCGTGACTTACATGCCAAGTGTTACAGAGATGAAAGGGAAAGCTGAATTTCCGCCCAACGGCATCCTTGAACTTTAAGGGCTTCTTCTTTTCCGCAGGTGGTTTGGCAGCTGCTGCTGCGGCTGCTTCTGCATCGGCCTTAGCTTTGGCAAGTGCTTCCTCACCTTCGGCCTTTGCCTTGGCGATAGCTTCTTCTGCGTCCGCCTTTGCTTTAGCCGCAGTCTCGTCTGCATCGGCTTTCGCCTTCGCGGTGGCTTCTTCAGCATCAGCCTTGGCTTTAGCTGCCGCTGCTTCGGCGTCGGCGGTTGCTTTAGCTGCCGCTGCTACTTCTGCGTCGGCCTTTGCCTTGGCAGCATCCTCGGCAGCTTTCCTGTCTGCTGCCTCCGTCGCAGCCGCGGCCGCTCTGGCCGCGGCTTCATCCGCAGCTCTCCTGTCTGCTTCGTCCTTGGCGGCCTTTTCTTCAGCAGCGTTCTTTGCCGCAGCATCTCTCGCCTCCTGCTCCGCCTTTTGGTCCATGAGGATCTTTTCCAATCGAGCAAACTTCTCATCGTCCTTGGACGTGTCGGCTTGCGGTGGCGGTGTGTTACCGACTGGAGGTGAATGAACACCTGCATATGGATTATAAACTGACGATGTTGGCATAACCTGATGCATGGAATATGCCTGCGGGGGATATGGGAAGTATCCAGGCGCTGGACCATACGGCATCATCTCTTGACCACTATAAGGCGTACCGCCATGCGGAGAAAGAGGATTGCCCATGTGCGGGGCTCCAGCGGGCACATGTGAGAAGTAGCCAGGAGCGCTTGCACTCGGCGCTGGCGAGAATGTATGAGGATACCCATAAGCTGTGCCTTGATTCGCAAAGGGTACGAGCTGCTGTCCGGCGGGCACGACGCTGTTGCCGTGATGGAAAGGCTGGTAGGAATGACCCGATGAGAAGCTCGAGGAATAGTTGGCCGGTGGACCGCCAGCTACATGGCCCCAGTGAGCATAGGGGCGACCTTGCGGCGGCGGCGGGCCACGGGCATAGCCCGGATAATCTTCTGAGGAGTCCACACTTTCAGGTGATGTCGGCGCTGGATGCCGAGTCGCTCGAGGCAGAGCGTGATGAGATCCACGTTCCTGCGTGGTATGCCGGCGGGATGACTGCCGCCGCGCGACTTCCGGGCGGGGTGCTTCAACGACCGGGCGATGGTGATTGGAAGTTCGGGGCCTCGACGCAGAGTCGGAGGGGCCGATCTCGTCGGGATACAGGACCCACCCGTCGTTTTCCTCCAGCGAGTCCGGATATTCTTGACTACCAACGGCGGAGGATGGCGAAACCTGCACACCCGATGAGTCTTCCTCGTCGGTCAGTGACGAATGCTCGGAACCGTGAGCAGTCGTAGCGTGGTCAATCGTGATATGATATCTAGAGTAATACAATACACCGTCAGCTTCCGTCTTGACTTCCGCTCACCCAGAAAGGCCGTAATCGCGATAGACTCTGGTGGTATACGGAGACCAATTGAGCATGTAGAATCCGCAGAAGCAAGGACTACCGTGGTCATGGAATTTCAAGAAAGAGCAAAACTTTTTCGGCCAATGACTTACGGCATGAATTGTTTTGTTAGCACAAGGGATTACCCTGCTCTGGACCTTTCCACCAGAGAAAGGTTCGAGCATAGATAGCCTTGACGCGGACGCCGCAATGGTTGGGCTTGCGCCCCTATCGCAAGAGTGAGCTTCTGCTCCAGCGCATGTGTTTATCAAGACGATTGCAAGGTACACTTGCTGCGAAGCTGTCTCCAAAAGCGATTGTCCTCGAGATAATTGCTGACGGAGGCTTCTAGTGCGAATTGTGTATTGTATAGTCGAACAAATGGACTCGTAGGTACTGTGAGACTGTCGAGGCACAAGTGAAACGACTTTAGGTCGGGAACGTGGTTTAAGTGAGCGGACGATGAGTTGGCGTTCCGAAGAGGGACGAACGGGGGAATTGTTGAGTTATGGTATGAGTACGGTAAGGGATCAGAAGGGCGCGACGCTGTCTTGTAGACGGGTCCACTGCAAGTCCTCACTCTTCCAATTGCGGCAGATGATCCGAGCGCATGTGGGTTGTGAATGCGCGCTGGGTTCGAGTTCTTAAGCGCAAGCCGTAGTCGTGGTTATGGTTATGGTTGTTGTCGTGTTATGCGCCGTCAGTGGATTCGAGGTGGGAGGGTGACTGCGGTGCGGGCAGAGGCGATCAGGCAATGCAGCTCTGTAAGGATCAACCCGATTACTGTGATTTATCCCCCGCGACGAAAGCAATGATCGATATCGACGATACTTTTATGTAAGGCAACAGGCGTTACGAAGTATGAATCTCCTTGCCGCACTTCCCTTGCGTTTGTAACGTAGCGACGTTGCTCAAGGGCTCTCTCATCGACTCATTGATACTCCGTACATGTATGTTTCGTATCTATGGGGGGGGTATGACACTGTCCAGTGGTCCGTACTACCTACTTCGGAATAGCAAGTGTCAGCAGAGTTGTCGACGACGGAATGAACCCATTGTCAGGAGAACGGAGCCATGGTGGGTAATCATGTACTCATACCTGTTGTGCTTATGTTTTGTGTTCCGTGGCCTTCACCTCTCCCGGTACTCGTATAGAGTAGGTGAGGACTTACCTGTCACCAGTGAGTGTGGCCGAGTGCGGTCATATAAGCATAGTCAAAGCGCTGTCGGAGGATGTTCTGATTGTTGTTGTTATTGCCGCCTCGCAATAAGTCCGTTGAGTGGAAGGGTGTAAGCACGATAAGAATGATAATCTAAGCCTCAAGGCCTCTTCCGTCGATTCCTCCGGATTCTATGCTTCTGTATTGCGTGCAGGTACATGTGGCCACCAATACTTACAATGCAGGACAACAATGGCCACTATACGAATCTACCGTGATCCTTCTAGTATGCAGGGTATCTGTTGAATTTTAAAGCTGAGATAAGAGCCTAGATGGATTCAACTTCTCCTAAAGCGTCCTTAAATACGCCGTTGACAAGCAGTCAGTCTCAGAGACGTAGAGTCATTCGTAAAGTTGATGCCCGATTCATGCCGTCATTCCAAGTTGGGCAACATAACAACGACCATGGCGCAAGGGTATGCCGGTCAATCTTCGCCTTTCCAAACACTTTCACACACTTTTGGTTACAGCATCACAGGTGCCACGTTCTCTTCGACGCTGCCCAGCTTGGGCGCCTTGCAGCACGCTAGTCAGGTACCATAGACGAAAGCCGCTTTTCAAATAGCACTTCCCATCAAATATTTCGTGCTGTTCCTACCGCGGCCGTGCAACACCAAGGCGATCTGGCACCGGCCGCGCGTGCAACGGTAAGACCCCCGAACGAAAAGATGTTGCGCAATTGCTATCCCTCATCACCGAGTCCAGCGTGCAGTGCTTCCAGACGAGCCTCTAAGTCCCTAAATGAATCTTCTTGACATATTCACAGGATCCATGGGTGCGATTAAGCTGGTGACCACACCCTGACGCCGTAAGAATGATAGCGAGCGGACTAGATGAGACACCAACAGATGTCGCTGTCTTGCGTTTTAGAGTCTTGGCCTCGAGCCAAACAGAGGAAGGCCACGAAGCACTCGTACGCGGTACTCAGAAGACGCGCTCTCCAGCTGCATCTGAGCGTCAGCGCTTGATCGGTTGGATTTCCCTATCAAGCAGCTGGCGTGCCGATATGACCTCTGATTGCTCGTAGCCTTGCCAGTATGCATCTCCTGCTGAGGCATGACTGATGATATCCGACAATTTGGACGTTGCGAGTTCGTTGAGCCTTTGAATCTTGGCTTGCGACGGTAATGGAAGATCCCCGCCAGTGATACCTCCCAAAGCTGACGATGTTGTTGAAGCGTGCGGGAAGGAATCCAGCAGTCGGCTTGTGGTCTGAAAGAGTGTTAGCATTTAGTCAGAGACCAAGCAAGACGTTATAACCAATAGCGGCAGCGTACTCACCATCTTAAGGCCGTAATAACCGCGAAGATAACTGTCACATAGCTCAATGCTCCTGCAGAACCGCCGCATCGCATCGACCAGCTTTATCTCGGCGCTTCCTGCACTGTTGGTTGTGGCAGCACAAGCAGACAGGTATACGAGCTCTCCCATACGAGCTTGAATCTGGTGAGAGCATTGTCAGTTTCTTGGACCGATGGCAACGGTGCGATATTGACACTCCGTTCATGCCAGGATCGACCTACATTCCATGCGTTTGGAGCTACGAGCAGTACCTCTTCAAGACTGTAAATCGCTTGAGAGTACAGTCCAAGGGAGGAGTACAAGTCGGAAAGCTCAGACCAGGCCTCCACGTCAGTGGGAGACGTGTCTAAAAGCTCGACGATGGCAGCTATTGCATCGTGGGGTCTAGACATGGTTCGTAGCAATGTAATGCGGCGTTTTGCGATAGGCTAGACCATTATCAGCTTCTCTTATCCGGAGCTTAGGTCGTGGCTAAGACTCTACAGTGTTGGCAGGATCTTCCGCGAGCACGTTCTCGTAATCGTTCAGGATATGTGTCAAGGCAGCGTCATCCTCTGCTACCGCTTCCTGGTAGAGGCCTCGTAAACTCATGACACGCTCGTTCGAAGCCCCGAACCGATCTGTGAGTCTCTCCAGACAAAGGTGTGCGGATTTGTCGTCGCCGGTCCGCAAACAGGATGAGAACAGATGCTCATACATCGTCCATGTCTCTGAAGTCTCGACAGATGCTCGAAAAGGTATACGTAATGTGCCTTGAGTCGACAACGGCTTTTGAAGAAGCTGAGGAGCTTGCTGTGACAGGTGAAGGGCTTTGGACAGCGACAGCCTATCAGGAAAGTTGAGAAGGGAGGCAGACATGGCAGCCGTAGAAGCAGGTGATGATGACTTGCCGCGTTTTGATGATTCCCGATATTCCCTGATATCCGGGGTGTATGCAGTCACACGCAGTAAACTACAGGTAAGTAGTTGTTGATGATTGAGCTTCGCTTAAATTACTGAGGTAGTGATTCTGAGTACGAGGTGGTATTATTGTACTTGTAATTCACATACGAGTATAACTCACCATCAGTATGTACATAGATTACACAAGTGGCACAACCGCAGAACAACAGTAAATCACCTTGGTACTCATTCCCAAGGAACGCTACGGCATTACCCTACAATGCTCATGACAGTCTGCTAGTTTGAACAATTATCTTGAAAAGTATTCTGTTGAATGGCGACCTTCGATATCCAGCTTAAGAGGCTGTTCCTTCATGTGTTTCATTGAGTAAGGAAGGCTAGTCCACCATGGTGTTGCTTTATTAAGTGCAGTCCTTACAATATCGTGCTAGAGGTTTTGCCTCCCGAGGCCAGTAACTGCCCACTTTGACCTTCGACATGTGAGTTGCTCAGGTCATCGTTTCCACTACCTTTGACATTAGTTCTGGGAACCTGCTGATATCATATAACCCTTGGGATAGGTTCGAAAAATCGTTGTACGACCTTATAAGAGGTCTGCGCAATCACAAAGGCAACGAGCGAGAGTACATACAGCATAGCTTGAGAGAATGCCGTGCAGAAGTCAAGAGTCAGGACATGGGCAAGCAGTTTTCAACCTTACGCAATCACAAAATGTGTGCCTAACGTTGCGCAGACCTCAAGGCAACCGCCCTCCTGAAACTCGTCTACCTGGAGATGTTCGGTCACGATATGTCGTGGGCTTCCTTTCACGTGCTCGAAGTCATGTCATCTGGCAAGTATATCCAGAAGAGGGTCGGCTATCTTGGAGCTGTTCAAAGTTTTCGACCAGATACGGAAGTTTTGATGCTTGCAACAAACCTTTTGAAGAAGGTTAGCTCGATCGAGTTTTACCGTATATTCCATGCCTCGCAGTGACCATTATCTAGGATCTTACCTCTCCGCTGACGACATCCATATCGTTACCGCTCATCACGCTGCCCCATATCATAACATCCTCATTGGCTTTGTCTTTACTTCCAGACCTCTTGCCAAGGTTGTCACACTCTCAACCCGCCATCCGAAAGAAAACTATTGTCACTCTTTATCGGCTTGCGCTAGTGTACCCGGAAACTCTTCGCGCAGCATGGCCAAAGATTAAGGAGCGCCTGATGGATATATCCGAAGACTCAACTGTGACCGCAGCAACAATCAATGTTGTTTGTGAACTTGGGTGGAGAAGACCACAAGACTTTCTACCCTTGGCTCCGCGACTGTTCGAGCTGCTCGTAGATGGGGGCAACAACTGGATGGCCATCAAGATCATCAAACTTGTTAGTCACCCAAACCCGTCCTCTGTGAAACGAGCTGACGAGTTCGCAGTTTGCAACATTAGCCCCCTTGGAACCCCGACTAGTGCGCAAACTCTTGCCGCCACTTACTACCATCATCCGCACTACCCCAGCAATGTCCCTGTTGTATGAATGTATCAATGGCATCATTCAAGGTGGCATCCTTGATAGCGCTGAGGCTTTGCCTGAAGGGGCCGAAATAGCGAGTCTTTGCGTTGCAAAACTCCGCGGTATGATTATGGTTGAAGGTGATCCGAATCGTAGGTGCTCATATCGACGTTCGGTCTAGCAAGCGCGACTAACCGCTTCTCAGTAAAGTATGTGGCGCTTTTGGCCTTTAATAGGATTGTGGGCTCGCACTCGCACCTAGTCTCCATGCATCAGGACGTCATCATGAGCTGTCTAGATGACCCTGATATTTCAATCCGTCTTCAAGCCCTTGATCTTGGCGTGGCAATGGTCAATAGGGCAAACATTACATCCGTTGTCGGCCGCTTGTTGCAACAACTCCGCAACTCGCCCGTCGCGTCCGTTGTGGAAAGCCTCAATAACAATCCAGGTCTCGCCGGAGTTGAGCCTTCCGCGGACTCCGACGGGGAAGACCCAGAGGAGACCTTGAGACAGACGGAGAAGAAGACGAACCAACAGCCTCCTCTAGCCGAGGAGTATAGGGTCAACGTCATACGCAAAATTTTGGATATGTGCTCGCAGGACACTTACACGAACATTGTCGAATTTGACTGGTATATTGATGTGCTGATTCAACTTGCGCAGCTTGTCCCGGCATCGAGTCAGTGTTCTGCAATCAAGGCACCCTCAATTGGAAACAATGAAGCGGGATTTAATTCTTCCAATACGGCTCTACTGATTGGCTCGGAGCTTCGCAACGTGGCAGTTCGAGTGAAGAGTGTCAGACCAGAGACTACCCGCGCTGCAGAATCACTTGTGCTGGTTACGAGCAAAGATGTAATCGTTCCTTCCACTGGCAATGGCGCCCACGGCGTTCTTCTCTCCGCAGTCTGGGTGGTGGGAGAATACGCAGAGTATTTACAGAATCTGGACGATACGCTTGATTCTCTACTGAATCCCTCCAACCTCGTCCTCCCTGCAGCGGTCTTATCCGCTTACCTGCAAGCGATTCCCAAAATCTTCACTACTATGATGAAACGCGAAGATTTTATCTGGGATACAGAACATAAGACAATGACTTCGCTGCTGTTGGCAAGAATGCTGCATTTCCTAGACCCCTTATCTGCACATCCCAGCTTGGTGGTCCAAGAACGAGCCGTGGAGCTGCTTGAGCTCCTGCGTCTGGCTGCAGAGGCAGTTGGGGGGCAGCATAAATCTCAAGATCCACCACTTCTCCTTACATCAGTTATACCATCTCTCTTCGACGGCTCTGAATTGAACCCTGTAGCCCCTGGTGCTCAGAAGAAGGTCCCTCTGCCTGATACTGTGGACTTGGATGCGCCTTTACATCAAGATCTTCTAGGCTTGCTGCGGACCTCCGAGATGAGTGTAACGGATGATTCTGACCACGAAGACGAATTCGAGCTCTTCTACAAGCAGAGGCAAAGTAAACGGAATGAAGTGGTTTCACTGGCGGAAAATACGAATGCCCGGGAGCTAGACTCGACTTCTTTTCATAAAGCTGCAGAGCAATCTGCCGGTGATACAGGAACTATCGCAAGAAGGCACGCTGAACGGCGTGAAAGATACAGAGATGATCCCTTTTACATTGCTAATGAAGACTCCTCCTCAGGGACATCAACTCCCTTCCACAACATCTTGAAGAATAGCAACGGGGAGGATGTTGACATCGACGCCATCCCTATCATGGACCTCAATCTCGGGGAGCAAAGCGGCCCAAGTAGGTCGGCGAAGGATAACGGACCGACCCAAAAGCGGGGAAGGCAGCCGAAAGGAGTCGACATAGCTGCGGATGAGAATTTCGACATCGATGAGCCAGATTCTCTTGACGTAGCTGGAACAGCTGTCGTCACCAGTGTTGATGGTGCGGCTCGTATCAAACGCGAGAACGGGAAGAAGTCTTTACTAGAAGTTGATTCAAGCGGACTGAGGGATTTTGCATTAGAAGCCACCGCCCAGAACGAGGCTGGTGGGCCTCCGCAATCCGGGAAACGCGAAGCCGAGGAGGCTGAAATGGCGGAGGCACTGAAAGAAGTGGACAGGTTACGTCTGGAGATGCAGAGAGCGTCCGAGCGCATCCAGGCCTGTGATGGTATTCCGCCCGAAGGCACACTGGTCAAGAAGAGGAGGAAGAAGAAGAAAGCGGAGGCTGTATCGGTAGACCATACCCATGAAGAAACCCCGTACAATAAGGTAACTCCCATAAACTCATCGAGAGCAGATGAGGAAGAGAATGGCGTCAGACCGAAGAAGAAGAGGAAGAAGAAGCCGAAAGCTGTTGAGCAGTAGAAGAATCTTGGCTTGCTCGTATCCATACAAAGCTACTGACGTAGAAGAGCGAATTGCATACTTGGTACGGACCAAGAAGGTGTACGGAATCAGGCACTTGAGGCGGCTTCTGTTGGCTGATTTTTCTTTCATTGTCTGCAATGGCTCGCTTGGCGCGCAATAGCGGACCCGGAAAGCATAGCAGTGGGCGTTTATGGATCATCCTGCGGTAATCCGAGGCTCCGTGGCAACTTAACATAGGCAATTACAATGCGAGGGGTCGAGGCCGATAGGAAGTCTACATTAGTTACGCCTTGATGTTAGCAGGTGCGGTAAAGCTATTTGCTAGTATATACGAACACCGCCCAACCCTAATCCACGTAATTCTTAGATGTTCCATCTCACCAGCCTCCCATGACGAAGTTTGCATTATTGGTACCCGCGGTCCACCGTTGTAGCGCGCCAACCGTACAACCTGCAGCTCGGGTCCGAGTCTGAAAATACTTCAACCGCTACCTTTTATGGAGACTAGCACAGGTGCCTATGAGAAGAAAGCCAAAACCATAGCATAATCGACAGATATGGAAGTGGGTATGTCACAGGCACCGCTGGGCCATGGGCAGAAGGGTAAAGGTATGGGCACGCTCTCAACATTGAAAGTACTCCACTGATCTAACAGTAGATGCGGAATGGGAAAGGAAACAACGCCTCCGAGAGTACCGCGTTGCTGCGAGGAGAGAAAAGAGGAACAGAAAATCGGACGAGAAGAAACAGCGCAAGCTCAATGCAACGATCCTTCGTCGCATGGTAAGATTATAGTCCAAGTTCCTTACTAAACTGCGGAGCAGCTAATCGGCTTTCTGGTGCGCCGCTACAGACAAGAAACCCCGACAAGTACAACAAGAACGCTGAGCGCAATCGATTTCGTTACATCGAAAGCGAAAGGCGCAGAATATGGTCCGAAGCCGTCAAACAAGCCCAGCGTTTGGCAGCAGTGCATGATCTTTCGGGAGCTACGTTCAATGTCGGGCCAGTCACGACTCAGGAGGATGGCACGGTTATAGCACTGGAGACACTTAGAAAACGACAAGAGAAGGCTGCTGCTAAACTTGCGGAGCATGTCGCAGTAGGAGACGGAAACATCGAAAGGACACAGGATCCTGAGCTGGTGCGAGACCAGGTCTTGAAATCGACTACGTCTTCCGATGCGTCAGTGGTGCTTCGCAACGGCATCAATCCCGATCGCTTGGCTCTAATGGATGTGGGCAAACCTTCGCAACCAGCAAAGAAAATGAGCAAGACGCAGCAGAAGAAGACGGAAGCTCTGGCACCGCGTCCGGCGCCGCCAAAGCCAGTGATACCACGTGGTGTACCATTACCTGAGGGGGAGGAGAACTGGCTTGCTCTTTGGGATCTCTCGGATGAACAGCTAGAGAGGCGAGTTATGAGAGAGAAGAAGCGGAAGGCTGCGGAGAGGAAGGCACTGAGGGTGAAGCAGCAGGAAGGCAAGGCGGAGCGTCGTGCGGCCAGGGACGAGAAGAGAAGAGTGTATCGCGAGATCAAGTTAACGTGGAAAGCTATCAAAGGTAGGACTATCTCCCTTCCGGATATGTGCTGCATATCACTGATCGCCGTCGATCAGAGGAAGAAAAACAGCATAAGAGTAAGTTGCTGAGCGTTGAGCAAGAAGAGGTCAAAAGAATAGCCATAGAGATCAACACCGCCGAGCGAAAAGCCGCTCTGGAGCGTTGCGCTGAGCTTGGCTTCACTCTTACGAACACTCCTGGTGTGGATGAGATAAAGCCTAGAGCAATGGGAATGAAGGGCGTGGAAGTTGATTTCGATAATGTTCAGATGGGGGAGAGGCCCACGGAAGTCAATTCGAAGGCGAATAGCAAGAGGGTCGACCTCGGCGTAGTCGCGGATGATTCGAGAACGCAGCTGATATCTACTGGAGAACGAGACGGTGGAGAGGAAGCTGGCGACTTCATCGAACTTGATGTTGGTGATGATCAGGACTTCGACGCGGTCGGTTACAACCACAAACTTCGACGCAAGCTTCGCCGGGCAATAGAGGCCGCTGAGATTCGGAAGGAGATGCTTGTCCGTCAGAAAGCCTTGGACCACTGCCTTGCAAACAGCATTGAGCCTCCCACGGAGCTTCAGACGCCTTACAAGCCAGTAAACGTTAGAGGCCAGAGGGTGTTAGAGGATGGCACTCTTGAGACCGCTAAGCAGGAGAGGGTCCGCTCGAGGATGGAGCTTGCGGAATTCAATAAGGCAGCTCGAGTTCTTAGAAAGCAAGCCAAGCAGATAGCAACAGAGGCAGGCCTTCGCAAGTTTGCAGAGTTGACAGGAGCCATTCCCAACAATGTCAGCGCAGATTCACAGCGAGAGCTTACCAGTCCTGTGCTTGGAGATGATTCTAGTGCTTTCTCTTCAGACGAGCAGGTGGAGACCAAGCGAGAGAGCAGCAGAAAACGTACTCGCCCATCTGACAGCGATGATGCCCAAAATATGGAGAACACGAAGAAGAGATACAAAATAGAAGAGATGGTATCCTGAACAGTGCAAAGAAACGGTCCCCGTGATGGCAATGATACCAGCATAAAGCGAAGGGCAATTGGAATCCAGGGCCGATACCGACGTGCATAACATAGCTGTGACAGTGCAGCTTTGATAGAGCTCAAAGTATGTAGATATGACAATTCCAGATTGAAATCTCACGGCTTATGGGTTGTGTTCTATGCTGCTCAGTGTGCTCGAGAGCACGCTTCTGTATCTTTCCGTGCTGGAGGTCCAATGTAGTTATATAACGCTCGAATGCTACCCAGTCCCAGCTTCCTTTTCTCTGTCCAATGTGTAGTGTAAGAGTCCAAAGGGATCCCCTTCGCGCCGTTCCATGAACGTCTTGAAATTCAGCAGACCTGGCCAGTGATTATTTCAAAAGAACAACCTCACTAGCTCGAAAATCAGACCGCCGCAGACAACGAAGGCCAGTAGAGCTACAGCCAAGGGCGTACGTTAGTACAGTCACCTACAATAGCTTGCCAGGGCATCTGAATACCTATCCAGGTGGTCGAGATTGGCGGTTTGAATTTTTGTTTCTGTTTGATGGCACTTTCTGGCTTTCCCCGCTTCGCAGCCTCCTGTCGTGCGTATCTCTCGTTGGCTTTCCGTTGTTGTGGTGTCTGAGCCTAGAAGAGTACCAAGTAAGCTGTAAGCTTCATAGGCCAATAGTCCAAATTGTCATACCATTATCGGGAGTGGTTTGATGATGTGTTGCGCGCGGGATGATCAGACCGATGTTAGTATTACCAACCCGCACCGTGTTTGCTGAACGATGACCTTAGACTTTATGTTTGGAGTAAAAACGATGATGGCTGGGTAGCTTTGGGGGCTCAGCTATTGACGTTGAACAGGGAGAGTGGGGGGTGCTGTTCGCTCCTGTTCGGACTCGCGGAGACGTGGGATCGTCGCCAAATGCTACACAGACCATCTGAAGACACGTTGCGGTGACTTTCAACCTTGACGCGATGGTGGTGCCACCGCCATGAGGATAAGTGTGCACTCTCAATTCCACAACGTGTACGCTGTCTCAATGTACTCGACGCGACCCCGTCTCCAATGCTCCCTGCGCCGCTGGCGGAGTGCTCCTGTCGCCCTCCACCGCAGTTCGTCCTACCAATACTCGAGTGCAATGGCTGAGCGATCCAAGCCGGTATCTCCTCATGTAAGGCTATCTCTGATCTCGCCGTCCATTTGGATGTCATCGCGTACTGATTCTCTCAGGCCGGATTCTACAGAAGCTTTGGGAGACCAATCGCAAAGGTTTTCTTTGCCGCCGTCTTCACGTATCAAGCAGCTTACTGGTCCTGGCTCAAGCTCGAGGCAATGGAAATACGGGCTAATAAAGATGGTATATCGACCCTTGAGGCTGCATCCTCCCCAGCGAGTAGATGGCTTACAAGCTCAGCAGATGAGATCAAGTCCCTTGTGAATACACTTCACGTGTCTAGTAACAACAAGTCTGTTTAATACAATGACATAACCTATAAAGAGATTGGTTTTCAGTGTTCAGATGTAGTAAGCAGCAGTGTGCAGAAATAACTATTATTATAGTTACTAGTAAAAGTCTTTCAAATTTTGTTAAGATTAACACTTACATATGTTCTTAATATCAATTATGTAACAGTACTAGTGTATAGTTTAAATTATTAAGTAAAATATCTAACTTTATAACTACTAGATTAACTAACTAATTAATATATATTTAACTATTTATGTACATCTTATCTTTTAATAAATAATAAGTTTAAATAGTTTAGTTAAACACTTAATAAAGATTTAATAATTTCTTAAATATTAACAGTTATTAATTACATATAAAACACAGTAAAAATAACAATATTTTTTAAAAATTATCTTATTTTTTAAATACATAATTCTTAATAAAAATGTCAAAAGTAATACTTATAAAGTTAAGATAAATGTCTTAAAAATACTCATATAATTGACTAAATGTTAGTTATTACTTTTATGTGTGTTAAAGATACATAACACAGAATAAAGTCTTAATGATTTAACATAAAACTGAAATAATTTTAACACTATTTTTTAAATATAAAAGATTTAAATTTATATCTGTTTTATATAAAAACAGTAGTTGTTAAAAATTGTGCAGTTCTGTATCAGATCATTCTAGATTCTGTTTTGAGGTTATGTGGCCTCAGTACACATAAAAACTTAGCTAGATATTATTCTAGCAATTAAGCAATATAAGAATGTTCATTCTGATTTTATTATATTTAACAGATTATAAGTCTGACACTATACACTTAAAACATTTTAATTGTCTTTATTTTAACAGTCTTTACCTCACTGTTCTCAATTTATGGTCTTCTTTCATCTGTTAATTGCAATTGCATCACATTTAGTTGATGACATGACTTTCTTAAACAGCAACTTTCATTTTATAGCTAAACTCATCAATATGAGCAATTATGCTTTTTAAGCCATTAATATCAAGTATGTTCTTATGAATAAAGACATTTAAGAGATAGTTAACAGCACTTTTATTAAATCATCTTTTCTTTTCAGTTCTGAATCTTCATCTGAGATCTTCTTAAAGTCATTAGTTGCTTTTTCTCATTTATTCTGAAGTAAAAAAAACAGCAAGACATGTGTTACTATTGCACTCAGCTGCATGAACAGCTTTAAAGAGTTCATTAAGAATCTTAATGTTTGTTTTATATGATTAAAGTTAAAGAAGTTATATAAAGTTTAAAGATTTAATGCTTATTATCTGATGTTTACTATTCTTCTTTCTCATCACTATAATAACTGCAAGTTAGTGAAGAATTATGTTGAACAGATTAAGACATCATTGTTACATTTAAAAGAGATGAATTTTATCTTTTCAGATTAAATTATACTTACAGTCTTTCTAAATAATCTAGAATCCTCATTTAATGTATTTATTACAGTTAAACAACAGACTATTTAAGTTTATGTTTTTTTCTTTAATGCTTTAGTGACTGAACTCATTATCAAGTCTCAAATTGACAGTACTAAGTTCTCTGTCATCATGACTTTTTACAGTAATAACATTACATCTCTTAAACAATGTTTTTATTGTAAAAGAACAGATCATGAAGAACTTATGTGTTGAAACAAATATCTGCATAAGAAGAAGAAATTTGAGGTGACTAGAAAGAAAAAGAATGAAAAGTCTAAATCTGATGATAATTTCATGTTAAACTTAAACTTAACTTTTAATTTGATCTTTAAATCATTCTCAAATATAAAGTCTAGTGCACCTATGCTCAGCTTTATGTCAGTCACTGATCAGCATTTCTTAAGTGTCTGAATAATTAATACTGAGACTTTAAATTATCTATGTTCTATGTGAGGGTTCTTTTCTAGCTATCAGCCTGTTGTTCAGTTATTGAAAATGGTTAATGAACCTGCTTAAATTATTAAAAAGAGTACAGTTTCACTGCATTTAGTACACTCTGACAGTGACATACAGAAGGTTATTTTTCACAATGTTATGTATGTTTTTTCTTTATTAGCTAACCTTATTTCTAATTACTGTATGCAGTTTGACAATGTCATTTTTAACATAACTGACTGCACTTTACATTATAACAACAATGTTATTGAACATGTTCTGAAAGTCAACAGACTATTTCAGCTACATCTTAACAATTCATCTCAGTTTTATGCATTTGCTGCAAGCAGAGGTTTTAAGATTTCATTTAAAACATAACACTGTTGTTTAAAGCATCTTAATCATGCTAACATTAAATGTTTAACTAAAATGACTGACAGCATAAATCTTACTGACCTACTCTATCTTCACTGTGAGAACATCTGTGAAGCATGCATGAAAGTCAAGCAAACACATTGTTCTTATGACACTTTAATTAAGTTAGTCACTTAAATTCTCAGTCTTATTCATTTAAGTATTGTCAGCCTCATTACATTTATCATATATAATGATTTAAAGTACTTTGTTATTCTTACTGACAACTATATCAGGTTTATCAGCGATCTCAGAACGCTGAAAGACGCAACACCACAGAACCACAACCAGATCAGCTATCAAAATTCTGAATAGAGCAAATTCTTCGCCTTACTCACTTCTATAAACTCTTCACACAGCTTGTTCTCATCACTCATACTCATGATGGTGGACCTCAATTATCATTTCACTTGAAAATTTCATGTCGCGTCAGTCAAAAACCAAAACAACACTTCAGACATCAACATCGCCACGCTCAACGCGTTTTTGAAAATTCTGAATTGACAGTTTTCTTCGCATTGATCTCTTCTTGAATTCATACTATTACTGCTTTTTGATATCTTTATTGCTCACAAAGTTGTTGAACTGTTTAGTTGTATTGAGACTCTTGAAGTTCGCATTTTCTCGCTTAATTTCGCTTAATTTTGCTAGCCTTCTTGACAAGATTTCTGCGCAACAAGCATCAAAGGATACCTCAATGAAGGCCCATACACATCAAAACACCAAAAACAACCAACACACCTCAAAAACGCTACAAAAACATCATTTCAACGCATCAAAGCCTAGTTGTCAACGCAAACTAGCCACCAACATCTACCTTTCAACTCAAAATCAATTCAAACGCACCTTTTTGAGCAAATTTCAGCAAACCACAAAATTGCCATTTCTGAACAGATTGAGCTGCAAAGTGAATCATTCTTTTTGTCAATTGAACAGTGTTATGCATGCAGAAAGAACTCATCATTTAAAGACATACTCTCACTAAAAGCCTCTTTTCAACAGACCTAGTTGTGGGTATAGCAGATAGCTACTTTTTCAGACCTATCTTGCGGTAAAAACCTGAGTGTGCAAAAATGTTGCCCAGAATTGTTTGAGATATAAATCACAAGGAGCCAACGTGGAAATCTTGCCCTAAACACATCTGCCTCAAGACCTAGTGGTTGAGTTACTTATAGTATAGCATTGCTTATAGTAGAGCTGGTAAAAGCCTATTGTAGAGTCTATCTACTCTAGGTGAATTGGGATATTAAGCAACATCTGGATTAGGCAATTGAGTACAGCCTATTCTAGATGAAATAAGAATCTAAACCTTCTATAATCTAGAACCTCAGGAATGTCTAGCTTTAACCTTTTAAAGCTAGGTAATTACTGCTAGACATAGACCTTCTAGACTCTGGATTCTGGATTGAATTGGATTGAATTTGAATTTGAATAGGACGGACCCCAACACACCTCACAAATCATGGATTTCACACTGAATTCAGATACCTTTCTTGC